>Ga0182745_1001585_pt1 | contig 21739 bp, 12 predicted proteins | sample eDN3rd30CKraftBY_FD_128523 | JGI IMG/M metagenome (GOLD analysis project Ga0182745, IMG submission 128523) | Enriched backyard soil microbial communities from Emeryville, California, USA - eDNA 3rd pass 30_C Kraft BY (version 2) (version 2) | ecosystem: Environmental > Terrestrial > Soil >...
CACCGGGAGCGGCTTGTCATGCAGCGCGTTCACCACCATCAAAGGAATCAACTTCTCCGGGAACTGATAACGCCCGTAGTTGTTCGAGCACCGCGTCACCACCACGTCGAGCTGGAAGGTGTGGTGGTACGCGAGGGCCAACAGGTCGGAGTTCGTCTTGCTGGCGGAATAGGGGCTGGACGGCTGAAGGGGCGAGGACTCGGTGAAGGCGCCCGTGGGACCGAGCGAGCCGTAGACCTCGTCGGTGGACACCATGAGGAAGCGCTTCACGCCGCGCGCGCGGCTGGCCTCCAGGAGCCGCTGCGTGCCGAGCACGTTGGTGGTGACGAACACCTCCGGCCCGAGGATGGAGCGGTCGACGTGGCTCTCCGCCGCCAGGTGCATCACCGCGTCGATGGCGTGCACGGACATCAGGTGCTCCACCAGCTCCCGGTTGCCGATATCGCCCCGGACGAAGATGTGCTGGGGGTCGCCCTCGAGCTCGGACAGGTTCTCGAGGTTGCCGGCGTACGTGAGCTTGTCGAGGTTGACCACCGTCCAGGCGGGCCGCTCGCGGCGCAGGTACTTCACGAGGTTCGAGCCGATGAACCCACAGCCACCTGTCACCAGTACGTTCATGTCCCGTGGACCTCGTGTGCTCGGGGGGTGGCCTGCGTATCGAAGGGGTCCACGACCGTCAAGGTGAGAGGGAGGGCAGGCTTGTGCGGCGCCCCGGCACGAAGGTAAGGGAGCCGACCGTGAGCGCCTCCAGACCCCCAACCCGCCGGACAGGGCTCCCCGCCATCCACCAGGTGCTGCCCAGGCTCGCGTGGGGTGACGCCGTGGGCAACCAGGTGCGCTATCTCCAGGGCCTGCTGCGCCGCTGGGGCCACGCCTCCGAAATCTACGCCGACGCCTGGGACGACGCCTGCAAGGACCAGGTCCACCCGGTGCGCCAGCTCGCGCGCGACGCCTCCCGCGACAGCATCCTGCTGGTTCACCACAGCTTCGAGTCACGGCTGGTGCCGCGCCTCGCGCGCAGCCCGGGGCGCAAGGTGCTCGTGTACCACAACGTGACGCCCGCGCGGCTGTTCGGTGGCTTCGAGCGGAAGGTGTCCGCCGCGTGCGACGCCGCGCGCGACGAGCTGTTGGCGATGCGGCCTCACGTCGAAGCGGCCTTCGCCTACTCACGCTTCAGCGCGGAGGAGCTGGCGGCCGCGGGCTATCCCCACGTCGCGCTCCTGCCCTTCGCCATCGACTGGGCGGCCTTCGACGCGGCGCCGGACCCCGTGCTCCAAGCGGAGCTGGACGATGGCCATGCCAACGTCCTCTTCGTGGGCCGCGCGGTGCCCAGCAAGAAGGTGGATGACGTGCTGCGCGTCTTCACCGCGTACCAGCGGCTCTACCAGCCCCGCAGCCGGCTCGTCATCGCGGGCGCGCTGCACCGCGATGGCCCCTACGGCGCCTACCTCCACGGAGTGAAGGATGTGCTGGGCGCCGAGCGCGTCCTCTTCCTGGGGCGCGTCAGCGCCGCTCAGCTCTCCGCCTGCTTCTCCACCGCGTCCGCGTACCTCTCCATGAGCCGGCACGAGGGGTTCGGCGTGCCGCTGCTGGAGGCCATGTACCGGAACGTCCCCGTGGTGGCCTACGGCGCCGCCGCGGTCCCCGAGACGCTCGGGGGCGCGGGCCTCGCGACGCTGTCCGACGACCCACGCGAGGTGGCCGCGCTGCTCGCCGTGCTGGAGCGCAACGCAGCCCTGCGCGAGCAGGTGCTCGCCGCCCAGCGAGAGCGCATCACCGCCTTGTCCCAGGAGGCTGTCGCCGAGCAGGTCCGCGAGGCCTTCCAGTTCGTACGCTCGAACGCGAGCGCCAACCGCCCGCCGTCGTCCCCACGAGCCACCGTGGAGCTGGTCTGCCCGGCCTTCGTGGTCCGCCCAGAAGACCCGAGCGCCCTGCTGGCCCGGCGCCTCGCGGAGCGGCTGCCTGGAGCACGGATTCTCGCGCTGCGCCCCCGGGGTGAAGCGGCCACGGGGAAGCTGGACACCGTGTCCAGGGCCGGCGTGACCGTGGCGACGTTCACGCCCGACCAACCGGCGAGCCGCGATGTGAACAGCCCCCTGCCGGGCGCCTCATCGCTGGAGACGGCGGTGCGCGCGTCGAGCGGGCCGGTGGTGCTGTTGGGGATGGAGACGGTCTGCGCGCAGACACTGCTGCCGCGCATCGCTGAGCGGGCGTGGGGTGTCGCCACGCCCTCCAGTCAGCCCGCGCTGCCGGAGGCTGCACGCGCGCATCTGGGCGACAGGCTGGTGGTGAACGACCCAGCGCAGCCCGACGCGGCCCTGCGGACGCTGCTCGCGGGCCTGGCCTCGAAGGGAGTCATCTCACATGCGACCTGAGGACCTCATCACCCGTGCTCCATCCGCGGAGGCGGTGGCGCGAGAAACCCAGCGGCTCCCAGCACCGGCGCCTCACACGGAGGAAGCGCTCCGCCAGACACTGGAGGCCGCGGCCCAACCACCCGCGCCCGCGCCCTGGCCCGCGCTGCTCCAGGAAGCCCGCGGGAAGATGGACAGTCGCCACGCGGAGCCGGCGACCTCCCACCGCGGCGGCCTGACCGGGGCGGCGCTGGTGCTGGCCAAGCGCGCCTTCCGCCTCACCTTCCAGCCCTTCATCAACGAAGTCCTGCGCAAGCAGGTGGAGTTCAACGAATCCATCCTCGACGCGCTGGCCACGCTGCACGACGTCCAGCGCGAGCAGGCACGCGCCCAGGCCGCCTGGAGGAAGGAACTGGAGCGCCGGCTGGCGGACCTGGAAGCCGCGGGGGCGCCCACGGAGCCCGTGAAGCCCGCATCAAGAATGAAGCGCACCCGCCGCTCTTGATTCCTGTGACCGACAAGGTCAACGCTCTGGGGCACACGCAGCCCACCATTTCACGCACGCCTGTCTATAAGACGACTGGGACCACCGCTCAAAGCCATGCACGCCCCAAGCATTGTCAAGTCACTTCAATTCAAGTGGTCCGCTGTGCTGGCGGAAGACGCTTCTCGGAGTCGCCTCCTACGCATCGGCGTCGTCGTTTGGAGCGCCGCGCTCTTCGCGATCTACCAGCCGGGGCTGATGTCGGCCGACTCCCTTGACCAGTACGGACAGGGACTCCAAGGCGTGTACAACGATATCCACCCGCCACTGGGCTCGTGGCTCCTGGGGCTCAGCGGGAAGCTGATGGGCTCCCCCATGCTCGTCCTCGGTGCCCAGCTTCTCGCGCTGGCTGCGTGCATGGCCGCACTGGTTCGCTCACCTGACAAGAACAAAGGACGATGGGGCATTGTCGTCATGGCCTTGTTCCTGTTCACCCCCACAACCTGGGCGCTCGCTGTCATTCTCTGGAAGGACGTGATGACTGCGACGGTGCTGCTGGGGGCCGTCGCGGCGCTCCACTATCGTCGGCCCGCTATCGCGCTGGTCCTGCTCATGGCCGGAGTGGCCTTCCGCCACAATGCGCTCATCGCGGCAGTGCCCCTGGCCATTCCAACAATCGGGCAACTGTGCCCCAAGCAGTGGGGCTGGTTTCGGAAGTCCCAGGCCCTGGCGGTGGTCGTGGTGGGGCTCGTCATGGCGCCCTCGGTCGTCAGCCGCGCGCTCAACTCCAACCGGGCCTGGGCAGCGGGCCAGTTGCTCGTGTTCGACCTCGCGGGGGTCTACACAAAGAAGCCAGAGCTTGTCTCAAATTCTTTGCTAGCCCGCGAAACGTCGAGCGGGGAAATCGCGCGCCTGTATTCACCGCTACATGTATGGCCGCTGTTCGGGGGTGCGGAGGGGGCGCGTCCCATCTCCTTCTCGTCGCTCCATGAACGGCGCCCGGAGCTCATCGCGGAATGGGGCCGGGTGATACGCGAGCACCCCCGAGCATGGATGCAGCACCGTCTGGCGTCCTTCGTCAATCTGGTCGGCGCGACATCCAGTCACGTCTTCTATCCATTTCACCTGGACATCGATCCCAATCCATTCCAACTGCGCGTCTCCAGCGAGGGATGGCTCTTCCAGACGCTGCACCGAATCAAGATGAGCGTCGCCAACTCACTCTTCTTCCGTGGGTGGGCGTGGACGCTTCTGCTCGGGGGCCTGACACTCGTGGCGCTTCGGACGGTTCGCCAGAAGCCGATTGCCTTCTACACGGCGGTCTCCGGCCTCGGCTATGTCACCAGCTACCTCTTCATCGGAATCGGTGGCGACTTCCGCTTCATCTACTGGTCGGTCATCGCCACTTTCGCCACGGTGGCGCTCCTCATCACCGAGCAGGCGTCAGCGAAGCTCGCCTCCGAAGCGCCCCCCGCGGCGGCGCCGCCGGAATGAGCGACAAGCCCTCTCTGCTCAGTTCGCCGCGCCGTTCCATCGCTCCAGCCCAGGTCGACTCTTGCGCATCTGCCTCGTATCAAAAGAACTGTCGCCATTCTTCGGAGGCGGGATCGGTACGTACGTCACACTCATGAGCCAGGCCTTCGCGAACGCGGGGCACGAGGTCCATCTCCTCACCGCGGCTCACCCGGGGCTGGAGCGAGCCCCCGACGTGCTCCCGGGCGTGCGAGTCCACGCCGTCACTGCGCTCGAACCAGGCTTCGCGGGCGCATTCCCCTTCGCACCGCTGCGGCACGCCATGGCGGCCTACACCACGCTGAAGGCCCTGCACGCACAGCATCCCTTCGACTACATCGAGTTCCCCGAGTACGAGGGTGAAGGGTACTTCGCGCTGCGAGCCCGGCGGACGCTGGGACAGTTCGACACGGCGGTGCTCGCGGTCCGTCTCCATACCCCCACCCACGAGGTCCAGCGCTTCAATCGGGTGACCACGCTGGACATGGATGCCGCCCAGCAGGAGTTCATGGAGGACACCTCCATCCGGGACTCGGACCTCCTGCTGTCACCCACGCAGTCCTTGCTCGACCTCGTACGGACGCGGCTCGGACTCGGCAACAAAGGCGAGGTGGTACCTCATCCATTCGATGCCCAGGCATCCCTCCCGCTGACGCCACAACCAGCAACCTCGCCTCAGCAAGTGCTGTACTTCGGACGCCTGGAATTCCGAAAGGGGGTGCACCACCTCATCGAGGCCATGCAGGCGCTCTTCGCGCGAGGTCTCAATGCCCAGGTCCGGCTCGTGGGAGGCGACACCCGGACGGCCCCCTTTGGCCGCTCCATGAAAGAATGGCTGGAGCGCCGCATCGCGCCCGAATGGAGAGAGCGCTTCCACTTCGCGCCCCCGGTCCCTCGCGCCGAGCTTGCTACCGTCATCGCTCGAGCGACGGTGTGCTGTCTTCCGTCCCTCTGGGAGAACTTCCCCAACGTCTGCCTGGAGGCGATGAACGCTGGCTGCCTGGTGGTTGGCAGCAACGCGGGCGGCATGGCCGAAATCATCGAGGATGGGCGCAGCGGCCTCCTCTTCCGTTCAGGGGACGTGGCGCATCTCACGGAGGTGCTCGAAAAGGCCCTGACCACCCCGTCCCTCCAGCAGGCTGTGCGCGACGCGGCCCCGGCGCGAATCGCGGCCTATTGCAATCCCACCAGCCTCGTGAAGCAGGTCGAAGCGGCCGTCGACAGGCATCCCCCCCGGCGGCCCAGGCTTCACGTGACGTCCAAGGCCGCCACTTCTCCCCGCGTCTCGTTCCTGGTGCCCTACTACAACATGGGGCGCTACCTGCCGGAGACGCTGCGCTCCATCCGCGCCCAGACCTACACGGATTACGAAATCGTCCTCGTGGATGACGGCTCCACCGACCCTCAGAGCCGCGCACTGCTGGAGACGTTGGATGCGCCGAACCTGCGCATCATCCGCAAGACGAATGGAGGACTCAGCTCGGCCCGCAACGCGGGCCTACGTGAGGCCCGAGGCAGATACGTCCTTCCCCTGGACCCGGATGATCTGCTCCAGCCCACCTTCCTGGAGAAGTCCGTCGCGGTCATGGAGGGCTCTCGGGACTACGCGTTCGTGACGTCGCTGGTCTCCTACTTCACCGATGAGCCAGCACGGTGTGTGGGCGGATGGGTCCCCTGGGGCGTCGAGCGTGACGCGCTCTGGGTGTTCAACGTGGCCTCCACCTGCACCGCCCTGATGGAACGGCGGCTGGTCGAGGAAGTCGGGGGCTATGATGAGTGGCTCACAGCCTACGAAGACTGGGATGTCTTCTGCTCCCTCGCCGAGCGAGGCCACACCGGCACGGTCATTCCCGAACCCCTCTTCCAGTACCGCCTGCGTCCGGATTCGATGACGCGCACGACGCTGGTGAACGACCGATACGCGGTGATGGCCTACCTGTATCAGAAGCACCCGAACCTGGCGCTCCACCCGGAACGGTCCCTGCGCATCCTCCACGGCGAAGCGCACAAGAAAGAACAGCTGGCTGCGCTCACATCCACCCCGCCCAAGCCCCTGCTGCACCAGGTCGCGGACCGGATGAACGATGAGCTCAAGCGGCGACTGGAGCCATTCCACCCCGCCCTTCGGGGCACGGCGAAATGGCTCCTGAAGTCTGCTCCGGAGGACGCACGCCCGCTGCGCTACCAGCTCATGGAGCGCGTCCGGCGGCTCAAGCGCCCGCGGCGCTAAAGCCAACAGGCCCTCAACGGCGGGCCGTACGCCAACGGCGCGTCGAGTTCATGACGACCTTCACCGTGGGATGAAGGACCGGCATGCGCTTGAGGGCGCTGTTCAGCCTGTCCGCCAGGGCATAGCGCTGGGGCTGCCCCTCCCCTCCCCCCTGCGCCAGTCCGCCAGCGGCCTGCTTGAGCAGTTGGTGCATGAACGGTACCCGCTTGAGTGTGCCGTTGAGCGCATCCACCAGGCCATAGCGGAGGGGGACGTCCGCGATGGCTTGCTCTGCAACCGCCACCGCCTCCGATTGCGCCTGGGCCGCGAGCAACAGGAAGGGTGAAACCTGGATGCCCTTGGCCATCGGCCGCGGCAACCGCTGGTGGAGCTGAAAGAGCAGCTCGCGGTGCCGGCGCGGATTGACGCCAGAAATCATCGACCCCGGCCGCCGCCGATAATGGAAGTGGATGGCGTTGGTGACAAGGAACCGATGCCCTGCGTGCGCGAGGCGCAGGTAGAGCTCCCAATCCTCGTAGCTCGTCAGCCGTTCGTTGTACTGGAAGTGCTCGAAGAGCGAGCGTCGCATCAACGACGTGGCCGACGACAGCCGGTTGGCCACCATCCCCAGCGACGGACAGTCACCAATGAACAGCGCGAAATCGCAGAAGCGGCGCTGCTCAAGGGCCTCGTCCGAGTCGAAATAGCCCGTGGACGGAACCACGATGTCGAACTCCGGATGGCGCTCCAGCGCCTCGACCGCCATCCGGATGAAGCTGGGATTGATGCAATCATCGGCATCGAGCGGGAGGATGTAATCCCCTGTGGCGGCCCTCAGCCCGATGTTTCGGGATGCCGGAAGACCCCGGTTGACGACGTTTCGTACGAGCCGGACGGGTGCGGCGCCCGCGCTGGATGTCCGCTCGATGAGGCGCAGCACCTCATGATCGAACGCCTCCGTCGAGGCATCGTCCACCAGGACGACTTCCAACTCGGGGTAGTCCGCCGCGCCAACGCTCGCCAGCGTCTCCGGGAGGAAGCGCCCCAGGTTGTAATTCGTGATGAGGATGCTCACGCGAGGCAACTTCCCTGGCACGAGGCGCGCCGGAGGCACGGCGCGCAGCGGGGCTGATTCCCAATACGGAACGGCCACCGTCCATTCCACGGGGCTTGCCGCCGGCGTGCGCCACGCCTTTTCCAGGGCCTCCGCGAGCCCTTCGACGGAGCCGTCGAAGGTGTGGCAGTTCAGGCCATCCACAAAGGGCGTACCGGGCGCGAAGGCCGGGCAACACCCGTTGAGAACCAGCCGCGCACCCACAGCGGCGGCCTCGTACGCGGTGAGGTTGAGCGACTCGAAGTCAGACGGAATGACCACGATTCCCCGTGCCATCCGCGCTTCACGATCCTGGGTGGCCCCCGCGAAAACGAAGCGTCCGCGGAGGTCGGCGGGAACATGCGCCTTGATGCTCGCCAGGTAGGACTCGTCGGGCGCATGGCAGGCGAACACGGCGCGGCCGCCGTACTGCGGACAGCGGCGCATGAACATGCTCACGCCTCGAACGAACAGGTCCGGGCGCTTGACCGACTGCAGCTTGGTAACGAAAAGGAGGTCGGGCTCCCCGTTGAACGGAGCGTGCGCCTGCTCGGGCTTCTTGGTCACCGGCGGGAACTCTTCCACCACCTTTTCCAGCCAGGCCTCCGCGAAGCCATAGAAATCCCGGTTGAGCTCCGCGATGCCGGGGATGTGCGCGATGACCCGGTCCGCGTCGTACAGCGCCTTGCGCTCCAGCTCGAACTGGCCGAACTGGTCCCTGCTCGGCAAGGTCCGCTCGTAGGGAGCCAGAATGCCCGCGGTGGAGTGCAGGCGCACGGCCACCTCCGTCTGGAGGAAGGCACCGCCGAGCAACTTCTCCTGGCTGGTGCAGAAGGACAATCCTCTGTAGTCCGGGAACTCGATGACGTCGAAATGCACGCCCTTCGCCGCGAGCCTCCGCAGGTGGAGCATCAACTCCATGGAGTGGGCGTGCCAGACGGTATCCGTGAAGGCACCCGGTGGAGGATAGACACCACCTTCGTCGAAGCCCTGTTCCCACAGGGGGCGCTCGACCGCGACATGCACGGTCACCTTGCGATCGAAGTGCGCCTCCACATCCTCCGCCTTCATCGGCGCGAATGACGGCAGCAGCAGGTGCAGCTCTACCGGAGCCTCACGCCGCAGCGAGTCCTCGATGAGGTTGTAGACAATGCGGCCGATGCCGCCTTCCGTGAAGGGGAAGAGCTCGTCGGTGACGAGACAGACCTTGCGCGGGCTCATGACTGGATGAACTCCTCGAGGACCTGGACCGCCGCGGCCGTCAGCGCCTGCGCGTAGTCCTCCATCATCTGTTCCATTTCCTGGGGTGCCCGGGCCCGGAGCGCGACAATCCGCTCCATGGCTTCCTGCACCACGCCCACGGAGTCCACGCCTTGGACCTGAGCCAGCCGCTGATAGGGGTGCTCGTCCAGTGGCCCGAGGCTGAGCGGACCGGAGAGACACGGCACGCGCAGGGACAGGGACTCGAGTCCAGTCATCGGCTGGCACTCCGATAGCGACGCGTTGAGCACCACGTCACTGTCGCGGACCAAATCGAAGAGCTCGGTCCGGCTGGGACGCAGGACATGATGGATCCGCTTGCCGCCCTTGAAGACCGGCGGCAGCTTGTAATTCGCCGTGACGTAGATGTCGTCGAGCGCCGGGGAGGCCTGGCACGCGAAGAGGTTCGTGAAGAAGTTCTTCCGCCAGTCGTTGGGCGTGGGGATGAGCGCGGTCCGGGTCATTCTGCGGACGTCTGCCCTCTCCTCGTCGAGCACCCGCGGAGGAAGGTTCAGCAGCGTCTTCGGGAAGATGTCCTCCGATAGCAGGTGCATGCCCGGCTTGACGGTCGCGAGCCCGTCGATGATTCCCTTGCGGCGCAGCTCCACGAGCTGGGAGAAACACTCGAGCTCGAACGCGTAGTGGAACTGCGCGGTCGACCCATGCCACACCGCGAAGATGCGCACTGACGTCCCCAGCACCTTGCGCAAGCTCACCATCAACTCGTTCGCGTTGGGTGAGTAGCCGTGAACGATGACGGCGCCGCACAAGCTGCGCTCGACGTGCTCCAGGGCGCTCTTCAGCTCTCGCGCGAGCAGCGGCCGCTCGGCGGCGATGGCCAGCTTGTGGCCCGGCAGGTAGCCCGCCGCCGCGCGGATGCCATGCCACTCCTGGTGAAAAACATGCAACAGGCGGCCAAGGCGAGGCGCGTCGTTCGCCCACCGTGTATCCATGGGTGCGTCGTACAGCACTCCCGGATTCGCCGCCGACGGCGCCGGAGGCGTCACCGGCGCGTCCGGGACGGGCACACGCTGGGCACGCAGGCGCGCCAGGTCATCTGACAAGCCGAGCAGACGCTGGCGGCGCTCGAAACGCGCGGACTCCGCGGCCAGCCGCTCCTCGAGCTCCACCACACGCCCATCACCTACCGCGGCCTGCCGTCCCAATGCCTGGCTGGCCTGCCCCGCCCACAATGCCAACCGGGGCAGCGCTCGCAGGTGCAGCGCGTCCAGGGTGAGCGGCTGTGATTCATCTCTCGGCTCCTGAGGCCCTTTGAGCTGAAAGTAGCGGCGCCCATGCCCGTCGTTGCGCTTGATGACATAGACGTCATGTGACTCGATGAACCCCGGACCGTGATGCAAGTCCCACCCCTCGGGGAGCGCATCCGGATAGGCGTGCAGCCAGCAGCCCTGGTGCCAGGAGTTGTCCCACACGCTGGTCGGCACCAGCACGTTCTCCACCAGGACCAGCAGCCCCGAGGGCACCACCAGCTGCCCCAATGTCGCCAACAGTCCGGGGATGTGCTCGCTCGGGTTGTGGATGAGCGTGGACACGGTGAAGACGAGGTCGAACTTCCGTCCCCCCAGTGTCGCCAGCGGATCATCCCCACAGAAGATGCGCTCCTCGACCGGCGTTACCGACGGAGGAGGCTCGGCACGCAGCGGCTCCGTCATCGGCTCGGAGATGTCGTAACCGTGGTAACGCACATGGGGGATGCCAGCGATGTAGGCCGCATGCCGCCCGAAGCCGCAGCCGAACTCGAGCACGTTGAGAGGCCGCCCCAGGCGCTGCTGCTCCGACTGGATGAACGCCGTCAATACGCGCTCCTGCTGCGCGTACGCGGAGTTCCCCTGGGCCTCGCGCATCCGGATCAACTCCCGGTAGGAATGCCCGCTCGTTGTCTTCCAATAGCGAAGGCTCTCGCTCATCTGGGCCACTCCCCCTTCGGGCCCCTCATTCTCAATGTCTTTGTACATGTGCAGATGACGTGGCGCTTGCATGGCTGGATCCGCGGCGCCGACCATTCCCATGGCAACAGCCGGTCAGGCAAGTGATGCACAACTCCGTGAGCAGTGAACGACCGAGGTGCCCTCTGGCCGATACTTTCAGCATACTTGCAAAACAATCGTTGGCGGCTGCCCCGGTGGGCAGCCGCCTACTTCGGAACGCTTCACGCCACACCCCGGCCGGACGCTTGCGAATCACGAGCCAGCAAGTGGTCCATCATCGCGTCCACCTGCTGTTCCCACGTCGTCCTCCGAACACGCTCCGCGGCGCTCACACCCAACCGTTGACGCAGGGATGTGTCCTCCACGGCACGGCGAAGCTGCGCCAGGACCGAACTCGTCGTGGGGGCGGCCAGCAGACAGTTCTCACCGTCACGGAGCAACCAGTGGTTCGCCGGGTTGTCGTTGGTCACCACCGTCACGCCACACGCCATCATCTCCAGCGGTAGGTACGAAGGGTGCCTCGTGAACATGAAACACAGCCCCACGTCGCATTCGCGATAGAGCGCCGCCGTCCGCTCTGCCGGAAGGACGCCCAGATTGGACACCAGTCCCCGGACCCCATAGGACTCCGGATTCCACTCGGCGCCCGCGGTGACGATGTCCACCGCGGCCCCCAACTCCCGTTTCAGCCTTGCGAGCGCGGCCAGCCCCAGCTCGAACCCGTTCCGCTCATTGCCGGGCCGGCCATAGAAGAAGACGCGCACAGGCCCTCCACGCGCCGGGCGGCGTGCGTGGAACAGCGAACCATCCACTGCGGGCTCGAAGGCAAAGCCGTCCATGCCATGCTGCGACTTCACGAAGTCGCGCAGGCCTGGCGTGTTGAAGATGCCCTGGAAGCCCAGACCATACGTCTGCTCCGCCAGGGCCCATTGCGTGCCGGCGGCGAAGAACATCGGCTCGTAGTCCTGCACGAAGTAGGCACGCATCGCAGCGCGTGGATGCCGCAACACCTGGTATGCGGATGTCCAATACGTTGCAATCGCCAAGTCGCATGCGGGGAGCTCTGCCAGGGCCTCGGGCCCCGACAGTACGCGGAACGCCCCTACCGTTGAGGGGAACACGGCCGCGACGCGGGCCTCGAAGTCCCCTGGACTGGCCCCGGGCTTGTCGTAGACGACGAACTCGCTGCGCACACCGTGGCGCCGCCGCATCAGGTCCGCGAAGCGGAACAACGTGTGGATGCCCGCGTAGACGTGCCCAAAGGCCGGGACGAACCACGTGGCCGTCTCCACCCTTCCCCGGGCGCGGAGGGCCGCGAGCGCTGCCGGTGCCGACTCGCGGGATTGCCGCGCCTCGTCTGGCGTGAAATCCAGCTGCGACAGGTGCTCCATCATGTGGCGCTGTGCCTGGGCTCGCGCCTCCATCGCCGGGTCCTGCGCGCTGGGCACGTCGCGGGACAGCGTGCGCACCGCCAGCGTGGCGCCGTCCTCGACATGCTGGCGCAACGCGCAGTCGGTCCCCTGCAGCGTGAGGTTCGGGTTGTAGAACGGATCTCCACGCGCGCCCAGCCAGGGCCGGTAGGCCACATAGGACCACCAGTAGTCGGCCTCGGGGATGGCGTCCGCTCGGCGGCTTGCGGATTCGTGGTGGATGAGGCGCGCGTGCGGCGTGTACACCACCCGCAGGCCGCGCTGGTTGAGCCTCAACCCCAGCTCGACATCGCTCCCACAGACCTGGAAGCGCTCATCGAAGCCGCCCAGGGACTCGAAGACCGAGCGGCGGAGGATGACGCAGGCGCTCGTGACGGACAGGTAGTTGCGAGTCCACTCCGAGTGGCCGAAAGGCGTGGAGATGGGCCCATCCGGCAGGCGCCAGAAGGGATGCGCCGCGAAGCCGGTGATGCCCAGCACCACCCCCGCGTGCTGAAGGGTCCCCTCGGGGAAGAGCAGCTTGCAGCCCACCGCCCCGACCTCGGGACGTTGTGCCTGGGATACCAGCTCCTCCAACCAACCCGGGTCCACCACTTCCATGTCGTTGTTGAGGAAGAGCAGCAACTCTCCGGAGGCCTGCTTCGCCGCCCAGTTGTTGATGGCCGGGTAGTTGAAGGGAAGGTCCCACGTCAGCTTCACCAGCCTGGGGTCCACCAAGCGCTTCAGCAGCGCGAAGGTCTCGGGCGCCGAGCTGTTGTTCGAAACGAGCAGCACCTCGAAGTGCGGATAGGCCGTGCGCTCCAGCAGGCTGGACACCAACGTCTGCAACAGGTCCGGACGGTCCTTGAAGGGGACGACGATGGAGACCTTCGGCGAGCCCTGGACCGGATAGCGGGTGCGGTACTGCGTGGGAGCGGGGCTCGTTACCTCCGCAGGCTCTCCGAGCCGCGACAGGTGCTCTCGCAGCGCTCGGAGCCCCGCGTCCGTCGCTTTCGCCAGCCCCGCTTCCTGGCTGGAGAAGGACTCTGGGTTCGCGCGCCAGTGGTACAGCAGCTTCGGGACATGGCCAATCCCGCGCGTGGCCTCGCTCAGCCTGAGCATCACCTCGAAGTCCTGCGAGCCATCGAAGCCTTCTCGAAGCCCGCCGACGCGCTCCAGCAGCGACCGCTTCACGAACAGGAAGTGGCAGACGTAGTTCACCGAGCGCAGCAGGTCTGGCGACCAATCGGGCTTGAAGAAGGGCGCCGCGCGCCGACCGGCTGAGTCGATCCGGTCCTCGTCGCTGTAGATGACCTCCAGGTCCGGAGCCGATTGCAGGGCCAGCACCATCTCCGCCAGGGCATGCGGCGCGAGCGTGTCATCATGGTCGAGGAACCCCACCCACTCTCCCCGTGCCGCTGCAAGGCCCGCATTGGTGGCCCTGGCGATGCCGGAGTTGCAGGGCTGCGTCACCACGCGGACGCGCGCGTTCCGCGCGGAGGCCTCACGCAGCATGGCGGCCACGTGCGGGGCGGTGCTGGCGTCATCCACCAGGACCCATTCCCACTCGGGATACACCTGGGCTTCCACGGAGGCGATACACTCACGAAGGAATGACTCAGGCGTATTGAAGACAGGCGTTACGAGCGACACGAGCGGCCGGGACTCCAACCGGGCCACCGCCTCTCGCGCGAAGGCGATGTCATGCGGCTCGCGTCTCTCGCACCAGTCCTCGAAGGCCCCAAGGTCCGGTGGATGTGGCGGAGGCGTGCGCGTCCCCAGCAGCCCGGCCAGCGCCAGCACCGCCTGCTCGTTGAAGCGCGTCTGCCGGCGCAGCAGCTCCGTCCAGAGCGGAGCGCCCACCCGAAGCGCAGCGGGCAACGACGTTGAGCGAAGGGGGTCGTTTCGCTCACACAGCGCGGCCACGAGCCGGGCTGCCTCGCCTTCGTCTGGCGGGCGCGGCGCCGCGGCAGACACCAGCGCCTCCGTCATTGCCGCGTTCCACTCCGACTGCCCTTGAAGCAGAGCTTCCAGCAGCGGGCCTGCCGCGGCCAGGTATGAGCGTTTGGCGGCCAGCACGAATGCGCCCACCGCTCCTTTGCGATGCGAACGGCCCACTTTCCAGCGAGTGGGATCGGCCTTCGGCTGGAGCTGAGCCTGGGCCCACGCCGATACATCGTCACGCAGTCCAAGGGCTCGGTGGACGGACAGGTATTCGAGCACCCGCACCACGGACTTATTGAAGTCCGCCTGGGGACGGAGCGACTCCACATGGAACGGCTGAAGCCCTTCGACGAAGGCCTTCTTGGTCGCCGTCACCGCCTTGCCGAGCCGCGCCGACCGATGGGAGGCTGGAACGTCGAACTCATGAGACACCGCCAGGCGTGAGGCCTCCTGGAGCGGCGTGAGGGCATGCGCTCCAGCAGGGCGGGCCTGATGGAGCTGCGTGGTCAACAACCGGAGCGTTTCCTCCAGTGCGGACACCTCCTCGCACCGGTCGAGGGAGCAAGGACGTCGCTCGTCGAGCAGGGTCCGCACGACGGCCACCATGCGAGCCAGCGCGCCCGCATCCGGCACGGGCTCTGGCACATCCTCCGTGCGAGCCCCCTCCCCGACGAGCTTCTGCAGCACTGTCTTCACCGCTGTACCGCCTCTCTCGTTCAAGAACAGGCGAGCATGGGGGCCTCCCCGCTCTCACGCACCAGCCTATGACTCAGGGATGGCCGCCCCCGGCCACACGCGGCGCAGCTTCCGTCGGCTGCGAGGCCACCCCCGTCGGGTTCGCCGCCTCGACCACCCAGCGGTGCACGGGACGGAACACGCCCTGCTCGGACGCGGTGGCGCCCACCTGAAATGTCCGACTCTCCGTCGAGCTCCCCCCTGCCGACCGGGCCGTCACCTGGAGGGTGTAGGCCCCGGACAGCAACGCCAATCGCTCCAGCAAGAGCCGCACGCACCCGCTGGGTGGCGGCCGCGACTCCTCCAGACGCATGCTCGTCGCATAAAGAATCCGCCCGTCAGCGGCCTTGAGCGACACCGCGAACTCCGCATCGTCGCACGTGCCCTCCACGGTAAAGTACACGCGCGCCTCCAGCCGATCCTCCGGTGAAAGCTCACGGTCCGCGATGCCCTCGGGCGTCAGCAGGTCCAGCGCCGTCAGGCGCACGGGCGGCGTGGACGGGACTTCGGGAGCAACGGTCCGCACCTCGGGCAACGCCCCCCCGCCTTCGGTGAGCGCCGGTGGCGTGAAGGCCGCAGACCGGGCTTCGGCCAGAGCAATGGCCTCCCGGTACTCGGTCGTGATTTCGGCGGGGTTTCCGACACGGCGGACGTAGCCTCCATCGATCCACGCCGCGAGGTCGCACCAACGCTCCACCGTGCTCAGGTCATGCGTCACCAGGACAATGGTCTTCCCCTGGTTCTTGAACTCCGTCATCTTCGCGAGGCTCTTCTTGCTGAAGTGCTCGTCACCCACGGCGAGGATTTCGTCGATGATGAGGATGTCCGGGTCGACGTGCGTGGCCACCGCGAACGCCAGGCGCATGTACATGCCGCTGGAGTAGGTGCGCACCGGCTCGTCGATGAACTCGCCCAGCTCGCTGAAGGCGATGATCTCATCCATCCGCGCCCGGACCTCGGCGCGCGTCATCCCGAGGATGATGCCGTTGATGAGGATGTTCTCCCGGCCAGAGAAGTCCGGGTGGAACCCTGCCCCCAGGTCCAGCAGCGCGGAGATGCGGCCGTTGATCTCCAGCGAGCCGGAGGTGGGCGCGTAGATGCCGGTGATGAGCTTGAGCAGCGTGCTCTTGCCTGAACCGTTCCTCCCGATGATGCCCACTGTCTTTCCTCGGGGGATGGTGAGGTTGACCCCCCGAAGCGCGGTGATCAGGCCTGCTTCGCGGGCCTGACGCTGCCCCCGAAGCCAGCGAACCAGCTCGGATTTGAGTGTCGTGTACTCGCCCCGGATGGTCCGCTTCCGGAAGCTCTTCACGACGTCCTTCAAGACAATGGCGTCCATGGATTCCTGCATGCCGACGCTCAGATGGACTCCGCGAACTCTTCGCGACGGGACTCGAAGATGGATGACGCGCCCCACAGCAGGACCACGGAGATGGCGGCCAGCACCAGCAAGGGGCCCGCCTCCGGCAGCCGATGCTCGTAGAAGATGGCCTGGTACGACGTCATGAAGCCGACCATGGGGTTCAGCGACATCATCAGCGTCCGGACTTTCTCATCCTGGATGTTCGAGAACGGGTAGAGGACCGGCGTGGCGAAGAACCACAGCGTCAGGAGGTTGTTGACGATGTGCTGCAGGTCCCGGAACGTCACGTTGATGGCCGCCAGGATGTAGGTCAGCGCCAGGGTGAAGACGAACTGGACGAGGATCACCAGGGGAAACGCGACCACGTGCCACGTAGGCCACTGCCCATAAGCGATGCCCAGCATCAGCATCAGGGGCAGCGAGAAGACGAAGTTGCAGAGGTTCGTCACCACCACCGTCGTCGGTAGTACCTGGGCGGGGAAGCGGACCTTGGTGAGCAGGTCCCGCCGATCACTGATGGCGCTGGCGCCCCCTCCAAGCGAGGTGGAGAACCAGATCCACGGCAACAAACCCACGAACATGAAGAACGCGTAGTTGGGGATGTTCTGCCGCATCACCACCGTGAACAGCAGCACGTACACCAGCATGTGGAGCGTCGGGTTCAGGAACGTCCACAGGAACCCGAGAAACGAGCCGCGATACCGCGCCTTCAGCTCCCGCTGGACGAGGCTGATGAGCAAGCCCCGGTACTGATACAGTTCACGGACGAGGCGAATCATGAGGGGGCCTTCTATAGCAGGGCGTCAAGCCGTTGCGAGGACGCCTGCCGCCCCCGGCCCCACTCTGGCTGCGTACTCGGCGGGCTGCTCTTCCGCAGAGCGACCATGCAACCGAGGCGATTTCCGGCCCTTGCACCGGCGGCCGAGACGAGCGACGCCGGAAAAACAAAAGGCCCTCTGGTTCCCCAGAGGGCCCTATCTTGGAGCGGGAAAAGGGATTTGAACCCTCGACCCTCGCCTTGGCAAGGCGATGCTCTACCGCTGAGCTATTCCCGCGTCAGACCCTGCAAACAAGAAGGCCCTCTGGGATTCCAGAGGGCCCGATTTGGAGCGGGAAAAGGGATTTGAACCCTCGACCCTCGCCTTGGCAAGGCGATGCTCTACCGCTGAGCTATTCCCGCATCAGGTGCCACACCTTCGTCACCGGCGTGTGACCGCCGGGCCGAAAGTGAGGTGCGGTATACAGAGCCCATCCGGACCCGTCAAACACTTTTCGCGGGGGCCGGCTCGCCCCCTCGCTTCGCGAGCATGGCCAGAAATGCTCGGAAGTAGACCACCGCGCTCCACACCGAGAAGGCCCCGGACAGATAGACGAGCACCTGCCCCACGAGGTTGTAGTCCACCGGCACGGAGAAGCTCCCCAGCTCCAGCGGGTGCACGTAATGAACGCAGAGTGAAATGATGCCCACCAGTTGGAGGGAGGTCTTCCACTTCCCCTCCTGGCCGGCGGCGATGACCATGCCCTCGCTGGCGGCGATGGTTCGCAGGCCGCTGACGATGAGCTCGCGGGCCAGCAGCACGATGACGACCCAGGCCGCGATGCGCCCCAGCCTCACCATCATCACCAGGGCCGCCATGGCGATGAGCTTGTCGGCCAGCGGGTCCATGAACTTGCCGACCACGGTGATGAGGTTCCACTTGCGCGCGAGGTAGCCGTCAATCACGTCGGTGATGGCGGCCACCGCGAAGACGAGCCCCGCCAGCAGCGAGTTGAGCGGGTCCGCGTCGTAGGTCAGCCACACGAAGAGCGGGATGATGAGGATGCGCCCCAGCGTGAGCATGTTGGGCAGGTTCCAGAACTCCTGCACCAGCACACTGGGCTTGCGCGCCGCGCGCTTCCGGGCGCGCTCTTCTCGCTTCCGCTGTTTCCGCGCCGCTCGGTCCATGGCCATGGCGGGCCCCTTCTATCGGACAGCGAGGGCAATGAGGGCAAAACCTTCACCGCCCAGCTCCACACCCGCCCGGAGCGTCTCCCCGGAGGGGGACTTGAGCAGCGGAACCATGCGCGGCGTGAGGTTGCCCTGCCATCCCACCAGGTGCGCCAGCGGCACCGTCACCGGCCGCTCCTGCCGCACCGGCACCGAGCGCAGCGGCCCGGGCAGGCTCAGCAGCACCCGCCCCTGCCCCCGCAGGTGCACCAGGTCCAGGTCGGGCGCGATGTCCGACGGCACCCGGCCGTTCTCGAACATGACCGGCTCCTCGAAAGCGAAGACGCACTCGTCGCGGAAGTAGGCGGAGTCATCCCCCAGGTCCACCGCCAGGAAGGTGCGGGCCTCGGCGGGCGCCATGTACAGCACGCCCTGGCCCCGCGCACGCACCATCCGCGCCGCCCCCTCCCCGAAGGACTTGTCCGTGGCCCGGCCCCGGAAGCGCTTCATCTCCGGCGTGAAGCTGACCTGCCCGCCCAGGGCCACCAGCCCATCCAGGCGCGTCAGCAGCTCCCCTTCCACCGCCACGGCGAAGCAGTCCGTGCCCGAACGGAAGGGCCGCGACGCGTCCGTCCCATCCAGGACGACCGAGGCGGCGAGCTCGGCCAGCGACGCCACCGCACCGTCCGTCGGCACGGCGGGCGTGACAGCCGGCGCCGGCAAGCCCGCTGCCACTCCCGCGTCCCGCGACGGGGCCGCGGCGGGCGTCCCGATCGACTCCGAGGGCACACGCCGCAGCTGAACCTTCGTCACGGGCACAGACGCCGGTGCGGGACTCGCTGGGCCGGCCGCGGAGGTCTCCTCGAACGCGGACTCGGGGGGCGGCTCCTGCGCGGAGGTGTCCCCGGGCCGCGACGGGGCCGCGGACGCCGGGCCGGGCGTGGAGCTGGGCAGCGCGCTGGGGCCCTCGTCCTCGGCGAAGCGGAGCTCCTCTTCCTCCGGCGCGGGCGGCGCGCTCTCGACGGGGGGAGGCGCCACACCGGCCTCCTCCGCGGGGGACTTGCCCCTGGCCGTGGGCGCGGGGGCCGGGCGGGCATAGGCATCCCCGGCGATGGCGCGCGACATCTTCTCCGCCATCACCTCGCTGCCCGCGAGCAGGAAGTGCTCCCGGGCGCGGCCGTACTCGCCCATCTGCGCCAGCGCGAGCCCCAGGTAGTTCTGCGCCTTCTGGTGCTCGGGGGCCAGGTCGGTGGCGGTCTCGAACTCGCGCGCCGCGCGCTGCAGCGCGTTCGTCTTCAGGTACACCAGCCCCAGGTTGACCCGGAGCGTGGGGTCCACCGGGTTGTCGCGGACCAGCATCTCGTACAGCTCGGCCGCCCGGTCGAACAGGCCCAGCTTGAAGTAGCAGAGCCCCAGCAGGTTCTGCGCCTTCTCCATGCGGGGCTGGAGTTGGTGGGCACGCTCCAGGAAGGGCTGGGCCTCGTGGATCCGGCCTGCGGCCAACAGCTCGCCCCCGCGGGTGAGCTGCTGAAGGAACTCATCATCAGCGGGGCTCGTCTCCCTCCGCCCCTTCGCGCGCGTCGTCATTCTGGGATGTGGGCTCGCGGGGACCGTCCTCGACGGACCGCTCGCGCTCCTTGTAGTGGTAGTAGAGCTTGAGCACCTTGCGCACGTACCCCTGCGTCTCCTCGTAGGGGGGCACCTTGCCGCCGTAGCGCTTCACCGCCTCGGGGCCGGCGTTGTACGCGGCAATCATCTTCACCATGTCCCCGTCGAACATGTTGGCGAGCACGCGCAGATAGCGCACGCCGCCCTCGATGTTGTCGCGCTCGTCGAAGATGTCCTTCACGTACATGTCCGACGCCGTGGCAGGCATGAGCTGCATCAGCCCGCTGGCGCCTTTGTGGCTGAGCGCGTTGGGGTTGAAGTTGCTCTCGGTGTGCATGATGGCGCGCACCAGCGCCGGAGGAATTCGGTAGCGCAGCGCCGCGGCGGTGATGTGCGGATCCAGATCCGGCGGCGTCCGCCTGCGGCCCACCACCGGCGTGTTCTTCGCGGGGGCCTGGGTGAACGTCCCCTTCAGCGTCTTGGCCCGCTTGGAGCCGGCGGGCGGCACGTTCGTGTAGATGATGGTGCCGTCCTTCTCGACATACCGGTAGATGGCGTCCGCCCCCGCCGACAGGGGCAGGGCCAGCAGCACGGCGGCGAGGACGGTGGAGGATGCGCGCATATCGGCGCTCGAACCTTAGACACCCGCGCGAAAGTCCTCAAGAAAACGCCTTGTTTCCAGCACTTACAGTCGCTAAAGGCTGTTCGACATGCCCCATCGGTTCGACTTTCTCGTTCTTGGAGGCGGCGTGGCGGGCCTCTCGTTCGCCCTCCAGGCGGCCCGCCATGGCACGGTCGCCATCCTGACCAAGCGAGACCGCTTCGAAAGCAACACCGCCTACGCCCAGGGGGGCATCGCCAGCGTGCTCGCGCCCACCGACTCGTTCGAGGCGCACATCGAGGACACGCTGGTCGCCGGTGCGGGGCTGTGCCACCGCGACGCGGTGGAAATCACGGTGAAGGAGGGCCCCGCCCGCGTGCAGGAGCTGGTGGGCCTGGGCGCCGACTTCAACCGCCGCACCACCGGCGAGTTCGACCTCACCCGTGAGGGCGGTCACTCCGCGCGCCGCATCATCCATTCGGGGGACATCACCGGGCGTGAGGTGCAGCGGGCGCTGCTCGCCGCATGTGACGAGGCCCCCAACATCACCTTCTTCCAGCACACGGCCGCCATCGACCTCATCCAGGACCGGAAGGTGCGCTCGCCGGGCGTCAGCCGCTGCCTGGGCGTCTACGCGCTCCTCGCGAACGGCGACATCGAGCGCTTCCTCGCCAAGGTGACGGTGCTGGCCACCGGCGGCGCGGGCAAGGTGTACCTGTACACGTCCAATCCGGACGTGGCCACCGGGGATGGCGTCGCCATGGCGTACCGGGCGGGCGCGAAGCTGGCGAACATGGAGTTCTACCAGTTCCACCCCACCTGCCTTTATCACCCCGAAGCCAAGAGCTTCCTCATCAGCGAGGCGCTGCGCGGCGAGGGCGGCCAGCTGAAGCTCAAGAGCGGCGCGTCCTTCATGGAGCGCTACCACCCCATGGGCGCGCTCGCCCCGCGCGACGTGGTGGCCCGCGCCATCGACGCGGAGATGAAGCGCACGGGCGACGACTGCGTCTACCTGGACATGACGCACCTGGGCCGCGCATTCCTCGCCGAGCGCTTCCCCAACATCTACGCCACCTGCAAGGCCTTCAACATCGACATGGCGGCGCAGCCCATCCCCGTCGTCCCCGCGGCGCACTACATGTGTGGCGGCGTGGTGACGGACCTGGAGGGGCGCACCAACGTGCCAGGGCTGTACGCCATTGGCGAGGTCACCTGCACCGGCCTGCACGGCGCCAACCGGCTCGCGTCCAACTCCCTGCTGGAGGGGCTCGTGTTCGGCCACCGCGCCGTC
>Ga0182745_1001586_pt1 | contig 21737 bp, 16 predicted proteins | sample eDN3rd30CKraftBY_FD_128523 | JGI IMG/M metagenome (GOLD analysis project Ga0182745, IMG submission 128523) | Enriched backyard soil microbial communities from Emeryville, California, USA - eDNA 3rd pass 30_C Kraft BY (version 2) (version 2) | ecosystem: Environmental > Terrestrial > Soil >...
AGGGCGAGCTCACGATAGCGCTCGGCCAGCTTGGGGTCGGCCAGCATCTCCGACTCGACTCGCGCTCGGCATTCCGAGTCAAGTTCGCCGTCGAGGTAAGCGGAGAGTTGAGAATCGTCTTCGGTCTTCATGGTAACTCGGCGGATCAGGGCCAATCGGATTCGGGCCTCATGCCCCCTATCCCATCTCGTCGGTTTCATTGAGAGTGCTGTGTCGTCTGGCGGACATGAGCCTCTTCGTCGACAAGGCACCTCAGGCGTTCACGTAGCTCGCAACGAGCCCGATGCAACCGGCTTCGGACCGTACCGACCGGAATTTTCAACGTCGTGCTAATCTCGTCGTACTGAAGGCCGTCAAACTCTTTCATGATCACCACCGCTCGATGATCGGGCGCCAGGTCGTTGAGAGCATCCTGAATGATTCGCTCGCGTTCTTGCTTTTGCAGAGGAATCGAGGGATCGGTTTCAGACGCTTCGGCCGGTGGGTCGATTCCCCCGGGGTTCGCCCCAGCGCTCAGTCTGAGCATCGGTTTACGTCGCCGCTTTCCCGAAAGAGCGAGGTTGATGGCGATCCGGTAGATCCAGGTATAGAAAGAGCTTTCTCCCTGAAATCGATCCAGTTTTTCGAACGCGCGAAGGAACGTATCTTGCAACAAGTCTCGGGCCTCATCAGCGCAGCCCGTCAGCCGGAATAACGTGGGGTACAGACGATCCTGGTATTGGGTGACCAGTTCGCCGAATACCTCGGTATTCCCCGAGCGGCATGCATCGATGAGGGACTGGTCGTCGTGACACCCGGTCATCATTATCCTTCGACGCCGTGAGTTCGAGAGAGTTCCCTTGAAAGTACGGTATACCACCTTTTCCACTGCTTTGGACTCGGTCGGCTGAGTCGGCGAGGCAAAGCTCGGCGTGGCGATGGCCCGGTTCCCCGAGGAGTTGGGAATGCGTCGGGTAGACTTCGGTGCCGCGTGGCACTCACCCCCTCCACTACTTTTATTGTACGCCCAAGTCGATCGACCAGTTCAATCTCCACGATGAAACGACACCAAGGCGAGAGCCTCGTCGATGCGAGGAGCCAGGACAGGGGATGTGGTCGAGTTTGACCTCCGCGTTCGCATGGCGGGAGTCCTGGGCGCATGATAAGGTGTTGGTGGACTACAGATGTTTTGCCCCAACACGATCGACACGATGGGCGAGGCGACAGGTCATTCTCCTCGGGAAGAGAACCAAACGATGCCGGATTTCTTTAATCTTTCTGGACAGGTGGCCCTGGTGACCGGCGCGGGGCAGGGGATCGGTGAGGGAATCGCTCGCCGCTTGCACGCGGCCGGAGCACGCATCGCAATCTTCGACCGAGAGAAAGAACCTGCCACAAACGTCGCATCCACACTCGAAGGTCTGGCGGTTCAGGGGGATGTCACCTCGGAGACGGACGTTGCCGAGTCGATCCGACGCGTCGAAGCCGAGCTAGGGCCGATTTCGATTCTCGTCAATAATGCCGGTGTGACCGGCCGCACCGACCTAAGCTGGAACCTCTCCTTGGATGAGGTTCGCGGCGTCATGGATGTGAACGTGCTCGGCCCCTTCCTTTTCGCCAAGGCCGTCGTGCCAGGAATGATCGACCGCGAATATGGTCGAATCCTGAATGTCGCCTCGATCGCCGGTAAGGAAGGGAACCCCACGCTCTTACCCTATTCGGCGTCGAAGTCGGCTGTCATCGCCCTCACCAAGTCGCTTGCCAAGGAGCTCGTCGGGAGAGGGAACCTGACTGTGAACGCCATCTCTCCGGCGGTGATCCGAACCCCCATTCTTGACGGGATGGCGCAAACCACGGTTGAGTATATGATTTCAAAGATTCCAATGGGGCGCGTCGGAACGATCGAGGAGGTGGCGGCCCTGGTCCACTTCCTGGTCAGTCCCGATGCCAGCTTCACCACCGGTCAGTGCTACGATATCAGCGGTGGCCGCGCCACGTATTGAATGGAACGATTGAGGGCCGGTGAGTGTGTTTCCACGGTTCGGATTCTAAGCAGAGCAAGGGACGTGGTATGGCGTCGGAGCGTTACTGGCTCGTCCATCCCAACGGTGGGCGGCAACTGATCGATCCCGAACTCTTCGACGTCCATACTCTGGCCGAGCAGGTGAAGCAGATCGGTGGCCGGCTCGTCGTGGAACATGGCTCGCGCCGGGCTGTCTCGGTCGAGGCGATTCCCTCCGGGAACGAAACGCGCACCGGCTCGTTCGACCCTCCAATTTCGGCCCTCGGGCCACTCTTTTGCGATCGATTCACGAAGATCTATCAGTGCCGGCATGCCTATCGCCTCGAAATCAACTCGAGGCCGACCTCACGCGTACTGGGTGGATATTACAAGTCGCGCAAGCTGGTTCGGATCTATTCTCACGACCGGGAGGAGGGTCGAAGACCGCTCGATGAGCTCTTCGACACCTTTCTGCATGAGATGGCCCATCATCTCGAGTACACCGAGCCCGACTCCTACAACGCCGCGGCGTGTGGGCGCGTGCCCGGCCGAATGCACAGCCGGCTCTTCTGGAAGATTCTTGGAGATTTGAAGTGGCGCTGGGCTGAGCTCCAGCGCCACGGCCGCATCCCCGCCGGAGGGCCGGGACGGCCTCTCGCCGACGGGTAAGCTGAAGGTCGAGGTCAAAAGGGGCCGACTACTTGGCGTCGATTCCAAGCGACTTCGCTTTGGAGGCCACGTCGGCCCCAGCGGTGGCGACGTTGATTTTCTTGTCCACTTCCTTGATGACCCCATCCTTGTCGATGTAGTAGGTCCAGCGGTTGGCGAAGCCCCGGTCGGGATTCACCACGCCGAACGCATTGGCCACGCTTTTGGTCGGGTCGCTCAGGATGGGGTAGTCGAGGTCGAGCTTCTCGGCGAACTTCTTGTTGTCTTCGGGCGTATCGACGCTCGCGGTGAAGTAGGCCACGTTCAAGGGCTTGAGGAGCTCACCGTTCTCCTTGAGCGACTTGCATTCGATGGTGCAACCGCGTGTGTCGGCCTTCGGGAACCAGGCGATCACGACCCCTTTCTTTCCCTTGAATTGATCGAGGGAGTAGGTCTTCCCATCGGTTCCCTTCAGGGAGAACGCGGGGGCCTTATCACCGACCTTGAGCTCCTCGGCATGTAGGGAAATCCCAAGGATTCCAACCAATGCGAGTCCTAAAGCTGACCCACGTCCCGTTAATCGACTCATGGCAACCTCCGCGACGGTTCTAGCGACAGTAACGTCCGAATTCCCGTTGAGCGAAACGGCTCGAGGGAAGGGAGTCGAGCCTAGCAGTCGCCTCGTTCGATTTCAACGGACTAACGGCTTGGCCGTGGGCGCATCCGAGGGCTGGCAATCCGAGATCCTTTAGATGACAAAGTCCGTGCCGCCTCGACCCTGTGCAATCGCGTGCGTTAAACTGGCAAATGTGGTCGGCAGCCTTGTCCCCGAGTTGTCATGAGGTCCGCGGATGCCTTCGGAGAGCCAGCCTGCGAAAAAGTCGAAGCCCAGATCGGGCTCGGGGACACCATCAACCCGCGAAGACGAACCCGTCCTGCTCGACTCGGCCCCACTCAAGCTCAAGCTGCTCGACTGGGCCTTGATCGTCGCTTTTCTGGCCCTCACCTTTCTCCTGGGGATCTTTCCCCTCAAGGACACCGACTTTTGGTGGCATCTGAGGACAGGGGATTGGATCAGGGAGAACGGGACGGTTCCAACCACCGACCTCTATACCTTTAGCGTTCCCGACAAGGCCTGGATCGACCTGCACTGGATCTTTCAACTTGCATTGAGCTTCGGTTTTGAGCGAGGCGGGGTCGAGTTTCTCAACCTGGCCAAGTGCGTGATCACGACCCTCGCTCTCTTGCTGGTTTTGTTGGCCAGAAAAAAGGATTGGCCGGTCTGGGTGATGCTCCTTGCCTGGCTGCCCGCACTGCTGGTTTTGAGCGGGCGCATGTATGTCAGGCCGGAAACCTTCACATTGTTTTATCTGTGTGCGGATCTGGCCATCCTGTTCCGTTGGGATCGCTCTCCCCGGTTGGCCTTTCTTTTGCCCGTGGTGCAGTTGGCCTGGGTGAATTCGCAAGGTCTGTTCGTACTCGGGCCAATCCTGATCGGCGCGGCCTTGGTGGCTGCCTTGTTTCGCCCGGGGGCCTTTTCGGCTGGTCGGAGGCGTTGGTGGCGCACGGTGGCCTTGGCTTCGCTTCTGGCCGGCGCGGCCTGCGTTCTCAACCCCTACGGGCTGCAAGGTGCCCTTTATCCCTTGCAGCTTTTGGGAACGATGAACAACACGGTCTTCTCCAAGAGCATCGCCGAGTTGACCCCGATCCCCTTGTTCGTTCAGCGAAACGTTGGCTGGAACAACCCTTCGCTCTGGCTTCAACTGTTGACGATTGCCGTGGGGGCCCTGAGCTTTGTCATTCCCGTGCTCAGCACGGTCTTTCTGCGAGGACGCTCCGAGCCCGAGGCTGAGGAAAACCTAGGGACGGAGAAACTGGCCACGGAGAAGCCTGCACGCAAGAAGAAAGCGGGGCGATCCAAGCGAGTCAAATCCGCGCCCGAGGCGGACGTTGTTCCCGAACCGAAAACCGCCAGACACGACTGGGCTCCCACCCTCTTTCGCTTGATGCTCTACGCCTTCTTCTGCCGCTTGAGCTGGCAAGCGACCCGAAACAGCCATCAGTTCGCCGCCGTGGTGGGAACGATCACCGCCTGGAATCTGGCGGAATGGGCGGCCTCGATTATTCGCCGGCGCGGTCCCTCTTCCGTTTCGATTGGCCCCGCCCTCTTCGCGAGGTTCGCGACCCTGGCATGCCTGGTCATCCTCTTCCTGGCCGTGCTCTCAGGCCGCTACTACGCATGGCTGGGCGAGGGTCGGACCTTGGGGCTGGGAGAGGAGCCAATCTGGTTTCCGCACGAGGCGGTCCGGTTCGCGGGAAGGCCCGACATGCCGGAGCGCTTCCTCAGCTTTCACGATGGCTACGCCGCCCTGTACGACTACTACAACGGCCCGAAACGCAAAGTCTACGTGGACGCCCGGCTCGAGATCGTTGGACCGGAACTCTATTCCGAGTATCTTGCCCTTCAAGGCAGGCTAAGCGACCTGACCCAGGATCCTCAGGTCTGGTCCAACCAGCTCGACGAGTTGGGAAGGCCCGCCGTGCTCGCGGGGCACGCCGGGAACGCGATCGTGGGGGCCAACCTGATGAGCTCGGCCGACTGGCGCTGTGTCTGGTTCGACCCGATCGCCGCGGTTTTTGTACATCAAAGTTATGAACAGGTTTTGCGGGAGCATGAGTTCCAATTCGCCCGTGGTCACTTTCAGCCTGGGTCTGCTGCTAACCGATTCAGCGAGGACGAACGGGTGGCCCTTGCCAAGGCCGCCTGGTCTTACTCTGGCGTTTTTCACGGAAAAGGGCGCATGGACCTTGCCCGGGCCTGCATCATGTTCGGGCTCGATCAAGCCAGGCGTAACGTCGAATCCAGTCCCGATGTCCCCGCGGCCTGGAAGCTGCTCGGACAACTCGAGGCCGCCCGCGAGCCTTTCAGCGATCCAGCCCACCGCGTGGCCCGATTCCGCCACTCGTTCGACCCAGTCTTCGACCTCTCCCCCCTTCGGGCGACCTATGCGATTCGGCGCGCCCTGGATGGAAATCCGACTGATTTTCTGACCCTTCTTCTGCTGAGTCAGCTATATGAAGACCGGTTAATGACCGAGGCGACTTTACCGTTGCTTGAACGGCTCTGTGCGCTCAGACCCATTAACGAGCACCAGAGCGAGACTCAGACGAGAGCTCAAGAACGGATCGACGTTCTGAAGCAGGAGCTTGGACCATCTCCGCAAACGAAGTGGGAAAACCTCAGCGAGCTGGATCGAGTTGTGGGAAGATTACTTGCATCAGGCCGGGCGGAGGGGACCGCGGACCTGCTTGAGAAGGCCTACCCGTCTGATTCCCGCCCTTGGGAGATCACGGACCGCATTGCCACGCTTCGCCTCCATCTGGGCGAAGCGGAACGGGCGAGAAAACTCTGGCAAGCGGCCGCTAGCCCTTCCTCTCAGGCCGTCCGACTCGCTCGGCTCGCCGCCTCTTACCTCGTGACCGGGGAGATTGACGAGTCACGTCGTCTTTACCAGGAAGCCATCGCCGCGGACGGAAACCTCTTCGAGGCGAATTTTGGTCTCGCGGTACTCGAGGAGGACACGGGGCATGCTCTCGAGTCGAACCAACTTGCCCGTAAGGCGGCCGAACTTGCGTTGGATGACGTACGAAGAGGCGCGGCCCAGAACATCGTGGATGAAACCACCCCCTACATCTCACGGAACCAGATGGTAAATCCTTCCGGCGATTGACCGATTGGACGGTCCGTTGGCGGGTGGTTCAATCGACCAATTCGTCCTGGGTCTGGTCTCCTGAAACGGTTCTGCACGCCTTGAGGGGAGGGGGTGAGCGCGGACGGAGTCCGCGCCCGTGGTGTAGGGCAGTTGCTTGTCAACGGGCCGCGGGCGCGCTAAGTTCTGGTTCGATACTGGCCACCTGCTCTCTCCGAACCGAACCGACTTTCGTGGGGTGTTGACGACGATGAACTCGAAACCACTTCGACTCGGGCTACTCTCGCTGCTGACCTTTGCTGGGATGCTCGATGTCTCCGCCGCCCAGGCCCAAGAACACAAGGAAACGCCCACGCTCGGTTCGATCGAGCGAAAGGATGCACGTCTCGACAAGCTTGTGCCCCCTAGCGCGAAAATCGAGCGGTTGGCCGATGGCTATGACTGGTCGGAAGGGCCGGTCTGGGATCGCAAGGCGGGTGCCTTGCTCTTCTCGGACGTCCCACAAAATATTGTTTATCGATGGAAGGAGGGGGAAGGGGCGTCGGTCTACTTGAAGCCGAGCGGGTATACCGGCGATAAACCTCGAGGAGGAGAGCCTGGCTCTAATGGTCTCGTGTTCGACCCCCAAGGAAGACTGGTCCTCTGTCAGCATGGCGATCGAGGGATCGGTCGCTTGAAAGCGGACAAGAGCTTTGAAGTCGTGGCTGGCGACTACGAAGGCAAACGATTCAACAGCCCGAATGACGCGGTGTACAAGTCGAACGGCGATCTTTATTTCACCGATCCTCCCTATGGGCTACTGGGACTGAACAAGGACCCGAAGAAAGAGCTCGATTTCAATGGGGTTTACCGCGTTACGAAAGACGGGACTGTAACGTTGTTGACCAAGGAGTTGACCTTCCCCAACGGCCTCGCCTTTTCGCCGGACGAGAAGACGCTGTACGTTGCGAACTCCGACCCGGCGAAAGCCCTTTGGATGTCCTTTGATGTTAAGGAAGATGGCACGCTGGGGCAGGGGAAGGTTTTCTTCGACGCCACGGAGGCCACCAAGAACAAGGCATTGAAGGGGTTGCCCGACGGCTTGAAGGTTGACAAGGAAGGCAACCTGTTCGCCACCGGTCCGGGAGGCGTCTACGTTCTCAGCCCTGATGGGACTCACCTGGGGACGCTGGTCACGGGTGAAGCCAATGGAAACTGTGCCTGGGGAGATGACGGCTCCGTCCTTTACATCACCGCGGACATGTATCTGGCCCGCATCAGGCTCACAACGCGAGGGGTTGGGTTCTGACCTGACCTTCGTGGGGATACCCGTGGTGGTTCGACGAGTGGACTTCCTGGTGGAAGGCTCGAAGTCCGATCAACCCAACCATGTCCAATGCCGGTGTAATCCGTAATTCGCGGAAGATTGTTGAAGTCTGAACTCAGGCCAGCCGAATCGCTTGATTCGGCTGGCCTGAGTCGTTTGGCATCGTCGATGAAAGAGGACGGCTACCAGCGCGTTTCGGCCCTCGTTCTCAACGAGTGGAATGCGCCGTAGATCGTCCATTGAGCTCGTCAACTTCGCTGATGGGAAGCCGACCCCCATGCCTCCGAAACGCTCCGCACCTCGGGGAACCGCGTCCGCGCCGTCGGGTGTCACCAACTCACCTCAGTTCATCAATGCGATGCTTTTGCTGGCCGCGTTGGGCTATGGCCTGTACTTGCTGGTGAAGAAGGGGGCGGTGAACTGGCCCCCCAACGACCTGCTCGCCAGCATCTATACGCTTGCGGGTTGCCTTGCGTTGGTCGGACCATTCGTGCTCGCTCGAGCCGAGTCGGGTGAACGCGGACTTGGTGAATTGCTCTGGATGACGGGAGGCCTGTTGCTTTGGGTCTCGAACGTGGCCGCGATCATTCGAGGAACGTGGCAGATCCGCACCTGGGCGACTCCGATTGGGTACGAGACGATGGGGATGACCATCCTCGCCGTGCTGCTGGCGGGCTGGAGTTGCCGACTGGGAAGCCGCTCCTGGGCCTGGACCAACGTGACGGGCTGGGTGTTAGGCGTTTTCTGGGTGGGGATGGCTCTTTCCACCTTCATGCCAGCGAGGGCGGCTGGTTTAGCGTTGCGCTGAAGGCTTGACGCTATGCGAGACTCGGTTTAGCCTCGATTGGTATCATTTTCGAGGTCGGCTTCTCCTACCCGATGAATCATCCTCGATCCCGCCCATCACCACCACCAGGCCAAGCGGTCTAGGAGTCGGGCGTGGTGTTGATGCAGGAGTATTTGACTGTGGCGCTCGATCAAGAACTACCCTCCTCGAAGAACCTGACCGCTCCCCTGGCGGGAGTTGATAACGAGATTATCGCCTACCGCGCGATCCGGCCCGCCGCGGTGATCAGTCTGATCTTCGGCCTGCTCGCGATCTTGTGCTTCCTGAACCTCTATTTTCTGGGGTTCAGCGTTCTGGCGATCGCCTGTGGGGTCTGGGCGGAACGGAAGATCCTCAAGGATCCGGAGATCTGGACGGGGCGGAAGTTCGCCCAGACCGGCATTACGCTGGGGATCGTGTTTGGCCTGGCTGCCTTCACGATTACGACGGTCCAGGGATATCTACGAAACCGCGAGCTCAAGAACTTCGCCACTCAGTTCGCGCAGGTGCTTGGTAAGGGAAGCATCGAAGAGATTGCCTGGTACACGGGGAATCCCTCTGGTCGAGAAGGAAAGACTCCCGCCGAAGTCTATAAAGAATTGTCAGGTCAATCCGAGCAAATGAGTATGCCGGATGATCAGTTGAAGATGATTCGGGATTTGCTGGAAGGGTTGTCCGGGCCTCCCAAGCGGACCTTGGAATTCGATCGGTTGGTCTTGGAAGGGGTTCAGGGGGTAACGACCGTGGGCGCGGCGCTTTACCGAATCCATGCCCCCGAGGGGGGGGACGCGGGTAAAGATCAGTTTGTCGGCGTCGACTTCAAGGGGTATCTCGACAAGGGGAAGCGGCAATGGTGGGTGGAATCGATCCGCTATCCGTTTGACCCCCCAAAGACGGGTACACCGTGATGAATTCCGTGACTCGATGAACTCGTGACCTGATATTTCGAGCCCGAGTGGGTCCATCATTCGTTGAGCAGCCGGCGCTGTTACTCAATTCGTGCCTACTGATGTAGGCGAGGTGAGGGGGCAAGAATTCGCTGGGATAGAGATGATTTGATCGCGCACTCAGGAGTTGATCAGGAGCCGACGCGCAAGGGTCGGCGCAACTGGGTAGGTCTTCTCTGAAGGGATGTGCCTTTTCGCCTTGTCTGCCTGGCCGGACTGCAAGAGTCCTTGGATTTTCCGAACTCGGGGAGTGATATCCTCGATTTGAGTGACCCACTCCTCGACGTACTCGACGATGACGTGCCTGCTGAGGCCGATCTGGATGCTGAAGTACGGCAACCCTGCTCCGCGCAACGATCGTTCGGTATCCCACTGCAAATGAACCAACGCCCTCTGAAATTGCATCTCCCATTCTGCTGGTGAACGAAAGATCGAGGGTGAGAAGGAGGTCAATACCGCGAGGGAGAGGGCCTTCTCCCATCCGGCACGTGTGATTCTGATCGCCAGAATTCTCTCTTGACCGCTTTTCAAGCCCCAATTGCTGCGATGCATCAGCCACAAGAAGGAAGGCTTGATCCAGGTCATGCGGTTCAAGGAGAAGGGGGGAACGAACCGTTGCGCGGCTACCGCGGCCTCGGCGATCGCTGGCGAATAGGCCTGGTAGACGACGATAGTCTCGCGGTCAAAATCCGCTCGGATCTCATGTTCCGCGGGCACGCCAAATACCTTCCGCCGCAAGTTGCGCAATGAGGGAGGGAGATGGGACACAACGGGTTGAACGCGATGACCAACTCATCTGAGACCGAAGCGGAGTTGGCACTCCATGCCCTTTTGTTCCTGACATCCGTCCCCACCTTCTGGTTCGCTCCCATTTCCCACAGCGCTCCGGACGTCCTGTCCGCGGTTCAACTTGACTTTTCCTCGGTCAGCATGCACCGCAAGGGAGATGGGTTTATTGGTGGACCATCATTTGATGGGTGAGCGGCTGTATTATTGGTGTCTTTATGTATTTGTAAGATGCTCATCCTTCTTGATATTTCACAGAACAGCCGGGCTCAGACAGGATGAGAAGCATCCTCAAGGGGTAGGAAGCGGATTTCGACTCGCTGTTGCAAGGCGGCGGCAACGCGACGGAGCATTGCAAGCGAATGGCCTTCGTAGTCCGCGTCCTCCAGTCGACTAATGACGGATGCCGTGGTGCCGACGAGCTTGGCGAGTTCGACTTGAGTGAGTCCCCTGCTGGTCCTCAGGTTATAGATTTGTCGCCCCACTTCAGAGTTTGCAATCTCGTTCTCGAAGGCCGCGGCCTGCTCTTGATCATCACCAACAAAGCTTTCATAAGCGTATTCAAGAGCCGCCGACGCGAATCGACTTTTTCGGCCCATCACTCACCTCGTTACCGTGGGTGGAACCGATACCTGTTCGGCTCGGCTTCCAATGTTTAGACTACCGATCAGGTGCGAGGACGTTCCGCGACGGCGGGTGAGGCAAACGCCGCCGAGCATTTTTCGGTCTCCCAGAGCACCACCTTGACGACGGGGAGTCCTGATGCCGCGGCTCGTTCGAAGATGAGTCGCGCGATGTTCTCCGCGGTGGGGTTGCAATCCATCAGGTAAATGCGCTCGCCATGCTGCTGGAGGACGGGAACAATCGGATCTTCACGGCAGAGAAGCATGTTGTGGTCGAGATGGTCGTCGATCCAGCGCTGGACCTTGTCCTTGATTTCGCCGAAATCCACCAACATGCCAAGCGTGTCGAGTTCGGGAGCTTCCAGCACGATCTCGGCGCGCCCGTTGTGACCATGGAGGTGGCGGCACTTCCCATCATAATTTAAAAGCCTGTGCCCATAACAAAATTCAATTTCTCGGGTCACTCGATACATGGTCTGTCATCCATCCCTAAATGGGTCTGTGCCGGTTGGATCAAACACGTCTGAGTCTCTGAAACTCAGACGCTGGCCTTCGCGTAGTCCGTGGGATCGGCCATTCCCGCCTTGAGGAATCCGTGCCTGCGCTCGGCACACTTGTTACATCGGCCGCAGTGAAATCCGTTGACCGGACTGAGGCACGAGAAGGTGTGCTGGAGCGGCAGCCCCTTCCCGCGTTTCAAAACCTCTTCCTTGTGCATCTGGTCGAACGGGCGAAGCACGCGCAAGGTTCCTCCCAGAGCTCGGTTGGCCACGGCCTCCATGGCATCGAAGAATGCGGGCGTGCTGTCTTGAAAGGGATTGGTGCCCAGCGAGCCGAGGGCCACGCGATTGACCCCGCGCAGGTGACACCATACCGAAGCCTTGGTCAAGAATAAGAGGTTTCGGCCTGGCAAATACACGGCCTCGTCGGGCGTATTCTCGTCGGGGACCGCTCCGTCGCCAACGCTCCAGTGCGTGTCGTAGACCTCCGCGACCGGCTCTTGAAGGATCGTCAACGACGCGAGCCTCTCCCGCTCAACCGCTAGGAGAAACCGCTTCAGGTGGTCGAGCTCCACCGGTTCCCACCGGAGCCCAAACTGAATATAGATAGGATGAACACGTGAAAAATGCTTTGTGAGATCGACTGCGAGAATCGCGCTCTCAATTCCGCCGCTGACCAGGACGGCGACCTGGTCCGTATTGATTTCTTCCGCCATGGTGGTTGATCCGACCGAATTTCTCCGCGAGCAAGCCGAGTCTGGTTCGGTGTTCTGGGATTAATACTGCTCGTCACGCCGCGCGAGACGTTCTCGAGTCGCATTCTAGGCCCGACGCTCCTCCTCAACAAGCTTGGCCTTTGACGCCGCGACCCTTTGGAACGTGACGTCAAAGGCCAGCAAGTGTTTCAAACCCGGTCCGGTGAAGGAACGGGGGAGCTTCAGCGAACGGGTTCGATCAGCCCGAATGGAGAGGGGACTTAGTCAGGTTATGGGGCCGGCACCCGCCGCCTGTAGTCGAGTCGAGCGGACTTCATCTCGACGTTCCCCTGGAGATCCTCAGAGAAGGGTTTGTCGCTGAGCGTGACCTCTTTCCGGATAATTTGATAGGTGCCGTGCTCGCGTGCGATTTCCAGGGCGACGACGTATTGACCCGCCGGTAATTCGTGGCCCTGGTCATCCTTTCCATCCCAGATCACGTCATATTGACCAGGAGGTCGTGTGGCGCGTGACAGGGCCCTTCGCAGGTCATACTTGTCAGCCTCCCGGCGTGCGAGGTCAGACCGATACCACCGACGCAGGTCGGCGACCCACCGCGACCTCGCATTCTTCTCGGCCCACAGAATCAACGTACGAACGGACAACCCCTCTGGATTTTCGACCCAGACGGCCACGTACGGGCGACGATAACGGTTCTTGGTTGACTTCGGAGTTCCGATCTCGAAGGACACGAGAAGCTCGAAATCCTCGTTCCAGGCTTTCGACTCCGTGGCCGGCTTGGCTGGGGCGTTCGACTTGGATTCGGGTTCGGTCTCGGTCTCGGTTTTCACCTGCGCCAGGAGTGGTGGATTGGACTTCGCGGAAGAAAAGGGATCTCCTCCCCGCCGCGCTGGGCCGTCTGGTTGAAGGAGATAGCGAGCCCAGCCTCGGCTCTGATGGACCTGACCATCCTCTCCCACGATCAGACATTCAACGCCCGGAGTGGCTTCTGCCAATGCCACGCTCTCTCGCGGTGCCAGGACGTTGAACGTGGTGGCAAGCGCATCGGCCTGCTCCGCGCTTCGAGCAATGACCGAAGCGCTCAGAATGCCATGGGTTGGGCGGCCTGTTCTGGGATCAAAAATATGGGAATAAGATTGGCCTTTGACGCGGAATCCTCGTTGCGAGAGGCCGCTGGTGGCCATGGCTTCGTCTCGAAGCGTGAGGGAGACCACGCGGTCGGTTTGGTCGTAGTCGCGCAAAGGGTGAGGGATGTCGATGGTCCAGCTCACCTCACCTCGAGCGCGGAGATCTCCACCAAGATTTAGCAGGATGCCGTCGATTCCGCGGCCTCGATCGAACGCGAGGGCACCGGCTTTTTCGAGAATGTATCCCTTGGCGATCGCGTTCAAGTTAAGTGGGCAACGAGAAAGGTGTTGAGCGGAGCGGCTGATTCGATCCAGCCGCCAGGCCGGCTTGGCCATGAGCGCCCGGCACTCCTGAATTTCCTCGGCCTTGGGAATCCGATCCTCTCGAGCACATCGCGCCCAGAGCTGCGTGAGGGCTTCCACGCGTGGGTCGAACGCCCCTCGGCTCGAGGTCGCCAGCGCATCGCTCATCTCCAGAACCTCGAACAGTTCGGGGGAGACGGGAATGGGCGTGCCCGTGGTCGCCTGCCAATGGAGGAACTCGCTACTGGAGTCGTATGTGCTGAAAATCTTGGCCTGTCGATCCAGTTCGCTCAGAACACAGGCCTCTGCCCATTCCGCCGCCTCGGCATCGCGCGCGACGATTTTGAGCTCGAGCGCGGTACCGAGCACATTCTCATGAGTGAAGGAATAATCCTTCCCCTGGGCCAGGCACGTCAACAGGAGTACGAACAGTGGCGTCAGGCTGATACGAAGGCACCCGGGTAAAGCCGAGAGGCAGGGCATGGTTGATTGAGCTCCCGAAGGAATGCGGGTCGAATGGCGTTAACAACGCGCGCCGGTTCAAACCAGCGCGTGCTGTCTCTTTGGCGGAAGGTGTTGGGGGTCACGGTACGAACTACAAGGGCGGATACGAGTCAATCACAGGCGTGATGGGTTTGCCAAGACGTTACCCTCACCACACACGGAAGATGTGCGCGGGGCAAACGTGGGGATCGAGACGGACGTAGTTCGAGGCACCATGCCAATCGTAACGCGCATCGCTCAGAAGGTCATGAACCTGGTATCGATCGCCCAGCCCAAACTCCCAAAACGGGAACTGAACCCTTCCCTCTTGAGGGTTCGCGTGGTCGAGATTCACGATGACCAGGATCCGGTTCGAATGATCCGTGGTCACTTTGCTATAGGCGATGAGTGAAGGATTATCAATGGAGTGGAAGCGAAGGGTTCGGTCGAAGTGGAGCGCGGGGTTGTCTCGGCGGATCTGATTGACCCGACCGACAAAGTATCGGAGCGTGCCGGGGGCATCGAGATCCCAGTACCGGCATTGGTACTTCTCGGAATTCAGGTATTCCTCCGACCCATGCCGAACGGGGGTTCCATCGCATTGTTCAAAGGGGGGCCCGTAAATGCCGTAGGTGGCCCCAAGGGTCGCGGCGAGCACCAGGCGCCCCTGGAAGGCGGGGCGGCCGCCGGTTTGAAGCGACTCATGGAGGATGTCGGGCGTGTTGGCGAACAGGTTGGGACGCATGTACTCCACCACGTCCGTCTGGGTCAGTTCGGTGAAGTACTCCGTCAGGCCTTCCTTGTTGGTTCGCCAGGTGAAATAGCTGTAAGACTGGGAGAAGCCGGACTTCGCCAGGTACTTCATCACCTTGGGCCGAGTGAAGGCTTCAGCCAGGAAGATGGTATCGGGGTGCTGGTTCCAGACTTCCCCGATCATCCACTCCCAGAACGGGAACGCCTTGGTGTGCGGGTTGTCCACGCGGAAGATCTTGACCCCTCGCTCCACCCAGAAGAGCACCACGTCGCGCAGCTCTTCCCACAAGCTCTTCCACGCGGGGGTCTCGAAGTCGAGCGGATAAATATCCTGGTATTTCTTGGGAGGATTCTCGGCATACTTGATGGTCCCGTCCGGGCGATGTCGGAACCATTCGGGATGGGTCTTCACGTACGGGTGATCGGGCGAGCATTGGTAGGCGATATCGAGTGCGATCTCCAGCCCTCGATCACGGGCGCTCGCGACCAGGCGGTCGAAGTCCTCGAGCGTGCCAAGGTCGGGAAGAACGGCCTTGTGGCCCCCTTCTTTCGAGCCGATCGCCCAGGGACTTCCCGGGTCGCCCGGCCCTGGTGTCAGCGTGTTATTCGGACCTTTGCGATAGGCGAACCCAATGGGATGGATCGGTGGAAGGTAGAGGACATCGAATCCCATCTCGGCCACGTAGGGGAGCCGTGCCTCGACATCCTTGAAGGTGCCATGCCGACCGGGCTCGGGAGAGCAGGAGCGGGGGAACAACTCGTACCAAGCTCCATAGCGGGCGCGCTCTCGCTCGCACGTGACGCCAAGGGTCTTTTCATAGGTGGTCTGTCCGCCCCGGTCGACATATTTCGCCATGAGCGTGGCGACCTCGGGATGGAAGGCGACCTGGGCGCAAGTGCCTGGATCTCCCCCCTTGGTCAAGCCTTCGGCGTGACGATGGAGAGCCTCGGCGTCCTTACCGTTGGCTCGAGTCGCCGCGTCGCGGAGGAACTCGGCCCCCTCCAGGAGCTCGCTCGAGACATCCTGGCCCGCCTCGAGCCGTTTGCCCAGGTCGCGTCTCCAGGTCGCGAAGTGATCGACCCACGCCTTGATCCCATAAGTGTATCGGCCAAGGGACTCGACCACGAACGAGCCGGTCCAGCGATCGTTCCCCTGGTCGTGCATCGGGGATTCGATCGGTTCGACGGCGCCGGCGGGACCGTGCGTCAGCACCACCGACAGCAGATCGTGCCCTTCCGTGAAGACGTCGGCCGAGACGAGAACGACTTCCCCGACGGTTCGCTTGATTGGGAATCGGCCATGGTCGATCTCGGGATGAACTCCTTCGATCACCACGCGCGACGGAGCCCTGGCTGGTACCGCTTTCGGGGTGGTCTGATCTTGAGCGGAAACCAGCTTGCTCTTTCCTGTGATCACGTCTAAACGCTCCGAAGGAGACTCGGGGGCCTTGGTTGGTTTGGGCACGTTGAGAAGGGCTCAACTCTGTCCTCGGGTGGAGTTCAGGATCCCTAGTAAGGGAATCCGAATCCAGTCGGGACGGTAGTTCAGCTCGTACTGGAATTCGAAAAGTGATTTTTCCAACATGAAGAACTCGAGCAGCAGCAAGAGCGAGGGCTCGTCGGATGGCAGTAGCTCGCGAGCGGAATCACAATACTGCGCGAGGTAGAGCGCGGAGGTCCAGTCTCTCCACATCTTGGCCCATGGCTCGAGTCTCTGGAAGGTTTCGATGTCGGCATTGCTCATGGTCAGGAGCTTGCTGTACACCGCGTAGTCGATCGAGCGGAGCATCCCCGCGACGTCGCGCAGGGGGGATTTCTTCTTCCTCCTCTCCGCGACGGAGCGTCCAGGCTCGCCTTCGAAATCTAGGATCATGAAGTCATTTTCATGCCAGAGGACTTGCCCCAGATGGTAATCCCCATGTGTCCTGATCTTTAGTAATGGACCCTGGTGCTGAGAGAGCGGGTCGAACCGGTTGGCCAGGCCTTCCCCCGCCTCGAGAATCTCCTGGACGAGTGGCTGGACCGACTCGGAGAGGGAGTTCTGCTTCTCCCGGAGGAGTGTGATCGACTTGCGAACCTGATGTTTCAGGTCTTGGACGAGCTCGTTGACTTCTTCGGGGGCGAGTGGCTCTGGAGCAAAGTCGGGGTTCGTTTCCACACTGGCCAGGGCGAGATGCATTTCAGCGGTGCGCTGGCCAAGCACCTTGGCCGAGCTCAACGCCACCCCGATGAGCTCGAAAATCAAGGGTGGGACCTCGAGTCGGCCGAGCTCGAGAATCGAGCCCGTCTCGGTTTCGATCCGAGGCAGGAGATGCTCCTGGGTTTCCACGTGCTCGAAGTAGCGGCCCAGCACGTCGAGGGTGAGCTGCCAGGCCTGCCCCTGGTTGGAAACGTACTCCTGAAGGAGTGCGAGGGTGATTGGCTCGGACCGGTTGCGGTGGTACTCAAGGGCTCCCGCGGTCTTGGGGATGCGTGAGAAGGAGGTTTGTTCCGTGAGGAACTGGCCGATCTCGAAGTCGGGGTTGATCCCTGGCGACAGGCGCCGGAAGAGCTTGAGGAGAAACCGCCGAGCATAGAAAATGGTCGAATTGCTCTGCTCGACCGAGCCTCGGCTCATTGGGAAAAGGTCTCCTTCGGTGGCGTCGAACCCTTTGGTCCGGATTCCCACGATCGCCCCCGAGCGGGTTTTGAGACTCCCGGAGTTCTCGATGGTCGAGAGCAACTGCTCGCAAAACTCGTCGTTGGCGAGGGCATCGTACAGTATTCCGGCCAGGTCGCCTCCGCTCACGAATGCGATCACACTCGATCGTTGGTTCAGCAGCAGCGCCTCGGCGGCGACCCCGTCCGCGATTCCGAGAGGGACGGAGTACAGGTCCGACTGGCCATCGTTGTAATAGGCCTGGACAAAGATAATCAACGCCGGGGTGACCGCTCCTGAGACGGTTACCCAGTCGCGGATGCTCAAGGTTTCGAGTGTTCGGGACTTGGCGCCGAACCACCTTTGGCTGAGCAGGTAATTGGGCAGGATTGCCCGTTCCAGCGTGGCCCGCGCCTTGCCTTCCATGATCGTGTCCCAACCGCCGGGAAGCACGAGGGACGGGAGCAGGTTGCTCGGCGGCGTAATGCTTCGCACGCTCAAGGTATCAACCGGTTGCCGGGTGGGATAAAGCCGGAACCACATGAAGGCGTAAGGGCCGAGTGAGAGGAAGTATGGGTTCTCGCCGATCGTCGGGAACTCAACTCCGCCGAACAGCTCCACAGGCGTATAACCCTGAAACCGCTCGAGCTCCAGCGAGAACGGTTGGACGAAACGTGAGACATTCGCGACTGCCAGGATGATTTCGTCTTCATAACAGCGCAGGTAAGCCAGGACCTTACGGTTCCTGGGGTGCAAAAATTCCAAGGTCCCTCGTCCGAAGGCCTGGAATCGTTTGCGCAAGGAGATGAGCCGTTTCATCCAGTTCAGCAGAGAAGAGGCTTCGCGTTCTTGCGCCTCGACGTTGATCCCCTGGTATCCGAAGACCGGGTCGATGATCGGGGGAGAATAGAGACGGGCGAAGTCCGCCCGGGAGAAGCCAGCGTTCCGGTCGCCGGTCCACTGCATCGGCGTGCGCACGCCGTTGCGGTCGCCCAGGTAGATGTTGTCTCCCATGCCGATCTCATCGCCGTAGTAGATGACCGGCGTTCCAACCAGTGAGAAGAGCAAGCTGTTCATGAGCTCGATGCACCGCCGGTTGTTCCCCATGAGCGGGGCGAGGCGGCGACGGATACCCAGGTTGAGCCGCATTCTAGGATCCGCCGCGTACTCGCGGTACATGTAGTCGCGTTCCTCGTCGGTGACCATCTCGAGCGTCAACTCGTCATGGTTGCGCAAGAACGCGACCCATTGGCATTCGGGGGGAATATCGGGCGTCTGGCGCATGATCTCAACGATCGGGTGCCGGTCCTCCTGCCGGATCGCCATGAAGATTCGAGGCATGAGCGGGAAGTGGAAGGCCATGTGGCACTCGTCACCGTCGCCGAAATACTCCAGGACGTCGGCTGGCCACTGGTTTGCCTCGGCCAGGAACATACGATCGCTGTAATGGTCGTCCATCTCCCGGCGAAACTTCTTGAGGATCTCGTGGCTTTCGGGCAAGTTCTCGCAGTTGGTTCCCTCGCGTTCGATCAGGTAGGGAATGGCGTCGAGCCTCATGCCGTCGACACCCATGTCGAGCCAGAAGCGCATGACCTTGAAGACGGCCCGGAGTACCTGGGGATTATCAAAGTTCAGGTCGGGCTGATGATGGAAGAATCGGTGCCAGTAATAGGCCTTGGCGACAGGGTCCCACGTCCAGTTCGAGGTCTCGGTGTCGGTAAAAATGATTCGGGCGGCCGCGTATTTTGCCGGTGAGTCGCTCCAGACATAAAAATTCCGTTTGGCCGAACCGGCGGGAGCCTGTCGCGCTTCCTGAAACCAGGGGTGTTGATCGGAGGTGTGGTTGATCACCAGCTCCGTCACGACCCGAATGTTGCGGCGGTGGGCCTCGCGCACGAGCTGGCGGAAATCCTTCACCGTGCCGTATTCAGGGTGAACCGAGAAGTAGTCGGCGATGTCGTACCCGTCGTCGCGCAAGGGGGAGGGATAGAACGGCAAGAGCCAGAGACAGGTGACCCCCAGGTCCTGAAGATAGTCGAGCTTCTGGATCAGGCCCGGAAAGTCGCCTAACCCATTGTTGTTGCTATCAAAAAACGCTTTGACGTGAAGCTCGTAGATGATGGCATCTTTGTACCAGAGCGGGTCGGACTTCGACATCAAGATCTCCTGGTTTGCCACGGTGTTCGATTCCTCCTCGGGTATGCTTTCCTCCGCCGTTCGTTGCCCCTGGTGCGCGGGCCTTTTCAGGCCGTGGGGTGGCGGAGGGATGGTTCAGTCGTCTTTCAGAGAAAGCAGTGCGACGGGGAATTTCTTGAGTAATGAGCCAAGCTCAACGGATGGCCCCTCGAATATCTCACCAGTCAGCTCGTTATGCCAGGATCCCGTCGGCAGTTCGAGTCGGGTATCGTCCCATTGGTCGTTCAGGCGGATCGGCCAGCGAGGCGCGATCGAGATTACCTTGCCTGATCTGGAAAAGGCAATGACATGATCAGACTTCGCGCCCGTCGCGTGCAGTGGTTCGTAGGTGGACCAGTGGCCAAAGACCTCCGGCCGTTTCTTGCGGACAGAGAGGGCCTGACGAGTCAACCACAGCTTTGGGAAGCCTTCGTCGGCGCGAGCGACGATCTCTTCCACGGGCAAGGCGCGGAGCTCGGCCAGGCGCTTCCTTCGTAGGTCATAATCCACCGGCCGCCGATTGTCCGGGTCGACCAGGCTGAGGTCCCATAGCTCGTTTCCTTGATAGAGGTCGGGGACACCGGGAGCGGTCAGCTTGATCAGCAGCATGGCGAGTGAGTTGCACCGCCCGGGCTCCACGAGTTTTTTCGCGAGTTCCGCCAATTCGTTCGTGAAGACTTCATCCTGATACAGGGCGGAAGTGAATCCTTCAAGCGCGGATTCGTAGTCCGGGTCTGGGTCGGTCCAGGAGGTATAGGCCTTGGCTTCACGGGCCACCTTGAGAATGTAGGACTGCGCGCGTTCCTGTTCCAGGGGCCAGGCACCCACCAGGGTCTGATAGAGAAGGTATTCGATGTTTCGGTCGGGGAACCCCTCAACCTTGTACGCTTCGTGACGCTCGGCCCATCGAGTCGTAATCCTGGCCCATTCCTCGGGGATCTCCGCCAGTAGCGCGAGTCGAGCTCGAACATCCTCGCTGCGTTTGGTGTCGTGCGTGGTAGTCGTCAACATCGACTGGGGCCATTTCTCCACCGAGGCTCGACATTCTTCGTGGAACTCCTCCAGCGAAAGGCTGAAACGGCCCGGGTCTCCCCCCACCTCGTTGAGGCAAACCAGTCGGTTGAAATTATAAAAAACCGTATCCTCAACACCTTTGGCCATGACGGGGCCTGTGTGCTGCTGGAACTGCATGACCAGTTCCGACTCCAGAGTCCCTCGGACCTTCAGCAGGAGGAGGTCGCGGAAGAAGTCGAGTAAATCCGCGTCGATTTCGGGCCGCAAGGCTTTGGCGGCCTCGATCGCCTGGTGAATCCGGGTGGCGTCGCGCGTGGTCACCCGGCCTGTCTCCGCCTGAACATATGTGCGATAGACAGGGAAGCACGCGATCACCTCACGGAGCATCGCGTTGAGCTCTCTGCGCGAATAATCTCGATAGCGTTTCTGACGCTCGCAGACTTTGATTAATAAGGATGTGAGCCGATTAATGTCGCTCCCAAACAGTTTCTTCAAAACATAGTGTTTCTTTTGGTGGACCATCGCGAGATAGTCGACTGGGATTCCCGTGAATTCCGAGTAGATCTGGCTCAAGGGGTCTTCACCGGTTGGGTCGATCATGAGCGTCCCCACCCGGTTGAGGAAGTCGTAGCCGGTGGTTCCGGAGACGGGCCATTCCTCGGGAAGGTCTTCGCCGGGTTCGAGGATTTTCTCCGCGACGATCCAGCCGTTCGGTACGGCTTGCCTCAGGCGCTGAAAGTACTGCGTGGGGTCGCGCAGACCATCGGGGTGATCGACGCGCAAGCCATCAAGGACCCCTTGCTGAACCCACTTGAAGACCAGGGCGTTGGTGGCTTGAAAGACGCGCTCGTCCTCGATTCGCACGCTGATGAGTGTGTTGATGTCGAAGAACCTTCGGTAATCGAGCTCCTGGCCGGCGGACCGCCAGTAGGCAAGCCGATAGTTCTGCCGCTCGAGCAACGCGTCGATCTCGTTCGGTGAAGAATTCAACTCGTCGATCATCTGCTCGATCGAGGAGGCGATCTCTGAATTCTCGGCGCAGAGCCGAGCGAGCTGTCGTCGGAGAACTTCCTTGTCTCGGTGGCGTCTGGTTACGCTCGGCCAGTCCTTGGCGGAGGAATGAGGCAGGTTTCCAAATGAGTCGGCGATGAAGGCGAGGTCGGGGGAGTCGCATCGCCGAGCGGCACGCTCCAGCAACTCA
>Ga0182745_1001587_pt1 | contig 21729 bp, 13 predicted proteins | sample eDN3rd30CKraftBY_FD_128523 | JGI IMG/M metagenome (GOLD analysis project Ga0182745, IMG submission 128523) | Enriched backyard soil microbial communities from Emeryville, California, USA - eDNA 3rd pass 30_C Kraft BY (version 2) (version 2) | ecosystem: Environmental > Terrestrial > Soil >...
CGCTGGGCAGCTCGCCGGCGCTCATCGAGGCCTACGTCGCCGCGGCGATGCGCGTGAGTCGTCGCGCGGTGGGCGATCTCACGGTGCCACCCGCACAGGTGGAGTTCCGCGCGCCGGTCGGGCCGAGCCAGCGGCAGCACGTCGAGGGCCTTCCCCTCGGCACTCGCGGCGGATTCGTCGCGCAGCACGACTTCCCGCTCGACGCCGAGTACGAGTTCCGCGTCACCGGCGCGCGGCCGCCGTTCGGGTCGACGGACAACCGCGAGCCGCGCCTGCAGTTCGTGCTCGACGGCAAGCCGCATGCGCTGAAGGGCGGCAAGATCCGCCTGCCGATCACCGCGGGCGCCCATCGCATCGGCGCCGCGGTGCTGGACGACGAACGCAGCGCGGGCGTCGACGACATCTTCATCGGCTGGGCGCCGCGCGGCGGGGTGCAGAGCATCACGGTGCTCGGCCCCTACGACGTTTCGGGCGTCGGCGACACGTCGAGCCGGCGGGCGGTGTTCACCTGCCGGCCCGCCTCGCCGGACGACGAAGAGCCCTGCGCGCGATCGATCCTCTCGCGGCTCGCCGCCCGTGCGTTCCGCGTGCCGTCGCTCGGCGCGGGCGAGATCGACGGGCTGGTCGCGTTCTATCGCGAGGGTGCGACGCAGGGCGGATTCGAGACCGGCATCCAGCGTGCGCTCGCGCGCATCCTCGTCGATCCGCGCTTCCTGCTGCGCGTGGAGCGGTCCGCGGACGTCGCGCTCGCCTCGCGTCTCTCGTTCCTGCTCTGGAGCAGCATCCCCGATCCGGCGTTGCAGGAAGCCGCGTCGCGCGGCGAGCTCCAGCAGTCGCGCGGACTCGAGCGACAGGTGCGGCGCATGCTCGCCGATCCGCGCGCCCAGGCGCTGGTGGAGCAGTTCGGCGAGCAGTGGCTGCAGCTGCGCGCGCTCGATGCCGCCGAGCCCGAGGTGCGTACGTTCGACGACGGGCTGCGCGATTCGATGCGCCAGGAGACACGGGCGTTCCTGTCGTCGGTGCTGCTCGAGGATCGCAGCATCCTGACGCTGCTCGACGCCGACTACACGTTCGTCGACGAGCGGCTGGCGCGCCACTACGGCATCCCCGGCGTTCGCGGCAGCCATCTGCGCAAGGTCGCGCTCGCGCCGAAGGACGCGCGGCGCGGGCTGCTCGGTCAGGCGAGCATCCTCACGCTCACGTCGGTCGCGAACCGCACGTCGCCGGTGGCCCGCGGCGTATGGGTCATGGAGAACCTCATGGGCGCCGTGCCGCCGCAGCCGCCGGCGAGCGTCAACACGAACCTCGACGGCGAGACGTTCGAGACACCGGACGGGCCGATGCCGGTGCGCCGGCGCATGGAAATCCATCGCCAGAATCCGGCCTGTGCGTCGTGCCACCAGATCATGGATCCGCTCGGGCTCGCGCTCGAGAACTTCGATCTCGTCGGCCGCTGGCGCGTGGCGGATGGCGGCGAGCCCATCGACGCGAGCGGCAAGCTCATCGACGGCACGCCGCTCGACGGGCCCGCGACCCTGCGCGGCGCGATGCTCGCCGAGTCGGAGCAGTTCGTCACCGCGTTCACCGAGCGCCTGATGAGCTTCGCGCTCGGACGCGGCATCGACTATCGCGACATGCCTGCCGTCCGCGCCATCGTGCGACGCGCGCAACGCGAGGATTATCGATTCTCGGCGCTGCTGCTCGGCGTGGTGCAGAGCCCGCAGTTCCTGCAGCGGCGCGTGGCCGCCCCCGAAGCCGCCGGGTCCACGGACAAGGTGGCCCTGCAATCCGGACGCTGACGACGGAAGGAGTCGACATGCATTTCATCACCCGCAAGCACCTCCCGCGTCGCACCTTCCTGCGCGGCGCCGGCGCGGCCCTCGCGCTGCCGCTGCTCGAGTCGATGACGCCCGCGCTCGCGGCCGCGCCGACGCCACGCCTGCGCATGGCGGCCGTCTATTTCCCGCATGGCGCGACGATGGACCTGTGGACGCCCGCGGGCGAAGGCAAGGGCATCGCCTTCAGCGAGATCCTCAAGCCGCTCGAGCCGCACCGCAGCCACGTCAACGTGATCTCCGGGCTCTCGCTGCCGCTCGCGTACGGCGACGATGCCTCCGCCGGCGCGAACCACACGCGCTCGTCGGCCTGCTTCCTGAGCGCGGCCGATCCGGCGACGGGCGGGCAGCCGCGGCTCGGCGTGACGCTGGACCAGGTGATCGCGCGGCACATCGGGCAGGACACGCCGCTGCCATCGCTCGAGCTCGCCATCGAGGACGGCAGCCTCTCGTGCGGCGCGGGACTGTCCTGCGCCTATCGCAACACGCTGTCGTGGCAGTCCGAGACGTCGCCGCTGCCGATGGAGAACAACCCGCAGGTGGTCTTCGAGCGGCTGTTCGGCGACGGCACCGACGATGCGCAGCGCCGCGAGCGACGGCAGTTCGCGCGCAGCCTGCTCGACGCGGTGCGCGAGGACCTGGGCGCGCTGCAGAAGACGCTGCCGGCAACGGATCGGCACCGCGTCGCCGAATACATGGATGACGTACGCGAGGTGGAGCGTCGCCTGCAGCGGGCGACCGAGCGCGGCGAGGCGACGCCGGCAGGCGACATCCGCGTGCCCACCGGCGTGCCGGACGATTTCGATCGCCACCTGAAGCTGCAGTTCGATCTCATCACCCTCGCCTGGCAGGCGGACATCGTTCGCGTCTCCACGCTGATGCTGGCGAAGGAAGTGAGCAACGCGGTGTATCCGGCGAGCGGCGTCCGCGATCCGTTCCACAACCTGTCGCACCATTCGAACGTGCGCGCGAACCAGGAGCGCTTCGCGGTGCTGAACCGCTACCACGTGAGCCTCTTCGCGTACCTCCTCGACAAGCTCGGCAAGGCACGTGACGGCGATGCGAGCCTGCTCGACAATTCGCTCCTGCTCTACGGCAGCGGCATCAGCGACGGCAACCAGCACAACCACGGCCCGCTGCCGATCATCCTCGCGGGGCGTGCCGGTGGCCGCATCGCGGGCGACCGGCACCTGCGCGTGCCGGAGAAGACGCCGCTGTCGAACCTGCAGCTCGCGATGCTCGATCACCTCGGCGTGCCGGCCGAACGGTTCGGCGACAGCACGGGACGCGTGACGCTCTGATGGGCGCGCGGGCCTTCATTCTGTGCGTTGCCTGGGGCTGCATGGGTGCGGCGGTCGCCGGCGGCATCGAGCCGCCCGCGCCGGACGGCACCACGCCGCTCATCCATGCCGCGAGCCGCGACGACATTGCCGGCGCGCGAGCGCACCTGCGCGACCCGGGCGCGGTGGATGCGGCGAACGTGAACGGCGTGACGCCGCTGCACGCCGCCTGCGCCAACGGCAGCGCGGCGATGATCAAGCTGCTGCTGGATGCCGGCGCGGACATCGAGAAGCCCGATGCGGCGGGGGAGACGCCGCTGATGAGCGCGGTGCGCAGCGGCTCGCTGCCTTCCGTGCGCCTGCTCCTGCAGCGTGGAGCGAAGGTCGACGCGCGCGAGCCGCAGTTCCAGCAGACGGCGCTGATGCTCGCCGCGCGCGGCGAGGAGCCGCTCGTGGTGGCGGAGCTGATCAAGGCGGGCGCGGACGTCAATGCGCGAACACGCATCGGGCCCGAGCCGCGCTTCCGCCTGCCGTCGGAGAACACCGGCTCGAAGGGCAAGGGCATCTCGCGCGGTGGCTGGCCCGAGCGTGGCGCACGTGCGGCGCGCCCGGGCGGCATGACCGCGCTGCTCTACGCCGCGCGCGAGGGGCGCGTCGAGTCGGTGCGGCTGTTGCTCGCCGGCGGCGCGGATCCCGAAGTGGCGGAGGCCAACGACATCCGGCCGCTCGTGATGGCGTTGACCAACAACCAGCTCGACGCCGCCCGCCTGCTCATCGATTCGGGCGCCGACGTGAACGCCGCGGACTGGTTCGGGCGCAGTCCGCTGTGGTCGGCGGTGGATATCCGCAACCGGGAAGTGGACGACGGCGCACGCGACAACGGCATCGACCGTGAGAAGGCGCTCGGGCTCATCGACTCGCTGCTCGAACGCGGTGCCGATCCGAATCCGCGGATCCGCGAAGTCACGCCCGTGCGGTTCAACGTGCTGTCGCTCGGCTCGTTCACGTGGGTGGACTTCACCGGCGAGACGCCGTTCATCCGCGCCGCGACCGCGGGCGACGTCACCGTGATGAAGCGGCTGCTCGCAAAGGGTGCGGATCCGCGTCTCTCGACGTTCCAGGGGACGAGCGCGCTGATGGCCGCGGCCGGCATCAATTGGGTCGTGTCGCAGACCTGGGCGGAAGGTCCCGAGCAGTTGCTCGAGGCGGTGAAGCTCTGCGTGGAGCTGGGGCTCGACGTCAACCAGAAGAACTCCATGGGACTCCAGGCCATGCACGGCGCGGCGAACCGCGGATCCAACGAGATCATCCGGTACCTCGCCTCGCAGGGCGCGGAGCTCGATACGCCCGATCGCGAGAACCGGACGCCGCTGCACTGGGCACACGGCGAGTTCCTCGCTACCGTGGCCCCGACGGAGAAGCCGCAGACGATCGCGCTGTTGAAGGAATTGCTCGCCGCGCATTGATCGCCGCCGCTCCTCCGGCCAACCGGAAGGAGGTCAAGATGCGAGTAGGCATGATCGGTCTGGGGCGGATGGGCGCGAACATCGCGCGCCGGCTCATGCGCGGCGGACACGAGATCGTCGCCTTCGACCACGACGCGGCGGCCGTGCGTACGTTGGCGGGCGAGGGCGCGACGGGCGTCGGCTCGCTCGAGGAGCTGGCCTCGAAGCTCTCACCTCGCCGGGTGTTCTGGGTGATGCTGCCCGCCGGCGCGCCCACCGAGAGCACGATCGAAGCCCTGCTCGGGCTCGCGCAGCCGGGCGACATCGTCATCGACGGCGGGAACACCTTCTACAAGGACGACATCCGCCGCGCGCGCGAGTGCGAGAAGCATGGCGTCACCTACGTGGACGTCGGCACGTCCGGTGGCGTGTGGGGGCTCGAGCGCGGCTACTGCATGATGATCGGCGGAGAGAAGTCCGTGGTCGACCTGCTCGATCCGGTATTCGAGACGCTGGCACCCGGTCTCGGCACGATCCCGCGCACGCCCGGTCGCGATGGCAAGGATGCGCGCGCTGAGAAGGGCTACCTGCACGCCGGACCCGCCGGTGCCGGGCACTTCGTGAAGATGGTCCACAACGGCATCGAGTACGGCCTGATGCAGGCCTATGCCGAAGGCTTCGACATCCTGCAGGCGCGGGCGAATCCGCGGCTCCCGGAAGGCGAGCGATTCGAGCTGAACCTCACCGACATCGCGGAAGTGTGGCGGCGCGGCAGCGTCATCTCGTCGTGGCTGCTCGATCTGTCGGCCGCGGCGCTCGCGCAGGATGGGGACCTCGGCCGGTTCACCGGGCGCGTGTCGGACTCGGGGGAGGGGCACTGGACGATCGAGGCCGCGATGGAGGAGGCCGTGCCCGCCAACGTGCTCACCGCCGCGCTCTTCGCGCGATATCGCAGCCGCGTCGACCACACGTTCGGCGACAGGCTGCTCTCGGCGATGCGCTTCGGCTTCGGCGGGCACGTCGAGGTTCCGCAGTAGCCGATCGGATCAGGGATTGTCGGCGCCGGTGCTGCTTGCGGCGGGGCGCGCGGCTTCGCTGCCCCAGCGCCAGCCGCGCACCTGTGGCAGGTCCTCGCCGTGCGCCTCGATGTATTCGCGGTGGGAGATCAGCGCATCGCGGATCGCCTGGTTCGCGTAGGCGACGCGCGCCGCGAGGCGCGGCGTGCGCTGGATGACGTCCTGCACGAGATGGTAGCGATCGATGCCGTTGAGCACGCACATGTCGAACGGCGTCGTGGTGGTGCCTTCTTCCTTGTAGCCGTGCACGTGGAAATTCTCGTGGTTCGTGCGGCGATACGTCAGCCGGTGGATCAGCGACGGGTACCCGTGATAGGCGAAGATCACCGGACGATCGCGGGTGAAGAGCGCATCGAAATCCGCTTCGGGCAGGCCGTGCGGATGCTCCGTCGCCGACTGCAGCTTCATGAGGTCGACGACGTTGATGACGCGCACGCGCAGGTCGGGGAGATGATGGCGCAGCAGGTCCACCGCAGCGAGCGTCTCGAGCGTCGGGACGTCGCCGCAGCAGGCCATCACGACGTCGGGCTCGCCGTCGGCATCGTTGCTCGCCCAGCGCCAGATGCCGATGCCTGCGGCGCAGTGCCGCACGGCTTCCTCCATCGTGAGCCACACGGGCGCGGGCTGCTTGCCCGCGACGATGACGTTGACGTAGTTGCGGCTGCGCAGGCAATGGTCCGTCACGGACAGCAGGCAGTTCGCGTCGGGTGGCAGGTACACGCGGACGATCGACGCCTTCTTGTTGACGACGTGGTCGATGAAGCCGGGATCCTGGTGCGAGAAGCCGTTGTGATCCTGTCGCCACACGTGCGAGGAAAGCAGGTAGTTCAGCGAAGCGATGGGACGTCGCCACGACAGCTCGCTGCTGACCTTGAGCCACTTCGCGTGCTGGTTGAACATCGAGTCGACGATGTGGATGAACGCCTCGTAGCACGAGAAGAAGCCGTGTCGCCCGGTGAGGAGATAGCCCTCGAGCCAGCCCTGGCACTGGTGCTCGCTCAGCATCTCGAACACGCGCCCGTCCGGTGACAGGTGTTCGTCGTAGTCGACGGTGCCCGAGACCCATCGCCGCCCGGTGACGGTCAGCACGTCCTGCCAGCGGTTCGAGTTGTTCTCGTCCGGGCTCACGATGAGGAAGTTCGCGGTGTCGAGGTTCCGCTGCATGACGTCGCGCAGCATCTGGCCCATCACCCGCGTCGCCTCGGCATCGACGCGCCCGGGGCCGTCGATCGCGACGGCGTAGCGCCGGTAGTCCGGCAACTCGAGGTCGCGGAGCAGCCCGCCGCCGTTCGCATGCGGATTCGCGCTCATGCGACGCGCACCCGAGGGCGCGAGTGCCGCGATGTCGTCCTTGAGCCGGCCGTGTTCGTCGAACAGCTCCTCGGGTCGGTAGCTGCGCAGCCAGCGCTCGAGCTGCGCGAGATGGTCGGGCCGTTCGTGGAGCTCGCCCAGCGGCACCTGGTGGGAACGCCAGAAACCTTCCTCGCGGCGTCCGTCCACCTCCCTGGGTCCGGTCCATCCCTTGGGAGAGCGCAGCACGATCATCGGCCAGCAGGGCCGCGTGACCGCTTTCGCGCCGACCGACCGTGCGTCCCGCCGGATGCGCTGGATGTCGCGGAGCGCGTCATCCAGCGCCGCGGCCATGAGGCGATGCATGACCTGCGGGTCGCTGCCCTCGACGACGATGGGTCGATAGCCGTAGCCGCGCAGCAGCTGGTCGAGCTCCGCCGGCGGGATGCGCGCGAGCACCGTCGGGCTCGCGATCTTGTATCCGTTCAGGTGCAGGATCGGCAGCACCGCGCCGTCGATGGCGGGATTGAGGAACTTGTTCGAGTGCCAGCTCGTCGCGAGCGCCCCGGTTTCCGCTTCGCCGTCGCCGACGATGGCAGCGACGATGAGATCGGGATTGTCGAACGCGGCGCCGTACGCGTGACTCAACGCGTAGCCGAGCTCGCCGCCTTCGTGGATCGAGCCCGGCACTTCGGGCGCGACGTGACTCGGGATGCCCCCCGGGAAGGAGAACTGCTTGAAGAGACGGCGCATGCCCTCCTCGTCGCGCGAGACCTCCGGATAGATCTCGCTGTAGGTCCCTTCGAGCCAGGTGTTGGCGACGATGCCCGGCCCGCCGTGGCCCGGACCGATGATGAACATCATGTCGAGGTCGTGCTGGCGGATCAGGCGATTCAGGTGCACGTAGAGGAAGTTGAGGCCGGGGGTGGTGCCCCAGTGACCGAGCAGCCGCGGCTTCACGTGCGCCAGCGAGAGCGGCTCCTTCAGCAGCGGATTGTCGAGGAGGTAGATCTGGCCCACCGACAGGTAGTTCGCCGCACGCCACCAGGCGTGCATCGCGGCGAGGTTTTCGTCGGTGAGCGGCGTGACGTCCTGGGACAAGGGCTCTCTCCCGTCGGAAGCATCCAGCCTAGCGCAGCGCGTGCGACCTGCAATGGGCAGAAACCGGCAGGGAAATTTCCGGTCGTAGGAGTCGCCGATCGTTGCCCGGCGCCCACTCCGATACCTGACGGCGCCCGCGGCGCGCACGCTCGCCCCATCGTTCATGGCAGGAGCGCGTATGAGCAAGTTCGTCACGGCGTCGCTGGCTTCCCTGTTGCTCGCGGGAGTCGCGGCCGGGGCGGCCGAACCGGCCGCCCGTAGCACGGAAGCGGCACGTGAGAGCAAGGCCGACTGGATGGCCGAGTGCGTCGCGAACGCCCGGAAGCGCGATGCATCGGTCTCGGAGGAAGCCGCGCGGGCCACGTGCCGCAACACCACCGGCAGCGGCAGTGCCACGCGCGCGACGATCCCCGGTCATTCGGACACGCCCGCGAACGGGTCGAAGGCCGAGCCGGCGGAGTCCGCGCCCAGGACGCCCGCGCGGAAATAGGTCCGGCTCCATCGGACCCGGGCCGCGCCGGGAATCGGCTATTCTCGGTCATCTGGAGAGATGACCGGGGGGTCTATGCGACGGGTTCTTTCGATCGTGGCCGGGGCCGCGCTGCTGTGTGCGGGTCCGGTCCTCGCAGCGGCACCGTCCGGTGCGCGCAACGTCGGGGAGTGGGGCAGTCACGGTCGCGACGCCGCCGAGCAGCGATACAGTCCGCTGGAGCAGATCGACGCGAGCAACGTTTCGCAGCTCGGCGTGGCTTGGTATGTCCCTCTCACGGAGCGCGGCGGCTACCAGAGCACGCCGCTCGTCATCGACGGGCGGCTGTACGTCACCACGCCGTGGAGCAAGGTCTACGCCTTCGACGCCAAGACCGGCAAGGCGCTGTGGAAGTACGATCCCGACGTGCCTCGCGAGATGGCGGGCACCTCCCTCTGCTGCAACATCTCCAACCGCGGCGTCGCCTACTGGAACGGCAAGATCATCTGGGCGACGCTCGACGGACGCCTTGTCGCGGTGAACGCGAAGAGCGGCAAGAAGGTCTGGGAGGTGCAGGTCACCGATCCCACGATGGCGTACTCCATCACCGGCGCGCCGCGCATCGGCAACGGCATCGTGTTCATCGGCGAGGGCGGCGGCGAGTTCTACACGCGCGGCTTCCTCGCGGCCCACGACGCCGAGACCGGCAAGGCGCTCTGGCGTTTCTGGACGGTGCCCGGCAATCCGGCCAAGGGCCCGGACAACGCGGCTTCGGACAGCGTCATGGAAATGGCCGCCAAGACCTGGAGCGGCGAGTGGTGGAAGGCCGGCGGCGGCGCCACCGTGTGGGACGGCATCCTCTACGACCCGCAGACCGATTCGGTGATCTTCGGCACGGGCAACGGAATCCCGTGGCCCGCGCATCTGCGTTCGCCCGGCGGCGGCGACAACCTGTTCGTCGCGTCGATCGTGGCGCTCGATGCAAAGACCGGCCGCTACAAGTGGCACTACCAGACGAACCCGATGGAAGGGTTCGATTTCGACAGCACCTCGCCGCTCACGGTGGCGGACATCGAGGTGGGCGGCGAGAAGAAGCACGTGGTGATGCAGGCGCCGAAGAACGGCGTGTTCTACGTCATCGAGGTCGCGACCGGGAAGGTCGTCTCCGCCGATCCTTTCGTCCCGAGCATCAACTGGGCGACGGGCTTCGACGAGAAGAACAACTGGCGGCCCATCCTCAATCCCGATGCGGACTACGGCAGGACGGGCAAGGGGTTCTACGTCGTGCCCGGCCGCGCGCACGCGTGGTCATCGCAGTCGTTCAATCCGGATACGGGCCTCATGTACGTGCCGGCCAACTACAGCGTCGGGTCGTACGTCGCGGAGAAGGGCGCGACGATCCTGGGCAACCAGCTCGTCGACGTGAACTTCGCGAAACGGCCGGACGCTGCAGTGCCGCGACCGGAGCTCAAGGACACCGGGTCCTACCTGGTCGCCTTCGATCCTGTGAAGCGCAAGGTCGCCTGGACGCAGCGCCAGGCGAGCGGCAGCGCGGGAACGCTGACCACGGCCGGCAATCTCGTGTTCCAGGGCACGTCGGGGCAGAAGCTCTCGGCGATGCGCGCGGACACCGGCGAGATCATCTGGTCCACGCCGGCGCAGGGCAACGTCGTACCCGGGCCGGTGACGTACTCGATCGACGGTGTGCAGTACCTCGCCGTCATTGCTTCCGCGAGCACGGGTTTCGCCGCCGCGCAGGGCACGAATCACCTCGTCGTCTACAAGCTCGGCGGCAAGGTCGTCCTGCCGCCGGCGCCGCCGCTGATTCCGCAAGTGCTGAACCCGCCGGAGAACTTCGGCGATGACGCCATGCGCACGCACGGACAGGAGCTCTACGAGCGCAGCTGCACCGGCTGCCATGAGGGCGGGCGGATGTTCACCGGGTATCCGGACCTCAACACCACCGTCGCGCTGGGCAATCCCGGCATGTTCAAGGCGATCGTCATCGACGGTGCGCTGCGCGAGAACGGCATGATGCCGTTCGACAAGTCGCTGTCGCCGGGAGACGCGGAGGCGATTCGCGCCTACCTCACGTATCGCGCGAACGAGCTGAAGAAGAATCCGCCGCGCGGATTCGGACCGCCGGGCGCACCACCGCCGCCGGCGCCCGCGCCTGCACCGACGCCCGCGCCCGCCGCGCATCAGTAGGACGGTTCCGCCGCACCACGAGAAATCGGGACAGCCCTCGCGGGCAGTCCCGCCGACAGTGCCTCGCTACAGGGGCCGACAGTCCTTCTTCCACGGTTGCGCGACAGTGCAGCCAGCGAAGGAGGACTCATGAAGATTTCGAAGTCGAACGTCCGTGGCCTCGTGGTTCCCTTGATCGCCATTGCCACCCTCGGCGTCGGCGCGTGTTCGTCGGCGCCCACGAGTCGCAGCACGGTGCGCGAGAGCGAACGCGTCTACCGCGATAGCAACGAGGTGTGCAAGGAGACGGTGGTGAGCGAGCAGCGACGCGAGCGCGGCCGTGACCAGGAGCGGGTGGCGACCGTCGAGACGGTCTGTCGCGACCGCCGCTAGTCGTCGAGTTCCACGATCGCGTGACCCCGGAGGGTCCCGGATCGGCCCAGTCGTGTCACTGAAAGCCCACCGGGCTGTCGCAGCGCCGGCAATCGGACTATAAGGGAGGAGAAGCGGCGCAGACCGCAGGCGATCCAATCCGGGGGCACCATGAAGTACGTGATCTGGGCCGTGCGGTTCTGGTATGCGGGCTGGATGATCCCGGCCGGCCTCGAGCACTTCTACCACATCTATCCGCAGCCGGGCGCCAACAGCTCGCATCCGCTCGCGGCGCAGATGCTCGATGCGCTGCTGCACACGCATCTGTTCGATCTCGTGAAGGCCGTCGAGCTCATCACCGGGCTCGCCGTGCTGTTCGGATTCTTCACGCCGCTGGCGCTGCTCATCTGCATGCCGGTCGCGTTCTGCGTGTTCTGGTGGGATTCGCCGCTGTCCGAATGGAACACCGCGAGCGTGGTCGCGGGCGCGCGGGTGCTCGCGAGCAACGTCCTTCTTTGCGTGGCCTACGTGGCCAGCTTCAAGGCGATGTTCGCCCTGCGCGCGACGGTGGGCGCCGGCGCGTCGGGTGCCCGATCGCTCGTGCTCGCCGCGCGCGTGGTATTCGGCGCCTGGATGCTGCTCAACGGCATCAACTATTTCCTCGTCCCGATGTGGTCGATGCCGATGGGCGAGACGCCGCTGTCGATGGAACTGATGAGTGCGCTCGTGAGCTCCCGCCTGCTCGACGTCTGCATGCTCATCGAGCTCGTGGCGGGCGCGCTGATCCTGCTCGGCCTCTTCGTGCCGGCCGCCTTGTGCACGGTGATGGCAGTGTCCACCTGTGCGCTCTTCTGGGCGATCCTCGATCACCAGCCGCTGAGCCTAGCGCTCGGGCTCGTGGCGTTCGCCCTGAACGGCGGGTTGATGCTCGCGTACCTGCGGCATTACGAGGGCGCCCTGCAGCGCGCGCCGCGCACGCTCGGGGAACCCGAGGAGCGCTCGTCGTACAACACGCTCTTCGTCCGCGCGCGCGGCCGCACGGGCCGCAGCACCTTTGCCGCAGCGCTGCTGCCGCTGGCCCTGATCGTGCTCTGGTACACCTATCGTGGCGCCGCCATCTACTACGCGCCGTGGGGCGTGCTGGTGCTGCTATACCCGGCCGTCGTGCTCCACGTGCGGCGCCTGCACGACATGGGACGCAGCGGCTGGTGGATGCTGCTGCCCTCGGCGCTCACGATCGTCGCGATGGGCATCTGGGCGAACCGGTTGAGCCTGGGCGCGTCGCTGGATGCCGCGTTGCCTCCGGCGGCCCTCGTCGTCTTCGTCGCGTTCGCCCTGTGGGGATGTCTCGGCAAGGGCCGCGGCGAGGCGCCGGCCGTCGTTCCGCCGGTCACCGCATAGCGGCGGTCGTCGGATCACCGACAGCGGCGGGGCGGCGGGCCTCTCGACCCGCCGCCTTCCGTCATCGCGTCGAAACGATCAGAACTGGGCCTTGAGGCCCAGGTAGTAACGACGTCCCACGGTGTCGTAGTAACCGCCGCTCGTCGTGCCCAGGCCCGAGTTCGGCAGGCTGTACGAGGTCGGTGCCACGCAACCCGGCAGTCCGTCGCACCGCGCCGCCAGCGCCGCGGCATTCTGCTGCGGCGTGAGGTTCGGGTCGTACGGGTTGCCGTTCGTCGCCGAGGACGGCGGCGGGTCCTTGTCGAACACGTTGTCCACGCCGAAGCGCAGCGACAGCGTGTCGGTGAGCATCCAGGAGCCCGACAGGTCGAACACGTCGTAGGCCGCGATCGGCCGCGCCGCGCTCGGCTGGTAGCTCACGAGGGTGCCCGCACCGCCGGCGGTGACGCGCGCGTTGTTGGCCGCGAACGCCTCCTGCTGCGCCTTGCTGATCTGCACCACCGACGGCAGGTGGCGCCAGCGCAGGTTCACGCTGAACTGCGGCAGGTTGTAGCTGAGCGTCGTGAGCAGGCGGTAATCATACGCACCGGCGTTGAAGCCCTGCACGTTCGGTCCGATCGAGCCTTTCCACTCGATCAGCGGGTCGAACGAGTACTGCGACTGCTTCGTCCGGTAGTAATCGAGCCACGTGCCCTGGATGTTGACGCCGAGGCCGCCGGGGATCACGCCGAGGCCCATGTCCGCGAAGTCGGCATTCCAGTTCACCGTGAAGTCGATGCCCGACGTGCGCACGAGCGCAAGGTTCGCGTACGACACCAGCACCGTCTGCGCGGCGCCGGACACCGTGTCGCGCAGCACCGCCTGGCACTCGGGCGTCGCCGCGGCCGCGAGCGCCTCGGCATCCGTCGTGACCGTGCGCGTGCCATAGCACTGGTAGCGCGCGTAGTCCTGCGAGTAGGGCAGGATCGCCTTGTTGATGGCGATCTGGTACCAGTCGACCGTCGCGGTGAGACGACTGAGGAGCGGATGCTCGAATGGCGAACGCACCACGACGCCGGCGGTCCACGTATCGGCCACCTCGGACTCGAGGTTCTGGTTGCCCTGCTGGTAGGTGAAGCCCAGGCCGTTGAACGAGGTGCCCGCAGGCGGTGCCGCGTTGTAGAACGGCGTCGCGCCCGCGCCCATCTGCGCGCGGCAGATGAGGTAGGTGCTGCGCGCGCCCGCGGCCGTCTGGCCGCTCGCGAGCGCGGTGGGCTGTCCGGTGAGCGGGTTGTTCACCGGCGCACCGGCCGCGCCATAGGGCGCCGTGGACAGCAGGCCGCAAGGATCACCGTAGTAGCCGCCTGCGCCGAACAGCTCCTGCAGCGGCAGGAAGAGCTCGCCCAGGTTCGGCGCGCGGGTCGCGCGGTTGTAGCCGCCGCGCAGCCGCACCCAGTCGTTGATCTCGATGTTGCCGTTGACCTTGTATGTCCACGTGCTCTTCGTGAGGTCGTAGTCGGAATACCGGCCGCCGATCTCGAGCTCAACCTTTTTGACGAAGGAGTCCTCGAGCACGGGCACGAGCAGCTCGGCGTAGTAGTCCCGCGCCCGCATGTGCGCATCGAGATAGCCGGTGGGGTAGAGACCCACGACCTGGTCGTTGAGCGAGGCGGTGGATTGCAGGATGTCGGGATAGAACTGCGCGGCATTGCGGCGGTACTGCGCCCCGACCGCCGCCCGGACCTGACCCGACGGCAGCGAGAACAGGCCGCCCTGGAAGTTGAGCTCCGCGATGTCCTGCTGGTTCTGCGAGCGCGACTGCAGCGGCGCGTTGATCGCGTACGTGCAGTCGGCCGAGGCCGGCGCATCGCCCGCGAACAGCGTGTCGTAGAAGCCGCTGGTGCACGGCACGGGCACCGAGCCGAATCCGGGCTGTACCAGCGACGGATTGGTGGTGAGGTTCGACTGCAGCGCCGAGTTGCGGCCGTAGTCGGGCGCGATCATCAGCGCGCGCAGCCGGGCCAGCGAGCGATTGCCCGCGGCGACGCTGTACGACGACGATTCACCGCGCGAGTAGTAGATCTCGGCGTTCCAGTCGGAGAACGGCAGCTTGTAGTTGAGCCCCGTCTCGATCTGCCAGGCCTGGTTCGTGTTCACCGAGCTGCGCGGCGCGAAGCTGTTGGCCGTGTAGGTCTCGGCGAGCCAGGGGGAATCGCGGCCCGTGCGGGTGAGGCCGATGAACGAGGCGTCGGTGGTCGCGTTGGGATTGCGCGCGCCGTTCGGCAGGAACTGCGGGCAGCCCGCGCTCTCCGTCAGGCAGTAGCGCGGCGTGGACGCGGTGGTCGGCGCACGGCTGTTGAGGAGAATCGCGAGCTGCAGGGGCACCGGATGGCGCGCACCCGGCTGGCCATGGGCGATGAACCCCGGGTTCTGGAACGCGCCCGGATTCGCGAGCACCGACTGCACCACCGTCGGGTTCGTGTAGTCGAGCGAGGGATCGACGGGCGAGTCCGTGGCCGCGTTGTAGGGGATCGACACGCCCCAGCCGCCGCCGCCGGTGCTCGGTCCGAGATAGCTGCGGGTCGTGCTCTCGGAGAAGCGCACGCTCGTCTCGAAGGTCAGCGCATCGGTGATGTCGTACTTGCCCGACCCCATGAACGAATAGCGGTCCTGCGGCGAGTTCACGTAGAAGTCGTTCGCGTAGTACTTGACGGTCTGGATCGGCCGCTGCGCGCAGGTGCTCGAGATCGAGTTCACGCAGGCGCTGGTGTCGTACGTGTTCTGGTAGGCGTAGCGGTAGCCGTCGATCGGGAAGCCGAACGAGAAGCTGTTGTTGCCGACCGGATCGTAGATCGTGCCGTCCGGATTGAAGCGGAAGATGGTGTTGTTGCCGAAATTGGCATTCGCCGGCAGCGCATAGACGTCGGTCCCCGCCGGACGCCCGGAAAGGATGGCGCGCAGCGCGTTGGGATTCGGCGCGTTGCCGGTGGCCGTGTTGTACGCGCTCGCGCCCGAGAGCGAGGCGGTGTTGCCGCCGGTGCTCGGATCCCTCCAGCCATCGGTGAAGAAGTCCCGGTTGCGCTCGAAGGCGGCCTTGCGGTTGTAGTACTCGGCGGCGAGCACCAGCGAGCCGCGACCGTCGTCGATGTTCGTGCCCATGATCGCCGAGGCGCGCATCTCGTCGCCGTCGCCGGCTTCGGTGGTGCCCCACTGGGTGTCCACCTCGAGGCCGCGAAAGTCCCGCCGCAGCAGGAAGTTCGACACGCCGCCGATGGCGTCGGCGCCATAGGTGGCCGACGCGCCGCCGGAGATGATTTCCACGCGCTTGATCATCGACGACGGGATGTTGTTGACGTCGACGACCATCAGCGAGTTCGTCGGGATGGCGCGCCGGCCATCCACCAGCACCAGGCTGCGGTTCGCGCCGAAGCCGCGCAGCGATACCGAGGCGATGCCGATGGTATTGACGGCCGACACCTGCACGTCGGAGTTGCTGCCGCTGCCGCCCTTGACGTTGGGCGAGGCCGCCGGGTTGTAGGAAGGCAGCTGGTTCAGGTACGACTCGACGTTCAAGCCGCCACGTTGCTCCAGCGCCGCAGCGTCGACGCTCACCAGCGGGCTGTTGGCTTCGTAGTCGCGACGGGAAATGCGCGAGCCGGTGATGACGAGCTCCGTCACCTCCGCGTCGGCATCCGCGTCAGCGGCGTGCACGGGCAGTGAATTGAAAACCGTGCCGGCCAAAATTGCCGACACGGTCGCGGCGACGCGGGTGTAACGCCGCGGATTTCGAGAACGGGTGTGTGTGATCACGTGGGCTCCTTGGCGCCGGAATTCTTGTTGGGAAAACGCCGCGCGACTCTCGTCCATCGACGTGTTGCGGTCAATGAGAATGCGAATGTTTCCGTGCGACGACAGCGACCTGCCGAACGCGAACAGCGCGTTGCGGTTGATGGCGTCGCCGATGGTGGTGGCCGTACCACCACCCTCATTGCGTCAAGGCCTGGCGACGATGCGAGGCGCGGTTTCGCGCAAGCCGAGCGCGACGACGGTGCCGAGCACCGCGAGCGCCAGCAGGATCCACACCGGCGCGTCGAGTCCGTATCGATCGGCCGCCGCGCCGGCGATGATCGGCGAGAGCACGCCGCCGATGACCTCGGAGATGCCCATGCACAGACCGAGCGCGAGCGGGATGCGTTCCGCGACGACGCTTTCCGACGGCACCGTGGCCATGAACAGCGGAAACGCGCCCGTGATCGTCCAGCCGACGAAGAACAGGGCGGCGAGCACCCACGTGGGGCCGGTGAAGAAGAGTGCGGCGAGCGGCAAGAGCACGCCGAGCATCGCGCTCGCGAGCAGGAGCGGACGTCGTCCCGCGCGATCGGAAATCGCCGGCACCAGCGTCGATGCGAGCGTCGCGGAGATGCCGAGCGTGCCCATGAGGTAGCTCATCGTCTGCGGGTCGTAGCCGCGCACGCGAGTCAGGTAGAGCGGCATGAAGGCCCAGCACACGACGAGATACGACACGAGGAAGATGCCGAGGACGACGCAGCGCGCGACGTTCGGCTCGCGCAGCACCTCGACCACGCCGACCGGTGGCCTCGTCGCGCGCGCCGTCGCCGGCGCCCGCTCCGGCCGCAGGGTCAACGCGAGCGCCAGCGCCATGAGTACACCGGGGACGCCGGCGAGGTAGAAGGCTTCGCGCCAGCCGAGCGCGGTGGCGAACGCGACGAGCAGCACCGGGGCGACGAACGATCCCATGAGGCTCGAGCCGAAGCCCTGCGCGACACCCATGGCGAGGCCCCGGTGTCGGGGCGACACCTCGTCGGCGATCAGCGCCTGGCTCACCGGCATGATGCCGCCTTCGGCGAGGCCCATCAGCAGGCGGGCCGCGAGCAACATCGCGAAAGACGTCGCGAGGCCTGAACCGAAGGAGCACAGTGAGAATGCCAGGGTGCATGCGACGATCAGCTGCTTGCGCGTCGCGACGCGGCCGACCATGGCACCGACGCCGAGCGCCGCCACGGCCCACGTGAGCGACAGCGCGCCGGTGAGGATGCCGACCTGCGTGTTGTCCAGCGCGAGCTCCGGCTGGATGAAGGGCATGAGGAAGCCGAGCGCGTTGCGATCGAAGAGCACGAGCCCGAAGTTCAGGCTCAGGAGGCCGGTGAGCACGACCTGGTAGGTCGTGCTCCGGCGCCTCTGCTCCGCGGCGCCCGATCCCTGGGCGGGAAGGCTCATCGCCGGGCGAACCGGGACAGGACGTCCCCCGACCAGCCCATGATGGATTTCGCGCGGATGCGCCAGTGGCCGTCGGTGCGCGCGACCACGTCGCGCACGTGGCCGCACCAGTGCAGATGCGGCGGCCCCGGCGGATGGTTGATCGTCGCCCAGGCGTAGGAGCGCACGACCCAGTGGTCGGCGCGGCCTTCCGGATCCGCTTCGAACACGAACTGCGCCATCTGGTGCTGGTGACCCGGAAAGTCGGGGCGGTCGTGGAACTTCAGCACGAGCTTGCGGATCTCGGCGTGCCCACGGCGGACCTCCAGCGTCCCGTCGCGCGTCTCCTCCGTCACTTCCGCGTCCGGGGTGAAGAGGGCGACGTAGCCCTCGGTGTCGCCGGTGTCGAGTGCCCAGCTGTAGCGGGCGTAGAGCTCCAGGATCTCCAGCCGGTCCTGCGTGCCTGGTGACATGTGACCCAATCCCCCTGTTTCGCTGCCCGGAAGCAAAAGTAGCAAGTTTGCGGAGTCGGGGCCGCCCGACGGGCGATTGATCGGCGCGGCGGCGGCGTCCAACAGGCGATGACTCCCCCCAGCGATGCGCGCCCTGGCGTGACGTCCAATGGCCTGTGCCTCGCGGCGGCGGCCTGGATGGTGCTGACCGCCAACCATTCCTTCTGGGCGCTGTTCTTCCGCGAGCTCGTCCCCGGCCGGGACGGGTGGCTCTTCACCGTGTCGATGGCGTTCACGCTCGGCGGCCTGACCTTCCTGCTGCTCCGGCTGCTCACCCCCGGGCGCGGCCTCCGTCCGGTGCTCTCGGTGCTGCTCGTCGTCGCTGCCGCCGCCGGCTGGTTCATGGACACCTATGGCATCGCCATCGATTCGTCGATGCTGCGCAACGTCGCCCAGACCGACCTCGCCGAGGCTCGCGACTTCGTGGGCCTGCCACTGGCCTGGCGGCTCGCCTGGCAGGCGGGAATTCCCGTCGCGTTGCTCTGGCGCGTGCCTTTGCGCGAGGTCACGTGGCAGCGGTCGCTGCGCGACTACGGGCTCGGGACGGTCGCATCGCTCGCCCTGACGCTCGCCGCCAGCCTGCCGATGTATTCGCATTACGCCTCGTTCATCCGCAACCAGGACTCCGCGCGCTACCTCGTCGCGCCGGCGAACGTCGTCGTGGGGAGTGCGAACCTCGCGCGCAAGACGCTGCGTGGCCGGCAGCCGTTCATTCCCGTCGGGCTCGACGCGCGGCACGCAGCCGCATCCGCGGCCAGGCCGCTGGTCATCGTCATGGTGGTTGGAGAGACGGCGCGCGCCGCGAACTTCTCGCTGGGCGGCTACGCCCGCGACACCAATCCGCGGCTCGAGCGCAGGGGCGTCTTCTATTTCAGCGACGTGACCAGCTGCGGTACGGCGACCGCGGTTTCCGTGCCTTGTCTGTTCTCCGACCTGCCGCGCGCGGAGTTCGATCTCGCCAGGGCGGATCATCGCGACACGGTGCTCGACATCGTGCAGCGGGCGGGCGTGGGAGTCGAGTGGATCGACAACCAGTCCGGCTGCAAGGGCGTGTGTGCGCGAGTGCCCACGCGCGAAGCGAAGGTCGATCACCCGCAGTCGTGCCGCGATGGTGAGTGTCTGGACGATGCCTTGCTGCATGCGTTGTCCGCCGAGCTGCCACGCACGACGGCGGATCGCCTGATCGTCCTGCACGCGATGGGCAGCCACGGGCCGACCTATCATCGACGCGTCCCGCCCGATCACGAAGTCTTCCAGCCGATCTGCCCGACCGAGCGCATCGAAACGTGCACCCGCGAGCAGATCGTCAACTCCTACGACAATTCCATCGCGTACACCGACTTCGTCCTCGACGGGCTCATCGGGCAACTCGAGGCGCAGCGCGACACGATGGATGCCGTGCTGCTCTATGTCTCCGACCATGGCGAGTCGCTCGGCGAGAAGGGGCTGTACCTGCATGGCCAGCCGTATCTGATCGCGCCCGAGGAGCAGAAGCGGGTGCCGCTCCTGATGTGGTTCTCGCCTGGCGCACGCGCGCGTCTCGCGATCGATCCGGCGTGCCTGCGCGATCGCCTTGCGAAGCCGGCGTCCCACGACAACGTGTCTCACACCCTCCTCGGGCTCGCCCGCGTGCAGACGGGTGCCTACCGGCCCGGTCTCGACCTGTTGGCGGGGTGTCGTTTCGCCGCTGATCCGCCGCGGCGGCTCACGCGCCAGCCGAGCGGGGCGCCATCCGACGCGGCAGGGTGAGCCGCCCGGCTCGCTGCGCTATCCTCCGTCGGGGGGACTGCCGGACATAGGGCATCTGCGTCCGGCCACGTCGCAGCAAGAACGATTCGAACCCTGGCGAGACGCGGGATCCATCCATGCGCCTGGTAGAGATGTCGATGCGACGGCCGCTCACGGTCGTCGTGCTCATCGTGGCCGTCGTGCTGTCGGCCGGTATGGCGATCCGGAAGATGCCCCGCGACATCTTCCCGACGCTGGGCGTTCCGACGATCTACGTGGCGCAGCCTTATGGCGGGATGGATCCCGCGCAGCCAACACGTTCGTTCCCGTGGTGTCCGCCTGGTTGATCCGTCGTCATCGCGAGCCGGCGGACGCGGAGGTGCCGTTCGCTGCGGGGCGATTCGATCGGTTACGAGCGCGCTATGAGGCCAGCCTCGCGCCGACGCTGCGCCGCCGGGGCCTGACTGTCGGTACGTACGTCGTCGTCACTGCATTGATCGTCGGACTCATCGGCGCGCGTCTGGGCACCGAGATCTTCCCCCGGGCCGATGGCGGACAGATGCAACTTCGCATTCGCGGTCCGGCGGGGACGAACGTCGAGAAGACCGAGACCACGGCGCTGCGGATGCTGGAGACCATCAAGCAGGCTGCCGGCCCCGACAACGTGGCGCTGACGCTGGCGTTCGTCGGGGTGCACGCGCCGAACTACCCCATCAACCTCGTCTACCAGTGGAATGGGGGGCCGGAAGAGGGCGTTCTGCAAGTGCAGTTCAAGCGGGGTGCCGGCCTCGACATGGTGGCGTTGCGCGAGGCACTGAGGCGCCGCTTCCATCAGGAGCTTCCGGACATCGAAGTGTCGTTCGAGCCCGCCGACATCGTCAGCCGGGTGATGAGTTTCGGTGCGAACACGCCCATCGAGGTCGCCGTCAGCAGCGCGAACCTCGGGGCCGCACGCGCCTTCGCCGAGAAGTTGCGCAACGCGTTGTCCGGCATCGACGTGCTCCGCGATCTTCAGTATGGGCAGCTGCTCGATTATCCGACGGTGAACGTCGCCATCGACCGCGAAAAGGCGGGCGTGATGGGTGTCAGGACGTCCGATGTGGCGCGGTCGCTGACGGCAGCAACGGCCTCCAGCCGCTTCACCTCGCCGATCTATTGGGCGGATGCGAACAGTGGCGTCGCGTACCAGGTGCAGGTGCAGATTCCGAAGCCGGACATGGCGTCGATCGAGGAGCTGCAGAACCTGCCGGTTTCAGGTCGCGGAAACAGCTCGATACCCCTGCGGTCGGTGGCGAAGATCTCCACCGGCACCACCATCGGCCAGTACGAGCGCTACAACATGCAGCGGGTCGTCTCCATCACGGCCAACGTCGAGGGCAGCGACCTGGGTACGGCCGCGAACCGTGTCACGGCCGCCATCGATTCGCTGGGCGAGCCGCCGGCCGGAGTGAGCGTCGCCCTGCGCGGGCAAGTCATGCCCATGGAGGAGATGCTGGGGGGCCTGGAAAGCGGGCTCTTCATCGCGATCGCCGTGATCTTCCTGTTGCTGGCGGCGAACTTCCAGTCCATCCGTCTCGCCACGGTGGTGATTGCATCGGCGCCGGCGGTGATCGCCGGGGTCGCGCTCGTGCTGTGGTCGACGGGCACGACACTCAACGTACAGTCCTTCATCGGCGCGATCATGGCGATCGGCGTCGCCGTCGCCAACGCCATCCTGCTCGTGACGTTCGCGGAGCGCAGTCGTGTCGAAGGCAGGGCAGCGAACGATGCCGTCATCGATGCGGCACGAAGCCGCCTGCGGCCCATCCTGATGACGAGCTTCGCCATGATGGCGGGA
>Ga0182745_1001588_pt1 | contig 21726 bp, 23 predicted proteins | sample eDN3rd30CKraftBY_FD_128523 | JGI IMG/M metagenome (GOLD analysis project Ga0182745, IMG submission 128523) | Enriched backyard soil microbial communities from Emeryville, California, USA - eDNA 3rd pass 30_C Kraft BY (version 2) (version 2) | ecosystem: Environmental > Terrestrial > Soil >...
CTGGCCACCGCCGCAGCGTTGCTGTTCTCCGCGGCGCCGCTCAGCGGCGCGCTCGCCGCCGATGCGGCGAAAGTGAAATGTGAAGGCGTCAACGCCTGCAAGGGCCAGAGCGCGTGTGCCACGGCCACCAGCGCCTGCGCCGGTCAGAATGCCTGCAAGGGCACCGGCTACCTGCTGCTGCCCAAGGCCGAGTGCGACAAGGCCAAGGCCGAGCTGGAACAGAACAAGAGCTGACGGACTTTCCGCGTGCGCGGCGCTTCATTGGGTTTCGGGCTGGGCCTGCGGCCCGTGCACTATGAAGCGCTGCTCGATCGACACCTCGGCAGCGTCGCCTGGCTGGAGGTGCTGACCGAGAATTATCTGATTCCCGGCGGCCGCCCCCTGCACTACCTGGAACGACTGCGGCCTCACTATCCGTTCGCCCTGCATGGCGTATCGCTGTCGATCGGCGGCGCCGATCCGCTCGACCTCGATTATCTGCGTGAGGTCAAGGCACTGGCGCAGCGCTTCGAGGCAGCGTGGATTTCCGATCATCTGTGCTGGACCGGCGTCGACGGGACCAGCCTGCACGATCTGATGCCATTGCCGTACACCGAGGAAGCGCTACGACACGTGGTACGGCGCGTGAGCCAGGTACAGGAAATCCTCGGACAGCGGCTGCTGCTGGAGAACGTTTCCAGCTACGTGAGTTATGCGCATTCGGAAATGACCGAATGGGAATTCTTCGCTGAGATCGCACAGCGCGCCGACTGCCTCCTGCTGTTGGACGTCAACAACGTCTATGTCAGCAGCGTCAATCATGGCTTCGATCCGCTCGCGTATCTGCGCGGCGTGCCGGTCGAGCGCGTGCAGCAGTTTCATCTGGCCGGACACAGTCGCCACGCGGGCTGCGACGCCGATTTCCTGATCGACACCCACGATGCGCCGGTAGCAGAAGAAGTGTGGCGATTGTTCGCCGCGGCCGTGGAGCGCTTCGGCCGGGTCTCCACCATGATCGAGCGTGACGACAAGATCCCCGAGCTGCCCGTACTGCTGGACGAGCTGGCGAGAGCGCGCACCATTACCGAAGCGAGCATCGTACAGGCGGCGTGACCATGAACCTGCTCGAGCTGCAACGCGCCTTCCAGCATCACGTCCTGAATGCAGACGAGGCCGTCGCCGCGGCAATCAACGAATCCGAGCGGTTATCCGCACAGCTGCGACTCGCCGTTTATGCCGATGCGTATCGCCTGCGCCTGATCGAGGCACTGGCACATAACTATCCGCGTCTACAGCAGCTGCTCGGCGAGGAAGAGTTCAGCACGGTCGCACGCAGTTATCTCGATGAACATCCTTCGCGTAGCGTCTCAGTACGCTGGTTCGGCAACCGCCTCGCGGTGCATCTGGGCGATCGGCACCCGGATCAGCCCTGGCTCGCCGAACTGGCGAATTGGGAATGGGCCATTGCCGCCGCCTTCGACGCTGCCGACGCGACGCCGCTGAGCGATGCCGAGCTGGCCGCAGTCGATCCGGCCGACTGGCCCACACTGCGATTTGAGTTTCATCCTTCGATGCAGCGCTTGCGACTGGACACCAACGCTCCCACCCTCTTCAAAGCGTTGTCCGATGAAATCGACTGCCCCGCGCCCACGAGGCTACGGCAGCCGCAACAATGGCTGATCTGGCGCCAGGAGCTGACGCCGCGGTACCGCTCGCTGCCGGACGACGAAGCGGCAGCGCTCGGCACGCTTGTCGCGCAAGGCACGTTCGGCGATGCCTGCGAGACATTGTGCGACTGGCACGACCCCGCCGAAGTACCGGCGCAAATCGCGCGGATGCTCAAGATCTGGGTCAGTGAGGCCATGATCGTCGCTCTCGTACGCTGATTGCGCGCACGTTTGTTAACATGGCCCGGCTGTCGCGGCGGCTGCGCCGCCATCATCACCCGAGCATTCCGATTGCAGGAATCCAACCATGTCCTACGTGTTCCCGCCGGCTGAGCTGCCTTGCGTCGAAGTCCAGGGTCGCAAGGAACGCTTCCCCGTCCATCGTATCTACTGCGTCGGGCGCAACTACGCAGCGCATGCCCGCGAAATGGGCAACAACCCCGAGCGCGAGCCGCCGTTCTTCTTCGGCAAGCCGGCCGACGCCATCGTGCCCAACCACGCCACGATCCCGTATCCGACGCAAACCGCCAACCTGCACCACGAGATCGAGCTGGTGGTGGCGATCGGCAAGGGCGGGAGCAACATTCCGGTCGCGCAAGCGCTCGAGCACGTGTTCGGTTACGCCGTCGGCAACGATCTGACCCGACGCGATCTGCAATCGCAGGCGAAGGACCTGGGCCGGCCGTGGGACACCGCGAAGGGGTTCGATCGCGCTGCGCCCATTGGCGCCATCCTGCCCGCGACCGCAGGCACTCGTCTGGAGCGTGGACGGATCTGGCTCAAGGTGAACGGCGAGCTGCGCCAGCAGGGCGATCTGGCCGACCTCATCTGGAGCATTCCGGAAATCATTGCCGAGCTCTCCACACTGTTCGAGCTCGCGCCCGGCGATCTGATCTACACCGGCACGCCGGCCGGCGTCGGCCCGCTCAAGCCCGGCGACCGTATCGAGGGCGGCGTGGACGGGCTCGAAACGCTCATCACTGTCATCGCGAGCTAGCCCCCGCGGGGAAGACCATGAAGCTCTACACGTATTACCGCAGCTCCGCCGCGTTTCGCGTGCGCATCGCACTGAACCTCAAGGGATTGAAGTACGACTCGATCCCCAAGCTCTTCGCGAAGAACGAGCATCGCGCGGCGGACTACCTGTCGGTCAATCCGCAGGGCCTGATTCCGGCACTCGACGTCGACGGCGCGGTCCTGTCGCAGTCCATGGCCATCATGGAATACCTGGACGAAAAATATCCGGCGCCCGCCTTCCTGCCGGCGGATGCGATCGGCCGCGCACGGGTGCGCTCGATGGCGCTGTCCATCGTGGCGGACCTGCACCCGATCAACAATCTGCGCGTGCTGAACTATCTGCGGCGGGAGCTCGGGCAGGGCGACGACGGGGTCAACACCTGGTATCGGCATTGGGTCACGGAAGGCTTCAGGAGCCTGGAGCAACTGGCAGGCACGTATTCGAAGAGCGGGCGCTACTGCTACGGCGATTCGGTGTCGCTGGCCGACATCTGCCTGGTGCCGCAGATGTACAACGCGCGCCGCTTCGATACGGACCTGAAGCCGTTCCCGAGGCTGGTCGCCATCAGCACCCATCTGGAAGCGCTGCCCGAATTTGCGGCCGCACGGCCGGAAGCGCAGCCGGACGCGACTTAGGGGCTCCCGCTATGCGGGAGTGACGAGTAAATACCGGCCTCAGCTGCGGCTCAGCTGCCGCTGCTGGCGAGAGTCGAGTTCGACTCGCCGGCTTCCATCCACTTTCTGACGCGCGAAGCATCGGCAACGCGCGTGAGCTTGCCGAACGAATTCAGCAGCACCATGGTCACGGGGCGATCCTGGATCATGGCCTTCATCACCAGGCAGCGGCCGGCGGCGTTGGTGTAGCCGGTCTTCTGCACCAGGATGTCCCAATCGGCCTTGTTCACCAGGGAATTGGTGTTGCGGTAGCCGAGCTTGCTGCGGCCGGCCACGATCTCGTGCTCCCGATCGGTCGAATAGGCGCGGATGACCGGTTCGCGGGCAGCCGCGTTCACCAGCTTGATCAGGTCTTCGGGACTGGCCACGTTGTTGTCGGACAGCCCGGTCGGATCGGCGAAATGCCCATGCTTCATGCCCAGCGCGCGCGCCTTGGCGTTCATGGCGGGGATGAATGCTTCGATGCCGCCGGGATAGCTGCGGCCGAGCGCATGCGCGGCGCGGTTCTCCGAGGACATCAAGGCCAGGTGCATGAGATCGCCGCGGGTGAGCGTGGTGCCGATGGGCAGGCGCGACGCATCGCCCTTTTCAGTGGCCCGATCGTCCTGGGTGATCTTGATCGGCTCGTCCAGCGGCAGCTTGGCGTCGAGCACCACCAGCGCCGTCATCAGCTTGGTGATCGAAGCGATGGGCGCGGGCACATCGGCGTTCTTCGACAGCAGCACCGAGGAGTCGCGGCCGTCGATCACCAGGATGGAGTTGGAGCGGATGGCCGGCAGACCGGAAACGGTTCCGGCCTTGGAACGCGCCGCGGTGGCGTGGGCGGTCTTGCTCTTGCTTGCAGTGGCCTTGCTTGCCGCAGTCTTGCTGCTGGTAGCAGCAGCCTTGGTCGCGGCCGGCTTGCTCGTCGTGGCCGTGGTCGACGCAGCGCAGAGCGCATGGGCCAGAAGCAGAACGGGTACCGACAACCACAGCGAGATTCGCCCGCGACCGATCGAATGCATGTCCCCGTCCCGTTTTTTTTGAGTTGGCCTTGTAGGACGAAGTATGCCTGGGTTCGCGCTCGGGGTGATCAGGCTTTCCCCGTTTTAATGAATGAGTCTTCACCGATCCTGCTCGCGCGAGAACCGATCGGCCGGATGGCCGCTCGCATCTTCAAAGGACGTATCTCCATCGAGGATGGCGGCGCTGCACGGCCGCTTCCCTGTGCCGGCACGGAGCGGCCGCGGGCATTTGCGTCCGAATCCGGCTAGTCGCAGCAGGAGTGCGGGCGTATCGTCGGTCGCATGAATGACATTCACGGGCTTGATCGCAGCGCGCTCGAACGGGCCCGGCTGAGCCGCGATCCGCGTTTCGACGGCAAATTTTTCATCGCGGTGACGTCGACCGGCATTTATTGTCGGCCGATCTGTCCCGCACCGTCCCCGAAGAGCAGCAACGTGCAGTACTACGCGAGCGCCGCGGCGGCGGCCGAAGCGGGATTTCGTCCGTGCCTGCGTTGCCGTCCCGAAGCAGCGCCGGGCACGCCAGCCTGGCTGGGAACGTCTGCGGTGATCCGCCGCGCCCTGCGCCTCATTCAGGATGGAGCGCTGGACGAAATATCGGTGGACGAGCTGGCCCTGCGCGTCGGTATCGGGCCGCGTCACCTGCATCGCCTGTTCACTCAGCATGTCGGAGCATCGCCGCTCGCCGTCGCGCAGACGCGTCGACTGCACTTCGCGAAGCGCCTGCTCGACGACACCGACTTGCCGATCACGCAGATCGCATTGGCTGCCGGCTTCGGCAGCCTGCGCCGCTTCAACGACACGTTTCAGAAAACGTATCAGCGCGCACCGCGCGAACTGCGTCGCCAGCACGGCAATCGCACCACTACAGGTGCCGACGAGGTCGCACTCAAGCTCGCATTCCGACCTCCTTACGATTGGACTCATGTGAGCAACTTCCTGGCGACACGAGCGGTGCCGGGAGTCGAGCGCGTCGACGAGCGCGGCTACGCGAGAACGGTGGCCGTCGACAATGGTCACGCCATCGTCTGCGTTCGAGCGCTCGGCCGTGAAGATGCGCTCGAGCTTCGAGTACACGGCGCACCCCCCGCTGCGCTGTTCCAGATTTCTGCCGCAGCGCGACGCATGTTCGATCTGGCCGCCGATCCGACTCGCATCGCCGCCACGTTTCAGCCGGACCGCCTGCTGTCGCGCTTGGTACGCACGCATCCTGGCCTGCGCATTCCGGGCGCCTGGGACGCATTCGAGTGTGCGGTGCGCGCCGTGCTCGGACAGCAGGTCAGTGTTGCGGCTGCGCGCACACTTGCCGCGCGAGTGGTCGCACGGGTTGGCCGTCGGATCGATGACGACAGCAGCGGACTGACTCACCTGTTCCCATCGGCAGCAGCGCTGGCCGCTGCAAACCTGGATGGCCTCGGCATCACCGGCGCCAGGATCGCTGCATTGCACGCCCTGTCACGCGCGGTGATGGAAGGAAGACTCGATTTCAGCGCCGGCGTCGAGGAAGTGACCGTGGCGCTTGCATCATTGCCCGGCTTTGGTGCGTGGACGGCTCAATATATTGCGCTGCGCGCCTTGGGCGAACCGGACGCGTTCCCATCGGGCGATTTGATTCTGCGACGCATGGCAGCGCCTGATGGCACACCACTGACATCGCGTCAGTTGCAAACGCGCGCCGAACAATGGCGACCCTGGCGCGGTTATGCGGTGCTGCATTTGTGGCGTGCGGCCAGCGCTAGCCAACCTGCAAAACCCGCAACTTCCGCGTCGCGGCGGAAGGGTCTATCGTCCTCGACGTCGTCCGGCCGGAGGATCGAGTCATGACCATCGCCGCATCGGTCGAGAATTTCCTGAACCAGGCGCACGTGCCTTACGACGTGGTCGCGCACCGGCATACATGGAACAGCACTTACACCGCGCAGGCCGCGCACATTCCGGGTGATCGGCTGGCGAAGTGCGTGATGCTGGAAGACAGCCAGGGTTATCTGATGGCGGTGCTGCCGGCCACGCACATGGTCGACCTCGGCGCGGTGCGACAAGTGTTGGGCCGTCCGGTGGGGCTCGCCACCGAAGGTGAACTGGCGGGTCTGTTCATGGATTGCGAGCCCGGCGCGATTCCGCCGCTGGCGCAGGCGTACGGCGTGGATGCAATCGTCGACGAAAGTCTGTTGTATGCCGACGATGTGTACTTCGAAGGCGGCGATCACTGCGCGCTCATCCACGTGAACGGACGCGACTTCCGCAAACTCATGAGCGATGCATTGCGCGGCCAGATCAGTCACCAGCATCGGCACTGATGCGGCGGCCCAGCGAAAAACGACACGACGTACGTGCATCCCGCAGAAGCGGAAAGCGGCGGTAATCCTCGTCACCGCTGAAGCCGCTGCGCGTCGTTTTTCACCAACGTGACAGCGTTGCGGCGACGTCGTTCATATCTCGACGAATGCGGGCTCACGATTGCCCGTTCCGTGTCGTCACTCGCGCTTGTCGCTTCGCACCCACGATCGCCGCAGCTTTTCATGCCGTGAACGTGATCATGTCGTTCGCATTTTCACGGCGTCGTTACGCATTGACGCTGCGCAACGTTGCGATCAAGGTTTGGCCGACACGGAACCTCCTGGCGCGAAGTTCCGTTAGCTTCTTGCCTCTTCTTCAGGAGCGGCACGATGTCGAGACGGCGGCCGAGTTACACCGGCGCGCGGTTGGCGCTGGTTCTGATCGCACTCCTGCTTCCGCTGTGGAGCCTGGCGTGCGATAGCGAGAGCCGCGCCCGCTGCAGGCAGGAGTTCGCCGAACTGGTCTCGTATCGCACCGAAGCCATCGAGAACGCTTTCGGCGACGTCTTCGGCATCCTGCCGCACGATCTGCAGATCAAGTTCGTCACCAGCCGCGACCCCGAGTACAAAACGTTCGGCGGCGCGATTGCCTACGATCAGCAGCACAAGACATTGATCTTTCCGCGCGTAGTGCTGAGCGCGAAGACACCGAATCCGCTGAACTGGGCCGCGTACTACTGGCCGCTCTATCAAAACGAGCAGTACCGGCAGACCTACCCGGTGGTCGAAGCTATCGACAACGTGCTATGGAGCGCGTACTTGCAGGAGGCAGCGAAGGAACGTGGCCTGTCGTGGCCGCACAAGGACTGCACCTCGATCGACGTGAGCAAGCGCCTGCCGTGCGAGATGGTGGTGAAAGGCATTGCCGAGTACGTGAAGGAGCGTCGCAGTCCCATCTTCAACTCCAACCGCCTCGACATGATCTGGCCGGAAGATTTCTCCGGCTTCCGCAAGCGCGTGTGGCGCAAGGGAGATTCCGAGTATCTCGACGTGCAACGCTACGGCGGCATCCTTCTGATAAGGCCGCTCATCAATGAGTTCGGTGTGCCACGCGCGCTTGCCTATATCGCACAGACACCGTTTCATCTCGAAGACAACAACCTGCGCACCTCGGCGCTGCGCTATCAGGAACGCGCACGCAAGGTGCTCGACTGAGCTGAAACCGGCAGGTAAAAAAAGATGCCGCGAACGTCGCGGCATCGGAAGTTAGAGCAAGCAGTCATTGCGGCCCCGCTCACGGGGCATCGACGATGCAACCGTCAACGCCTCAAGCCGTAGTCGTCCTCATTGATTGGGCGGCGGGGACCCGGTGGACGGCGGAATCGTTTCGCCCGAATCCGGATTGGCGGGCGGTATCTCCTCGGCCGGCGGTACCTCGGTGCTCGGCTGGTCGATAGGCGGCTCCGGTGTTGCTTCCGGAGGAGGCGGCATCTGCGACGGCTGCTCCATCGGCGGCGTGGTAGTGCTGTCGACTGCATCGTTTTTCTTGCAGCCGCCCAGTCCCACCGCGAGCGCGGCGGCAAATAGAACGATCAATGCACGCATGGTGATCTCCTGAACTAGCTTGAAATCGCTGACACCGGCCGCACCGCGGCCGGTCTTCGGAGAAAGGCAGGCGCGCAGCAGATAGTTCCCGGCGCGCACGCCCAAGATGTCAACGATATGTCAACGCTGCGTGCAACCAAGCGAAGCGATCAAGCTCGCGACTGCAGCAGCTTCTCGACTGCAGCCAACTGCACACACACGGCGACACCTTCGGCCGCCTGTGCAACTTCGGCGAGATCCGGAAAGCTCGGTGCGATGCGAATCGTGCGATCGTGCGGATCGTTTCCGAGCGGATGCGTAGCACCTGCCGGCGTGAGCTCCACGCCCGCTGCCTTCGCCAGCTTCACGACCTGCTTGGCGCACCCGTCGGCAACATCCAGCGTGATGAAGTAGCCACCCTTCGGCGTAGTCCAGCTGGCAACGCCGCCTCCGGCCTCGGCACCTGCGCCGAGATGCTGCTCGAACACTTCCAGCACCTTCGAGAATTTCGGCGCCAGGATCGCGCGATGCCGATCCATCAGCCGGGCGATGCCGTCAGTGTTGCCGAGCAGCCGCAGGTGACGCAGCTGGTTCACCTTGTCGCCGCCGATGGTGCGCTTCTCGATGCGCTTCAGGTACCAGGCCACGTTCTCCTTCGAGCTCGCGAACACACCCACACCGGCGCCGGCAAACGTGACCTTCGAAGTCGAGCCGAAGATGAAGGCGCGATTCGGGTTGCCGTGCCGCGCGCACGCTGCATCGATGCTGGCAATCTCGATGCGCTCATCCGTGAGGTGATGCACGGCGTAGGCGTTGTCCCAGAACAGCCGGAAGTCGCGCGCGGCGGTTTTCATTTTCGCCAGCCGTTCGATGGTTTCGTGCGAATACACGGTGCCGGTGGGATTGCTGTACTTGGGCACGCACCACATGCCTTTGATCTGCGGGTCCTGCGCGACCAGCTGCTCCACTACCGCCATGTCCGGACCGTGCTCGGTCAGCGGCACGGCAATCATCTCGATGCCGAACTCCTGGCAGATGAAGAAATGCCGGTCGTAGCCGGGCACCGGGCACAGGAAGGCGATGCGCGATTCCCTGGACCAGGGCCGTTCGCTGTCGCAGTTGCCTTTCAGCAGCGAGAAAGCCACCGAGTCGTGCATCAGGGAAAGGCTGGCGTTCTCGCCGATGACGACACGATCGGCGCTCACACCGAACACCGGCGCCAGCAGCGCGCGCAATTCCGGCAGACCCTGCAGCTCGCCGTAGTTGCGGCAGTCGATGCTGCCGGACAGGAAATCGCGGCCGCCCGGCAGCGCCAGCAGCTCGTTGCTCAGGTCCAGCTGCGCCGCGGAGGGTTTGCCGCGGGTCAGGTTCAGCTTCAGGCCACGCTGGGCGAATGCGTCATAACGCTGGCGGATCTGGCTGTGGAAGTTGCGAAGCTCGGCGGCGCTCAGGCTGGGCAGGTGCATGCGGTCCTCATGGAACGGGGCAATTTTTGGGCGCGACATTATCGGCAGTTCGCCGGTCCGGCGCCACGGACGGCAGCATTTTTCAGGGGTTGCGGCAGCGGCGCCGACTGGTTCCGGGTCATGGCCTGTGGTAGAGCGCAGATCATGCCCTATCGCGTATTCGCCGATGTCGTGCTCATCGTTCACCTGGCATTCGTGGTCTTCGTCGTGCTGGGTGGACTGTTGGCGCTGCGCTGGCCGCGAGCGGCCTGGCTGCACGTACCGGCAGCTGCGTGGGGTGCATTCGTGGAGTTCACCGGACGCGTCTGCCCACTGACACCGCTGGAAAACGCACTGCGCACTCGCGGCGGCGAGGCAGGCTACAGCGGCGGTTTCATCGATCACTACGTCGTCGCGCTGCTTTATCCGGATGGGCTCAGCCGCGGCATGCAGATTGCGATCGGGGCGCTGGTGATTGCACTGAATGTGGCAGTGTACGGACTGCTGTTGCGACGACTGAAACGATCACGCGCGACGCAACGCAGCCGAAGTTGATGGCAGGAAGCCGAGCTCAAACGGTACGATGTCTGCTCGGCATTCTGCAGGACGTATCGATGAGCACGCACTCCCCTTCCATTCTCATTGTCGGCGCCGGCGCAGTCGGCGCACTGTTCGGTTCGGCGCTCGCGCGACAAGGCGCGCAGGTATCAGTTGTGTGTCGCTCGGACTACGAGCAGGTGAAGCGCGACGGCTACCGTATTCGCAGCTCGCTGCTCGGCGATCACGTGTTTCGCCCGAATGCCGTGCTGCGCGATGTCACTGAAAACACCAGCCCGCCGGACTACCTCATTCTTGCGGTGAAGATTCTGCCGGGCATCGATCGCGCGGCCCTGATCCGGCCGGCCGTCGGTCCGCGCACGGTCATCGTGCTGATCGAGAACGGCATCGACATCGAAGAGGAGATTGCTCAGGCGTTCCCGCAGAACGAGCTGCTCAGCAGCGTCGCCTTCGTCGGCGTGGGCCGCACCGGTCCGGGCGAGGTCCATCATCAATCGCTGGGCTCGATGGTGCTGGGTCGCTATCCGTCCGGCATCACGCCGGCCGCACAGCAGCTGGCCGCATTGTTCGAAGCCGGCAAGATCGGCTGCAAGCTCCACGAGCGCATCGTCACGGTGCGTTGGCAGAAAGCCGTGTGGAACGCCTCGTTCAATCCCATCTCCATCATGGGCGGCGTGCTCGACACCACCATGATGTTGCGCACGCCGCAGGATCAGGCGTTCATCCGCCGCGCGATGCAGGAGGTGTGCGACATCGCCGCCGCGGCAGGACATCCGCTGCCGGCCCAGGTCATCGATCAGCTGATCGCCTCGACGCTGGGAATGCCGGCATACAAGACCAGCATGGCGCAGGACTTCGAAAGCGGCCGGCCGCTGGAGATCGAAGCGATTCTCGGCAACGCGGTGCGCGTCGGCCGCAAACATGAGGTCGCCATGCCCGTGCTCGAAACGGTTTACGCACTGGCGAAAATGATCGAGGGCGGAAAAGGCGCCGCAGCGAAATGATATCCGGCCGACCGCTGCCGTAAGCCCTGCCAGGTCGAGGATTCGTCACCGACTGCGGGGTTCCCGGCTTTCCCGGGAGCCCCGCAACTTTCGAGAGCCTGCCGAATTCGCCGCCGGACTGCGGCGGCTGCGTTGGCGCTCAGCCTTCCGGCTTGAGAGAGATGTTGTTGCGAACATCCTTCACGCCGCTGACGCCACGCGCGACCTCGGCCGCCTTCATCTTCTGGTCCATGCTCGGCACGAAGCCGCTCAGCTCGACCACGCCGCTATTCACTTCCACGTTCACGTCGGCCGCCGTGCCCAACCCGGCCTTGCCGGCGATCTCGCCCTTCACCTTGGCGGCGATCACGACGTCGTCGGTTGCCCGACCGGCGGAGCGCTCACCGTCGCGGATCATGAGCTTGTTCTGTACTTCCTTGACGCCCTCTACGTTCTTGGCCGTGGCCTCGGCCGCGTCACGAGACTGCTCGGAATCCACGAAGCCGCTCAGCTGCACCACGCCTTCGCTGGTCTCCACATTGATCTGGCTGGCCTTGGTGTCCTTGTTCTTGATCAGCGCGGTTTTCACGCTCGCCGTCAGACCGGCATCGCTGCGGTTGCCGTACTCATTCGCTGCTGGTGCCTGCAGGCCCGCCATCATCAGTCCCACACCCAGCATCAACGCCATGAAGTTGCGCATAGTGCTCACCCGCTTGTAGCAATCGACAACAGTCCAATGCCCTGCGCATCAGGGCAGTTCCGCGTCGATGGGGTGGCTCCTCGCAATGCATCGGGCGACGGGCGAATGCTCACGCCGCATGAGGATTTCACCGAAAATCCGTCGCCACGGTGCGGCGCGGATTTCCCGACGGATCAGCCGGCGGCTTTGTTCTTGGCGGCTGCTTTCGGCGGCTGTCGCACGGTGTGCAGCACGTTATCGGCGACGCGCGACATCCAGCCGCCGGAGTACAGCATCATCTTGAGTACGTGCAGCAGCACCTGGCCCGGACCTTCCACCGCCAGGCGGCAATCTTCCTCGATCTGGCAGTTGTGCATCTCGAACAGGCCGTTGCCCTCAATGATCAGATGCGCATCCTTGAAATGGCATTCCACGAAGGACTTGCCGTCCAGGACGATGCGCTGACCGTTGAAAGTCTTGCCGCGTACAGTCTTCATTCTTGATCTCTGACTTGAAAGGGTTGCTGCCGATGGCGACGCGCGCCGCGGGGGCCGATCTTAGCAGGTCGCGATGGCGGACCCGCGCGGCGGCAGGCAAGAAAAAAGCAGGCGGGCCACGAACCCGCCTGCCTCGATCTGGAGTCGGGCGGGTACTTCCTCGAGGACAGCGTCTTGCCGCTGCCCGCATCGAAAAGCCACGCCGCGACCGGGGTGAGACCCCGGATGCTCTCTCAATATTCGGTCAATCCGGCAGCGCGCGCTGCAGCGGCGCTGCCCTGATCCTGTGCAGAAATTACTTGGCGCGCCGCGCCTTCTTGCGAGCCTTCGCAACCTTCTTCTTTCCGCCAGCGCGCTTCTGGGTCTTCCTGGCCGCCTTGGCTCGCCCTTTCGCGGTCTTACGGGCACTGCGCTTCGCGGACTTCGCTACGGTGCGCCTCGCCGCCTTCCTGCCGGCCTTCTTCTTGCCCACCTTCTTTCCAGCGACCTTCTTCTTGCCAGTCTTCTTCTTGGCGGTTTTCTTTTTGCTGGCTTTCTTCTTAGCGGCGGCGGACCGGGTCTTGGCCTTGCTCTTTGCAGCGGGCTTGCGGCTTGCAGGCTTGCTTGCGACCGCTGCCTTCTGAGCAGGCGCGGCAGCTGGCGCCGGCTCGGGTGCAGCCGCGGGTGCGGGAGCCGCTTTGGCTTGTTCACGGTCGGCTTTGAGCGTGTGCACCGAGAACAGCGCACCGTGCGGATCCGCGAACTGGGCAATCCAGTCTCCGCCCGGCACTTCCATCGGCCCCATCAGCAGCGTGCCGCCGCTCGATTTGACCTTCTGGATCGCCTTGTCCAGATCCTTGACCCGCACATAACCCACCCAGGCCGGCCCGCCCGGCATGTCGGCGGTGCGATCGAAAGCACCCCCCAAGGGCACGCCGTTGCGCCCGAAAATGTAATAGAAGCCCATCGGCCCCATGTCGTGCTTGTCGATCAGCTCCCAGCCGAACACCTGGCCGTAGAAGTCGAGCGCCGCCGCGGCATCCGCGGCCGCAAGCTCATGCCAGGAGAATTCGCCGCGCTGGGGCGCCTTCTCTTTCTGGGCCGGCGCATCGGACGCGTACACACCGAACTTGGCGCCCTGCGGATCGGCCAGCAGAGCGTAACGGCCGCCGGTGTCGATGAGCGTGACGTCCTTGATGACGTTCGCTCCGAGTTGCTGCGCCTGGCGCACGGCCTCCTCGATGTCGGCAGTGCCGATGTAGGCAATCCAGTGCGGCGCCTGCGTGGACTCGGCCACGGTGGCGCCCAGCGGTCCGCTGGCGGCAGCGAACATGGAATAGGAGGGATCCTGTTCCCAGGCCTGGGTCTTCCAGCCCAATACCTTGGCGTAAAAGGCCTGGGAGGCGGCGGAATCCGGCGTCATCAGCTCGTGCCAGACAAATCGACCCCGAACGGTTTTATCGGCCATCGCGATCTCCCTAGATGAGTTGGTTGTGATGAGTTGGGCGCTGAGGCAGGAGCGTTGACTCGATCGAGCATACTCCCGCGGCCTGCGCAAATGTAGAGACGACCCGACCGCGATGTGACCGCAAACGAGCGGCAGATCATCGACGAATTCGCGGCGGCTCGTTTACGCCGACGCTGCATCCACGACTCCTGCTCGCGACGAGCGATTCAGCCGAACTGCAACGCGTGCGCATTTCGATCCGCGGGTGTGCAGGGTCATGACCCGCACTGAAGACCGGTGCGGCGGCGGCTCTCGGAGCACACCCGATTGCATCCGCAACGTCATGGCGGCGGAGATTCACTTGATTCCTGGTCATTCCCGCGCAGAGCTTGGCCTTGCGCAGACGGGGCGGGAATCCATCGGGTCGGCGGATGGACTCCCGCCTGCGCGGGAGTGACGAGCAAGCCCCCTTAAACGGCGAATCCCTGCTTGGCGACCGGCAGCTTGTACAGGCGCTTCTTGGTCGCCGCGTAGATCGCGTTGCATAGCGCCGGCGCCACCAGCGCCACGGCCGGCTCGCCCATGCCGCCGGGCTTGTCCTCGCCCTCCAGCAGGTAGACCTGGATCTCGGGGGTCTCGTTGATGCGCAACAGCCGGTAGCTGTCGAAGTTGCGCTCCTGGACCTTGCCGCCGACGATGTTGACGTCGTCGTACAGCGCCGCGGTCAATCCGAAAATGATGCCGCCCTCGGCCTGCTGGCGCACGATGTCCGGATTCACCATCTGGCCGCAGTCGATCACGCACACGATCTTGTGGATCTTGAGCTGCTTCTCCTGCACCGAGATCTCCACCACCTGCGCCAGGTAGCTGTCGTAACCCGACATCAGCGCGATCCCCTGGTGCCGTCCTTCCGCGGCCCTGCCCCATTGCGCCTTCTGGGCCACGGCATCCAGCACTGCCTGCCAGCGCGGCTGCTTCGCGAGCAGGTCGTGACGGAACTGGTACGGGTCCTTGCCCGCGGCCACCGCGACCTCGTCCATGAAGCTCTCCACCGCGAAGCAGTTGAGCGCGTGGCTGACCGAGCGCCAGTAGCCGACGTCGATGCCGATCTCGTGCTGCAGGTAATCGATGTACACGTTGGCCGCGTCATACGGATAGTTGTGCGCGGCCTCGATGGCAAACGGATCGACGGCGTCCTTGACCGCATCCGGCGCCCAGCGCGACGTGATCGACGGCGCCACCAGGTGCAGCTTGAACGAGGTGAGCTTGCCTTGGTCGTCGAGCCCGGCGGAGCACACGTTGCGCGCCGGCGGCCGATACTTGTCGTGAGTCGTGTCGTCCTCACGCGTCCACAGGAGCTTGACCGGCACACCGGCGGCCTTCGCACATTCGACTGCCGCCGGCACGAAGTCCACGTCCAGCCGCCGACCGAAACCGCCACCGAGAAAGGTGGTGTGAACGAACACTTTCTCGGCCGGCAATCCCGCCGCCTGCGCTGCGGCGGCCTGCGCCATCAACTGCGCCTGGGTAGGCACGTAGATGTGACACGCTCCGTCCTTGAACTCGGCGGTGCAGTTCTGCGGCTCCAGCGTCGCGTGCGCCAGCATGGGCAGTTCGTAGACTGCTTCGACGCGCTTGGCCGCCGCCTTCAGGCCAGCATCGGCATCACCTTCGCTGCGAACCATCTTGCCCTTGCCGGCCGCGGCCGTTTTCAGCCCGGCGTAGATCGCCGCGTTGTTGAGCTTGGCATTGGGGCCGGACTTCCACTTGATCTCCAGCGCATCGCGCGCCTGCCTGGCCTGCCACCAGGAATCGGCGATCACGGCCACGCCGGACGAGGTCTGAACGACCTGCTTCACACCCGGCATCGTCTTGACCTTTTCGCCGTCGAAGCTGTCGAGCGTCGCTCCCAGCTCGGGCGACTGCGCCAGCGCGGCGTACAGCATCCCGGGCAGGCGCACGTCGATACCGAACTGCGCGCTGCCATCCACTTTGGAGCCCGTGTCGAGCCGCTTCTGCGGCTTGCCGATGAAGCGATGCTTGTCCTTGGGGATCAGCTGGATATTTTCCGGTTTCGGCAAGGCCGCGGCGGCCTCGACCAGCTCACCGAAAGATTTGCGACGGGTGGTGAAAGTCACGTAACCATCGGCGACCGTGCACGATGATGGCGGCGCGCTCCACTCCTTCGCCGCGACCGCTATGAGCCGCTCGCGTGCTTCGGCACCCGCCATGCGTAACTTCTCCCACGCGTCGCGCACGCTGGTGCTGCCACCGGTGACTTGCGAGCCGATCAACGAATTGACGTAAGCCGCACCGGCCGGTGCGAATTCGACCTTGATGGTATCGGGCGCGACGCCGAGTTCCTCGGCGATGAGCGTCGGCAGCGCCGTGTAGACCCCCTGGCCCATTTCCGAGCGGTCGCACAGCACCGTGACGGAGCTGTCGGTGCCGATGCGCAGCCAGGCGTTGGCCTCGATCATCCTGGCGGGACCGGATGTCGCCGCATTCTCCGGCTTGCCACAGCCCGGCAGGTACAGGGCGATCACCAATCCACCGGAGACCGCGGCGGCCGATTTCAGAAAGCCGCGCCGGGACAGGTCGGAGCCCGGCGAATCCTTGATGTGCTCGAGCGACATGATCAGCCCTCCTTGCCGGCGAGTTCCGCCGCGCGACGGATGGCCTTGCGGATTCGCGGATAGGTGCCGCAGCGGCAGATGTTGCCGGCCATGGCGGTATCGATGTCGGTATCGGTGGGCGAGAGGTTCTTCGCCAGCAGTGCGGCGGCCGACATGATCTGACCGGACTGACAGTAACCGCACTGCGGGACGTCGATCTCGATCCAGGCGCGCTGCACCGGATGACTACGATCCGGTGAAAGCCCTTCGATGGTGGTGATGGTTTTGCCGGTCACCGCGCTCACCGGCGTGACGCACGAGCGCGTCGGCGCGCCATCGACATGCACGGTGCATGCGCCACACAGCGCCATGCCGCACCCGTATTTCGTCCCCGTCAGCCCCAGTGTGTCGCGCAGGACCCAGAGCAAGGGCGTGTCGTCCGCCGCTTCCACTTCCTGGGCCTTGCCGTTGATCGTGAGCTTGATCATCAGACCTCCCTTGAACGTGCGCGCGTGGCTTTTTGTGGCGGCGACTATACGCCGCGGTCCGCGCCTCCAATCAGACCCGCCGGCAAATACCTAAGCGGCGCCGGGCGCTATCGACCAGATCACGGAATGACTGTCCGAAACGTTCTTGTGCTATGCAGAAACCGCATGCCGAAGCTATTGACGTTCTTGGGATTAATGCTATGCTGCAACGCAAAATGAACGAACTGAAAGGAGGTGTTTGAAATGATCCTGATCCCCGCCGTTTTCCTGGTAGGCACGCTGGCGATCACGCTGATGTGGACGCTCGACAGCAATGCCTGATGGCAAGTGGCTCCCCGCGAGAACCGCCCTGCGTGAGGCTGGTTCTTGCGGGCGCGGCCGGCCGCTGTCGAGGCGGTTTTTCCCAGGCCATGTGCCATGTCGATTCCCGCCCCGATCTCGTTTGTCTCATCGCCCGACCATCCTTCGTCCCTGAGCCTGCTTCCCCGGCATGAGGGGTGACCCCTCGTGGCTTTGCTTTCCCGGCTCGACTCTCCTTAGCGCTTCCCCGGCGCTCGACTGCTTCCCCGGCCTCTTCCCGCCCAATCTGCGACCCCAGTGGCCTTGCCTCGCCCGACTGTCGGCACTCCCCGACAGAACTGTCGATAAGTTTGACACTTTGAAGTCCGCTGTCGTATCTACAACAGCTCGGCCCGCGTCGGGCCGTTTTCATCACTTCAATCGTTGCCGCAGGAGGGCTGGGTCATGGCGTTGTGGAAAGATCAATACGGCCGGGAACAGAGCACGCCGGACAAGGAACCCGCCGCCAAGGACCCGGTAGCCGCCGTCGCCAGCCTGGAGCCGGCACGCACGACGCCACCGCGTAACGACAGCGCGCGGGCCGAAGGCAAGGAATCACTGATCGCCTCCGGCCTCACCATCGAAGGCAAGATCGAAGGTGCCGGCCACGTACGCATCGCCGGCAACTTCAAGGGCGATGTGCACGTGCAGGGCAACCTGACGATCGAGCCGGGCGCGCACCTCACCGGCGGCGTCCGCGCCAACACGGTCGTGGTCGGCGGCGAGATGGAAGGCAACATCGATGCCGCCTCGCGCGTCGAGCTGCTGCAGACTGGCGTGCTCAACGGCGATCTCAAGGCCGGTTCGCTCACCGTCGCCGCCGGGTCGAGAATGCGCGGTCGTGCCGAGTTCGGCTGGGACGAAAAGGCCAAGAGCTGACGCGCGCGCAGCATGAGCAGCAGCCGCGTCGCGACGCCCGGCAAAACCAGGGTCTGTCCGCACTGCAAGGCGACGATCCTCGAAAGCGCCAGCATCTGCCCGGGATGCCAGCATCATCTGCGTTTCGATGCGCAGGCCATCGTCGATCGGCGCGCGCAGCCGAGCTTCTCGGCGCTGCGCGTCGAAGGTGAGTTCCGTAACCAGGAAAACGCCGATGCGTGGGAATACTCCGTGGTCGTTTCGATCCGGAACGACCGCGGCGAAGAACTCGCGCGACGCGTCATCGGCGTCGGCGCGTTGACGGCCAACGAGAGTCGCACGGTCACCTTGTCCGTGGACGTATTCACGCCGCGCAATCAGAAATAGCACCGGTGTCTTAGTGGGCTTCCACATCCGTCAGGGACGACGGATGGCTTGCTTGTAACCCGGCGCGCCCGACGGTCACTCTATAATCCACGCCCCTTGAACCACTAGAGCGATCGGCAATGACCATTTCCATGTACGAAGCCTCCATTCCCGTCTTCGTTCAGTTGCTGGGCAACCTGAAAATTTTCCTGGAGAAAGGCGCGGCGCATGCCGCGGCCCGCAAGTTCGATCCTTCCATCCTGGTCAACAGCCGGCTGGCGCCGGACATGTTCCCGCTGTCGCGCCAGATCCAGATCGCCAGCGATGCCGCCAAGGGCGCCGCTGCCCGCCTGTCCGGCACCGAGGCGCCGAAGTTCGAGGACAAGGAAACGACCCTGCCGGAACTGATCGCGCGCATCGACAAGACCGTCGACTACCTCAAGAGCTTCAAGCCCGAACAGATCGACGGCTCCGAAGAACGCAGCGTCGTGATCAAGACTTCGCAGCGCGATTTCTCGTTCACCGGGCTGACGTATCTGCGGTACTGGGCGCTGCCGAATTTCTTCTTCCACGTCACGACGACGTACAACCTGCTGCGCCACAACGGCGTCGAGCTGGGCAAGGCCGACTTCCTCGGACCGATCGAGAAATAGTCGCCATTCCGCTTCTCTCCCGGCTGTCCGGGAGAGAAACGGCAGCCACAACGCACGTTCGATTCTTTGCGGGCCGGCGGCCGGGAAACAATCGGTTCCCGGGAGACGCGGATGACACGTCGTGCCAGGCGTCGTTCTGGCCCGGCCAGAACGACGCTAGAAAGGTTGTGCCGGATTCGGCTTCAAGATTTGAAACATCAATGAGCTCACACGGCGCGCAGCGCCTCGACCACCGGTAGCCGCGCGGCGCGTACGGCGGGGAACAGGCCGCCGATCAGGCCGATCACGCAAGCCCAGACGATGCCGGTGGTGATCAGCTGTGCGCTCACGGTCAGCTCGAAGATCAGATGACCGCTGACGCCGCCAGCGGTAGTGCCGACCACGTGGCCGTTGAAGAAGAGCCATGCCAGCGCAGCTCCGATCGCACCGCCGATGAAAGCCAGCAGCAGTGCTTCGACCAGCACCGAGATGACCATGGCGGTGGCGCCGAAACCGAGCGCCCGTAGCGTAGCGATTTCCCGCAGCCGCTCGCTCACCGCCGAATACATCGTGTTCAGCGCACCGAAGATCGCACCGATCGCCATGATGCCACCCACCACGTAGGCAACCACCGAGATCACCTTGCTGATGGTTTCGGACTGACGCTCGTAGTATTCGCGCTCGCGGCTCACATCCACCGCCAACGCCGGATTGGAGCTGAGCGCGTCCTTGAATTTCTGGAAGGCCTGCGGCGACTCCAAGCGTGCGATGACGCTGGCGAATCCGCCGCGCTGATCTGCCCCGTTCACCGTCTCCGCATCGGCGATCAACTCGGACTCGTGCGAGCTGCCGTCGCTGCTGAACACGCCCACCACGGTCCAGGTTGCGCCGCGTGTAGTGATCTGGTCGCCGAGATTCATGTTCCTGAACTGGGCCTTGGCCGCCTTGCCGACGATGATCTCGTTGACCGCGGGCCGGAACATGCGGCCCTCGATGATCTTCATTTCCGGCCGCACGCCCAGCACCTGCGGACCGACGCCCCGCAAGGTCACCATGACCTCGGTGCCGTCGCCCTGCTTGAACAGATTCACCAGGCGCAGCGTCTCGACCGACGCCAATGACCTGCCTTCGGCATCGCGCTTGATGCCAGGCGCATCCACGATCAGGCGCACTGCATCGCGCCCCAGGTTGCTGCCCATCTCGGAGGCAGAGCCGTTGCGCAGCACGATCACCCGGTCCTCGGCGCCGGCCTGGGTCAGGGTCTTGAGCATGCCGGTGGACATGGCCAGCACCGACACCAGCACCGCGACCACACCGGCAATGCCGATGACGATGACGGCCGAAGTGCCGAGGCGTTGCGGCAGGCTGCGCAGGTTCATCAGGGTGACCGCGCCGATCTGTCTGAAGGTCTTCATCGAAGGCTCCTCGGCTCAGCGTCCGGCCAATGCATCGACGATGTTGAGCTGCCGCGCCCGCCACGCCGGAGCAAAGCCGCTGATGAACGCCAGCAACAGCGCCAGGCCGGCGCCCATGGCCACTACGATGCCCGGCATCTGGAAATTGCCGAAGATGGGTTTGAGCAACGGGAATGCCGTCGCAGCGAGCGCAATGCCTGTGGCAGCGGCGAACGCGCACAGGGCCAACGACTCGATCAGCACCAGCGACAGCACTTTGCCATCGGAAAAGCCGAGCGTCTTGAGCACCGCCAACTCGCCGGTGCGCTCGCGCACCGACTGCATCATGGTGTTGGCAGTGAGGAACAGCAGCGTGAACAGCACCGCACCGACGATCGCATTGACGATGAAGTTGATGTCGCCGATCTGCTTGAGCTGCATCTGTGCCAGTGCCGATTCGGTCTGGGTGCGCGTCTCGTTGGCGGAGTTGACGAACAGCGCGTCGATCCGCTGTGAAACGGCCGTGGCCTGCGCCGGATCGTCGATGGCGACGATGTAGTAATGGACCGTGCCCCGGCCAAAGGCCGCGGCCTCATCGAAGTAGCTCTGGTTCAGATAGAAGCCGGGAAAGCCGCCGCCCAGGTCGCTGCTGTCGAAGGTGCCGACCACGTCGAAATTCCAGGTATTGCTGCCGTCCTTGTTGGTCCAGATCGAGGTGCCGAGCGGAATGCGGTCGCCGAGCTTCCAGCGGTATTTCGCCGCCAGCTGCTCGTTGATCAGCACGCCGGTGCGGGTGCGCTGCATGGCCTGCAGGTACTCGGGCTTGATCTTCAGATCCTTGTAGATGTCGAACAGCGCCACCGGGTCGGTGGCGAAGGCCGGTATCGGATTGCGCGAGTCCTGGTAGTAACCGGCGAAGTAGGTCCAGTAGGACACCTGGCGCACGCCCGGCACGGCCTTGATGCGGCTGGCGTAGGCGATCGGTAGGCCGTCGGTCAGGTTGGTCTTGGCGGTCACGTACAGGCGGTCGACGTCGAGGTTCTGCACCACCGTGTTGAAGCCCTGGTTGATCCCCTGCAGCAGGCCGAACAGCAGGAACGCCACCACGATCGACAGCATGGTGAAGATGGTGCGCGCCTTCTTGCGCCACAGTCCGGCCCAGATGAGCGGCAGATATTTCATGCCACGTGCCTCACTTCCTCCTTGGCCAGCTTGCCCTTGTCCAGGTGCAGCTCGCGCGAGGC
>Ga0182745_1001589_pt1 | contig 21713 bp, 16 predicted proteins | sample eDN3rd30CKraftBY_FD_128523 | JGI IMG/M metagenome (GOLD analysis project Ga0182745, IMG submission 128523) | Enriched backyard soil microbial communities from Emeryville, California, USA - eDNA 3rd pass 30_C Kraft BY (version 2) (version 2) | ecosystem: Environmental > Terrestrial > Soil >...
AGATTGACAAAAACGCTCTAAAATCTAGGGGAGGTCTTCACCCAAAGTCCGACAACGGACGATGTTTCGCGATCACGTCTCCAAAATCCAAGCCCCGACAGGGCACTTGAACAGAACTGCCCCAACTCTCTCCTGGGAAGAACATTCCCCAGATCAGAGGGCTTTGTTTGCAGCACGAACAGCCTGTTGAAAAATACACGGACAGATAAAGAGCTATGCCACCAGAAGCTGCTGATTCCTGGAGACTGTATTCTTTCAATTCTTGATTCTTTTAATTGCTGGAAATTGTATTCTTTTGATTTCCTGGGAATCGTGGGCTGGATATTTCTGTCTGGTCGAGATTTCATGTTTTTCAACACGCCTTCGGAATGTCTGATGCTGCAGGCTTCGGCGTGGTGGATGATCCATTGGTGTGATATACAACAGCTTCAACTAGTCATTGTTTGAAGGAAGAACTCATGAGTGAAGCGATTCTGGCCGTTCATGGTCGGCAAATCCTGGACAGTCGCGGCAATCCGACGGTGGAAGTGGACGTTGAACTTGAAAGCGGTGCTGTCGGACGTGCGGCCGTCCCTAGCGGCGCCAGTACCGGAGCCCACGAAGCTTGCGAATTGCGTGATGGCGATAAGTCCAGATACCTGGGCAAAGGAGTCCTGAACGCTGTTTCCAACGTGAACGACGAATTGGATGCGCTGTTGTGCGGGATGGATGCGTTTGACCAGGCGGCGGTCGACATGGCGATGATCGATGCTGATGGCACCGCCAATAAATCCCGTCTGGGGGCGAATGCGATTCTGGCGTGCTCCATGGCCGTGGCCCGGGCTGCCGCGGCTTCCTGCGGATTGCCATTGTTCCGTTATCTGGGAGGTGTGGGAGCAACCCGTCTTCCCGCTCCCATGATGAACATTATCAATGGCGGAGCCCATGCCAACAATGGCATCGACCTGCAGGAATTCATGGTGATGCCGCTGGGATTCGACTCGTTTTCCGACGCCCTTCGTTGTGGCGCGGAAGTCTTTCACAGCTTGAAAAAAGTGCTGAATGACAAGGGAATGAGCACAGCCGTGGGAGATGAAGGAGGCTTTGCACCGGATCTCAAGAACAGTGAAGAGGCCATTCAGGTCATTCTGCAGGCGATCGAAAAGGCTGGCTATACCCCTGGTGATCAGGTGAAAATTGCCCTGGACTGTGCCTCAACGGAACTGTACGACACGAAAAGCAAGCTCTACACCGTGGAAGGGAAGACGTTTGATGCTGCCGGGATGGTCGATCTCTTGGCCGGCTGGGTCGATCAATATCCCATCTGTTCCATCGAAGACGGATTTTCAGAAGACGACTGGGATGGCTGGAAACTGTTTACGGATCGGGTCGGCACGCAGATCCAAATCGTGGGCGACGACTTGTTCGTGACGAACACTCAACGCCTGGCAGAAGGAATCGACAAGGGTGTGGCGAACAGCATCCTGGTCAAAGTCAACCAGATTGGTTCTTTGACGGAAACGATTCAGGCGGTCGATCTGGCATTCAAGAATGGCTATACCGCCGTGATGAGTCATCGGTCTGGTGAAACCGAAGACACCACCATCGCAGACTTGGCTGTCGCGCTGGGAACCGGACAGATCAAGACTGGTTCCGCCAGTCGGACAGACCGGATCTGCAAGTACAATCAGTTGCTCAGAATTGAAGAGCTGCTTGGCTCTGCAGCCATTTACGGTGGCACAATTTAGGGCGAGACCATGCATCTTCCGCCTGGAAGTCTGCCTGAGAACCTGGGTTCTCAGGCAGACTCCTGGAGCGATTGGCTGGTGCTGTGTTGTCCACGTTTTGCTTCGTGGTCGTGCCTGTCAGGGCTTCGATTTTGGGTGCGTGATCGCGAAACGTCCTCCATTGTCGGACCTTGCGTGATGAGTGCTCCCCCCGCTTTCAAAGTTGACGAAGCAGTTGCCAGAGCGTTTTTGTCAATCTGGTCGCGGATTTGCCTCGCGGCATTCAAGTGAAACCTTTTCGACGCGGGCACATGAGAGCAAGCTTTCATGAGCAGGTTGGCAGAATGAATCAGACCAGTCCTTGTGCAAGAGTGGCCCGGGAGAGCTTCAGGAAGGCGGCGATATTAGCCCCTCTCACCAGGTTCCCCGGAGACCCAAACTCTTCAGCGGCCTCCTTACAGGTCTGATGAATGGAACGCATGATCTGCCGCAACTTGGCGTCGGTCTCCTCGAATGTCCAGGCTTCCCGTGAGGCGTTCTGCTGCATTTCAAGAGCAGAGGTGGCCACTCCGCCGGCATTGGCGGCTTTTCCGGGGCCAAAGAGTACACCGGCATTCAGGAAGATCTGCACAGCATCGGGAGTACTGGGCATATTGGCCCCTTCTCCCACCGCGATCACACCATTTTTCACGAGCAGGGCAGCGTCTTTGCCGGAAAGTTCGTTCTGTGTGGCGGAAGGCATGGCAACTTCGCACGGCACTTCCCAGATGTTGCCTTCTTTCTGGTAGTGCGCTTTTTTGTGGATGGTGACATAGTCTTTAATCCGGCGACGTTCTACTTCTTTGAGTCGGCGCACGGTTTCGAAGTCGATTCCCGCTTCATCCACGATGATGCCGTTCGAATCGCTCATGGCGACCACGCGACCGCCGAGTTGAGAAACTTTCTCCAGCGCATAAGTCGCCACATTTCCGGAACCGGAAATGACCACACGCATCCCTTCAAAGGTCTTGTTGCGAGTCTTCAGCATCTCTTCGACAAAATAAGTGCAGCCATATCCGGTGGCTTCTTTACGCACCTGGCTGCCGCCATAGACCAGTCCTTTGCCGGTGAGCACGCCCGCTTCAAACTTATTGGTCAGGCGTTTGTACTGGCCGAACAGGTAGCCGATCTCCCGGCCACCCACGCCGATGTCCCCAGCGGGAACGTCTGTGTATTCTCCAATGATCCGCCACAACTCCGTCATGAAGGACTGGCAGAATCGCATCACTTCCGAGTCTGATTTCCCCTTGGGATCGAAATCCGACCCTCCTTTCGCCGCTCCGATGGGCAGGCCGGTCAGGGAGTTCTTGAAAATTTGCTCGAAACCCAGGAACTTCACAATCCCTAGATAGACGGAAGGATGAAACCGCAAGCCCCCTTTATATGGGCCCAGGGCACTGTTGAACTGCACGCGGAATCCACGGTTGATCTGAATCTCCCCGTTATCGTCCTGCCAGGGAACTCGAAAAATCAACTGCCGCTCTGGTTCGCACAAACGTTCCAGAACTTTCGCTTCTGCGAATTCAGGATGCTTGGCCAGAACCGGTCCGAGAGTCTCGACCACTTCCCGGACTGCTTGATGAAATTCGTCCTCTCCAGGGTTGCGTTTAATCACGTCCTGGTAGATTGCTTCAAACTCTTCCGTTAGCGCCACGGAATTCTTCCTTTCTTCAGATTTTCAATAATGTGCCTCCGCAATCATGGTGTGACCATCTCGATCTGATGGATGTTCGAACATGGCTCGTACGGCGATGGCCGTACTCGCACCATTTTTCATCCTTCAACCCAGGCATGGCACAACATTCGAGTGTCTCGGACTGCCGACCGTCGAACGACATCTTTTCACGGACGCCCCTCGCGGGCCTCAACAAAACAATCGATTTGAAATTTGGGGAGTGCAATAAAGAGAACGATTGCCGAATTTTCCGCTGCTTTCAAGCCTCCAGACCACCTGAGTCACACAAATTCCACCCTTGGGGGCTCTTCAAACGGACGATTAGCATATCTTAACGATGAACTGACTTCAGTATAACCTGAAAGTAATGAAATAATTCCAATTTGACTCTCCCTGATCACGCCGATTCCGAGCATCTCGATCGTCCATTGTGTGACTTCCAGGCTGCCTCAACGCGAAAATCTGAATCAGTTCTCCACACGATCCGGAACAACAGGACATTCGGCTTGCGGATTTGGAAAGGCAAAGGCATCGTCCATTTCTTCTCCAGCAGGTCGATCCAGGCAGGCGAAGTCCTTTTCCACGAGAAGACGAATCTCTGCCCCTTCTACAGATTGCAGAACGTCGAAGCCCACCTGCTCGCTGTTTTTCCAGGCGTCCGCAGAACGACGCGACAGCCGTACAACAAAGTGCCCGCTGTGATAGTCAATTTGCGGAGAGTGCCCACCAACGTCATCAATCTCCAGCGCATAAGAAAAATACCGCATGGCATCCTCGCCAAAGCGAATCCCTTCCTCAATCCGCCCGCTGATGAGGAGTTGATTCAAGTCACGCTGATCCAGGCGCAATCGCACAGAATTTCCTCGAATCCTCAATTTCACACTTCAACTCCTGTCAATGGATTTGGTGCGGCTCAACCACTTGGACAGGCCGGGTTGCATCGCCCTGCACTTGTCTGTTTCGTCTCTTGAAAGCTTTGTTGCATGGCCAGAATTATTTGGTCCAGTGGGTTCAGCGGATGCTGAGCACATTGTCCTTCAGGAACACATTGAGAGTCTATCCGGAAAGGTCAATTTGTGCTGGGAAAGAGGCGTTTTACTTTGCTTCTCAACGAGAATGGAGTTTGAAAAAGGCAAAAGCTTTGTAAATTTACATCGGCACCATGGGAGCCACCATGGCCTCGCGATATGGTGCAGAATTCATACTGAATGAATCCTGATTCCAATTCCTATTTTGACGAGATGGAACAATGACCGCCTCGAATTCTCCTTTGACAGCACTCCCCGCCTGGAAATCTCTGAAGCAGCACGCGGACCAGACTCGCACCCGGCATCTGCGTGAACTCTTCACAAACGATCCGCAGCGGGGCGAACGTTTCTCCCTGAATGCACTGGGGATGCTATTCGATTATTCAAAGAATCGTATGACGGAAGAAACACTTGCAGGATTGCTTCAATTGGCAGAGGAGCGTCACCTGCGGGAGCGGATTGAGGCCATGTTTCAGGGTGAAAAGATCAACAATACGGAAGACCGGGCGGTCTTACATGTCGCCCTGCGAGCGCCGCGCGGAGCGGACTTGCGGGTGGACGGCGAAAATGTTGTCCCACAGGTGCACGCTGTTCTAAATCAAATGGCGGAGTTTTCCGAACGAATTCGCAGTGGAGAATGGACCGGGCAAACCGGAAAGCGGATTCGAAACATCGTCAATATCGGGATTGGCGGATCCGATCTGGGGCCCGTGATGGCGTATGAAGCCCTGAAGCATTATAGCGATCGTCAACTCACATTTCGTTTTATCTCGAATGTGGATGGGACCGATTTCGTGGAAACGGTCCGGGATCTGGATCCGGCGGAAACACTTTTCATTGTGGCTTCCAAAACATTCACCACCCAGGAAACGATGACCAATGCCCAGAGTGCGCGGGACTGGTTGATCCAAGGGTTGAAAGGAGATCTTCAGAGTGTCTCGCGGCATTTTGTGGCCGTCTCAACAAATGCACAAAAGGTCGCCGAATTTGGAATCGACCCCGCCAACATGTTTGGTTTCTGGGACTGGGTAGGGGGCCGCTACTCCATGGATGCGGCCATTGGACTTTCCACAATGCTGGCGATTGGTGCTGATCAGTTCCAGGAAATGCTTTCCGGTTTCCATGACATGGACGAGCATTTTCGTACTGCTCCCTTCGAACAGAATTTGCCTGTGCTGATGGGGCTGTTAACGGTCTGGTACGTCAACTTTTTTGATGTGGAAGCAATTGCGGTTTTGCCTTATGAACAATACCTGAAGCGATTCCCGGCCTATCTGCAGCAACTCACCATGGAAAGTAACGGCAAATCCGTCACTCGCAGCGGGACACGTGTCGACTATGAGACCTGCCCGGTTTTCTGGGGCGAACCCGGTACGAACGGCCAACATTCCTTCTACCAGTTGATTCATCAGGGAACGCGGCTGATCCCTTGCGATTTCATTGCATTTGGACAGGCGCTCACACCGCTGGGGCGACATCACGACTTGTTGATCGCCAATGTTTTTGCCCAGGCCGAAGCCTTGGCATTTGGAAAAACGGCCGAAGAAGTGAAAGCCGAAGGGACCCCGGACTGGCTGGTGCCGCACCGCACATTCGAGGGAAATCGGCCTTCCAATACCCTGCTGATCGAACGTCTGACGCCAAAAGTCCTGGGACAACTGATTGCCCTTTACGAGCACAGCGTTTATGTGCAGGGAGTGATCTGGGACATCGATTCCTTCGATCAGTGGGGGGTGGAACTGGGCAAGGTTCTGGCACAACGAATCGTGCCGGAACTGGAGGGGAGCGCCGAATCCGATCTGTCCCATGACAGTTCGACCAATCAGCTGATTCGGGCCTACTGGAAAATGAAGTCCACCACCACAGGAAAGGGCGATTCGGAATGAACTATTGTTGCCTGTTCATGATTTTAACCTGGCAACTGGGTTGTGCGGGAGGAGTGTTTGCACAAGAGACCTCCGCGGAACATCAGCAGTTTCCCGTGACCCATTCAAAAAAAGGGTTGCAGGTGCAAATGGTGGACGATGCTCTGAATCTGGGCGTTCAGCACGCTGCCATCAATCTGAATCTGTCCCAATTGATCGATCCCAAAGGGCAATCTCAGAATCCATTCTGGGAAATGGACGGGAAGAAATACCACTTTCGGGCAGATTATCTGCGGGGGCTGGAGCAGCAGTTCAAACCACTCTCTGATCGTGGAGTGCTGGTCTATCTGATCATGCTGGTTTATGCCGACCGGGACGATGCCGTCAACCGGATCCTGCTGCATCCCCAATACGATCAAACATCACGAAACCGTATCTCGGCGTTCAATGTGCAGACGGAAGAAGGACGGAACTGGTTACAGGCGACATTTCGTTTTCTGGCCCATCGATGGTCCGCGTCTGCTCAGCAGCATGGCCGCGTGGTGGGGTATATTATTGGAAACGAAGTGAACTCGCACTCGGCCTGGGCCAACCGGGGAGAGGTCTCCGCCAATGAGTTCATTGACGAATATCTGACAGCCCTGCGTATCGCGGAAACGGCGGTGCATTCTCAGTCGTCCCTGCCACGCATTTATCTTTCTCTGGATCACTTCTGGGGCCGGGCCATGAACCAGAATCCCTTGCAGTTTATGCCTGGAAAAATGTTGATCGACCGGCTGGCTTATCGGTCCAGGCAGACGGGAGATTTTCCCTGGCACATTGCTTATCACCCTTATCCGGAAAACCTGTTCCAATCAGAGTTCTGGAAGGACCAGAGTCCGACGTTCTCGGACCAGACTCCGCGAATTACGTTCAAAAACCTGGAAGTGCTGGTGAACTATCTCCAGCGTCCGGAACTGCTTTTTGCCGGATCTCCCCGGCGGATCATTCTCAGCGAACAGGGATTTCACAGCAGCGACCATCCCGCCAGTCTGGAGATTCAGGCGGCTGCCTATTGCCTGGCCTGGAAGAAAGTGGAAGCCCTTCCGGAAATTGACGCCTTCATTTATCACCGCCACGTGGACCATGCACAAGAAGGAGGTCTGAACCTGGGGCTTTGGGGGCGGGACCCTCATTCCATTTCCACACCGGTCTGGAAAAAGCCGATCCACCGGGTGTTCCGTCTGGCAGACACGCCGGAATGGGAACAGGCTTTCGAGTTCGCCTTGCCCATCCTGGGACAACCCGACTGGGAGAGTGCACTGCAGTCTCTGCACGCGAACTGAGCACATTCATCCTGAGCACGCTCACTCACTCTGCATGGAACAGGTTCTCCCCTGCAGGAGACATTTAGAGCGTTTTTGTAAATCTCGACGCGGGCACATGAGAGACCAAACTGGTCTAGAGCAAGTTGCTCTCGACTGTGCCCGAAGTGGACGTGTTTTGATTGATGAAATTCTGAATACGGTGAGGCAGAGCGCGGATACTGTGAAGAGAATGCATTTTCAATGCATCTGCAACTCCGAATAATGCATCGTGCCTTGACCGCTGACTTCCCTTCACCGCGGACACAGCCCGTTCAGCCCGTTCCCAACTTCTGATCGTAGGCTTCCAGGTCACGCATGAAGAGCGCGAGTGTGGATTGCATGGTGTCACGCTGAATCTTCCACGTGGGGGTGTCTTCGGTATATTTGCTGCAATGTTCGATAAATAATCGATACAGAAATTTGAAAAGATGCCGGGGAGCCCGCAGGCGATCGAACACCCCGATCAATTCCTGTTCGCCGATGGAATCGTCAAACAGGTCCTTGATAGAGAGCGGTTTCTCAGCCAACCTGGCACAGGCGCGAATGCGGTCGTTGGCGACATCATAAAGTCCCTGGCCCGTCCAGCTCAGTGAAAGAACCATGTTCTGCTTGTCGAGCCGGGAACGCTCGTAGAACTCCTTCTCCTGACGATTCAAGTAGCCGACCACCGTCGAAGGCAATAACAACTTGAAGGCGATTCCGGGATGTTTCAGGAATTTATTATCGAACAACGGCCAGACCAGATCTTTAATCCGCTCCGGCGATCCATGGACCAGATGCGGTTCGTCCACTCGGTCCATCAGCACAACAATGCTGGAGAAACCCAGCGTCTGCAAGACCGACTGCAATCGGGTTAACAGTTCGTAACGATCATCGCCGCGAGCCCGGCCGGGGAACGGTTGTCCGATCAACTCGGTTTGCTGGAACTGGCTGAGGATCTGCCGCAAAGAACCGGTATGGTGATCAACCACACGGACTTGCCGATGTACTCCCCAGGCCGTCCACCAGCATTTGAACTGCCGCCACAAAAACGGTGTCCAGAAAGCCAACACGATCAGCGCGACCCACCAGCTGAACACGGCCTTTGCGGATTCCTTCAGCCAGATCGTGATCACCAGCGTCACCAGTGTCCCGAGCACTCCGATCCCCAAATCCCAGTGGGCCCGCCAGGTGGAAAACTTCAATTTGCGTCGCAGCGCGGCCCATCGCTGAGGCGCGGAAACATCACGGTTCTGGTCGTAGAATGCGGCCAGCATCTGCAGGTCCCGTTTCTGTGGACGGGATAACTTCGAAAGGGCATCCAGCGAAACATTGTGTGAAGAATCTTTCAGGTCGACACCATCATTTCGAATGGTGTCTGCCAGACGAGTCACCGCCAGCGTCAGGATACTGTCCATATGATCGAACAGACGCCAGTTCTGCAGGGCACGGTCCGGTTTCCGTTGTCGGGTGGACAGGCGATCCCGAAACGCATCCAGAAATGGATTGAAATCCTCGTACTGAACGATGAATGCCCGTTCGTTGGGATGGGAACGGTTGAATTCCTGCAACTTGCTGGCGATCTGCAATCGCAGTGCCGTTTTCCCGCTTCCTTGCTCTCCAAAGACAACCGATGTCGCCGGGCTGAGCGGATTGCCGTAGATCTTGTCCCAGGCGGCGTGATGTGTTCCATTTAAGCAATGTTCGCGAAAGACTTGATCCGAAGCCGCGTCTTCCTGTGCGAAAGGGTTTTCCGTCACCCCGTAATGGTCCAGCAGTTGATGAACTTTCATGAGTTCCGTTGTCTCATTGGGATAAAACAGGCTTCATCTCGCGCGTGCGAGAATGTCAGACCACCTTGAACTTGATCGATCACGACCCAGTGCCCACTCGGCAAGTGCAGCGACTCACAACATGACACACAGGCAGCGTGGAATACGTATTGCGAGGCATCGGCCAGAGCCGTTTGTTTAGGGGGTCTGCATTGGATGTAATGCATGGGGCGACAATGTGCAACCGGCAGCCTGGAATTCTCAGTGCTTTTGTCGTTGACAGAGTGCTTTTGCCTTTGACAGACCGGGCAAGTTCCAAACGAAGCTTCCTTGTCGCACTGCAAACCAGGGACAACGTGGCCTGACTGGCGGCGCAGCAGAAACCTCGCCCTCGCGGAGCCCTGGCCCGGTTGTTCAAAGCGAAAACCTTGTCACGTAGAGGCGCTCACCAGCCGCAATAACCCCTGTTGAAATATCCATAGCGACCATAACTTCCATAAGAAATGTATGGCTGATAACTCCCTGGATAGGCCACTGTGTAAGGATTATTCACCCCGTATCCGAAGGCGTTCGAATAGGAGATTCCGGAATAAACAGGGGTTGAATAAGACATGCTGAAACCGGGACTGGCCGCGTAACTCAACGTCGCATAGGAAGGATATCCGACTACACCGCGATATCCATATCCATACATTGGAGAATATCCATACCCATACCCATAGCTGCGATAAGGGGAAGAGATGTACGGAGAAGAGTAAGAATAATAAGGATACCCATATCCACTCAGGCCATATCCGGCTCCATATCCAACCCCATAATAGCTGGAATAGCGATAAGGATTGTAATATCTCCCCCAGTGCGAGCCATAGCCATAACCATAGCTGGGCATGCCCCACCCGTAACTCGAATAGCCAAATCCATAACCTGGAGACCCATAACCAATGCCGATCGACAGGCCGCGTCCATATCCTCCCCCCCAGCCGCCATAATATCCGCTGCCCCAGCCCCCGTGATACCTGCCCCAGCCGCCTCCGTGCCAGTGCCCCGCCTGTGCGGGTGCGGCATCGATCGCGACAAACAGCACCAGTGCGATGCCCAATGCAGTGAGACCAGTTCGGTCGATCATGTGCCTGCGTCGAAAAGGTTTCGCTTGATGAAAGCCTGAATACCGCGAGGCAAGTTCACGACACGATTGACAAAAACGCTCTAGAAACCGAAATGTGTTCACCACGAGATCTCTCCTGATGTCTGAAACCTGCCCCTACTTATTGATCATCGCGGCTACAGGATCAATGTCAATATCCGAACAATCCCAACACCGGAATTCTCTTCCGCGAAGATGCCTTCGGTTACAAAAACGTAAGGGATGCCGTTCAGAAGTCTGGCGGAGTCTCTCCTGTTTCAGGTCGCCTGCCAGTGGGATCAAACGTTTCCAGTCGGCCTGCTTGATGACTGCATTACTGTTTCCAGATCATAGAGAAACTCACTCATCTGCTCTTGAACCGAATCCGTCAGCTTTCCTTTTTTCACTTGGACTGCTGCTCCCAGCACAGTCAGGGGAATCGCGATCATCAGCCCATAGGCCGTGGTCAGCAAGGCGAAGCTGATGTCGTTTGCCAGCACTGTCGGATCGACTCCTCCTCGCGAAGCGGCAGCCAATTTTCCAAACGCGGCGATCATCCCGGTGACGGTCCCCAGCAAGCCCAGCATGGGGGCGGTCTTGATCATCGTGCCAATCCAGGAAAAACGGTACTCCAGATCTGCGAGGACATCACGTTCATACTTTTCAGAAATGAGCTGTCGCAGCTTGGTCAATCCGCGGTCCCGATGAGCCAGCGAAAGCAGAATCATCTGTGGAGTTGCTTTGCTCCAATAGGAAGGAGAATCACAGAGTTCGGCAATGCCATCGAAGTCTCGACGCTGTAACCGGCTGCGAACTTCATCCAGAAATTCACCCGCTTTGGCAGGACTGGAAAATCGCTTCTGGGCAATTTTGCGAGAGAGCAGCACTACGCAAAAAACACCGTAGATGGCAGCCAGGGCAATGGCGCCATAGATCACCGGTTCAGAAACTTTCAATATGAAATCCATGTCGCCTCATCTCACTCGACTCTCGCGGCCGATCTTTCGAATAGCGGGGAATCTAGTGCCCTGTCAGGGCTTGGATTTAGAGTACGTGATCGCGAAACGTCCCCCGTTGTCGGACTTTGCGTGAAGCCCTACCCGAATTTTTAAAATTGACAAAGCACTAGAGCCCTGTCAGGGCTTGGGTTTAGGGTACGTGATCGCGAAACGTCCTCCGTTGTCGGACTTTGCGTTAAGTCCTACCCGAATTTTTAAAATTGACAAAGCACTAGACCAGTTTGGTCTCTCGTGCACCCGCGTTAAAGAGGTTTCACTTGATGAAAAACGGAATGCTGCGAGGCAGGTCCGCCACAAGATTGACTAAAACACTCTCATTTCCTTTATTTCAAATAGGTCTGCCGGGTGACTGTCAAATCAAAGCCATCCTCGGATTTTGTGACCAGAAAATACGTGCGACGAATCTCCTGAGCCCTTCTTCGATGATACTGAAATTCTTTGATGAGGAGTTGTTGTTCCACGGCGGGTGGATAGAAATGCAAAAATATCGCCCTGTCCACAGGCACACCGGCATTGCTGAATAATTTTAGATCCGCCGCCTTACGCCCGCCTCCTTGCCAGGTCATCATGAGTCTTTGCTCGTCTTTCCCGGACCGAGTCCGGCGAAGCATGGGATGAGGAGCGGTGAAATGACTCAGGTAAATCAATTCTCCCGTGGGTAACAAAGCGCCCAGCTCAATCCCGAAGAAATCGAGTTGGCTGGCATACTCCTTCAACGAAGATTCATCGCCATAACGAATAAACCAGCGCTGCTCCGCAGGGATTCCCCCCTCGCCTCCTCCCGACCCAAGCGGCCTGTGTCCCGTGCCGTGTGCACTTCCCGGTCGACCCATGGGAGCATCGAATGAGAAAAACACCGCATCTGCCTGTTGGCGGACAGGGTGTGTGGAAAATTCCACAACATTTTCAGGCAACTGGCTGAAATCAGCGATCTGAGGAGTGTCTGCCGGGGCGGCATCTTCAGCGGGATCATCAGGAGATTCGACCAACAGTGTCTCTCCTTCGACTCCATCTTCAAAACCGCCGGGCAGATGCACAATTTCCAGCGGGACCAGATATTCCTGCTGCGCAGGACGTGTCGATAACCACCAACTGACAACACCGAAGACCCCGATCCCCAGCGCGATGACGAGAGAAATTACTCCCGCGCTTAAACGGTCGTAGCGGGTGACCGACAACACCGGTTCGTGAATCTTTGGACCGGAAGAGTGTCGGTAATTTTTCGAGTGGGGATTCGCGTTCATGCTGCCGGGCCTGGCGGAACGAGAGAAAGAAAGAAAAGGTGAGAAAAGCGCATGAATATGGAATCTCCCCTCTCCTCAACTCTCCCCCTCTCGAACTATTCCGTCACTTTCATGAACCCGCAGAGTTGCGAACGATGATCACTTCTTTTTATAGACGGAAGCTCTTTGATCTGCTCCCGAGATCAGATAGGCCATCAGATCCCGCAGCTCATTAGGATTGAGGCTGTCGATCAATCCCACTGGCATCTGAGAGATTTTGGAAGGCTGGATTTCTTCAATCTGGTCCTTTTTAAAGATTTTGGGAGGAGCATCGGCATCGGGGGTGAAGACATAGAGTTCGTCCCCAATTTCCACGGCTCGCCCCTGTACAACTTGTCCATCTGTCGTGGCGACCTGATGCGAAGCATATTGATCGGAGATCACCTTGCTCGGTTCCAGAATGGTATCGATCAGATCCGGCAGCGGGAACTTTTTCCCGGCAGTGGCCAGGTCTGGACCAATGGCGCCCCCTTCTCCGTTGAGCCGATGGCATTTTCCGCAGGAAGTCGCAAAAAACAACTCACGCCCGCGATTGAAGTTCTGGCCATGAAGTTTTCCGTCCACTTCCGCGAGGACTTCTGCCCGGGACCATTTGCGCCCCGGTCCGGCTGGCGGAGAGACCTTGGGGGGAGGGGCCAGCAGAGATTGGCTGGCAATGGCGTCCAGCGCAACTTTTTCGCTGGGAGAGCAAGTCAGCAACGCATCTTCGCGAAACTGCGAGATGATCTTCGCATAGCTGTTTCCGCCGGAAAACTTGGAGGCGTCGATCAGGAACTGGAAATACTTTTCCCGTTCCGGCAAAGTCCAGCCCTCTTTCTGGTTCCTCAACACAAAAGCAAAGTGCATGGCCCGCGTGGGGGGAAGGTTTTCGAGGAATCTCCCGATGGTAGCTCCAAATCCGCCGCCGCGACTGGCCAGATAAGCCCAGTCCGGAACAGGTTCCGGGCCAAGGTGATCCATCAGATTCAATGTTCGTGAGACCACTTCCGGAGCATTCAGATAGACCAGAAGTTGTACCAGTTCGGCATTCAACGAATAGACTTTGGCGGGATAGATCGGGTTCAATTGAGAGAGGACTTGTTGACGTCCTTCCGCACTGGGAGCCCCTTGCCGGGCAAAGGCCAGCTCATAAGCTCGCAAGAGTGCCAGTTGGCCTTGCTCGTCTAACTTGGAGAAATCAATGGCGGTGAGTGCATGGATGATTCCGGGCAGATCGCTGGGCTGACCCTGTCGGGCCAGGGCGATCATCGCCAGAATCACGCCGCGGGGCGTCAAGCCGGTCCCGGAAAGTGCCCGTTCTCGCCAGCTGTCAACCGGTTGCCATTCCAGTGCAATCCGTGCGGCATATCGCAGGAATCGGTCTTCATCTCCCAGGTGAGCGAAGATCAGATCGAGATCTCCTCCCGGTTTCCCGTGCATGGACTCCAGCCTGTGCCGCAAGGCGCGTGCTTCCACACCAGCAGCATCTTTCAAATTGACCGGCGTCGTCGGTTCATTCCCGACATACCGCACACGGTACATGGAGGAAGCGGTTCCGCGTCCCCCCGCAGTGAAATACATTGCGCCATCGTCACCAATCACTCCATCGGTCACCTGCATTGGCTGACCATTCAGAAATTCCTCTTTCACTCCGGTATAGGAAGACCCGTCCGGGGTGAGATGGACGGCATAGATGGTGCTATAGGTCCAGTCCAGCAGAAAGAGTGCCCGTTGATATTTCTCGGGAAACTTTGCCCCTTCTCCAAACATGATGCCGACCGGTGAACCGGGGCCGATATCGACCACGGATGGAAGGGAATCTTCATAGTACGCAGGCCATTTCCCGGTTCCGCTGCGCCAGCCGAATTCGCTGCCGCTGGTTGCATGGCAAACACGGGTGGGACGATACCAGGGAGAACCAAAATCCCATTCCATATCTGCGTCATAGGTAAACAGTTCTCCATCGGCATTGAACGCGATGTCATATTCGTTGCGATAGCCCGTACTGATGATCTCCCGCTCTTTCGCCTCGGGGTCGATCTTAAGAATCCAGCCACCCGGAGCCAGGATTCCTGCGGCATGGCCATTCGCATCCCAGCGACGCGGCAGCAGCAAGTCTTCTCCCCAGTTCTGAGGGATTCGACTGGCGGTAATCCCTTCCGGCAGCTTGGTGTGGTTTCCCGCAATGACATGCAACGTCTTCTGATCGGGGGAAAGAATGACCGCGTGCGGTCCGTGTTCTCCCCCACCGGGGATGGGCATCAGATATTCGTCGGCATCCAGCAATCCATCGCCATCCGTATCCTTGAGGCGATGCAGGCCGGAAACCGGCCCCCCATTCACAACGGCATACAAGGCGTCGAATGCCCAGCACAGCCCTTGTGCACCGGACAAATCGACGTTTTGTTTGACAACTTGAGTCGGCTGTCCGTCGGTTCCGGGTTGAATCAGGAAGAGTCCCTCTCCTCCCTGGGCGGAAGCGATCAGACGGCCGCGATCATCTTTGGTCAGAGAGACCCAGGACCCCATGGATCGTGGAACTGTGAAAATTCTCTCGACGAGATAGCCTTCACGGGGGGTGACATTTTCCGCCATGACAGGCATGTAAGTGCCATCCTGTCCCCCATTGAGTTCTTCATCCAGGGCTGCGGCGGTAATGCTTCCACTCCATGCCAGTCCGCGCCCTCCCACTGGTCCCAGCACCTTGGAGCTGGACCAGTCCGCATCATCAAAGTCGGCATTCCGCCAGTTGCCGGATGTGTTTTGAATCACTTTCCAGGACGGATCCGTGAAGAGATTCACCGTGGAACCATCTTCACTGGTGATCCGCAGTGCGACCAGCAGCCCGGCAATGCCATCATCATTGTCTCCTTGAACAGCAATGACGTTCTTCCCGGCTTTCAGGTTCTTGGCGACGTCCGCGGAAGCCAGTCCCTTCCAGTCATCTGCCTGGATCACCTGCTGACCATTCAGCCAGACTTTCAGGTGATTGTCGGCCGTTCCGGAAACAATGGCGGACTTGAGATTTTTCTCCAGAGATTCCTCCAGAGAAAATGTCTTGCGAAAGTAGACCGATCCTGGCTGATTAGACGCATCGTGCCAGATCCATTGGGGCTGTTCCTGTGCCAGAGTCGTCGATGCCATCAGACTCAACACAAACCCGCAGGCCAGTTGCCGAATGTGCCGCCAGAAACTTTGCGTCATCACGTCTTCTTTCCATAAATCAAATCAATGGTGCCAATGGTCCCCAAAAGAGACAACACTCTGAGGATTGTTTATACGAAATCGTTGGTGTTTCTTCCACTGCTTCAGAGTGTTTCGCATCTTGCAGAACATTGACACGGAGGTTTTCCACACGATTCATCACTTCCCGGACGATGGAGCGACGTCACTCGCGCCGCGATCGGCCAGTTGCATCAGGTAAAGTGCCGTCAGGCGAGCCCGTTCTACCAGGCTGTCGATCCACACGAATTCTTCATGGCTATGTAGATGCCCGCCACGCGCCCCCAGCGTGTCCACATTCGGAATTCCACAAGCAGCCAGCCGGTTGCCATCGCAGGCCCCGCCGCTGGGCTCCCAGTCCAGTTCCAGATTCAGTTCACGCCCGCAGGTCTGCAAGTGCTGCAACATGGATTCCGTGGCGGCATCAAGGATTTTAGGAGGAGACGAGAAGTGGCCGTGTAACTCGAAACGCACGCCGGTTCGTAGCGTGACTCGTTCGGCAATCTCCCGAATCGCAGCCAGGATTTCCGTTTCGTGTCGTTGCTGGAGATAGCGGATATTGAGGCGGATCACACCAATAGGAGGAACCATGTTACTGGGCCCTCCTCCATCGATCCGAGCCACATTGAGAGTCATGCCGTCCCAGAGCCCGGTCAAACGATGCAGTTGCGTACTGACTTCCGCCGACGCGACAATCGCATTCACCCCGTGCTGAAAATCACGGCCAGCATGGGCGGCCCGGCCATGGGCGACGATCGAGAAATTTCCGGATCCTTTTCTGGAGGAGACAAGTTTTCCTTCCGGGAGACTCGGTTCGAACAGCAGCCCCAACTGCACTCGCCGGGATGCTTCTTCAAAGAGTGAAAAAGATCCGGGAGAGCCAATTTCTTCATCACTGTTGAGGATGACCTCCCAACCGAAATCAGTTTGCTTCGAATCCCGGAGAAATCGTTCGAGGGCTCGCAAGGCAAAGAGCATGATGACAATCCCCCCCTTGGCGTCGGCCACTCCCGGCCCCACCAGGGTGTTTTCGTCCAGTTGCTCTACCGATTGAAACGGTGAATCGACTCCGTAAACAGTGTCCATATGAATTGCCAGTAACGCTCTTTGTGAAGCAGCGGGCCGTTGGATGACATGCAAATTCTTTCCCAGCGGCATCAGGTGCGGCTGACCATGTGCATTGATGACCTGGTGGGCTCCTGCTGCGCGCAGGCTGGTCGTCTCGGAAAATTGACTGAACTCAGCAGCAATCAGTTCTGCCAGTGTTTCCAGTCCAGAAGGATTGAACGAGCCACTGTTGATGCCCGCCCATCCTTTCAGCAGATCGGCCATGTTGTCGCGTTGATCATGAATCCAGTCCAGATGAGGACGGTAACTCTGCATGCAGGTCTCCGGTGAAGACAAAGGAAATTCTGTCTACGAAAAGACAACATATTATCAAAATCACGACACCGGCAGAATCTGCCGGTGGAGACCTGGGGGATGTGTAACACATTTGCCGATCACGCATTGCGGCATCTCGCCAGATTCGGCACAGGGGTTGCCTTTCATCTTCGCATCAGCATCGACCAGTGGGGTCGAGAGAAGGAAAGAGGAATTTCCAACGGAGTATTCTCATGAAGACTTTCGCACTGACGACCGCCATGGTCCTGGGTTTCGCATTGTCCGGTCCGGAAACGGCGTCCGCGGGCGGAGTTCATTTCTATTCGGGGCCATATGGCACCGGCTTTGGATTGAACACTGGTCATCGCGGGCATCTTCAGGGCTATGGAAACCGGGTGCACGTTCGTCAGCGTGGTCATTACCACTACCATGATACCAGCCATTTTGATTATGTGCCGGGCCGGGTTGTGCCGCATCGAAACCATTTTCACTACATTCCTGGCGGATATCAGTTCCATCGCGAAGGACATTACGATTACCACCGCGGCGGGCACCGTCATCATCACTGATGGCTCTTTCCACGCATTCATCGTTTCACTGCCGGGACGCTGACAGATCTTCTGTGCTGCAAGCGTTCCCGGCCACTTGCTTTCGAGACACCGCGCGAACCTCTATGATGCGAATGATTTGAGTTCTCTCGGAGCACGAGAATCCTGGTGATGGCCGGAACAGACCTGCCAATCCGGAGATTGAGTGAGCTCTCATTAGTGGCATATTCTCGGAAGATGGCATGCTTTCACAAGGAGAGCATGCCAGATGCAAACCTGAAAGAACAGGACTTGTTTGTCCGAGGAAGAAGCGCCAAAGGGCGGTTTCATCCCGAATGAAACAGGAGTGAGTGTGCCGGTGCCATTAAATTGGAACTCAATTTATCACAGGGATTGTGTGCAGGGGATGGATGCGCTGGATGTCGGCAGCGTCGATCTGGCATTTGCCGATCCCCCGTTCAACATCGGCTATGAATACGACGTCTATGATGACACACAAGAGCACCAGCATTATCTGGACTGGTGCCGCACCTGGATCGGCAGCGTACATCGCGTTCTGAAACCGAGTGGGACCTTCTGGTTGGCCATTGGAGATGAGTACGCGGCAGAGCTCAAACTGCTCAGTCAGGAAATTGGCTTTCATACCCGCAGTTGGGTGATCTGGTATTACACCTTCGGAGTGAACTGCAAAAACAAGTTCACGCGTTCTCACGCCCATCTGTTTTATTTCGTTAAAAACAAGAATGATTTCACTTTTCGAGGGGCGGAGTTGGAGAACCGGATTCCTTCCGCCCGGCAACTGGTTTATCACGACAAACGGGCCAATCCCAACGGTCGTCTGCCGGACGACACCTGGATTTTGCGTCCACAGGATATCGCCGAGAAATTTACGGCAGAGGAAGACACCTGGTACTTCCCCCGCGTGGCGGGGACGTTCAAAGAACGGGCCGGATTTCATGGTTGCCAGATGCCTGAACAACTGCTGGGGCGCATCATCCGCACGTGTTCGCACGAAAATGAAGTCATACTCGATCCGTTTTCCGGAAGCGCCACAACGCTGGCTGTCGCGAAAAAACTGCAGCGGCAGTTCATCGGCTTTGATCTTTCCGAGGAATATATCCGTTCCGGGCTGGAGCGGTTGAAGGCGATTCAACCCGGCGATGCGTTGAGTGGTGCGGCGGAACCGACCATGAGTACGCGAAGCACTCAGGCCGCCCAGGAAATTCAACAACAAAAGAAGGCACGCCAGCCACGTAAGATCTATGTCAACCGGCAGAAGCCGCAGCTCTTCGAATGAAAGGACATCCCGGTTTGAAGTGCAGCGACGGTGAAAGGTCCAAAGTCGGAAGTCAGAGGCCAGAAAATTCAACGAATCGCAGGTTTTTCTCTGACCTCTGGCCTTTGCCCTCTTTATCTCCACTCGAGCAGACTTGGAAGTACTGCATGAATACGCCGTCCCCCATTTCTCCTCAGCAGGCCAAACACCACAGGTTGATCTTTCTGGGCGGCGGGGCTGTGCTGGCGATTGTACAACTGGGAGTTCTCTGGGGCACCTCGATTCCATTGGGAATTCCAAGCGAATGGGTCTGGACACGCTACCCTTTCACCATTCTGGACGTGTCAGGATTGTGGCCCGCTGTCCTGGCTGGATTGGGGCTGTGTGTTGTTGTGGGAGGAGGAGCCTCCAGAATCGACCTGCTGACAAAACGTCAACGGGTGATACTTCTGCTGTTACTTTGGGGGATGGGAACGCTTTGGACTCTCAGCCTGGTGGGCTCGGTGCCGGGGATTTCCGGACTAGGGCGCGTGCCATTCGTCCTGCACTATTCACGGACCTCCGGATACTTCACTCAGGCCCGTACGGATGCCCAGGATCTGGAACATTTCCTGGAGAATTACCGGGAACGGATTCAAGATACGACTCTTCCGGAAAACTATCTGCATCTGGGGACGCACCCTCCCGGGCTGACAACCGCCTGTGCGATGCTCCTGCGACTCTGTGAGAGTTCACCCGCCTTGCGAAAACTGATTCTGTCCACATGCCCCGGGTCGGTGCTTGAGAGTTTTGATGTCGTGACGTCACTCTCTTTCACGGATGCCTTGCCGCTGACAGAAGTCGATGTGGCGGCCATCTGGCTGGCAGCACTCCTTGTGGCTGCACTGGCGGCGGGAACTTGCATTCCGTTGTATCTCCTGGCCTGTCGTCATGTTCCCCGAGAAGCGGCCTGGTGGGGAGCGGGATGCTGGTTACTGGTGCCAGCGGTGGCAGTCTTCTTTCCCAAGTCTGATGTCCTGTTTCCCTGCCTGGCGATGTGGATTCAGTGGCTATGGCTGGAAGGGATGGATCGTCGCAGTCTGAGGTGGGGGGCTGCAGCCGGGACAGCCATCTTTCTGGCCCTTTGTCTCACGCTGGCGTTTGCCCCAGTGGGGCTGATCCTGTTACTCCAGGGAGGATTTGTCACTCCTGCTCAAAACGCATCACAGCCAGAGAAAACGACCCGCTGGCATCTGCCTGGACGCCTAGAGCATTTATGTAAATCTTGTCGCGGACTTGCCTCGCGGCTTTCAGTCTTTCATCAGGTGAAACACTTTCGACGCGGGCACATGAGAGACCAAACTGGTCTAAGGGTGTATGTCGGATCGGGGCTGATGTTTGGTTTCTGGCTACTGCTGATATGGAGGCAATGGTCTCTCAACCTGATTGAAATCTGGATACAGAACTTGAGAAATCATGCAGCGTTTTACGATCATGCCACGCGCAGCTATCTCCCCTGGCTGCTGGAGAACCCTATTGAACTGGGATTTTCTCTGGGATTGCCGTTGGCGCTCTGTGCAGCCTGCGGGCTCTGGGTCCTGGGCAGGCAAGTCTCATCGGAAATGAAGAAAAAGGAATGGAAAAAGCAGCCGGCACGATCTTCCTCCTCTCTGTTCTCTAACGTGATCTGCAACGGGTTTTCGAATCAGTTTCCAAATCTGAGAGAGCTGGATGTGCTCATTGCCATGGGCGTCTGGGGGCTTTTATGGATCAGCGGGAAGAATATGGGCGAAGCAGCCCGGCTCTGGGTGTTTCTGATGCCATATGCTTTATGGCTGGCCACGTTCCAGATTCAGCGGTTTCGACAATCCGGCTCAGCGTCCATGCTGAGGCTGCTCTTTGCTCTGCAGATGGTGGTCTGTCTGGGCACAGTCCTGCGAATTGATGGATTTCATTTTCTGGAACTGATGCCAGGAGTCCCCTGAGGGCCGGACATGCAGACCAACCAATGAGCTGTGTGGTGGATGTCGGGAGTTGAAACGAATATGCTGAAACGATTCCGTTTCCGGTCTAAAACAGAGTCCCCGTCAGCGTCAGGGCAGATTCCATGCTGCTGACATTCTGACACTCCCGAGGAGGGTGATCATGTCCGATGCTGCATCGGCTTCCAATGACGTTCAGCGACGATATCGCGAATTTATGGATCTGCTGCCGTTGACCTTGTCTCTGGCGGGACTGCCTCCCAGCGAGGTCGGACGGTATTTCACCGAACAGCAGATCGAGACCCGTGTCTTTGCCATTCGACATGCCTATAAGGCGTCCCGCGCACTGGTGAAAGAACTGGTTGTCAAACAATAAGAGTCTGTCTCGAAAGGTGCTTTGTCAGTCGAGATCGAGCGATTTGCGTTCTGACAAGGAAGCCGAAGCAGGCGAATCCCAAAGATTCGTCGATGCAGGCTGACGAAGTTCAGAACGCAAAAGAGCCGATCGC
>Ga0182745_1001591_pt1 | contig 21692 bp, 19 predicted proteins | sample eDN3rd30CKraftBY_FD_128523 | JGI IMG/M metagenome (GOLD analysis project Ga0182745, IMG submission 128523) | Enriched backyard soil microbial communities from Emeryville, California, USA - eDNA 3rd pass 30_C Kraft BY (version 2) (version 2) | ecosystem: Environmental > Terrestrial > Soil >...
TAAAAGTAAGGTTAAATAGTACTTTAGGTTTTTCATTCTAGGATGCTCCATTAATCGTTTTTACTGTCCATTTTAAAAATTCCGCAATATAACATAGTTTAACATTGTTAACCTGTTGTTAATAGTATATTCCAAGTTTAACTTATAAGATAGTAAAACTCGAACACAAAAATCGTATTCGAGCCTTAAATTTCTATATTTTATTATGCTTCAGCTTTTGTTTCCGCTAAAGTCAACTCAGCGACACATTCCACGTGAACAGTATGTGGGAAAAGGTCCACTGGTTGTACAATGTTTAATACATAGCCGAATTCTGCTAATTGTTTGATGTCTGTTGCGAAAGTATCTGGGTTACATGATACATAGACTACACGTTCTGGTTTTGAACGACCGATTTTACGCATCACTTTACCGCCTGCACCTGAGCGAGGTGGGTCAAGAAGCAATAGGTCTGGTGTGCCGAACGATTCAAGCACTTCGTCGATTCCTTTTCTTGCGTCTTTTGCTAGGAAGTACGTATTGTCGATGCCGTTATCAGATGCGTTACGCTTTGCTGATTCGATTGAAGATTCCACGATTTCGATTCCAGCTAATTCCCCTACTCTGCTTGCAAATGGAAGTGAGAATGTCCCAACACCACAGAATAGATCAATCATTTTTTCCGTTTTCTTTGGTTTCGCCATTTCTACCGCTAAATCAACCAGCTTTTGTGCTTGTACTGGGTTTGTTTGGAAGAATGTATCGAACCAAAGACGGAAACGATAGCCATCCATTTCATCATAAATAAAGTCACGACCAGCTAAGATATGACTCTTTTCTGATTGCGTACGGTCAGCCCAGTCTGTATTTTCTAGCCACATTAAGCTTTTCACTTGAGGGAATTTTTCAGTAATTCGATTGATTAAATCCTCAATCGCTTCTTTAAGATGACCTTCAGGTGCTTCTGTAGCAAATAAAGCCAACATAACTTCCCCTGTTACAAATGATTGTCGTACCATTAAATGGCGAAGTAATCCTTCATGTGCATCCTTGTTATAGCCAGATAATTGGTGATCTTTCACCCATTTAGCTACTTCCATAGCTGCAATAACGATGTCTTTTCCAGCGATTAAACAAGATTCCAATGAAATGATTTTTCTGAAGTTTCCTTGTTCATGTAAGCCTAGAGAACCATCTTGCGCAAATGTGAACTCCATTTTGTTGCGGTAATGCCATTGATTATCCATGCCGATTGTATCTTTTACAAGATTCGGATCAAACCCTTGGGATTCAATCGCTTCTTTTATATGGTTCGTTTTATATTGTAATTGTCCTTTATAGTCCCAATGCTGCCATACACAACCGCCACAAAGGTCAAAGTGTGGACATTCTGGTGTGATACGGTCTGGATTAGACTCTAAAATTTCATCTAATAATGCTTTTCTTCTTCTGCGCTCTGGTTTATCAACTGTAACTTTTACTTTTTCCCCAGGTAAAGCTTGTGGAATAGTAAGTCTAAGTTTTTTGGGGTTCCCTAATTCGTTTTCGCGCCAGATAATCGCTCGTCCTGAACCCTTCTCGTCTAACTTGTTAATATCAACAACTAATGATTCTCCAGTCGTAATCGTCAAATCATTTTCCTCCTTATGAAACATTCTTATTTTAAGAAATTCATTATTTTAATAGGTTATCAATGCATGAAACTCAATTTAAACACATTATACTAGTATAAAGGACAATGCACTAAAATAGAAAGCATATATTTTATGTAGTTATTAACAACTTACTCGCTATTTGAAACAAATTCGACAAAAGATTTGTTTTTTGATAAAAAACAGTGTGCTAGCAGGGGGCTGCACATGATTGGAGCTTGAATTTGTTCTATAGAAGTCTAATTGAGCCAAATTTACTAATAATCGAGCCATTTTTTGTTGGAATTGAGCCATTTTTCCAATTAATTGAGCCAATTCACAAAATCGCACAAATCTAGTTGTACTTTTCAATCAAAGTAACTAATTTTTTGATGCTTCTTTGAATGAAGTTGGCTCGCTTTCTTGTGAATCTAGCCAATTCTGCTGAAAATCTAGCCATTTTTCGAAAAAATCTAGCCAACTTTGCCAGAAATCTAGCCATTTTCCCCGAAAATCTAGCCAATTCAAAAATCGCACGAATCTCTCCCCACAATTTTTAGAAAACAAAAAACAGACTGAGAAAGCATTCTTCTCAACCTGTTTATTTTTGATTTCTTACTCTTCAATAATTTCAATATTTTTAAACGAGAATTCGGCTGGTTCTTTGTCTTTTGAAAGGACAAAGGCGTCTATTTGTGAGGTTGGACTTTCTAATGTAAAGGTCATTTCATAAGTTGCCCAGTCTTCGGTTAAGGTTACATCCATTTTCTTTTCTTTAATATACTGGCCGCGTGCATTTGTTTCTTCCAGCTTTAGGATGACGTTGCCTTTTCCTTTTAACGTTATTTGGAATTTAATATTTTTTTCCTTGAACGGCTCAGGCGGTGTATAGACGAATCCTTCTTCAGCTTTTGCTCCCTCTGTTTTGACGAGGTATTCTCCTTCAACCACTTCTTGAACCGTCGCCCCCACACCATAGTAAGGAATTGTTGGGCGATCCTCTGCGGCTAATGATGGAATTTGCATCGAGAAGAGGAAAACTAATGTAAAGAAACTGGTCATTATTTTTTTCATTTCACAACCTCCTAAAATACAGTTAATTTGTTTGGTCTGGGGTCATATATTGCATACCCCTTGCTAAAAACGAAGCAAAATGGACACGTGACACTTCATTTTTTGGACTAAACTTGTCTACATTTGTAATTCCTAAAGCCTTGAAGGCACGAATTGCGTCTTGTGCCTCCGTACTTGCAGATGATAAATCCTCTACTGTTGCATTTTTATCTTGGGCTATTTCTACTAGGGATTTCCCACTGATTGTTTTTGTTGCACGATCCATTACAAGAGCCATGCCTTCACGAGTAATTGTGCTTGAAGGGTCCAGTGTGCCATCCCCTTTCCCCTTAAAAACACCACTCGCTTTAACTAATGCGGCATATTTTAATAACTCATAATTTTTCGCCTGAACTGGGATATCCTTGAAATATAGATTTGATTGCCAATCACTTGGCACGGTTGCATACCCATTCTCTTCTAAATATCGTCCAAGCATGATCACGACTTGCCCGCGTGTAATCGCTTCAGAGGGTGCAAAAGTTGTTGCAGATGTCCCTTTGATAATATTTTTTTCAAATAAATTTAAAATGTTTTGCTGTTCTTCAGAAGTATAGGAACTTATATCTTTAAAAGGATTTTTTGATTTTGCAGCTTGTTGAGTAGTTGGTGTACTCGTTGCCGGGCTGGCAGATGCATCAGTACTTGTTTCTGTTGGACTCGTCGTTGCTGTTGATGCAGAACTTTTCACTTTCAAAACTTGTCCCACGTAAATCGTATCAGACGTCAAAGCGTTTAAAGTTTTTAGTTCACTTATAGACATATTATTCGTAGATGCAATCTTCCAAAGCGAATCCCCTGATTTCACCGTATATGAAGTAGTTTCAATTGGTGAAACTGTACCTGTTTGTTCGCTCGGCAGTGTTGGATTTACGGGAGCAACTTCTACGCCATCATGTGACATCCACGTTTTATAATATTGCCACATCGACGCATTCTCTTGTCCTAAACTCCAGCTACCTGTTCCTTTAATTTCATATTTATGAACGAGTCGCAATTTCTCGCGTATTGAGTCATTGTTTTCAAACCAAATATGATAAGTTCCGGCACCTAAAACTTTTCCACCTACTGTTGTTGTGGGATCACCGCTTTTTATGGTGATGGTCGCTTTTGGTGATTTGGTTGCCTCATCAAAGACGACAGTCCCACCGTATTTTGCGATCATTTCATCTACCTTTGTATTCGAAATCCCTGCACCGCCAGTAGCAGCGCCTTCTTTCCAGTAGCGGCCATAGAAAGGTACTCCTAACACGATTTTGTCTTTGGAAACACCCTGATTGATGGCATACTGAATTGACCGATCCACGAAGCCGATACTTGCAACTGGCCCTTCCACACTTCCTTCATAGGATTCGTCATAGGCCATGATCATTAAGTAACTCGCATATTTCGCCAATTCTTTATAGTCGTAGGAGCCATGCCACCCCTTCGTCCAACCATTTGGATTGGCGGCAACGGCAACAGACACCTCTTTATCTGCAGGCAATTTTTGACGAAGCAGTCTGACCAGATCCGTATAGGCCGCACGATCGACATCTGTTGTGTTTTCGATATCCACCTGTACCCCATCCAAATTGTATTTAACAATCGATTCAGCAATTTGGGTAGCTAACACCTCTCTATTTGCAAGAGCTGCACGACCTAGCGTTCGATCCCAATGATTACTTAAGAATGGCACAACTTTAATGCCGCGATTATGCATCTCTGTTACGAACTTGCTGTCTAGCTGGGAAGTCAGCTTTAAAGATCCATCTGTGTTCAGGTCAAAATAACTCGGTGAAACAAGATTTAAATTCCCTTGGGTTTTATCTACTTGAGAAATGTAAGAGCTTGTATTACCGAAATAGAGATAGCTCATATTAAAATTAGCTTCATGAGCTTCAGCCTTCTGCATTGGAAAACTTGTCATCAGAATCGTGCCAGCTACTATCGCAATCGAAGCAATCTTCAGCTTTGGATAATGCTTCTTCACAAATTCCTTTGCAGATTCTTTTAAATGATCAACCTTATCAAAGTTAAACTCGGATCCAAATTCTGTGTTTACGGCATTTTTAGGCACTTTCATATGTAAAACAACTTGAATTTGACCGTTTTCGGTTTTCAATTCCACGGATTCAAAGTTATATGTCATAAATCCACCCCCTTTCCTTTAGTATGGAGAAGACGGCATAATTCATGTATCTCAATGCATTAGTCTTTCTTTAGAAATTGAAAAAGGGACTAATCATTAGCCCCTTTAAAATTCTTACAACTAGTTTTCAGTTAATTTGTTTTCAATATCATATCCGTCCATTTTTTCTGTTAGCCATGTCGAGTATTGTTCGTTCACTTTAGAATCTAAAAGATCGGCACGGACTGTATCTTTTACATCTTCGAAGACCGCTTCTTTCGCCTCTTTTTTACCTGTTACTTTAATGATATGGAAGCCATAATCCGTTTCGACTGGCTCACTGATTGCATCGACTTCCAAAGCAAATGCTGCCGTTTCAAAGGCTTCTTCCATTTCACCTGTTCCAAAGTAGCCTAAATTTCCGCCATCTTCACTAGTGGCTGTGTCTGTTGAATACTCTTTTGCCAATTCTGCAAAATCTCCTCCAGCATTTAGCTTCTCAATCACTTCTTTAGCTGTTGCTTCATCTTCTACTAAAATATGACTTGCTTCCACTTGTTCAGCTTGTCCATAATTCGCTTTGTTTTCTTCAAAGTAAGTTGTTAACTCTTCATCAGTAATCCCAACATAATCTTCCATTACTTTTAAAGTTAATAGGTAGACTTCGATATCTTCCTTCACGTCTTCAACTTCCATATTATAAGAAGCAATTACTTCAAGGAAAGCTTCCTCGCCGCCGTACTGATTCGTGTACTCTTCGTACTCTGCTTCAATTTCCTCATCAGTTACTTTAACATCCAGCTTTTCTGCTTCTAATTTTATAATTTTATCTGCGATTAGTGTATTTAACACTTCTTCACCATATTGAGCTGTTAATGTTTCATTTAATTCGGCTTCTGTAATTTCTTCCCCATCCACTGACGCAATCATCTTCGAATCCCCGTTCGAGCAGCCCACTAGCATAACACTTAAAACAATCGGCAGTGCCAGTCCTTTTATCGTTTTTGAAAATGTGATTTTTTTCATTTGTATCCTCCGTTCATTTCTAAACCGTTACTATTTACAGTTACTACTTTACTGGTTGAATGTGTCAGGAGGATGTCAGGGGGAATTATTTATTAGTACACGATTTCTACTTGATACTTACATAGCAAATTGGATATTTATGTTAAAATAATAAGGAAGTGCTGAAAAAATTAGGGGGTAAGAAATGAAACATCTATTGAAATTATTCACAGGTATATTTCTGTTACTGCCATTAACAGCGTGCATAGGAGAAGATTATGACGTTGGCGTCCCAACCGCTTATTTACAAGAAGTTGGCATCATCGAAATACAATTAACGAAAGCCAATATTAGTTGGAATTCATCAAGTGGAGATGAACAACAAAGCATTGATAACATACAGGAATTTGGTCTGTCTCAAAATAGAACATTCGTTGCTCCGAATCAAAAAGCTGCTTTAGGATTTAAAGAGAATGAAGAAAACGGCGGAGATATTTGGACGGACCCAAAGATCACAGCTAGTTTGTGGAAAGATGGAGAAAAAACCACCCTCCAATTGAACGATCAATTAGAATTCCACTTCCCGACTAATGAAGGGAATTATGTTTTGGAAGTTAAATTTATGAATTCGCACAACAATGCTCAATATATTGGGAATATCGTTATTCAAAAGCCGGTGATAACACAATCTGATAGGAAACTCCCAGCGTATGCAAGCATGGAAATGCCTATTATAAAAAAAGTTACCCCTGGATCAGATGGCATCGCATTCGATAGTAGCTACGAGGAGATATGTTGGAATAATTGTGAAGAGATTATTTCACATAATTATTCAGAAATTCATTCTGGAAACGTAGAAATTGGCGATCAATTACTAATCGATTGGAGTACAGTGAAACCTCAGCCTACTGAAATAAATCTTATTGAAATAGATTCGGAAAATAGTAAAAATAAAGGGATAAAAAAGGAAAGTATAGAAGTCACAGATACTAATTTAGTAATCCCAGTAGATGAAGAAAAAGTAGGATCCCAGTATGCTGTCGAGTTTTTATGGAAAGACGGAGATGAGATTAAGGGAAGAACCATGTTAAATTTCAGATTAGAATAATTTAGTAGATGTCGGGCGAGGTACAATCAAACAACTTGCAGGGAATAATGGAAAACAAAGTTTAAAAACGAAGCCATGGACACTAGCTTCGTTTTTTATATTTTATTCATTTTTCTTAAGCAATATTTTAAAAGTCGTGCCTTCTTGATGACTATTAACCAATATAAGGTCCCCGCCGATGGATTGGGCCATCATTTTGCTTAGCGGCAAGCCAAGACCTAGACCGCGCACCGCGTATTTTTTATTTTCTCCCCTAAAGAATCGTTCAAAAATAAACGGCTGATCCTTTTGGGGTATACCCGAACCAGTATCTTGTACTAATACTTCAACGAATGACTTTTGATTTTGAAGAGAAATGGAAATCATACCGCCATTTGGCATCGCCTGAGCGGCATTTGTAAGCAGATTCGTTACGATTTGTTGAATGCGAACTAAATCTGCTGAAACTATTCTATCTTCAAATAACTTTTTATACTCAATTTTGATTTGTTCCGTTTCGTGGGTCATTTCCCACTGAGAAATAATATCTCCCAGCAATTGATTTACCTCATATTGATCGATTTTGACAGGGACTGCATCGACTGCGAACGAATTGAAGGATAGAAGGTCGCCAACCATTGTTTTCATTTTAGCCGTTTCAACAAGCGCCATTTTGATAAACTCTTCCGCTTCATCCCCTGTTACGACCCCATCTTTTACCGCTTGCAACAAACCGCTAATGGAGGTAACTGGAGTCTTCAACTCATGGGTAACGCCAGCTAATAGTTCAGCCCTTGTTTTTTCAAGTTGTTGAAGTCTAGTGGCCATATCCTTAAAGGAAGAAACCAGCTCATAAACCTCTTTTTCTTTTATGGAAGAGGGTAATTGAATATCGTAATTGCCGTCCTGCACTTGTTTTGCAGCCTCTGCTACGTTCATAATTGGCCGTGAAAGTCTGCGAGATAAAAAGTAAATCGCAATCCAGCCCAATATTCCTAAAGAAACAATAAATATAGCTAGTTGGCCGTATTCTTGATTTACCTTTGTCAGTTGTTCTTTTGACTCGAGGACAAATACATAGCCAATGACTTCATCATCTATTTCAATCTCTTTTTTAATGACATAATAGTCTACCTCTAGTTCCGGTATCGTAATTTTCTCTACATTTTCATCCTCAATTAACTGCGCAAAATCCAAAGTATACACATCAAAAGGCCGATTTTTGGAAATCACAGTGCCCTCACTATTCGTTATAAATACATCTGGATCAATATCTCGAAACTTAAATCGTTCCCTATCCCCGAGTGCCCCCGGGAGTTCTTTCGATGTTTCAGTATCCGTAATCCGGTTAGCTGTTTCTTCAGCTGTAAAGCTCATCATTTCTAAGCGATATTCCAATGTTGTATGACGAATCCATAAGGCAAAAATCAGCGAAATCAGCACTAATCCGATACAAAGTGTGAGGACATATCGACTCGTCCAATAGGTTAATAAAGAAACGCGTTTATTTTTTATAGACATGGAATTGATAACCTAACCCTCTTAAAGTTTTAATTTCCCCTTCTTCTTCTGGCCAAGCAGCTAATGCTTTTCGAAGGCGTTTAATCGCTAAGTCTACTGCGCGATCACTTCCTTCATATTCCCAGCCCCACACATTTTCAATCAATTGGTCACGAGTAAAGGTTTGATTTGGATGTGCTGCCAAAAATAATAACACAGATAAATCGCGTGGAGTTAAGACCACTTCGTTCCCCTTCACATAGACGGAGTGACCCTTAAAATCAATTTCCAATTGCCCAAACTTTGCTAAATCTGAAGAGATGAAACTAGAAGTAGATCTTTTTAATACGGCTTTTATTCTGGCTACGACTTCATCGCCAATAAAGGGCTTCGCAATATAATCATCTGCCCCTTCTTCAAAACCTTCCAGCTTATATTGCACATCCCCTAAAGCTGTCAACATAATCACAGGACAACTATTGAGCGAGCGAATTTCTTTTAAAATAGCCCACCCATCCAAACCAGGCAGCATCACATCCAGCAACACTAAATCTGGATTTTCTTCTTTAAAAAGCGGGATGGCATCTAGCCCCGTGTAGGATTGAATGACTTCGTACCCTGCTTTTACTAGGTAGGCTTTTAAAACCGCACTGATCGCAATCTCATCTTCTATCACTAAAATTTTACTCATCTGAGCATCACCCTTACTGTTAATAACTACGATATTGCACATTATAGCATTGTTTTATGTCAGGTTAATGTCAGTGGAAGGGTGATTTAGTGATTTCTCTTGATTTTGAAAATGAAACTTGCAGAGTTGTTTGTAATTGAGCCAAATTTGAGGATAATTGAGCCATTTTTTGTCGAAATCGAGCCATTTTCCCCAATAATAGAGCCAAATCAAAAATCCCACTAATTTTCATCGTAATTTTCAATATTACTAACTAATCTTTTGATGTAGCGACTTCAAGATAAAAAAAGAAGCCTCAAACAATTTGAGACTCCACTGAACTAAACTATTGCTTCCTTTTAAATGCTCTTTCTTTCACGCGCGACACCTTGTTCAACTTAACTTTCTTCGGTTCCTCTTCTTCTTTAATAATGGCCATTCCCAGTTTAATAAGTAAAGCAAACATTAATCCAGTGCCGATTATTAAATAGAGAATTGTAAATAGTTTCGTTCCTGTCGTAGAGGGAACGAGGGTTGTTTCAACACCTGTTGGAATGAGGCTGACTACTGCAAAATAGAAGGCATCTATCTTCGACCACGCTTCAAACCTGGAATAGAACAATGTCCCAGACAAGATGATTAATGCTACAGTCGTTAAAATGCTGATAAATTGCGGCTCTTTTATAGCGTGATAGAGGCCCTTTAATAATCGCCAAAAACTTAAAATAACAGATAGCATGCAAAATCTCCTTTTCTGACCAAAAACGAAACTTAATTCTTATTGTTGGATTTACATGCTATTCGTATTCTAAAAAATATTAAGGAATTTTAATTGGCCTCTACTTCTCTTAAACTAAATGCTTTTCCTCTTCTCTTGTGTCCAATTCTTCAAGAGTTCCTAAGATTTGTTGCTTTCCAGCGAACGTTTCGATTAACTCTTTCACATCGATTCCTGAAGAGGCTTTCAATGTTTCTTGGAGACTCGACATCAGGTTTGTTGCATAGGAAGTGATGCGATTCGCGCCGCCACCTTCGCCATTGCCAGTATCGACTACTGTGATTTTATCGATATTCGATAATGGGCTTGCGATTTCTTTTGCATATTCAGGCATCATCTTAACAATCATATCAAGGACAGCCGCTTGACCGAATTGCTCAAAGGCTTCTGCAATTTTACGTTTTGCTTCTGCTTCAGCTAACCCTTTCAGACGTATGATTTCTGCTTCTGTTTCCCCTTGCGCACGTTCGGAATCCGCTTTTGCTAGACCATCCAAACGAATTTTTTCTGCTTCAGCTTTTGCCAATGATTCAATACGATATTTTTCCGCATCCGCTTGAGCCAAATCTTTCATCTTTTGAGCAACTGCACTCTGTTCCACTGCGTAGCGGTCTGCATCTGCCTTTTTCTTAACCTCTGAATCATATTGCTTTTCGCGACGTAAAATTTCTTTTTCTTCTAGCTCAATTTGCTTTTGGCGTTCAATAATTCGAACTTGCATTTCTTGCTCGGTTACCTGTTGTTTTGCTCTAGCTGATTCGAGCTCATAGGCTTGGTCAGCACGTGCTTTTGCTTTATCCTGCTCCAGTTTGAATTCGGCGATTTTTAACTGATTTTCTTTTTCGGCTTCCGCAATTTCAGTTGCTCGCTGTAATTCAGCTTTTTGCGCCTCTTTCTCTGCTTCAGCGCGTTTAATGCGTGTTTCTTTCTCCGCTTCCGCTGTTGCGATATCTGCATCACGTTTTACTTGCGCAATTCTTGGTTTACCGAGTGAATCTAAGTAGCCGTTCTTATCACGAACATCTTTAATCGTAAACGAAACAATCACTAACCCCATTTTCGCTAAATCCTGAGTTGCTACACGTTGTACTTCTTGCGAGAATTTATCGCGATTTTTATAGATTTCTTCCACAGTCATGGAACCTAAAATCGAGCGTAAATGGCCTTCCAATACTTCCTTCGCTTCATTTTCTCGATCGCCCTTACTCTTTCCTAAAAACTGCTCTGCAGCGGTCGCAATTTCAGAAATCGACCCGCCAATTTTAATAATTGCCGTTCCATCTGCCATTACCGGAACACCTTGCTCTGTATAGACTTCTGGTGTTGTTACCTCCAACTTGCTGGATAGTAGACTTAATGGCTCTGATTGCTGGAATACAGGGAACACAAATGTCCCACCCCCACGAATAATTTTAATGCGATTTCCCGAATCATCGGTATGCACATTTTTTGACCCTAAAAAGCTGCCCGTTACAATCAATGCCTCATCCGGACCCACTGTTTTGTATTTTGTAATATACACCGCTATAATCGCTAGAATGATGAATACAACTATGCCTATAACTATTAAAGAACTAAACATTTGATTTCCTCCTTAGAATTTAAATTGTAAAGCCGACTCATATTTCTTTACATAGACCGTTCCATCCTTGGCCTCAATAATCAGCACCTGTTCGTTATATTCAATGGCCTCATTTTCAAAGCCTGCAGCGCGTTTGGAAATAATGCCGTTTACTGTTTCAATGACAACTTCCCCATAGCCATCTACAGGGATTGGCACGATCACCTTTGCTACTTGCCCGCCTAAGGATTCTTCAGTATAAGCTAAAGACACCTCGGCACTTTTTAGAGGAACGAGTATAAAGAAGTAAATCAAAGTACTGATAATGGCAGAAATGATACAGGAAATGATGAAAATGATGAGGCTTGACAAGACTGAGTACTTTTCAAACAAAAAGCCCCCAGCAGAAGTAATGGTAATAAAGGACAGAATTACAGCAGGATCAAAGAATGGAATCCCCTCAAATACCCCATCTAATAAGTCTGAGAAAAAGAGATAGAGAATCGTAATACACCCAACAAAAATGAGTAGAAATAAATAAACTGTATGAAGTTCATAACCGAATAGCAACGAATACCACCACCTTTGTTTAGTTGCACTTATGCAAATAAAAAAGTTTTAAACTTCCTTATCTTGCAAAATTAACCTTATGACTTATATACGATTGATTCGACTTTTAGTTTCAAAATTCCGAAAAATCATTTAAACAAAATGAAAAAAATTCCCTACCCATTAAGGATAGAGAATTTCTCACAAGCTTTATTTGATTTTTTCATATATACAATAAGTGTAGCTATAACCATCAGGGGTTTCGACAGGTTCACTTTTTGAAACTAATGACCAATCATCCCCATAGGTTGGGAAAAAGGTATCGCCATTGAACTCATGCTCAATATGTGTAATGTATAATCGGTCTGTAATCGGCAAAGCCATTTTAAAAATTTGCTCTCCACCGATAATCATGATTTCTTTTTCATCACCGGCTAGTTTTAGTGCCTCTTCTAAACTCGACGCAACTTCTATTCCTTCATGCTTAAAGTTTTCATTGCGCGTAATGACGATATTTTTTCTGCCAGGTAAAGGTCTGCCAATGGAGTCAAAGGTTTTTCTTCCCATAATCATCGGTTTTCCCATCGTTTGTTCTTTAAAATACTGCAATTCCCCCGGTAAGTGCCAAGGCATTTTGTTTTCATAGCCGATTACGCGATTGATGTCGTGAGCTACAATTAGTGAAATCATTCTATCTCTCCTAAAATCATCATTTCTTTTTCTATTTTATACGTTTTTATTCATATTTTTACAAAAAAATTAATATAAATATTTAATAGACCATTATTTGTAAAAGTAAACATAGCTTAAATTTGTAAAGGACGTGGAAATATGCTGACTCTTGTTGGACAAAAATGTGCAATTGCATTAGAAGGATCCCCTATCCTTACTGAGATTAATGAACGAGTATATGATGATTTAATCGCAAGTAATAGTAAATATATTCTATTAGATGAAGAGAGAAACACGATTACCCTTAAGCGTTCATTTTTTAAAAAGAACAAACAGGTTCAAAATGTGACACGTTTTTTTGTGGAACGAGTTGGTGATCAAATAGTGATTGAATCCCCTCCCACAAAAAATGAACTGGTGTTAAATTCTAGCTTCCAGGATGATTTAATCGATACAAACTATAAAAATAAATCGATTGCGATACTATTAGAATCTCCACATATTGATGAGTATGAACAAAGTAAGGAGAAGCTAATCCCAATCAGTGCTGCTCAGGGGCAAACCGGCAAAAAAATTGAAAAATGTATAGATGATTTAATCCTTTCTCTATTGAACTTTCAGGCTATAGAAGAACAGCATCAATACCGGGTAATTTTACTGAATGCTGTCAACTTCCAAACTTCCCTTCATTTTATTCACGAAAAACCCATGAACAACTACTATCGGGAATTGCGCGATAAAATGTGGCTGAAAATGTGGACTGAAATTCCTCAAATCAAAACTGATTTTACCAAACAATTGGATTCACTTAGAAAGGATTCCATTATTATAAATGCATGTCCTAAATCCTTAAAGCCTCTTATAAATCAAGAGCTGGTTCCATTCGCAAATCGTTTTTCACTATACGAGAGCAATCACCCAAGCTCAACGGAAAGTTGGACCAAAAGTCTATTTAAGTTAAATTGATTGCATACGACATTCTAATTATCAATATTTCTAAAGTATGGTAAACTTAATAATTAGCTAAGACAGTCGTTTGCTGACTGTCTATTTTTTATGGTTTGTCGGGTCATAATAAGAAGAGAATTTTTTGGAGGTATATGAATATGACACTTAATTTAACTGACGTATATATGGAACGTTGTGACAAAGATTCTGAAGAGGTAATTGCTCAAGAAACGGCTGCATTTTTAAATACGCCGCTGTCTCATTTGAAACAGCACATGAACGAATTTCTTTATATTGAGACAAGCACTTTTGAGCCCATCAAAACAGATAGCCTATCATTAGAGGTTGATGATGTCTTTAAAACTTATATGGTGCTGTTCGGATTTAAAGTACAAAAGAAAAATGCGGCGATCATTAAGTCGTTTTTAGAAGAAAACCTGCATGGTGAGAACATTTACTCAAGCATGATGTTTTCTGGTGAAGATGGTCTGTGGGATATCAATCTTCCTATTAATAATATGGATGGGTTCCATGAAGATATGAGCATTCAAGAAGCCGTTTCAATCATTTATAGCTTCCTTGAAAAACTAGTGAACACTATAGAACAGCAGTAGAAAAAGGATGAATAAAGATTGAACAATAAACTAAGTCAAGATGCCTATATTTACACCTATGTACATCACAAAAACGAATATGATCTTTGCCGTATGGAAATGCGAGCATTTTTTGGATTTGATACCCCTTCTAACTATCTATTCAGTAATATAAAAGTGGATCCAAGCCGAAGTCCATTTATCGAAGAGCGACTTGAAGTGCTGTTTGAAGCGGATACTATTTCTGATTTGAAGCAATTGGTTGATGCTATGAAAATTAATGCTTCTACCTATAAAGTCTATTGTTTTAATCGAATGGACTTGGGGGAAACGAAGAAAATCCCCCATCCCGAACGCCGCCAAGTAGAACGCGAGCTTGGACTAATTATCGACGGCGAGCCTGATTTGGACAATCCGGAAGTCGTATTTGGCTTAGTGAATCTGAACAATCGCTGGTATTTTGGAAAATATGAAAAAAGCATTTCCATTTGGCAGCAGCATGTACATAAACCCCATAGTTATTCAACAGCACTTAGCACTCGAGTTGCTCGAGCAATTGCCAATGTTGCAGTTCCTAATCCAGATGGAGTCCGCACAATTGACCCATGCTGCGGGATTGGAACAGTTGTAGTAGAAGCCCTCTCCATGGGAATCAATATTATCGGACGAGATATCAACCCTATTGTTTGCAATGGCGCCAGAGAAAATATCGCCTATTTCAATTTAGAAGGTGTCATTACAAATGGCCCCATCTCTGAAGTGAACGAGCATTATGATGTGTGTATCATTGATTTGCCATACAATCTTTATACACATATTACACGGGAAGAACAATTTGACATTATCAAGCAGGCTCGTCGCATCGCCGATCAATGTGTCATTGTAACCATTGAAACGATTGATGATATGCTTGAAGAAGTGGGTTTCAAAATTGCTGACCGCTGTATTACAAAGAAACATTTATTTGTACGGCAGATTTTATTATGTGAATAATATCAAATAAACAGAAGCACGAGGGATGTCTCACATTGAGATGTCCCTTTTGTTATGAGTAAAACGATCTAAATTTGCCTTTTCCCTTCTTATTCAAGAATAATGTGACTCTCTAACAGAAATAACTAATAGGAAGTACTTTGGGGAAAGTTGGATAAAAATTGAAATACATTTTCATGATCACTAATTTACTTTTACTAATAATCATTTGCATTGGTTTTTTTCTTGCTAATACATATCAAATTAGTACTACTAGTGTAAATGCGACAATTTTTGAAAGCATCACTTTTGTAAGCATCTTTAATTGTTTAGTGCTTACTATTAAATATAAATTAGAAAGAATATTAATTTTCGGTTGGGCATTAGTATTTATGGGGTCCCTTATTGACGTGATTGATGAAATCGAAAATTTAAATTTGCCCCTTCCTGTTGAACTTATTATAGAAAATGGCATCTTTGCTCTTGGCATGATTATGCTTAGTTTCGGCTTTTTGCATGTTATTGAAAATAGAGATAAATTAAATGGAAAATTAAATTCCATTGCGCATCATGATGTAGTCACAGGTTTGCCGAATCGTTTATTTATAACGGAAAAAATGAAGCAGGCAATTCAAAACGAGAGCACTCATTTTGCAGTATTGTTTATAGATTTAGATCGATTTAAACTCATTAACGATACATTGGGGCACAATGTTGGTGATCTCCTTCTGAAACAAGTTTCGAAAAGACTCGTCGATAGTGTAAATTCTCAGGATACCGTTGCTCGGCAAGGTGGCGATGAATTTCTTATCCTGCTGGAGGGTGCTTCAAAAGACCAAGCAAAAAACGTTGCAAATCAAGTCCTCGAGACATTTTCAATTCCATTTGTGTTAACAGGCCATGAATTATATATCACGCCAAGTATAGGCATCAGCTTATATCCAGAAAACGGAGATAATGTAGATGAGTTGATACAAAATGCTGATTTAGCGATGTACCAATCGAAAGAAAAAGGCAAGAATACTTATCAAATTTTCTCAACAAACATGAAATTTGAAACCAATCGTAAAGTTGCCTTGGTAAATGGAATGCACCATGCCATCAAACGAGAAGAATTCAAGATTCACTTCCAACCGAAATATGACCTTCAAACTAATCAGATTATTGCAGCAGAAGCCTTGCTCAGGTGGAAGCACCCGGAATTAGGTGACATATCGCCATATGAATTTATCCCGCTTGCTGAAGAAACAGGACAAATCATCTCAATCGGCGAATGGGTTATAAAATCAGTATGTCAACAAGTGGTTAAATGGCAACGAAACGGTTATCTCCCAATTATTGTTTGTGTAAACCTATCTGCAAACCAATTTCTATATTGGGATTTACCAAAGAAAATTGAAGAAATTTTAAATGACACAGAGTTACATCCGACCTATTTAAATTTTGAAATAACAGAGACCCAAGCAATGGAGAATATAAGTCAGTCAATTGAGATGATGAAGGCGATGAAGAATCTGGGTTTAAGTATTTCTATTGATGATTTTGGTACAGGTTACTCCTCATTGAGCTATTTAAAAAAGTTTCCAATTGATTTTCTTAAAATTGATCAATCCTTTATCAAAGGTGCATTAGAGGATTGTTCAGATCAATCCATTATTAAGGCGATTATCGATGTTGCTCATAGCTTAAACTTAAAAGTAACGGCTGAGGGTATCGAAACCGAACACCAACTGAAGTTTTTAAAAGATTATCAATGCGACGAAGGACAAGGCTATTATTTTTCAAAACCATTACCCCCTACTGAATTTCAAGCGCTACTCCCTAGATAGGTGGATTAACACCTATCTAGTTTCTTTAAGAATCCTTTTAGTTTCAATTAAAAATAAGAACATGTAAATTATTTGTAATTGACATAAGTACTTCTACCCCCTATACTTTTTCTGTTAAATGGGCAATTGTCCGTACTGATTATAAGGAGGGGTGCCTAATGAATGGCCCAAACAACCAAGTAAATTCAAAATTGGATTTAAGTTCGATTAAGCGAGGACCTATCGTCGCTGCATTAATAATCGGCGCATTTGTATCTATTTTGAACGAAACACTACTAAATATCGCTTTTCCAAACCTAATGGACTTTTTCGGAATTACTGAGTCCACCGTTCAATGGCTCTCCACTTCGTATATGCTTGTAGTTGGGATTCTTGTGCCAATTACCGCATTACTGCAACAATGGTTTACGACTAGACAAATGTTCCTAGGTGCGATGATCCTATTTCTTTTAGGAACGATTATTTGTGCAATCGCACCTGTTTTTGAGTTGCTATTAACGGGTCGTATTGTTCAAGCACTTGGAACAGGATTGATGCTCCCTGTATTGATGAACACAATCTTGATTATTTTCCCGCCAGAAAAACGCGGTGCTGCTATGGGAATGATTGGTCTTGTAATTATGTCCGCACCAGCGATCGGACCGACGCTTTCAGGTCTAATTGTCGAGTCGCTAAATTGGCGATGGTTATTCTATCTTGTAATTCCTTTAGCCCTTCTTTCTATTGTATTCGCAGCGATATTTTTAAAGAATGTAAGTGAGCTTACTCGCCCTAAAGTAGATTTCCTCTCAATCCTTTTATCTTCCGTTGGTTTTGGCGGAATCGTTTATGGGTTTAGCAGTGCCGGCGAAAGCTCGTGGTCTGACCCTAAAGTAATCTGGTGTTTAGTTGCCGGCAGTGTCAGCTTAGTTCTATTTGTATGGCGGCAGTTAACAATGAAGGAGCCTTTACTGGACCTGCGTACCTTCCGCTATCCAATGTTTTCGCTCATTACGGTTCTAATGCTCGTGCTTATGATGAGCATGTTCTCGACGATGATTATGCTTCCTTTGCTACTGCAAAATGTAATGGGATTAACAGCATTTGCTGCTGGCTTAGCTATGATGCCAGGAGGAATTCTAAACGGAATCATGGCGCCAATCTCTGGTGTCCTTTTTGATAAGTTTGGTCCTAGAGCACTAATGATTCCTGGTTTACTACTTTTAAGTGCCTCACTATGGCTATTTTCTGGTGTAGATGCCTCTTGGAGTCAAGGGTATGTAATTGGGTTAAATGTGATGATGATGGTCGGTATTTCTTTGGTCATGATGCCAGCACAGACAACTGGACTTAATCAGCTACCAAAAAAACTGTATCCACATGGAACAGCAATTATGAATACATTACAGCAAGTAGCTGGTGCGATCGGTACAGCACTATTTATCAGTATCATGACAACTGGCATGAACGATTACATGGCGGCATCATCTGACCCAACGAATCCCATGGAGGCTGTGAGTGGGATGGTTGCAGGCCTTCATAATGCATTCGTTGTAGGCGCTTGCTTATCCATCCTAACAATTGTGATTGCCCTATTTGTTCGCAGAACTCACCCACCGGAAGAAGAAGTTCAACAGTAATCGAACAAACTTTTAAAAAGAGCATTTCCCCATCATTGGAGAAATGCTCTTATTTATTAATCTTTTAATTTCACATCTTGTGGTTTTTTCATAAACAATGATAATACAAAGTTAACAATGGCAAATATCAGTCCTAGCGTGAATACGAATGATGATCCCGATGCTGCTGCTTCCGTCATATCTTGCCCTGCTGCAGCTAAGTAATCCCCTTGTTTTGCAGTAAATAGAGATACCATAACAGCAATCCCGATTGCACCAGCTACCTGTTGAATAGTTTGCGTAATGGCAATACCATCAGGATAGTACTCTTTTGGAAGAGAGTTTAATGTGTTCGTTTGAGTAGAAGCTAGTACTGCCCCAATTCCTAGCATCATAACGATATGTGCTACAACTAATACCCATAAAGCTGAATCCGTCCCTAGTAAAGAATAGATTAAATAAGCTGCTGCAACTAAAATCGTACCTGGAGTAATGACTGCTTTTGGCCCGTATTGATCGAATAACTTTCCGATCATTGGAGCTAGTAAACAGTTCAATAAGCTACCTGGCAGCAGGATTAGCCCAGTTGTAAATGCTGCAATTACTAATGCCATTTGCATGAACATTGGTAAAATAACCAGCATTGATAACATATTAAAGAAGGTAATAAAGCTCATAAATACCCCAAGAACAAATAATGGATACTTAAATGCTCTTAAGTTCAGCATAGGCTTCTCCATTTTTGTTTGACGAATCGAGAAAAGGATAACTGCGATTAACCCAATGATAATTGCAGCAAGCACTGGTGTACTTGTCCAGCCAATCTCACCAGATACGCTGAATCCATAAACGATTCCGCCAAATCCAATTGTTGAAAGGACTACCGATAAAGCATCAATTGATACTTTTCGAACCTCATTAACATTTGGTAAAAACTTAATTCCAAAAATAAGCGAAAATAATAAGAATGGAACCGTAACCCAAAAGATCCAATGCCATGATAAGGTATCTAATATTAAACCAGCAATTGTTGGACCTAATGCTGGACCGGCTAACATAACCAGTCCTAGGATCCCCATCGCTGCCCCACGTTTATGTGGCGGGAAAATTGTAAAGATAACATTTTGAGTTAATGGCAGGTTAATGGCTAAACCTGCTGCTTGAATCACACGACCAATCAATAACACGCTAAATACCGGTGCAATTGCTGCTAATACTGTCCCTACTATTAATAAGATAATGGATGTTAAAAACATTTGACGCGTTGTAAATTTCTGCATCAAAATACCCGTTACAGGCACTAAAATTCCCAGTGTTAAGAAATAACCAGTTGCTAGCCATTGGATTGTTGTCGCTTCCACCTCGAAAATCTGGCTTAAATCCCCTAACGCAATATTTAATGCGGTTTCACTAAATAATCCTACAAATCCAGCTATTAATAAAGCTGCCATAATAGGACCTTTTTTCACTTTTGTTGCTCCCGATTGAGCTGCCGTTTCTGACCCTTTCACTAGTTGTGTCACGTTAACTCTCCTTTAAGATATTTGGTATAACTTGAGAGAGAACTTTTAATGGTTTAGAAGAATTTTGTGCTAAGCATAGCAGCATCGCGCCTTCAATAGAAGCCGACAACATCAGTGCAAATGACTTTGCCGATTCAGTTGAAAACCCATCCGTAACTAATTTTTGAAAATAAATGTGCTCAATTTTCTCATACATTTGAGCACAAGCAATTCTTACAGGCTCATTTAAGGACGCCATTTCAGTTACGATACTGCTGATTGTGTAACCCGCAATAGTTCCCTCAAAATCAAAATGAATGATTAATTTGTCAATCATTGCATTTGTTGCTTCTATTGTCGTTGGATGCTTTTCATAAATTGCTTCAATATCCGAAGTAATTACACTATTTAAAGCTTGAAGGCACGCGATTAATAATTCTTCTTTGCCATTTGGAAAATGATAATAAAGGGCTCCCTTTGAAATATTACAAGTTTTTAATATTTCACTTAGTCCAACACCCATATATCCTTTATGTTGAAACAATTTTGTTGCATTCTCAATGATCAACGATTTTGTATCCATTCCTATTGTGCTCCTCCACCATACCAACCGGTTTGTTTTATTACTATATCAAAAAAATTTTTAGAAATTCAAGAAGTTTTTACACTATGATAAACATAAATTCATTATTTCGACACATTTATGTACCTTTTAGTAATAAATAAAAAGTATTCAAAACTATTCCATAATTCAATTGACATTTCGAAAGAGAATGAATATACTGAAAATAACTATTTGAACGGAGGTGAAGAGAATGAATACATTAGCTGTGACGACATGTGTAAAAAACGACCGTTTCCTTTATTTTTCACGTGTCATTACTTTCGATTTTGCGACTAACGGGATTCGTATGCCCTTTTTTAGCCAACTAAATCGAAAACACAGCTGATTAGCCATTCTTTTCACATACACAAGGAAAAGACTGCTTGTTAATCGAGCAGTCTTTTTTGCGTCTATAATGAAGTGATTTTCTGGCCAATTAACGCTGTGTAAAAAATGGAGGAATTCACAGTGTCGATCAAAGCAGAAAGCATTACGAAAATTTACGGTGGGAACATAATCTTTGAAGGGTTAACTATCGATATTCATGAAGGAGAACGTGTTGCAATAGTCGGACGCAATGGCTGTGGCAAAACTACCCTTCTAAAGCTTTTAGCCAATTTAGAAACACCTGATGCAGGTCGAATTATTAAAAAGAAAGGCACAACCATTGGCTATTTGCATCAATTTCCCCCCTTTGAGAATGTGCTCGCAATCGATGTATTAAAAGAGGCTTTTGCGCCACTCATAAGTATGCAAGTTCAAATGCAAAATCTAGAACAGCAAATGGCGACTGCTGAGCAGCTAGATAAACTTTTAGCACAATATGGTGAAATACAGGAACAGTTCATGTCTCAAGGAGGCTATGAAATTGATGCTAAAATCCAGAGCATCGCGAATGGATTAGGCATTGCCCCCCTACTCCAAACTCCCTTCCACCTATTGAGTGGCGGAGAAAAGACTAAAGTAATGCTGGGGCAAATTGTATTAGTAA
>Ga0182745_1001592_pt1 | contig 21674 bp, 17 predicted proteins | sample eDN3rd30CKraftBY_FD_128523 | JGI IMG/M metagenome (GOLD analysis project Ga0182745, IMG submission 128523) | Enriched backyard soil microbial communities from Emeryville, California, USA - eDNA 3rd pass 30_C Kraft BY (version 2) (version 2) | ecosystem: Environmental > Terrestrial > Soil >...
GATGAAAGTTACTAAGCCACGCTCACCCTCATTGACCATACGTTCAATAGTTTGACGCATTCTCTTCTTCGCACTCGGTGGAACAGCATTCATTTTATAACGAATACCCTCCTGCAGCACTTCATGAAGCGTTGTACCGAATAATTGAGTTTGCCATAGCTGATCCCGGTCATGCTTATACGAATACTGCAAGTCTTTTAACAGCTGATTCGCGTAGAATTCCGTACCGATTAACGGTGCAAATTCTGTCTCCATATCAACACGGATAATATGGTAAGAAGGTGCACTTGCTTTCATGCGAACACCAAAGAAATTATTTTGTTTAATAATTTCCGGTTCACTTGGCTCAAACTCCTCCAATGTTGGAAGGGAGATGCCATAGCCATTGTCGCTCGCTTCGTCGATTGCTTCACGGAACCGTTTTTGGGCTTGCTTCGCTTCAGCTGCCTCTTTTATGAATAGCAGCCAATCTTTCTTCGTATCAATTGGTGCATCTAACCATTCATTACATACCGCTTTATAGATTTCTGATTTTAGCGTAATGCGAACTGTTGCAACGCCTAATCCAGCATCTACTCTTTCAATTTCACTTTCATCTACAAAATCAATTTCTCGCAGTTCTGAAGCCGCTTGAGACACATCGCGGATTTTTGTTACCGAATTCAACACATTTCCTACTGCATCCGAAAGCGTCACATTTAACGGATGCGTGTAATCTAAAACATCTAACCAATCTGGTTTTTCAACTTCAATATCTTCAATTGGGAACTCATATAATGCCTCTTGCAGGATATATTCCATATCCTTTGGATTCATCTGATCAATGGCAACTGGAATTACTGGTACTTGGTATTTCTCAAGTAATTCATGACGAAGTGCCATTGTGTTATTGTGTGTTGGCATTTGACAGTTCAACACAATAACAAACGGTTTTCCAATTTCTTTTAGTTGATTGACAATTTGTTCTTCAGCCACTTCTGCTGCGTAACGATTAATACCGTTTACAGAACCGTCAGTTGTTACGACTACCCCAATATTGGCGTGGTCACGGATTACTTTATCTGTACCGATTTTCGCCGCTTCCTCAAAAGGAATTGCTTCTGAGTGCCATGGCGTATGAACGTATTTCGGACCGTCTTCATCTTCATAACCTCTTACACCGTCAATTACATACCCAACACAGTCTGCAAAACGAATTCGGAACGGGATTTCGCTTTCACCAATTGTAATTTCTGTTCCTTGAGCAGGAACAAATTTTGGTTCAGCAGTCATAATAACAGGACCTGGTGAACTTTGAGGCAGCTCGTCCAGTGCTCTTTTGCGATCTTCTTCGTTTACGATATTCGGGAGCACAATGGACTCCATCATTTTCTTCACAAAAGTAGACTTACCAACTCTAACAGGCCCTACAACACCGATATATACGTCCCCATTCGTTCTTTCTGCTATTTGATGATAGATTTCTTCGCCTATTGTAGCTCCTCCTTTACGTAATTTAGTCTATGTACGACATTCTTCAAATATGAAAACGCCTTGTACGAAAATTTTCGCAAATTGGGCTGTTTTTGTTGGCTCATTGAAGAACTATATCGTACAAACTGAACCGCTTACTTATACATATGAAAAAAGCGCTCAAAAAATATGTAAAAAAACATATTTTTTAAACGCTTCGATAATTCCCATTGATGTTAGGAATTTTCTTCAGTTGTCGGTTCTTGCTCCTCTATTGTGCAGTTGGATCATACATAAAAATCGGTTCATTTTTTTCATTCACTGTATATGGCAATGAATACGCCGGCACGACTGGATATGCATCTACTAAAAGCATACGAATATCTTCGCCTTCTTTTGGCGTTAACTGATTATTATCAATGAAAAGTTTTAAATCGACCGAATAATCGATGTAGACCTCCCCTTCTGTCGTCACAATCAATGGAAGCAAGTTATTCGAATAAGGGCTTGGTACACTTAAATCTTCTTTATAGCCAAGCTTTTTGTAATCAATCGAATAGATGTAATCTGAAATTTGTTCTTTAAATGTTGGATAAAATGTACCCATAAAGCCGATGTTCAATTCGCGAATCGTTTCGGCGGTACGTAAATCGACTAATTTTACAGTAGGGTTTACTTCTGGATTCCAAATAATATATTGGAATAGGCCACCCTTTTCATAGGAATTCGCTGGCGGCTTCGTTAGGTATTTTGGAATAAGCTTTTCAAAATCGATTGGATACTTTATAAACTGATCCGTGTCCATATCTCGTGTTTTAATAGGAAGTACACCTGTATCTGCTTGGAACTCCTCAACAGCCTTTTGTACAGAAGCCAATTGTTCTTCATCAGGAACCTGGCTTTCCACTTTTTCCTCTTCCGGGTAAAGACAGCCTGACAATAAAACCGTTGTTAAAGCCAGGACAAAAAACAGGCTCCATTTTCTCATCATTTTCGACTCACCTCATAGATTGTTTCACTAACAGCTACCCATTAGAAGGTACACTATGTATGTAATTTTGTTAGTTTGGCCATGTAAAAACAACAAGAACCATTAAAATGGAACCGATTGCAAAAATGGCAAAGGCAACTAATCGCAATAGAAGGGATAGGCATCCATTGTTTACCCATTTCCTCGTGATTGCCACAAGCAAGACGGATACTAGCATTGCTCCAATGGCATAAAAAGAAACCCACATAACATCTAATGCATGCATATTCGCAAGGGGTCCCCTTGAAGTAGTTAGCAAAGTTAAATAACTCATAGAAGATAACAAGTTTTGCAAGATTGTAGACCTCCTTTCAAAAGAAGAGGAGGTAAACTTTCTACCTCCACATACCCTTATATAACAAATGAAGAAATAATACTAATTTTGTTAATACAGATCGATCTCACGTTTTTTCATGCGAATCATTAATTCATCCACTGCCACTTTCGGTTCTTTTTCGTTGAATAAAACATCGAAAAGAGCCGTTGTAATCGGCATTGGAACATCGTATTTTTCGGATAATTGGTAGGCAGCCTTTGTTGTGCGTACTCCTTCAACGACCATTCCAATACTGTCGAGCACTTCATCGAGTTTCATGCCTTTACCAAGCATGTTGCCTGCTCTCCAGTTACGTGAGTGAACACTTGTACAAGTAGCAATCAGGTCACCCATGCCTGTTAAACCTGCAAAAGTAAACGGATTACCGCCCATTTTCACACCAAGACGAGTGATTTCAGCTAAACCTCTAGTAATAAGAGCCGCCTTCGCGTTATCTCCGTAATTTAAACCATCAGAAACACCCGCAGCTAGAGCAATGACATTTTTTAACGCGCCACCAAGCTCTACACCCACTACATCATCATTTGTATAGACTCGGAAATAATTATTCATGAATAAATCCTGAACTTTTTCCGCTGTCGCAAGATTACCGCATGCTGCAGTAATTGTCGTAGGATGATGCAGCACAACTTCTTCTGCATGACTTGGGCCTGAAAGAACTACAATCTCTTCCACGAATTCAGGAGAAAGGCTCTCAGTTAGCATTTCTGAAATTCGCATAAGCGAATCCGGCTCAATTCCTTTTGATACATGTACAAATATTTTTTTATTGCGCAATGAAGGCTCCATTTGCTTGGATACTTCACGAATCGCCTTAGTTGGCACTGCAACAACTAGAATATCCGAAAAAACAACGGCTTCTTCCAAATTGCTTGTCGCAACTAAATTTTGCGGCAATTGAATCTTTGGCAAATATTTTTGATTGGTATGCTGTGTATTCATCTCATCTGCTTGTTCTTGACGATGTGTCCAAACAAGTGTCTGATGCCCATTTTCAGCTAGCACGATTGCTAATGCTGTCCCCCATGAGCCTGCACCTAAAACCGTAACATTTTCCATCTTTTTTCCCCCTTAAACTAATCGCGTGCTCGAGCAATTAATCGAATTGGCGTCCCTTCAAAGTCAAAGGTTTCGCGAATTCGATTTTCAAGGAATCGTTCATAAGAGAAATGCATTAATTCTGGATCATTTACAAAAGTAACGAATGTTGGCGGCTTTACAGCGACCTGAGTCGTATAGTAAATGCGTAAACGCTTCCCTTTATCAGACGGTGCAGGATTACGTGCAACCGAATCTTCAATTACTTCATTTAAAATTGAAGATTGAATACGCATTGCGTGATTTTCACTTACACGTTGTACAATATTTAATATTTGATGTACACGTTGCTTTGTTTTTGCCGATACGAAAATAATCGGTGCATAGTGCAAATACAAGAAATGCTCACGAATTTGTTGTGTGTATAGATTCATGGTTTTTTCGTCTTTTTCAACGGCATCCCATTTGTTCACAACAACTACTACCGCTTTCCCAGCTTCATGGGCATAGCCAGCAATTTTCTTATCTTGCTCCTGAATACCTTCTTCACCATTTAACACAACTAAAACAACGTCTGAGCGTTCAATTGCTCTTAATGCACGCAACACTGAATATTTCTCAGTTGTTTCATACACTTTCCCTTTTTTGCGCATCCCAGCCGTATCAATGATGACATATTCTTGTCCATCATAAGAATACGGTGTATCAATAGCATCGCGTGTTGTACCAGCGATATCACTTACGATTACACGTTCTTGGCCTAAGAATGCATTTACTAAAGAGGATTTCCCTACATTTGGACGACCGATTAAACTAAATTTAATCGTATCCTCTGAATATTGGGCATCATCTTCTTTAGGGAAATGTTTAGCACATTCATCTAGCAAATCCCCTAAACCAAGTCCGTGAGAACCAGAAATCGGGAATGGCTCGCCGAATCCTAAAGAATAGAAATCATAGATCATTTCACGCATGTCTGGATTATCAATTTTATTTACTGCTAAAACAACTGGCTTTTTTGTTTTATATAAAATTTTCGCAACTTGTTCATCTGCCAATGTTACGCCTTCACGTCCATTTGTCATGAAGATTATAACATCCGCTTCACGAATCGCGATTTCTGCTTGTCCGCGAATTTGTTCTAAGAAAGGCTCATCACCTAACTCAATTCCACCTGTATCAATTATATTAAACTCATGTGTTAACCAATCTGCCGAACTATAGATGCGGTCACGTGTTACACCTGGAATATCTTCCACGATTGATACCCGTTCACCAACAATACGGTTAAATATTGTGGATTTCCCAACGTTCGGACGACCTACGATGGCGATTACTGGTTTTGTCATCTGTACTTCATCCTTCCAAATTCTTATCTCTAGTATTATACACGAAAATATAAATTATATCATTTTTTCAATGCAAAGCAATTGTTTCTTGGAAAAGTTAGCCACTTTGATGGGACGAGAAACGCCTTTTAAAGTTGCTTTTGAACCTAATTTTTGAATGTGGTTTCTTCATATTATTTTGCTTTCCCCTTATTATAAAGTAGGTTTAAAAGATTCTTTTATACTAGAATTGCGTGCATTCTATCCACCTATATTGGAAAGTTATGGGTTTTGATGCTTTTTGGTGCGCAAGGTGCTTCTGGTTGGTGCATAGTTGTGAGTTTCGGTACCTTTTAGATGGAAAATGGCTCTAAGATCGTCGCATTGTTGTGAGTTTCGCTACCTTCCGGATGACTTAGTGCTCCGTATCGTCGCATTGCTGTGAGTTTCGCTACCTTTTGCCCAACTTAGAGCTCTACTTCGTCGCATTGTCGCGAGTTTCGCTACCTTTTGCCCAACTTAGAGCTCTACTTCGTCGCATTGCTGCGAGTTTTACTCCCTTTCAGCTACTGACTTCAACAAAAGTTTCAATTTGTTTCCTTCTATTCGACCGTTCTCCTGCTTTTTCCACCGAAACTGTCCTATAAACAACTCTCTACTGGACCCTAAAGCTACCCAAATTCTTTAAACTTACTTTTAGAATCCATAAATATTCACGTCCCCTACCCCACTATTTTCACACTTCCTTTTGCAACACCGTCGCCCATCAACTTCAAATTAAAAAGACGCACCCCTTAAGGTGCGCCTTTTGAAAACGAGTTTTATTTGCTTGTGAAGCCTTTTAGTTTGTCGCCAATAACGTCGCTTAGCGAGAAGCCAGTTGTTTCTTCTGGTAATTCGTAGTCAAACACTTCTTCTTTTTCTGGGTTTGTTTGAAGCTCTTTGATGCTTAGTGACAGACGTTTTTCTGCTGCATTCACATCAAGCACTTTTACTTGTACCTCGTCGCCTTCTTTTAAGGCTTCGTGAGGTGTGTTGATATGCTTGTGTGAAATTTGAGAGATATGCACTAACCCTTCAACACCCGGGAAAAGCTCCACAAATGCACCGAATGACACTAGACGTCTCACAGTACCTGTTAAGATGGCCCCTTTTGTCACTTGCTGCTCTACGCTTGCCCAAGGTCCAGGTAATGTATCTTTAATAGATAGTGAAATACGTTCATTTTCCGGGTCAACGGATAAGACTTTGACTTTTACAGCTTGCCCTTCAGATAATACGGTACTTACATCTTCAACATGATCATGCGACACTTGTGAAATGTGAACTAATCCATCCACACCACCGATATCGACAAATGCTCCGAATGGGGCTAATCGTTGAACTGTACCATCAATTACATCACCAGCATGTATTTCTTCCAATACACGTTTCTTTTTAGACGCTTTTTGTTGTTCAAGTACAGCACGGTGAGATAAAATCAAACGCCCTTTTTCTTTATCTAGCTCGGTAATTTTAAAAGTTAATGTTTTGCCTTTATAATCTTCGAAATCTTCAACGAAATAATCTTCCACTAGAGATGCAGGAACGAAGCCACGCACGCCTAAATCAACAACTAGGCCACCCTTCACAACATCCTTCACTTCTGCTTCGAATACTTCTCCTGATGCAAATTGTTCTTCCAGCTTATCCCAAGCTTTTAACGCATCGACTTTGCGCTTTGATAAGACAAAGTTCTCTTCTTCTACTTTCGTGATCATCAGCTCTAGCTCATCACCTACTGATATTACGTCAGAAGCTTTCTCAATGTGTAAGCTTGAAAGTTCGCTGATTGGTAAAATCCCATCGAAAGGTGCACCTTCGATTGAGATTGTTACTGCTTTTTCATCCACCTGAGCAGCAACACCTTTCACAATATCTCCTTCTCGAAACTCTTGGTTTGATCCTAAGTTCATTTCTTCAGACATATGTAACCCTCCTTCGCATCTTCCAATTTCTATTTTATTCTAAATTGTTCATAAAAACAAAAAATTTTCCTTTAATATCAGAAATTTTCATTAACTTTTTTTCTATAGCTTAAAAAAAGGTCACATTTACGCCATCTGCTGTTTGGCTAATTTTAGTATTTCGTTGGCTGCTTCTTCGATCGAAAGCGCAGTCGTATCAAGATAAAGCGCATCTTCTGCTTGGATTAGCGGAGATGCTTCTCTTTGACTATCAAGCTTGTCTCTTAGCGCGATTTCTTCTTGCAGTTTTTCAATTGTAGAAGGAATTCCCCTTCTCTCATTATCAAGAAAACGACGCTTAGCTCGTTCTTCTACAGAAGCAGACATGAAAATTTTCAATTCCGCGTCTTTTAATACATGTGTTGCGATATCGCGTCCATCCATCACAATTCCGCCTCGTGCTGCAAGCTCCTGTTGTTTTGCAACAAGAATTTCACGGATGTTGGCATGCGCTGCGACTTCACTTACATTAGATGTTACTTCGTTTGAACGAATAGCTTCAGTTACATCTTCGCCATCGACAAAAACAAGTTGTCCATTTTGGGAAGGTTCTAAGATAATCGAAGTATTTAAAAGCATTTTCTCTAAAGAATCTGCATCACTTAAGTCTATGTTTTGAGAAATCGCTTTATTCGTAACCGCTCTGTACATTGCCCCAGTATCGATATACGTAAATCCTAAATTTTCTGCTACAATTTTAGCAATCGTACTTTTTCCAGCGCCTGCTGGTCCATCGATTGCAATTTGAATTTGTTTAACCATAAAATCCCTACTTTCCTACAATATTGTACCATATTCCAGAAGTAATTTCTTCGATTGTTCTCCTTCAACTTGCCCTTATTTTAAGCAATAAAATCACAACTAAATATAAGTACTCATTTCCAATGCTAATTTTTTCTCCTGCACACAAAAAGGAGTCCCAAAAGTTTGCCTATGCAAACCTTTGGGACAACATTTTTAGTTGAAGGTATTTGCTTCACTTTTCCTTCTGATCATTAACTGTCTTTCAAAACAAAAACGGACGATATATTGCTTGTCTAAATCATTCGTTTCGGATAGTTGAAGCGATGCTATTTGAATTCGATCCTTTTCGAAGATTCGAATAACCTTTGCCGTTGTTTTTACATAACGAATTTCTCCGTTCATGTATGGCAAAACAATTGTCAGGTTAATCATTTCATCTGCCTTGAAGGGCACTTCATTTTTTAAATGAATCGCTAAGCCCCCTGCACTAATATCCGATGTGACAAATTGATAAAATTTATTATTGTAATCAACCGCAACATCGACAGAGGTATTCACACGCACAAATTCGCGTCTTTGTATTTTTACAAACTCTTCAACAGGTGGACAAGCTAACATAATCGTGGGGATGTTCTCAAACTTACGTCCTAAAACCTCCGTATTGAATGCATATGTTACCTTGTCCTCTGTCATAAAGGTTGCGCGAAATTGTGAGCCGTCGACTAAAAAAGCAGTTTTATTTGTAACGGTATTGATGGGATAGTCGATATAAAGAATATTGTTATCTTGCTCCACAATTTTACAGCGGAATTTTTCGACTTGATCTGTAGAAGTTGGTTCTAAAGTCAAAGCAGTCCCTATCTTTAGTTGCATACTGTTCGCCTCGCACAATCATAATACTTTCATTATTGCACGAAAAATTATTTTTTTCTATAATACCTATGATATTTTACTCATTTTTTGTAAATTTTCAAGCCATATCTACATAGGAATAAAGAAATGCAACTGGTTGCAAATAGGAGGCTATATTGGCTTTAATTCATATATTCAACCTTTAATACATCATGATTTTCAGTGTCTACAACTACTCTAAATGTCTCATTTAAATCGTTATCAAAACGAGCGATCACTTGATAGCATTTTCTTAGTTGGAACGCTTCATTTTCAGTGTAGATTAATTGTTCTTCCTCCACCTGTGTTCCTGGTCTAAAGAATGCCTTCCAATCAACTGGTACAGTTTTTTGATCTTCTTTAATTTCTTCTTTTTGTACATATTCCATTGCGTTTAACCCTAAAAGTTCTCCACTGTCTTTTGAAATTTTAACTTGGATACCGTCTGGGTAAACGAGTGCTTTATCCTCTCCAACAACGCGCGCTAATGACATATGCCATGCTTGATGGTTTTCACGCATTTCAACTAGCTGTAAATCATTGTAGCCTGCATTTTTTAGCAGTTTAGTTACTGAATCTCGAATTTCTTGTTGTGTAACGCCTGTTTTCTCTTGTACAGGACGTTCAGATAAGAAGGATAAAATATTGCCGCCCTTTACGGTGATATCCGCATAACCAACTCGATTTCCTTTGACAAACTGGATATGATAGAACGGATAAGGGGCATCCTTTTTACTTTGTGTAACCGTGTATGACGCATCCTTAATATCTGGAACAAGTAATTCTAGCTTTTCAATTGCTTGTTCTTTTGTAATTTCTTTCTCATTTAGTTTTTGAAGCTCATTTTTCTTAATCCAATCCGATTCACTCGCTGTTAATGGGAAATCCGTTTCGCCATAAGATTTCAAATTGGAAGAAACTGTTTTAAACGGTGATTCATCGGATTCTTTTTCAGCAACCGAAGCCCACTCAGAAATGCTGGCATCATTTTGATAAAAGTTCGCTGTTGCAACTGTCCATTCATCTGCTAAAGCTTGCAGATTCTGGTTTACAACGGTCATTCGTTTATGCCAAGATTCATAGTCGCCATTATCAGCGGCAAATTTAGCCTCTTCCCCGATATTCCCAACATAGCGAAGCCATTCATTTGACACTTCTCTACTTAAAGGAAGACTACTAATTGTTGAACGAAATTCATTACTAATACGCCAAATATTATCTAATTCATTGTCGAGTGCTACTTCATCTTGAAACAATAAGGATTGAGATACCGATTGTTGTAAGGTTGATAATTTTTCAGATGCATTTGTTAATGAATTTGTATATTGTGCCTGAATTGTTTGCTCTAGATGTTCATTATCTTTTCTAACTTCATAGGAATATAACCCTAACGCTAATACGGCAATGGAAAGTAAATAGATAGCACTTTTCATGTTGTCCCTCCTTTAATAACAGAATATATGTTCACCAATTTGTTTAATTTGCTGTCTCGACCAAATCCATTTGCTTGTGGCAGTTTTGGGATTGAAATAGTAAAGTGCATTTTCTGAAGGATCCCAACCATTCATGGCATCTAAAACAGCCTCTTTTGCTCTTGCATTAGGTGTTAGCCAAATTTGGCCATCTGCTACGGCAGTAAATGCACCTGGCTGGAAGATAATTTCAGAGATTGTGTTTGGAAAGTCAGGTGATTCCAATCGATTTAAAATAACAGCAGCTACTGCCACTTGTCCTTCATATGGTTCACCGCGCGATTCTCCATATACGGCATTGGCCATTAACTGTAAATCACGCTCTGAATATTTCACTGGAAGCTGGACATCGCTGCTTTCTGAGGAACCGGCACCAGCACTTGTTTGCTGCGCTAACGGAATCCCGCCATAGTAAGTGAAACGGTTCCCTTTATTGATTTGCTGGTGCACCCATTCACTATCATAGTCACTGATTCCAGCAAGCTTATTTTTTGTCTTTGCTCCTGCCACACCATCGACACCAAGTCCATATTTTTCTTGGAAGTTACGTAGTGCCCAATATGTGCCATACCCAAAAATCCCGTCAATTTTTCCCTTGTAAAATCCTAAGTATTGTAGCCTTGCCTGCAACTCAATAACATCGTCTCCAAATGCTCCTCTTTCGATGACCTGTCCTGAAAATGCTAATGGTTCATTTGGCTTTATAACTGCAAGTGTGCCAAATATTAAAATGACAGACATAAAAATACTTCTTACCATTTATTTCACTCCTTTCTCATAGCATGTAAAAAAGATTTACTTTTATACGTTTTCAAATAGAAAAAACATATAAAGATTGAAATTTAAAAGAGTTCAGATTTACAACAAAAAAGCCTCTATTTTCATCTACGAAATGAAAATAAAGGCTTTAAATTTTGTTTTGTTCTATTAAATGCTGGACGAGGTGTTGGTGAGCCAGCTTTACTTTTTTTAGGGCAAACCACCATAGGAACAGCATGAATGGTGCAATGAGATAGACCCAATATCCTTCGAACTTTAAAATGGAGTTATAGACGATATGTAAAAATAATGGTGCTACTAAGGAAAGGATTAAATACTCCATTTGTTTATCGTTTTGGGCAAATTTACTTTTTCCATAATAATAGCCCATCACAACACCAAATAAAGCATGGCTTGAGACTGGCAATATCGCTCTTATAAACGCCGTATCAATTCCAAACGTTAATAAGAAGAGAACATTTTCGACTGTCGCGAACCCTAAGGAAACACTGGCGCCGTAAAGTATGCCATCATATGGATCATCAAATTCAATATGCCTATAAATTAGGGTGAAGATGACCAGCCATTTAAAAAACTCTTCCAATCCACTTGAAAAAAATACGTCTGTCAAAAACGAATTTGGAATGGCTTGCTCTTCCTTTACGACATACTGTATGAACATAATTGGAAAAGTGATTAACGTTCCAAAGAAGAATGCCTGCAATAAGGTTTTTCTTGGCTCTGTTTCCATTTGATTGCGCAAATAAAAATAACTTAACAAAGCTAAACCTGGAGCAATTGCTGCAGATAACAAGATTAACATTGGCCATTCTCCTTCCTTAAAACTTCATTAATGTTATTATAACATTAGTAGCAATAGAAAAGATGGTTAAGAGAGGTTTTCGCATGAAGAAACAAATTTTACTACTTCACACTGGTGGCACCATTTCCATGAAGATGAATGAAACGGGAGCAGTACTTCCAAATGAAAAAAACCCACTTTTAGGTGTGAGTGAACAGCTTGATAACTATGCAAATATTAATGAAATGGAAGTATTTAATCATCCATCGCCTCATATTACGCCAAAGGAAATGCTGTATTTACGAAATGTATTAGTTCAGTATGCCAATGAGCACCAGGTAGATGGAGTTGTAATTACTCATGGCACTGATACATTAGAAGAAACTGCTTATTTTTTAGATTTAACAACGCAGTTTGACTTCCCTATCGTATTAACTGGAGCAATGCGCTCTTCCAATGAACTTGGCGCTGACGGAGTATATAACTTGGTGGAAGCCGTCAGAGTAGCATGCAGTGATGAGGCAAGAAATAAAGGCGTTTTAGTGGTCATGAATGATGAAATCCATCAAGCCTTTAATATTACGAAAACGTCCACTTCAAGCGTAAATACATTCCAAAGTCCACAATACGGACCAATTGGTTTAGTAACAAAAAAGACAGTGCATATTCAGCAAGCTCCCGTCAAAAGACGCTATGTACAAGTCAATTCGTTCAAAAAACGTGTGGCAATGTTAAAAGTATATGCGGGAATGGAAAGAGACTTGCTCGAGGCTATTTTAACTTTAGGCTATGATGGAGTCGTTTTAGAGGGATTAGGACAAGGAAACGTACCGCCAGATGTGGCACTTGGCATTCAAAAGCTAATTGATGCCAACATCCCGGTAATCCTAGTATCTCGTTGCTTCAACGGAATTGCTGAAGGAATTTACGGCTATGAGGGCGGCGGCAAAAGCTTAGAAAATATGGGCGTTATTTTCGCAAACGGCATTAATGGCCAAAAAGCCCGCTTAAAGCTGCTCATCGGCCTAAACCAAGAAAATACACCGGTTGATTTGAAGGAGTATTTTAATTAATTATTGGTTGGGATCCCGGTGGATATGGAACGCTTTTCATAGGGCTTTAGCTTTCGAATCGAGGTTCATTTACTGATTTTATATACCAGCATTCCATTGAAGTATTTTTTCATTCCGAATGAGCTGTTTAAAGGTCTTCATCCTAGTTATGAAGGCCTTTTTAAATGGAATTAACTTTATGAAAATGCCTCATTACCCTTATGCAGACCTTTCTAAATGCAATTCCCTTCACCAAAATGCCACATCGCCCTTATGAAGACATTTCCAACTGCAAACAACTCCGTAAAAGTGCTTCATCCAACGAACACATGCAAAGCAGCTTCCCTCCAACACTACTACGTTACATCAATATCACCTAAAATTTTCAAAGCATCTAGCATGAGTAGTAATTCATAAGCTGTGATTGGGTTTCGCAGTTCTTTATTGAGCAGTTTTTCGATTTTTGAAATGCGATACATTAAGCCACTCATTGATAGAGAAAGATCGCTTATCGTTTGCTGTAAATTGCCGCCATTCCTTAAAAATATATACATTGTCTTTAAAAGCTCGTGACGTTTCCCAGCTTTCAACTGTAAAATTGGCTGTATTTCTTTTTGGGCTTTGCGACGGATGATTGACATATTTTTTGAATTAATCAGTGTACCAATAATATTGGCGTTCTCAAAAAAGACAATTGGGTCCTGATTGTTTACTTTTAGTACACTTTGAGCCTCTTCCAAACTCTCTGTAATGCATTCAATGGACTCACTGACATTGCTTATCCCGAAACGGAATTTAGTATGTCGAAATGCATTATTTAGGTGATTTAAAATGCTTTCCAACATAAAATTCAACTCATCCACTTTGGGTAGCAGCATAACAATTTGTCCATTAAATACAGTGGCTAAAATTGGATAACTTTGTAAATCTAAATTTCTGGTGATGGATTGCATTACTTGGTCATAAAATACATCTTGCTGCTCTGATGAAAATTCCAAGGACGCTAGATAAAATGGCTCTTTCAGATCGATTCCCATTAAGTACCCGCGATAAATCATGCTGGTCCCTGAAGAATATTGTTTTAGAAGCAATTGCTCTAAAAAGTAGCCTTTAACATTTTCTACACTTAGACCACTTGCCTTCTCAGTTAAAAAATAAATGGCAGCTGAACTCGCTGCCAGTTGTAAAAACAGCATGTCCTTTTCAAGCTCGACTGATTGATTTGAATAAATAAAGGACATATAGCCCATTGTTTCGTTTTGGATAACGATTGGGGTCACTAATCGATTATGCAATTTTCCACGAATGATAAAAATCCGTTCATTGGTTTGGATTTCCTCACTACTTGGGCAAGAAATATAGTTTATAAAGTCCGTATGTAATGCATTGTAAAGATCGGGTTTGATGCCTTCAAAAATCCTCACTTTAAAATTTAAATCTTCTATCGAAACTGGAATTTCAAGCGTTTTTGAGACTGTTCCAACGATTTCTTCAATGGAATGTCTTGCTGCTAGCTTTGCCGTCAATACAGCTTGAAAGGTTGAAACTTTTTCAAGATACTCCCTTTGGTCAAGAAACAGTTTATTCGTAAAATTGAATTTTTCTATGAAGCTGCTTTCATTATAAAGTTTTATTTCCTCAAGCATTTCTGTATCACCCTGCCATTCTTCTTCCATGCGCATTTCATAGCAGCACTCATCATGGCCCATCGCGCGGCATTTTACTTCCTTTACATAAACCTTTCTTTTCGTAATCAACGAAGTGAAGCCACTAACAAGACCGGCTAACGTATAACAGACAGGGTAATCTGATTCCTCATGGTTTTTCAGATGTTCTTTGACTTCATATGAGTCTGTCCATTTTCCAGTGGCAAAAATAGAAATGACTTTTCCATTTTCATCAGTTTCTATAGTTCTTTCTGAAACCATCTTCAAAATTTGACCGTTTTCAAAAGGTAAAATTTCTCCCTTGTTTAGCATCTCCTCTAGTTTTGTAGGTTTTTGCAAAACTTCCTTCGCATATTCTACGCCTAAATTCCAGCCATATTTTAACAGAAACGCTTTCGCTCCTGTCATCCCTAAATTACTTATTAGTTCTTTTCTTAATAATCCCATGGTTGCAGAGGTTGTTGCTATTTTTTGCTCTTCATTATGATTAAATGTCTCTGAATTTACCATAGAATCCCCCTCTTTTCCACAAACCTTATGAAATTAATGCGTTAACGACATAATATTATATTTAACGAGAAAAAACTAGTTAAAAACGAGAAATTTTATACCAAATTGAAAATCTTCTAAAAATAGAAAAAGAGACAACCTATTAATAGGCTGCCTCGTAATTTTACATTTACTTATACGTTAATCGATTGAAGATTTTTCACAATGTTTTGCTGCTTCCCTAAGTTAATGGAGCCATCTGCGCTAACGATTGTGGCTTCAATCACGTCGCCATCCTTCAAATAATTCCCCACTGTATATTTTCTTTGAATAACGTCAACTTTGTCACTGAACTTAGCAACCAGGCTTGTCATACAGTTCATTTCCTCTGCGGATAACTGCATCGCCACTCCACCAGGTGTACCTGTTAGCACTAAATCTCCGACCTGAAGATCCATAATTTGGGCCAATTCATTTAAAGTTTCAACTGGTTCGTAAAGCAATTGACTTGTATTAGCTTCTTGGCGGATTTCCCCATTTACCTTCAACTGCAGCTCTAAATTTGAGATTTTCGCTGCATCCCCTTCTTCTAACAAATAGAAGTAAGGTCCTACAGGGCAAAATGTTCGATAGCTTTTCCCTTTCAACCATTGAAGTTGAGTTAGTTGGACATCTCTAGCCGACACATCATTTGTTAAGACTAGTCCAGCAACATAATCGATAAAGTTAACTTCAGTAATCACAGTATCCTGTGTAATTTTCTTTCGAATCACTAACCCTAGCTCAATCTCATAATCCAGCAGTTTCACATGATCTGGCCTGATAATGGCATCGTTGGGACCACAAATTGAACTTGGCGCTTTGCTAAAAATCATATTGAATGGTGGTTTTTGATCGTCCATCCCTGATTCTTGACGATGCAGAGAGTAGTTCACCCCTTGACAAATGATTTGTGACGGTGCAGGAATTGGTGATAGCAGCTCTACTTCAGAAAGCTGCAAAACTTCCACACCTTGATGAGCTAGCACATTTTTTGCCTCTACTACACCCTCATTTAAAAACTCTTGAAAACTATCGGTATTTGTTTGAAGTTTATAAATTTGCTCTCCTTCTAGTACACCCCATGATTGTTGCCCATCACTCTTAAAACGTACAAAATTCAATCCCAAATCCAACTCCACCTCTCCCAAATTTCACTCAATAAATAATATGCTTTTATAATTTCATATAAGCGCTTGCATCTAGCAATCTAATTTTATATTTAATATTCTGAATAATCAATATTTATATCGAGTAAGTAAATTTGCTAAAAAGCAACAAATAATATAAATAAGGAGCTTCATTAACCGGTTTGAAGTAGCCGAATTATTAGCAATAGTGGCTAGTTTCCAAAAAAACAAACTCAAAAAAGACTGCACAGAACAGCATGTCTGTACAGCCCTCAATTCTTAATAAATTAAATTTCCTTTTTCAAAAACTCGCCGGCAACTCCATACACATCTTTGTATTCATCAAGATGCGTCCACTTACCTAAGAATCCATGCGTTACACCCTCGTATCGCTTTGTTTCTACAAGAACGCCACATTGTTTAAGGTTCTCAGCGAATTGCTCGCCTTCATCTCGCATTGGGTCGTACTCTGCTGTTATGACAAGAGCCGCTGGAAGATCCTCTAAATTGTCTTCGCGGATTGGAGAAACCAGTGGATTATTTACATCCACATCGCCTATTAAATAGAAGGAATTAAATTCAGGCAATGCATCTGTTTCAACAAAATAGCCGCGCGCATTTTCCTTTAAAGATGGATAACGCAATTCACTCAAGTCTAGATCTAGCGATGGGTAGAATAAAACCTGCTTTGTTACTGCAAATTCCTTCTTCTCACGAGCAAGAAAAGAAACAGCGGCTGCCAAATTGCCGCCCGCGCTATCCCCTGCTACAGCTAGGTTTTGGCCATCCCATTTCAACTCTTCCTTGTGCTCTGCTACCCATTTCGCTGCATTGTAGCAATCATTTAATGGAGTTGGGAATGGATGCTCAGGAGCAAGTCTGTAGCCAACGGAAATGACCTTATAGCCTGATTCTTTACAAATCGGACGTACGATTTCATCATGTGTTTCTAAGTTTCCCGAAAAGAAAGCACCACCGTGGAAATACAATAGCACTGGATAAGAATCTGCTTCTGCAGGCGTATAAATTCTTACAGAGATCTCACTATCCGTTGTCGGGATATTTTTTTCTTCTACAGAATAAACTTTTACACGTTGTTCAAGCGGTAAAACAGGTACATCAAATTTACGAAACTCTTCCGGGATAATTTTCAGCTTCGTATCGGATTGTGGAATGGAATCTAATACTTTTTTAATCTCGGGATGTACTGGCAATATAGCAACCTCCTTATTATCATTACAATTTTATAGAACAAAATTTTATAACTTAATAGGGATGTTGAGGAAATAAAAACAAATTTTTAGTAAAAAAGTTTTTATTCCCCCAAATTTTAATAAGCTATGTTAAAATCTAATTGGTAAATCAACGTACTCTAGTTCCTGCTTTTACTTTCAAATTAGTTTCCAACTGATTCAATATGTTCTTTTTCCGGGAACGCTGTTTTAGCTTGTTCAGTTGGGAATAGACGCGATAAATTTTGGTAAAGCTTCGTAACTGGTTTACGTTGTTCCTCATAACTTTTAAGTGCTTCTGCTACTGTTAACTTTCCTTCAAGTGCTTCAGCTAGCACATCTGCTAATACATCTGCATCTTGAATGGCCATGTTAGCACCTTGACCTTGATTATGAAGCATAGCGTGTGCTGCATCACCCATTACCGTAACAGATTTTGTGCTCCATACATCAAATGGCTCTATATCGCTTAGTGGACGAGAAACGACTTGGCTCATATCAATATTTTCAATAATTTTTTGTAAAGTTGGACCAAATCCTTTAATGCCTTCTAAAAGCTGTTCTTTTGTATAAACTGGACGTATTTCATTTTCACCAGGGATTGTAATGTCTACAGATACTTGGCGACGGTTATTTAACAATGGCAGTAAATAATAAGAATTATCGCCATCTACGAATATACGTAAAGAATTCTCTTCACAAGCCATCCCTAACGCATCCTCAAATGGAATTAAAGCACGGTGCGCGACATAGCCAGAGAATACAGGTTCTTTCTTCCCTAACACTTTATCGCGGATTGGTGAGCGAATGCCGTCTGCTGCGATTAGCACATCTACTTCAATTGTCTTGCCGTTTGCAAACGTTACTTCAGCCGTTTCACCTTTGTCTTCTACATCCACTACACGGTGGTCTAAATGTAAGCGTTCCGCCGGAATTTGGTCTTTTAAAGTATCCAATAAATCCGCACGGTGTATTAAACGCGGGAATTGCTCTGTTGGATCTGTTAAGATTGGCCAATTCTCCTCGATGATGACATTGTCTTCACCTGCAATAATTTGCATTCTTGGACTCTCGCAAGTGACTTTCTCTAACTCTTCGAAAATACCCCATTTTTTAATAGCACGAATGGATGGTTGACGGACTCCAATCCCAGCACCAACTTCTGTTAATACAGGTGCTTGCTCGTATACATCATAACTGATTCCTTTTGCATTTAATGCCACTGCTACTGAAGCCCCCGCAATACCTGCACCGATGATTGCAATTCTTAACTCTTTATTTGTTGTCATAATACTTTCTCCTCCATCATTTTACTTTTCCAATATTTCTTACTCAAAATTCGATTGTTAATTTAATTACCGATTTTATTTTTAGGGAAAGCCATTTTTGTTGGTCTGATGGGAACAGACAAGATCAATCTTAATACAACTTTTCAATACTTAGAAAACTTTTTATTTACTAATCTAGTAAGTTGAGTATTTTTCGTATTCATAGAATCAAGCCTACAATATGAAAGCGTTTTATTATTACATTCAATTAATGCGATAGACCTGCACTAAACTATGCGATAAGTACTATCAAATAAGTAAAAGAACAAACTCCAAATTTCTATATCTATCTATTTCGAAAGATGAAGTTTGTCTTTAGCCTCACGTTTAAACCTTTTATCTACTAAATCCTATCGATTCACAGTAAATGACAATTTATATTCATCCGCTCTGTGAACTGCTCTACGCCAGCCGATGACGATATCATTTCTTGTATAAAGCTTTGTCTCCATTACAAGAACCGGCTCTCCAACCTCAAGATTTAAGATTTCCGCATCCTCTTTAGTTGCACCCGATGCATAAATCTGATGATCCCCTCGCGCAACATAAGTCCCTTGATCATTTTGGAGAAGGACAAAGACACTTTCAGACTCTTCTAATTCTTGGACACTTGGATTGAATTCATCCGGAACAAATAAATACGTTTGTGTCCATACAAGTGGCTCTTCTTTAAGTAGGATTAACCTAGAAATTCTTAAAGCTAATTCCCTCGAATCGAGACGGGATATCGAACGGAGATTATCCGTCGGTAACACACGATCTAGATCAAGTATTTTTGAATTGCAATCGATTCCTTGTTCACGCAGGAAGGCAACTAGCCCCCCTAGCTCTAAACCTAGTGGACGTACAGGAAGCTCCTGTACAGGAAAAGTCCCTTTCGCCCGCTCACGATAAACATACCCTTCATTTGCAAGTTCCTTTAGTGCCTGGCGAACAGGCGCACGGCTTACTCGAAACCGTTCAACAAGCTCTTGCTCTGTACTAAAAGGACGGCTTGCATCTGCCTCATTTGTACGTAATTCATGAATCAAGATATCCTTAATTTGCTTATATAGAGGAATGGCAGAGCCTCGATCGATTGTTAGTTTTTTAATCTGCTTAGTCATTGAATTGCTCCTATTGTTTGTAATTGATTTTTGAGAGGAGCTGCCGTACGTTCCTGAACATATTCGAATGTGACACCTGGTGCCAATTCCTTTAAAACAAGCCCCTCTTCTGTCACATCAATCACTGCTAAATCTGTATAAATTCGGTCTACACAGCGAGGCGTCGTTAATGGATAAGTACATTCCTCTACGATTTTGGCTTCACCCGTTTTAGTTGTATGCTGCATACATAGGAAAACCCGTTTGCTGCCGGCTGTTAAGTCCATCGCACCTCCTACTCGGCCAAGTGGAGAGTTCGGCAGCTTCCAACTTGCAAGGTCCCCCAGCTGTGAAACCTGGAATGCACCAAGAATGGTCGCATCTAGATGGCCACCACGAATCATTGCAAATGAGTCTGCTTGCGAGAAGAAGCTGCCTCCCGGTTTAAGAGTGATGGGTTCTTTCCCGGCATTCACAAGATCTGGGTCTTCTTCTCCTGGAGCAGGTTTTGGCCCTAGTCCGAGTAAACCATTTTCACTATGCAGGATAATTTCTCGACCTTCTGGGATATAATCCGCAACCAGCGTTGGAATCCCGATGCCAAGATTGACAAACCAGCCATCCTCAAGGTCAAGTGCTACACGAGCAGCTAGTTCATGCTTAGACCAGCCAATTACTTGCTCTTTACTCATTAACTAACACCTCACCTTTATCTAGTGGTTGCACCTGTACTAAACGGTGGACGAAAATACTTGGTGTGACAATGTTCTCAGGGTCTAGCTCCCCGGCTTCTACAATTTCATTTACTTCAGCAATGGTAACTTTTGCAGCGGTCGCCATGACTGGGTTGAAATTTCGCTGTGTTTTATAGTAAACGATATTTCCCCAGCGGTCGGCTTTTTGCCCTTTTATAAATGCATAATCCCCAACAATTGCTTGTTCTAATACGAATTGGCGACCATCGAACACGCGTGTTTCTTTTCCGGCACCAAGCTCTGTATTGACGGCTGTTGGTGTGTAAAACGCTGGAACTCCAGCACCGCCAGCACGAATACGCTCTGCCAATGTCCCTTGGGGAACGATTTCCAGCTCAATTGTCCCTTTTTGAAGACGGTCGATTAAATCATCGGCATGTGGGCCAACTGGGAAGGAGCAGATAATTTTCTTCACTTGGTTATTGCTGATTAATGCTGCAACTCCATCGCTAACTGCACCAATATTATTTGAAACGACTGTGAGATTTTTTGCTCCTTGCTTTACTAGGGCTGCTACAAGCTGAGAAGGTAAGCCACTGCCGCCAAACCCTCCAACTAATAATGTTGACCCGTCTTCCATGTCACTCACTGCATGTTCGGCACCTTCAAACTTTTTTTGAATCATGTAGAGTCTCCTCCCTTCATTATTTTTGTAAACCTATTACTTCCTCTTTATAGGCATTCATTGTTACAAAAAAAGCACAAGGCAAGTTTCGTGGGTCTCCCTTATAGCCTATTTCTTCTGCAATCGAGCCAAAGGGACCGTAAAGCTCGTGCTGCTGGGTTGTGGCTTCAGTTGTTAAATGACGCTCTACCACGTCGCGCAATTTCGCATCCATTTCAAGACTTGCCTGCAGTACAGCAGCAACTTCCTCACCCTCAATTTGCGCACTCTGCAATTCACCCTCGCTATTTCGGAATGGATGACCGAGTAATAATCGTTTTGGCCGAACTTCTTCTAATAAACGCTGGACACTTTTACGATATAATGATGAATCTTCAATTGTTGGCATACCACTTAGGCCGCCATACATTTGA
>Ga0182745_1001594_pt1 | contig 21640 bp, 17 predicted proteins | sample eDN3rd30CKraftBY_FD_128523 | JGI IMG/M metagenome (GOLD analysis project Ga0182745, IMG submission 128523) | Enriched backyard soil microbial communities from Emeryville, California, USA - eDNA 3rd pass 30_C Kraft BY (version 2) (version 2) | ecosystem: Environmental > Terrestrial > Soil >...
AATTTGATGTTCTTGTTTGTATTTTGCTTTTAGTTTTTCTAAATTTATTCTCAAATAAATCTCTCCTAGGCTAATAATCTAGCTATCAAAATATAAAGGAATTGCTAATCATACATGTATGCTAATATATTTACGTATTAACATATAAGAAGTTTCAAATATTTGGTTTTAGTATAGTTGCCAGTTTGCAGATAGAAGCCATGTGAAAATAAAAAAGAAAAACTTTATATGTGAATGAATTTCATAATTCCAATTCCTTGTCTGCCAAGCGTTCCAAGACATGAAAAAAGGAGTACCTCCCCAAATTCTTGTATAATGTTTAGTAACGACACTAAAACGACACAAGAATGGAAGGTGACTCCCTATGTCTATTATACGACAAGGAAGCCTGTTTGACATGCATGATTTATATGAAATGGAGCCAACGAAACGATTTGAAGCCATTTTTTCTACTCTACACATTGAACCATTGTTATTTTCCGTATCCAAAAAGAATGTATATGGTGCTCCTACCGAACTTAATTATTCAGCGATGATCTATGCTCTCGTTGCCCGTATTGTGGAACGCATTCCCACCATTAAAGATCTCGTAAAACGGTTACGAAATGATTTTATGTTTCATCTTGATTGTGGTTTCTTATTTTCTGATCGGATCCCTTCAGAAGCATCCTTTTCTCGCTTTACTCAAAAGTTAAGTGAGTCAAATTCACTTGAAAATGTTCAGGAAACCTTGCTTCTTCAAGCCATTCAAGAAGGTTTTATTCACGATGATGTAGTCTCGATCGATGCGACACATTTTGAATCACGAGATCGAGCTACTGCACAAGAAAAAAAGCCAAAACCGGAACCTAAAAAGCGTGGTCGTAAATCCAAGGTTGAACAAGAAGCCTTTCAAAAGGAAAAACAAGAGCGAGAAGATCAAAAGACTATTTACGAAAAAAACATAGTAGATCAATTAGATACCAGCTTAGAAACATTACGGACAGATGTACCGATCCAACCAAACTGGGGCATCAAGAAAAATAGTGAGGGGAAAAATACCTTTTGGTTTGGATTCAAAGCCCATTTAGCTGTTGGCTCTAAAAGCCAATATATTCTTCAGTCCCTCATGTCTTCAGCCAGTTTGAACGATGGGAAAGCAGCGATTCCTCTATTAAAAGGGATACAGGAACAGCTGTCTTCCTTGAACATTCGATATGGCACGTTAGATGCTGGTTATGACTATGAAGCCATTTATAAGCAGTTACACCAAATGAAAGCCAAGGCGATTATTGCCTATAATAAGCGAAACGAAGGAGAATCTTTTGGTTTTGATGAGCATTTCGCTCCCACTTGTGTACGTGAACACTCGTATCGCTACGACAGTTTTGAGGAGAAATACCAGACACTAAAATACACGCAACCATTCGAATGCAAGACATGTCCGTTAGCCAATGACTCCCTTTGCCAAAAGGTCTATAAAATCAAGATGGAGACGGACATTCGAAAATATAGCGCCCCGGGTCGTGGATCAGAAGCATGGAAAAAACTTTACAATCAGAGAACGGCTGTTGAGCGAGTTAATGCCTATTTAAAAGAATTTTTTCAACTAAAAAATGTCCGATATCGAACGGGGAAGAAGGCCAAAGTTCACTTTGATCTTGTGACTCTTGTTTATAATGCCTCGAAATTAGCAGTAGATCGTATCAACCAACAAATAAACAAAATAACTCAAGCTGCTTAATCCTTTTAAAAAATGTGTGATTAAAATTCGGTCACTCTAGCGAAAGAAAAAAACTATTATGAAATTGACTCATGTATTAAAACGATTAATTTTTGTTGTGCAAATTTGGATAGGAAATTAAAAATGATTATTACTTATGAAATTAAAAATCCTACAAGACAATTTTTTTATCGATCTTTTAAAAAATCAAATATGTATATGATTATAGTAAAAGATAGAAAATATTCTTATGGAGACTAGTTAATGAAGAAACCCTTTCTATTTTTTATCTCATTTATGCTGGTTATGATATTTTTTACTAGTCCAGCATCAGCACAGACAGCAACAAGACAACTAAACTTACTGTGAGCGGAGTCTTAAAAGGAGATAAAATAAAAGTTTATTCTTCAATAAATGCAAAAAATTATGATAAACAGCTTACTGCATCATCATCAAATGTCACTTTTGAAGTGCAAAAGAAAGAGAAAGTCTATCTTTCTATTACACACCTTGGAATGTGAGAGAGCTCACGCATCGACATTTTTGCAAATAGTAGAGATCTAAGAGGGGAGCAGATGTTGAATAGCATCTGCTTTTTTCGCTTGTCCCGCCATGATTTCAATCTGAAGGCTTCTAGCATTATATAATTTTTTTCTGATTTTTCAAATGTTAACTAAAGGATTGCGAGGGCAATATTTAAGGGGAAATTAAGGATGGAAGAATAAATTATAGTTACGACATTAATAAAGGAGTAACTGTATGAAAAAGATAAATTATATTAAATTTGCGCTAGATTTAATTATGGCTGTTTTATTTGTTTTATTTTTTAATAAAAACGTATTGGGAGGGCTGACCTTTCATGAAATTGCAGGCCTTGGTTTTGCGGCAGCGTATTTTACTCATATTTTTCTGAACTGGAAATGGGTGAAAAACGTAACAATGAAGCTGTTTGATCGGAAATTGTCCTGGAACGTTCGAGGCAGCTATGCGTTAAATTTATTACTATTAATAACAATGTCTTTTATTATTATCAGTGGAATACTTATTTCTAGAGTGGTATTTCCAAATATCAACATAGGAAATGAAAGTTGGTTTAAGGTCACTCATATATCCATTTCGTTTTTAGTTTTAGCACTTATAGGCATCCATGTTGGACTTCATTGGCAATGGGTTGTGAATATTTGGCAGAAAATGTGGAAGTACAAGCCGAAAAAGGTTTGGCTCGCTCATACCGCAAGAGTAGCAGCAGTTCTTATTTTACTGTTTGGTGTATATGAAATGAAGAGTACAGGATTTATAAACCGTCTGGCAAGTTCAGGTTCCATCATAGGAATAGGGTCATCGCAAGAAATGGAAAAAGGCGGAAAAGGAGCGATGATGGGTGGACACGGAGATTTTGATTCTGATTCTGCAAATTCTGGGGAATTTCAAGCTTCAGCTGGAGAAATGCCAAGTCGTACAGATGGACAAAATACTTTCCAGCCTCCATCTGGAGAGCGGCCGGATAATTTTGAAGGGAAAATGGGCGGCGATCATGGTGAAGGTGGAGGCAGCAACGTATTTAGCGTAATTGCAACCTATACAGGAATTATGGCTGTGTTTGTCGTTGTTGCTTATTATTTGAAAAAATTAACTAACAGAAAAAGAAAAGGCAAAAAGACAAAAGATATTGGACAAAAACAGCCTGCAGCTGGCCAATAAACCTAAAAAAGATTTATCATTATTTAACGGGCAGTAAAGCCCCCGCTGATTGAAGTTTCACTTTATCAGATTTATAAAATTAAAGGCCCTGCAAGAATGGCTTGCAGGGCTAAACACATTAATTTTCTTGAATATCTTTGCGGTTTTTCTTGAAAATCTTAGATAATACTTCGTAAACGATTGGAACGATTACTAATGTTAATAGGGTAGAGCTTATTAACCCGCCAATTACAGTAACAGCTAAACCTTTGGAGATTAAACCGCCGCCGCCTGAGCCTAGCGCCAATGGAATTAATGCACCGACAGTTGCAATTGCTGTCATTAAGATTGGGCGAAGACGAGTTGCCCCAGCTTCAAGAACGGCTTCACGCATATTCATGCCGTCACGTTCCATATGAATAATCCGGTCAACTAGTACAATGGCATTTGTTACAACGATACCGATCAACATGAGCAGTCCCATCATAACAGATACAGAGATTGTTTCACCTGCGATCAATAGACCAACAAATGAACCAATTACTGCAAATGGAAGAGAGAATAGAATCGCAAATGGTGCGACACCTTCACGGAATGTAACAACAAGGATGAAGTATACAATCGCGATTGCTGCAAGCATTGCTACTCCAAGCTGTGTAAATGTTTCATTCATATCTGCAGATACACCAGCAACTTCTGTTGAAACACCTTTTGGCAAGTCTAGTTTATCCACTTTTTTATCTACTTGAGATGTTACTTTTGAAATATCATCGCTTTTGATAGTGCCTGATACAGAGGCATAATACTCTCCTTTGCTGCGTGAAAGGGTATTTAGTGTTGTGCCTTTTTTAACTTCTACAAGTTTAGAAAGAGGCTTTTTGCCCTGTGCAGTAGTTATTTCTGTATCCAGCATTTCATCAATTGATTTAGGCTGTTTTGCTTTTTCTTGCTGTACAATAACATCTAAAGACTCTCCATCTTTTTCCACAGTTGTTAAGACATCTTTAGTAGAGGAAGGATTTAGCATCATAACAAGCTGGCCTGTAGTTAAGCCATATTGCAATAGCTCATCTTGTTCTACCTTAAATGTATATTCTACATATGCATCTTCTGCACTTGATGAAACATCTTTTAAACCATCGTTATCTTTCATAATGTTTTCTACTTTTTTCACAGCTTCATTTAGTTTATCTAAATCTTCACTGTATAAAGTATAGCTGATTTCATTTGTAGATCCTGTTGCAGAAGTGAAGTTTTGGCTTTTCCATTCGCCGGATTGGCCAATGTTTTTCACATAATCTTCAATTTTGTCGCGAACCTCTGGGAAGTCTTTCATGTCTGGGTCAAAGATTAAATACATAAGGGCGCCGCCAGAACCTCCGCCCATCATTGCAGACATCTGATCAGCCTCATCGTTGACGGATAATTGAACAATATCAATATCGTCACGATCAAGCATTTTGTCTTCTACCACTTTAATATTTTTTAAAGTATCTTCTTTTAATTCACCAGCAGCTGGCGTGTAAGTTAAATACATGGTTTTTTCTTCTTCACTGCCCATAAAGCTGAAGCCGATTAATGGTGTTAACGCTAAGCTTCCGACTAATAAAACAATGGCAATGATAGATGTGATAATCTTATGGTTAAGAGCTTTTTGAAGAACGCCTTTATACCACAAGGATAATTTGCCGACTTCTTTATGGCTGCTTTCTGTTTTTTCACTGTATAACTTTTTCTTAAATAAGAAGTGGGATAATGCAGGAACCACTGTAATTGCAACAAGCAGAGAAGCGCCAAGGGCAAATGTCATTGTTAGGGCAAATGGCGTAAATAGTTCGCCAACCATGCCGCCAACGAAAATAAGTGGAGCAAATACTGCAACTGTTACTAATGTTGATGATAGAATTGGCTTAAACATTTCAATTGTCGCCTCGCGTACAAGAGCACGGCCTGTCAACTTCTCATCTTTTAGATGCAAGCGACGGTAAATATTTTCTACAACAACGATAGAGTCATCAATTACACGTCCGATGGCAACCGTGATGGCACCAAGTGTCATAATATTTAATGTAATGTCCATCCAGTTTAATAGAAGCAATGCCATGAAGATAGATACTGGGATGGAAATGATAGAAATGATTGTTGACTTAAAGTCGCGCAAGAACAATAGGATAATCAATACAGCAATTAATCCGCCAAATACTGCTTTTTCAATCATTGTAGATACAGATTCTTGGATTGGTTTTCCTTGGTCGACTGTTATATCGATATCTAGACCGTCAATTTTTTTCTTTTCATCTTTTACTAAATCTTTTACTTTATTTACAACATCCACTGTGTTTGCTTGTTGATCTTTAACAATTTGGATTGCAATTGCATCTTTTCCGTTAGTGCGGGAAACAGATTGCACTTTGCCGATAACTTCAATTTTTGCGATGTCTTTCAGCTTGACAAATGGAGATGGATTTTCAGCTGTTGGCGTGACTGCAATTTGCATATTTTTTAATTCATTTGCTGTCATGAATTTGCCGTCAATAGAAACTGCTTCTTCACCTTCATCAAATTCATAAAGTCCTAATGAAACGTCCATATCACTTGCTTGAATCATTTCTTTGACTTTATCTTCTGTTAAACCGAGTTTTTCCATTTTTTCTTGGTTATAAGTAAGGTCTACTTCTTCAATATGTTGACCGCTTGTTGTTGCTGAAGTTACTCCATCAATTTTTTCAATCTTTGGAAGCAGGATATCTTCTACTGTTGAAGTTAATTCTACGATATCTTCTTTTGAGCTGCTTACACTTAAAGCGACAACTGGCATCATGTTCATGCTGATGGCAGAAACAGTAGGTGTTTCAACGCCATCCGGCAATTCAACAGATTCTACTGCCGATTTTAATTCTCGTTTTGCTTCATCCATATCTATTCCATATTCATATTCCACTTGTACATTTGACATGTTAGAATACGAATTAGAGTAGACGGCTTTCACATTTTCAAGACCTTCTACTGCTTTTTCAATAGGCATGGATATATCATCCATAACCTTCTCTGGAGTTTCTCCTGGATATATGCCTGTTACGGTAAGATAGGGTATGGAAATATCAGGAATTGTCTCCATGTTCATGCGAGTCCCTGAATAAATACCTGAAACAGTAATAATAATGGTCAGCAACCATACTGCAAGCTTATTACCCAGGACAAAATTTACTACACCTTTCAACTATTACACCTTCCTTTAATTGACTTGCTAAGCTTATTTTTTTATAATAATGACTAAGTGGTCATTTGTCAACAACAATCTAGGAGTGAAGAAATAAAATGATGAAAAAACAATTAATAATGGAAAAAGCGCTGGAACTTTTTGCGAAGCAAGGGTTTGAAGCCACTTCCGTTCAGCAGATAACCGAACAATGCGGCATTTCAAAAGGCGCCTTCTATTTGTCGTTTAAATCAAAAGATGAGTTGATTTTATCATTGATAGATCATTTTATGATGCAGTTCACTTCCAATCTTGACTGCATAGTCAGAGATACTAAAGAAACGAATGAATTGCTATATAAATTTTATTATGCTAACCTTTCTTCCCTTTATAAATATTCTGATTTTGCAAAAACTTTTATGAAAGAGCAGACGCATACATTTAATGAAGAGTTTATCTTAAAAATTCATTATTATGACAGTCTGATGGAGAAAATTATCTTATCCATGATTGAAAGAATATATGGTGAGCATCTTCAGACTAAATTGGATATTATGTATAGTATTAAAGGCTTTATGAATATTTATTCCCACCTTTTTCTGTTTTCTCAGGTTCCGTTTAATTTACATCAATTAGCACAATCCCTTGTAGAAAAAACTGATCTTCTGGCAAAACATGCGACTGTGCCATTTTTAACAGAAGAACTTTATCAAAAAGTAAAGCATTCATTAAATGAAAGCGAACGCAAGGAGAAAATTCTTGAAATCATTGATCAAAAGATAGAAGAAATAGAAGCTGGTTCTATCGAACAAGAATCATTTATTTTACTAAAACAGCAACTCCAAGAACCATCATTCAGCCCAGCAATTATTAAAGGTTTGCTTGAAAATATTAGCTATAACCCACATTGCAAGTGGGTTACCTATTTGCTGCGGAGCTATTGGAAGATGTAAATTTAACAAAATAAGCGAAGATGCACAGTAAAACTTTTCATTATGATTAATTTGTTAATTAGAGCATTCCTTTTTGGATGCTCTTTTTAATTTTCCTAATAACTAGGTATTAATATTCATCTTGCATTTTAATATACGCTTTATGTGAATAAAAAGTTTCATTTTTGTTAAATAACTTGAAAAAATTTTTAAAATATATATAAAAGCGTATACAAAAAAATGGACTAAATGGGGAATAGATTTTATATTCAGAGTGGAAATATCAAAAATATAGTCAACTTTTTATCCCGCATTAACGGCCAGCAATACCTCCATCTCAAGATGAGGAAAAAAGAGGGAAATCTGAGTGGAAAAAGTAGCCCATAAAAGTTCGGATTAATTTAATTAACTTAAAGTTTGTCTACTCCTGTCGATTATTTCCGAGGAAATCGTTAAAGTGGGGGTATGAGTATATTGCTAGTTTTAAGGCATTTTATAATTCGCCAAAAAATACAGTAAACTTGTATGTATAAATGAGGAATTATTCTAATGTCAAAAATAATAGGGAGAGTGTAAAGATTGATTGGCTGGGAATTTAATTAAAGAACAAAAAATAGAATAGAAGCAGCATAAATCGTTATGCTGCTTCTGCTGGCTCAGATAATCAGTCCAGCTCTTTTACTTCAAATGGCAGCAAGCTTCTTTCAATTTGTACTCTATGAGATTCATACTGTGGTGGAAGCATCAATTGCTCACCCATTGTTTTTTCTGATTCATCATGTGCAAAACCAGGGGGATTTGTTGCTATTTCAAATAGAATTTCCCCATGCTCTCTGAAATAGATAGCATTAAAGTAGTTTCTATCTTGGACAGGAGTGACGCTATATCCATTTGCTGCAACATACTTTTGCCAATCCAATTGATCCTGGTCATCAACAGCTCGCCATGCGATATGGTGAACGGTGCCTACACCCATTTGTCCACGTCCAATAGGAGTTGATTTAAGGTCAATAATATTTCCTATATCAGCTTTAGAACGATAACGAGTGAAATCTCCTTCTTTGCCGACCAATTCAAGCCCCATTACTTTTTCCAATAATTCAGCTGTTTTCTCTGGCTGAGTGGATAATAGAGTAGCTCCGCCAAATCCTTTGACAGCCACTTCTGGTGTTACATCTCCAAACGTCCATGTATTGATTTCCCCAGCTTCTCTTTCCACTATTTCCAAGTGCAGACCATGGGGATCATCAAATTCTAAATACTGTTCTCCAAAGCGCTCCATTACAGTAAATGGAACATTAAATTTTTCTAGTCTTTTTTTCCAAAAATCCATAGAACCTTTTGGAACAACATAAGAAGTGACTCCGACTTGGCCATCGCCAATGACTCCTTGACGGGCTCCTGCCCATGGAAAGAAAGTAATAATTGTTCCTGGTTTTCCGCCTTCATTGCCAAAATAAAGGTGATAAGTGCCAGGATCATCAAAATTTACTGTTTGTTTTACCAAACGCAATCCTAAAACACCAGCGTAAAAATCGACATTTTCTTGTGGGTGACCTACGATTGCAGTTATATGGTGAATTCCCAATGTTTTTTTGCTCATATTTACACTCCCTTTTCAAACGAAATCCTATTATTAAAAGGAACTTTCTTCCTTATTTTGTTCTTAGTTTAGAAATTAAAATCTTATTATATAATTTTTTCTTTGAATTAAGAATCTCTAATTGAAGATATTTTAGAATAAAAAGGCGTCTAAAGCATATTTGCCAGGACCTGTTAAAGCTATTCCAATAGCAACTGCAAGCAATGTCAGATTATATTCATATCCATTAGCTGTTGACCATAATCCATTAGGACCGTGTACCCTAACAATAGCCATTACCATTGTTCCTGCAATCATAATGCCTGCAAGTGGAGTCAGAAGTCCTAAAGCAAAAAGAATGCCGCCAATTAACTCGGCTAATCCTGCAAAAAGAGCCATTGTCACGCCAGGTTTCATGCCAATGGAATCAAACCAGCCGCCCGTGCCCTTTAATCCATAGCCGCCAAACCAGCCAAACAGTTTTTGGGCACCATGCCCGATGAAAAGTAAGCCAATTACTAAACGAATAATTAATAAACCAAAATCTATCATTTTAAAATCCTCCAGATTATTATTTTATCTCGAAATCGAGATATTATATTTAAAAAAATTAGTTTTCTGCTCTTTTGTTTATCTTTTTTAATAGAGCAACAAGCATGTTTGCCTCATCATCATTTAGAGAACCTAGCAAGTAATCAACTAATTCCCGATGTTTCGGCATGATATTGTCCATCAGCTTGTTCCCATCATTTGTTAATGCGACATGGATTACTCTCCGGTCATCAGGACATGCGCTGCGAATTAATAAACCTCTCTGTTCTAATTTATCAATAATATATGTCATCGATCCACTTGATATAAGTATTTTGCTGCCTATTTGCTGAATGGTCGATTTGTCCATATGATAAAGCACTTCTAAAACAGAAAATTCCGTAATGCCGAGATTGTTTTTTGCCAATTCCAGCTTCATGCGTTCCTGCAGCGCTTTAGATGTTTGCATTAAAACAAGATAGGATAAATTCGCGCACCTTTTTTCCATGTATTTCACCCCCCCCTGAAAAATATCCTTAATTCAAATATCTTGAACATGAGATAATGATAATACGCAAAAACTTTTATGTCAATAGTCTTTTTATATCTAGTCGGTGGTTTTTAAAGACAAGTAACTACTATCCAAGAATCACCTATCATTAGAGCTGAAACTAAGTTTTGAAAATAAAAAACAGCGACTGCAGCTGAGATGGTAAAATGAACATAGATAATTTTAAACAGGGAAAGATAAGACTAAAAAACATAAATTCACAAATAGAGAGCAAGCAGATAGAAACAAAAAGGTTATGGAGGAGAAGATATTTTGGCAATAAAAAGCATAAAGAAAAATCTGGAAACTCTTCGCAAAATTTATTCCAAGCATCTTACAGTAGAACTAATAGCAGAGGAATTGTCAGCATGTTCCCCAGAAGATAATGCATTAACAATAAAATTCCAAATGGAAAAACTTGATTTTGATTATTATGGAGTGGCGGTTGATGGCAAAATTCTTGGCTATATTATTCAATCAGAACTGGATGAAGGGCTGATTTCCGAGTATATGCATACATTTCAGATGGAGGATCTTGTTTCCGAATCCACTTCTTTACTGGAATTGCTGCTGATTTTAAGAGAAAGGCATCCTGTTTTTATATTAGAAAGCAACCGCATAAACAAGCTGATAACTGTCGCCGATTTGCAAAAGCAGCCAATCCGCATGCTGATATTTGGATTAATATCGATTTTGGAAATGAATTTAGTCGAATTGATTATGGACTATTATCCAAATGAACAATGGAAAGATCGTTTAAGCGATAATCGGATAAATGAAGCGACGAAGATATTTGCTTTAAGAAAAGAAAAAAATGAAGGCTTAGGACTAATTGATTGTATTCAGCTGGCGGATAAAGGCATGATTGTCCAAAAAACTCCTGATTTATTAGAAAAGTTAGAGTTTCCTTCAAGAAGGGAAGCAAAACAATTTTTTAACAGAATAGAGGAATTGAGAAATAATACGGCGCATTCGCAAGAGTATGTCTACAATGATTTTAATGAGTTTTTGGATATCATTGCAAGGCTGGAGCGAGTGTTGAGTCTTATTTAAAAAAAGTGCCCGATTCCTACGGCTGGGAATAGGCACTTTTTTAAACTTATTCTCTATAGGCCATGCTAGATTGTTTCAAAAAGCAAGCAAGCTGAATTTTTAACATGTCCTCTGAATTTGAAAATGAAACCTTTAACTTATCCTCAATTTTTTTAATTCTTTGATATAGTGTATTAACATGTATATGCAATTGTTTAGCAGTTAAGGAGATGGAACGGTTGTTTTGAATATAAGCCAATAATGTTTCTTCTAAAGATTGATTTTTATCGAGATCTATCTGCAATGGCAGAAACACTTCATTAATAAATCTATGTAATTCCTCACTCGGCTGGTTTAGGAAGAGACGGTTAATGCCAATTTCCTGGTAATGCATGATGCCAATTAATTTTCTCGATTTTTGGAAATCTAAAGTTTTTTCAGCTTCTGAATAGCTAGCAGCTATATCCTCAAGATTTTCATAGCATGCACCTACAGCTATACGCAGAGAAGACCCGTTAGTGTTCTTCCAGCTGGCTTGAAGGTGATGCAGTCGGTTTTCGAAATCATTCATACTTATTTCTTGAGGGAATTGGCATAAAAGTGTTACTTTATCCTGGGACCCGAATACAACCGGAAGATGTTTCGAATAAGCTTTTTTAAGATCGGAAACTAATCGGTGAATTTGTATATTCATAAAGTCTTTTTCATGCGTATATGCCAGCTGAATAATAATGGCTGTATAAAAGGAATTCTGCTGAATGCCTAGTTCTAATCCTTTTTCGCAAAGCTGCCCATACTCTTTTAATTGCAGAAACTGATGGAAGCGGTCTGAGATTTTTTTGTAGAAAGAATCTGTAAGCGTTTGTTGTCTGATTATTTCTAAAGCAATAATAGAACTTGATTGTTCAAAAACCATTTTATCCAGTGCGGTCAATTCATTTTCATTTACAACGGCAATTAGCATGCCGATGATAGTATTAATTGCGATAATGGGATGGAAATAGAATGTACTTTTTTGATCAGTGGAGATAAAGGTTCTGAATTCGGCCTTTGTTATAGTTGTCAGCTGTTCTGGATGAAAAACAGGAGCATTTTTATGCCAGCTGTTTGGATTGGAATATACTTGATTATCAGTAAAATCAATGATGGCTATAGGTATATTTACCATTCTTCTTAATTCATTTGCTATAATTTTTAGCCCTTTGCTTTGTAAGGAAAGATTCATAAAAGAGTGATGAATTTCATCTCGCTGAATAAGAATATTATTCTGTTCTTTTAAATGCTGATAAAGTCTTGAATTCGTTAAAGCGATGGATACTTGGTCAGAAAAACTTTCCAATAATTTTTGATCTTTTGCAGTTAATAGCGGATAAGGACCATTTTGATAGATGATCAATACACAAAGGACAGTTTCCTCGACAACAATTGGAACAGAAATAATGGCCTGCAATTCTTCGAAATGATAGGAACTTTGTAAATATGTCTGGTTTTCGATGGTGATGGATAAAGATTCATTCCATATGTCATTAAAAGAGGTTAAGATAATGGATTTATTTTCTCTGAAAGTTTTTCCAATGATTCCTTCGCCTATTTTCATCCGCATTTTTTGAATTTCTGCTGATGGCCCACCTGCCCACGCTTTGGGGATAAGAATATCTTCTTTAGGATTATACATCCAAAGTACGCCCATATCAGCAGCCGGTATAACAGAAAGAGAATTTTTCAGGATTTTTGTTAGCAGATCATCCAAATTATTTAAAGAGGATATATCACGTATGCTTTCCATCATTTTATTTCGAATATATTTTTCTCTCTCCAGCATTTGTTCAAGGTAATAGGTATAAATAATCTGTTCTAAATGCTTTAGCTCCTTCTTTTGCAAGGTTTTTCCCTCTATAAAAATGATGATAGCAAATCCTTTATCCATTTCAAAATATAGATTGGATTTATGATGTTGAAAGTTCATGGAAGGGTTATTCGGATATATTGGCGAAAAGTCTCTGTCATTTAATACTTTCCATATTTGAAATGATGAAATTTTGCAGTCCTCTATTAAAAATTGCTTTAAAATTTTTAAGCTCCCCATAAATTGTCCTTTCAAGTGTATATTTCTACATTAAATTCCCCTTTATTATATATAAAATCATATTGTTTGAATAGTCTGATTTTTAATATATTTATATTAGTAAAATATTAAAAAGGTGGAGGGGGAATAAACGTGAGTGCCAAGAAGAATGTCAAGTATATCATTATTACCATGCTTTTTTTAGGGTGGTGCCTCGGGAACTTTGATCGTTTTATCATTAATTATGCAATTCTTGGTATTTCAGAGGATTTGCAGCTTTCAGCATCGACAACAGGAATTGTCTTGAGCAGTTTTTTTGCTGGTTATGCATTAATGCAAATTCCAGGAGGATGGCTCGCTGATAAATTTGGCTATCGCAAGGTCTTAATTACAGCTTTATTGCTTCTGTCAAGCTTTACGGTGTTGACAGGCTCTGCCTGGTCATTAGTTTCTCTTATATTTATTCGTTTTCTTTTTGGATTAGGGGAAGGGAGCTATTTTCCTGCTGCTTCAAAAGGAATTGCCAATTGGTTTCCGCAGAATGAAAGAAGTAAAGCAATGTCTATTATGCTTACTTCGGGAACTATTATGGGGGTGGTTACACCGATTGCCGGAACAATTTTGATGCAGAGTATTGGCTGGAGAATGATTTTTTACATCGTTGGAGGAGTTGGGCTGTTAATTACAGCATTATTCTATTTCTTTCTGCAAGAAAAAAAGGATCTGAAAATTATTCAGGCAAAACAATCAGCGCAAGAAAAGAATCAAAAGGCATCTCCCTTAAGAGCTGTTTTAAAAACACCAATGATTTGGAATTTGTTTATTGCCTACTTTAGCATTTATGCAGTTAACTGGGGCTTGTCTTCTTGGATGCCAACATATTTAGCGCAGGTAAAAGGCTTGGATTTAACAAGAGTTGGCATGATTTCGGCGATTCCAGCATTTGCAGGCATCTTTGCAATGCTCGCAAGCGGATATATTTTAGATCGTCTACCTGAAGGAAAGGACAAGCTGGTTGCTGCTATTTTTGGATTGTTGACTGCTGTGTTCCTGTATTTAATGGGATCTGCTCCTACAATCACTATGTTTGTCACTTATCAAAGCGTTGTTACAATCTTGCTTTCTTTTAATATTATTTTAATTACTTCTGTTCCTTTGAAAATACTTTCAGAGTCTGTAGTTGGAACAGCAAATGGTTTTATCAACACAGGTGCACAATTCGCAGGGGTACTGACGCCCATGCTTATAGGATTTTTAGTCGATTTCTTTGGAGGCTCTTATAATGCTGCCTTTATTATGCTAGTTTGTTTTGCTCTATTATGCTCAGCAGCACTATTTCTAATAAGACCAAAAAAACAGCTAGTTTCATTGGAATCCAATTCATTGTCTAATTTAATAGAGGGGGAAAAATGAACATGAATATTACAGGAGAAATATCTAGATTAATAGACAACAAAAGCAATCTTTACAAGCAGCTAAGTGATCAGGTTTGGGAGTATGCGGAGACGCGATTTGAGGAATTTCAATCAGCAGAATTGTTATGTGATTCGCTAGAACAAGAGGGGTTTTCAGTAGAACGGGGAGTTGTGGGGCTTGAAACAGGATTTATAGGCAGCTATGGAAGCGGTGGACCAGTTGTTGCAGTTCTAGGAGAATTTGATGCATTGGCCGGCTTAAGTCAGAAAGCGGGATTTAAAGAATATAGTCCAGTAGATGTAAATGGCAATGGACATGGATGCGGCCACAACTTATTAGGAGTAGGGGCACTTGCTGCGGCAATTGCTATTAAAGAGTATTTGCAAGCACATAAACTCCAAGGAACAGTGAAATATTTCGGATGCCCTGCTGAAGAAAGCGGCTATGGCAAGTCATTTATGGCTAGAGACGGGCTCTTTAAAGATATTGATTTTGCTTTATCATGGCATCCTAGTACAGCAAATGCTGTAATGAATGCCTACTCTAATGCAGTCATTCATGCGACTTTTCAGTTTAAAGGCCGCAGTGCACATGCAGCCGCCTCTCCTCATTTAGGGAGAAGTGCATTAGATTCTGTAGAGCTGATGAATGTTGGCGTCAATTATATGCGTGAACATATGGAAGATGAAGCGCGCATTCATTATGCCGTTACAAATTCAGGAGGGCTTGCTCCGAATGTAGTGCAGGCGGAAGCTGAAGTGACTTATTTAATAAGAGCGCCAAAACCTCACCAAGTAAAAAATCTGTATGAGCGAGTTGTAGATTGTGCAAAAGGTGCTGCATTAATGTCCCAAACAAGCATGGAGGTCCAAATCGAAGGCTCTTGCCATAACTTAATTTCTAATAGCACATTGGAAAAAATCATGCATCAGCATTTGGATGATTTGGGTTTTCCGGAAGTAACAATAGAAGAAGTGGAGTTTGCTAAAGAAATATATAATTCATTGACAGACCTTGAAAAGAAAAGTGCTGAATCATCGGTTGGAAAAGAGCTGGGGCAGCGCTTAAAGGAGAAACCAATTGTGGACTTTATTCTGCCTTATTCAGAAAATCCTGCCTTTATGGGCGGTTCTACGGATGTTGCTGATGTAAGCTGGAATGTACCAACAGCGCAATGCACTACGGCAACTTGGGCGTTTGGTACACCTTTTCATACATGGCAAGTAGTTTCACAAGGTAAAGAATCATATGCCCATAAAGCAATGCTGTTGGCAGGAAAAGCGCTGGCAAGCACTGCAATCACAGCAATAGAGAATCCTTTCATAATTGAAAAGGCAAAAGCAGAATTGCAGGAAAGATTAGATGGGGAGACATATGAAGCATTAATACCAAAAGAGCTTCAGCCGCCGAAGAACAAGAGGCAGGAAGCAGTTTATTAAGGGGTAAATAAAGATAGAATGGGAAAGAAGTGATGGATTTCCATGAAATACAGAACGGTTTTTGACATAATTGGACCAATCATGATTGGTCCATCTAGTTCTCATACAGCAGGTGCAGCGAAAATAGGCCGTGTAGCGAGACTATTATTTGGCAGGCAGCCGAAGTGGGCAAAGGTATCTTTTTACGGTTCTTTTGCACAAACCTATCAAGGACATGGCACAGATGTTGCCATTATTGGAGGTATTCTTGATTTTGATACATTTGATGAACGCATTCCCTCCTCGTTATCGATAGCAGAAGAAATTGGCATGGATATTTCCTTTATAGAGGAAAAAGCAAATGTGGATCATCCTAACACAGCTCGGATTGTTATAGGCGATGAAGTGGATCAGCTTGAGCTTGTTGGGATTTCGATAGGCGGAGGAAAGATCGAAATAATAGAACTAAATGGTTTCCAGCTGAAGCTTTCTGGAAATCACCCTGCTCTGTTGATTCTTCACCAGGATAGGGCCGGAACAATTGCCGCAGTAGCAAATATTTTAGCTGAATTAAGCATCAATATTGGTCATATGGAAGTGGCAAGAAAAGAAAAAGGGCAAATGGCGATGATGACAATAGAGGTTGACCATAATCTGGATAATGATGTTTTAAAAAGATTAATGAAATTGCCGAATATCATACAAGCAACCAAAATTATTCAATAAGATTGACAATGCAGCACTTAGAAAACAGCAAAAAGCGGTTCTAAAAGAGAATATGCTTAGAGGAGCGAAAAGCAGCATGTTTAGAAATGTAGCAGAACTTGTAAGGTTGGCCGAAAAAGACAGTGTGAGTATAGCAGAAATAATGATCCGCCAAGAAATAGAAGTTCATGAAACAACTCGTCAAACGATAATGGAGCAGATGGATAAGAACTTGTCGGTAATGGAACGGGCAATCGAAAGAGGGTTGTCAGGTGTTGCATCACATACCGGTTTAACTGGGGGCGATGCAGTCAAAATGCAAAGCTATATTAGTGGAGGAAATTATTTATCGGGAAAACCAGTATTGGACGCAATCAGCAAAGCGGTCGCAACTAATGAAGTAAATGCAGCGATGGGCATCATCTGTGCAACACCTACCGCAGGGTCCGCCGGCGTTGTGCCAGGAACTTTATTTGCGGTAAAGGATCAATTGAATTTAACCAGAAAGCAAATGGTGGAATTCCTTTTTACAGCAGGTGCATTTGGATTTGTTGTAGCGAATAATGCTTCCATTTCAGGAGCAGCAGGGGGCTGCCAGGCTGAAGTAGGTTCAGCAGCAGGAATGGCTGCGGCTGCTTTAGTACAAGCAGCCGGCGGAACTCCCGCACAATCAGCAGAAGCCATGGCCATATCGCTAAAAAATATGCTTGGCTTAGTATGCGATCCAGTAGCAGGGCTTGTTGAAGTGCCCTGTGTAAAACGCAATGCCATGGGAGCGGCAAATGCCATGGTATCAGCCGATATGGCTCTTGCAGGAATAACAAGCCGAATACCATGTGATGAAGTAATTGAAGCAATGTATAAAATCGGCCAAACAATGCCTGTTGCTTTAAAAGAAACGGCTCAAGGAGGACTTGCGGCAACTCCAACTGGCCAAAGGCTTGCGGCCAAGTATTTTGGAAAACGAGCATAGAAGAATTTTATTAGAAATTATGCATCAATTTTTTATATAATAATGTGAGAGGAAGCGGCCTTATTAGTTATGAGGGTCGCTTTTTTGATGAAGAAACAATTGGGCATATCACAGGAATATGTCTATAATGTTTTTAATGAATTTTTGGATAGCGTTGCGAGGCTGGAGAAAGTATTGAGTTTGATTTGAAAATAGGAGAATAAGGTGAGTGGATCTCAGCAAGCTGAATAAAAAGGAACCAGCCAACCTATTTATAGCTGCACTTTTTAGAAAGGTGGTTCGTTATGAAAAGAAGAACAGAGATACTGAATGTGGAAGGGAAATCTATAGAATATTCTGTTTTGGGAGAGGGGATACCAATTCTTGTCATGCACGGGGGTCATTCCAATTGTTATGAGGAATTTGGAATTCATGCTTTAGCAGAAAATGGGTTTTCTATTATTATTCCTTCTAGGGCAGGCTATGGGAAAACGTCAAAAGAAATTGGAGAAAATTTATTTGCTGCTTGCTCTTATTATTCACTATTATTGCAGCATCTAAATATCAATAAAGTGCATCTTCTTGCCATTTCAGCTGGAGGTCCATCAGGAATTGTTTTTGCCTCCACTTATCCTGAACAAGTCATTACATTGACATTGCAAAGTGCGGTAACAAAAGAGTGGCTGACAAAAGCGGATAAAGAATATAAAGCTGCCCAAATTTTATTCCATCCAAAAATCGAAAAATACACGTGGAGCTTAATGGCTTTTCTAACCAATAAATTTCCTCGGATGATTTTTAAGCAAATGGCATCTTCCTTTAGCACTCTTGCATTTAATCAAATAGAAAAATTAATGAAAGAAGAAGATATAGAAGCAATACAAAAAATGAATAATCGACAGCGTTCAAACGAAGGATTTTTGCTCGATCTAAGCAAAAACAATATGATCTCAAAGGAAATGCTGCAAGCCATTTCTTGTCCAACTCTCATTATGCACAGCAAAAATGATTATGCTGTACCAATGGAACATGCAGAAAATGCCCATGAACATATTCCTTTGGCGAATTTAATCCAGCTTGATACATGGGGACATTTGATTTGGCTGGGAAAAGGATCTGAAGAAACAGATAAAAATCTATTGGCATTTTTAAAAAGGAACCAGATATCTTTCTGATTATAATAAGTATATAACCGAAGCAGCCAGACAATCATAATAAATATAGGAGACGCTGATTGAGTATTTGAGGAAGCGGAGTGAGTGAAATTTCTTTAAAAAGAAGTTTTACTCATTTTTTATATTGTTGCTTATTCGAATTATATATTGTAAAAAACAGTCCTATTTTTATCTTAAAAGGATTTTAATGGTAAATTAGAGTATATGGATAACAATTCCTATGAATCTATCAAGCCATACGCAGCATAGGTTTATCATACTAGTCTTTGAGTTGCCACTTTTTGGGGGGATGTTTAGAAATATTACATCTGATAGCCTAATAGTAGAGAAACGACTACTAGGAGGCAAAGAATATGAAAAAATTAAAGAAACTAATAGTAGCCGCTGGGGTAATGTTATCTATTTCAGCATTTACATTAACAAATCAAGCTGATGCTGCAACAAATCGCACGGTGCAATCTGGCGATACGTATTGGAAAGTAGCAAAAGGATTTGGCATTTCTGTAAATGACTTAATGAATGCAAACAATAGTAAACCACTGATTACAGGTCAAAATATGATTCTGCCAAATGCTGCAATCTCTGCAGCAGATAAAGATTTAATGGCACGTTTAGTGCGTGCAGAGGCTGTCGGCGAGCCTTATGCCGGCAAGGTTGCCGTTGCCGTTGTCGTACTAAACCGTGTAAAGAGCAATCAATTTCCTAATACAGTCAGCGGAGTAATCTATGAAAAATCGAATGGCTATTATGCCTTCACTCCAGTACAGAACGGAGAAATCAATAAGCCAGCTGATGCTGAATCGAAAAAGGCTGTAAACGAAGCGATCGCTTTAGGCGGGCAAGGCAATGGTTCATTATTCTTCTATAATCCAAAAACAGCTACAAGCGATTGGGTAGCAACACGCCAAGCAACCGTTACGATTGGAAATCATCGTTTTGCTAAATAAATAGAGGAAAAGCATCAATCTTTATGGGTTGGTGCTTTTTGTTTGGGGTTTATGGTTTAAAGGAACAGTGTATAAAAAATAAAGAATGCAGCACTACTCGATACTGGAATGAGTGGTGCTGCATTTTGTTTTTCTAAGTTCTTTCATTAATTATAAATTATCTGGATTAAACTTTTTCTTTAACTTTCATATAGTTGCATCTTCCGATAAAAATCTGCTTTTATCTTTTTGATCAGTGACTATGTATAGCCCGTCTTTTTGGATTGTATTTGGCAATTAAATGCTGATAATGGCATTATGTTTTTGAATATGTAAAAGCTACAAATATGCAAGACTGAATTAAATCTTGCATATTTGCTGCTAATTAATTATTGGGGATGTTGAACAAAAGCCCCATACAGTTTTATTGCAGCTTATGTCATCTGATTTAAGCTAATTTCTCAATGTACTGATTGTCATGTAAAGTTTTATCGCTATCAAAAAATGGTCCATTCTCGCCGTTTTTATAAATACCGCTCTTTTTCTCGCCCATTTTTAAAATAAAATCGGAATAATAATAATTAGAATAATAGGAACTATTAGGATTAAATACCCGATTGGATTTGCAAAATTTATGGTAAAACCCACACCAAAACGCTTTTCTACAAAGACAGAAGGGTCGTTGCGGTTAAAATAGAATAAACCGCCTATCCAATACTTATCTTCATCAATGCCTTCTATCTTAATTGAATTAGAGTCCTCAACGATTTCCTTTCCTTCAAAATCTGAATCTAAACGCCCAACCTTAACCGCTAACCAAACCGAGCCTGCTAAGACAATAACTAACAAACATACAGGCGCAAGCATCATAAGTAAATCACTAATTATATTTTCGTATAGAAGGTTTAAATGTAGTACCGCAAACAGCAGAGTGATTAAAACATCAACAACAAAGAGGAACCAACTAGTATATTTGCGAAGACGCAATTGCCTTAATTCTGATGATTTAATATTTCCAGCATTGATTTTAATACCTGAACGTTTTGTAAAAACATTTATTCCATAAAACATGAATTGCATGAGGATTAAAGTAATTGGCATACCCAATGCAGCCATCCAGCTTTTATCGCTAAATGCATCCGCTTGGCCACTTGGACCCCAGTGTGTTGGAATCTGGCTAGGCAATTGATCGTACAAATTCACAGTTAAAATAATTAAACCTAGCGAAATAATGACAGGAATGAGATATACAAAAGAGGCAAGCATTTCGTCTTTTGAACGAATCTTTAAATCAGCATAATGGACCTGTTTCACTGCACCAAACCAATTTTTAGTTTGCTTTAGTTTTGCTATTTTATAGTGAAAATAAAAATAAAGGGACAGCCCAACTAGCAGGATAACAAAAGGAAAAACTACACCTACAAGAGCTAGCTGAGCCTCATTAATATTTTGTCTTTGAACCAGCAGGATCAAACCAGCTAAACTAGCAAGTGTAAAAATCGCAGTTATTATTGCATAAGGCTTCTTGTACTGGACAACTTGAGGATGTCTCACTTGATCATAGGGAATAGAAACTCCAAAAGCAACAGAGCGTTTAGCAATAAAAGGAATAAAAATTTGAAGCACACCAACAAAAAGGATAGTTAGAAAGAAAATAATAAATTCCATGTCCATTCGATTATACCTCCTTAATTTTTGAAATAATATTCGAAATCAATTGATGGAGATCTTCTTCATTTAACCCGCATACTAGCCCTTCAGCAACAACGGGTCTC
>Ga0182745_1001597_pt1 | contig 21584 bp, 17 predicted proteins | sample eDN3rd30CKraftBY_FD_128523 | JGI IMG/M metagenome (GOLD analysis project Ga0182745, IMG submission 128523) | Enriched backyard soil microbial communities from Emeryville, California, USA - eDNA 3rd pass 30_C Kraft BY (version 2) (version 2) | ecosystem: Environmental > Terrestrial > Soil >...
GCCCGATGGCACGGATCAGGCCATCGGCACACAGGACATCGGCGGGGTAACTCTCTTCGTGGGTAACCACGGTGGCGCCACGGATCAACAGGGACATGCCGTTTTCCTCGCAGGCTGACCGGTTTTGGCCGGTTCTTTGCATTGTCATGGATGCCAGGGCGGGCAGGGTGGTCAATCCTGTCAGTCCTGACAAGATTCGAGGCTAGATGCTGATTCTGGATTCAGCAAGAAAATTTTCCCATTAATTTTGTGGTTTTTAACTAATTGATATTAAAGGGATTAATTAAGTGTGCATGCGGAGGCAGGGGCTTTCAGGGTATTTGACTGGCTTGACAAGATGAAAATCTGGTCGAGATTTCTATGCACATTCCGCGTGCGAACTCCGGTCATCGAATCAGCCTGATGAGCGAAAAATAGAAGAAAAAACTGGAGAAGGGCCTATGCAACAGAGCAGATCGGAAGTGGTCGAGCAAGATGGCCTGTTCGAGCTGTCCGAGGGCAGCGATGTCCTCGACAGCCCGCGCTACAACCCCGACATAGCACCGACCAAGGTGCACCAGCGCACCTGGAACAAATGGCACATCACCGCTCTGTGGGTGGGCATGTCCATCTGCGTACCCACCTACACCCTCGGCGGCGTGCTCACCGCCTACTTCGGCCTCAGCGTTGGCGAAGCGCTGCTGGCGATTCTGCTGGCCAACGTTATCGTGCTGATACCGCTTACCCTCAATGCCTTTCCCGGTACCAAGTACGGCATCCCGTTTCCGGTGCTGCTGCGTTCGTCGTTCGGCATTCTCGGCTCCAACGTACCGTGCCTGATCCGCGCGGTGGTGGCCTGTGGTTGGTTCGGTATTCAGACCATGTTCGGCGGGCTGGCCATTCACCTGTTCCTCGGTTCGGTGTTCGACGGCTGGAAGGCGCTGGGCGGGACGGGCGAGGTGATTGGCTTCATGATCTTCTGGTGCCTGAACCTGTGGGTGGTACTGCGCGGCGCCGAGTCGATCAAGTGGCTGGAAACGCTGTCGGCACCGCTGCTGGTGGCAGTGGGCATCGGTCTGCTGTTCTGGGCCTTGCCACACATGTCGATGACCGAACTGCTGGCCCAGCCGCCCAAGCGCCCGGAAGGGGCAAGCGTGGTCAGTTACTTCTGCGCAGGGCTCACGGCCATGGTCGGCTTCTGGGCCACATTGTCATTGAACATTCCCGACTTCAGTCGCTACGCCCGCAGCCAGAAGGACCAGATTCTCGGGCAGATCTTCGGCCTGCCGCTGACCATGTTCCTGTTCGCTGCGCTGGGTGTGGTACTGACCGCCGCGTCGGCATCACTGGTGGGCGAGACGGTGTCCGACCCGGTCAGCTTGATCGGCAAGATTCAAAGCCCCTTCTGGGTGGCCCTGGCCATGGCGCTGATCGTGATCGCCACGCTGTCGACCAACACTGCAGCGAACATCGTGTCGCCGACCAATGACTTCCAGAACATTGCCCCACGCCTGATCGGGCGAAGCCGCGCGATATGGCTGACCGGCTTTATCGGCCTGGCGCTGATGGGGCATGAGCTGCTGAAGAAGCTAGGCCTGATTGTCTCCGACCTTAGCCTGGAGAGCGTGTACTCCAACTGGCTGCTGGGCTATTCCAGCTTGTTGGGGCCCATTGCCGGGATCATGGCGGTGGACTACTTCCTGATCCGCCGGCAGAAGCTGGACCTGGCCGGGCTATACCGCGACGACGTGTATCCCGCGTGGAACTGGGCCGGTTTTGCCGCCTTCGCCTTGCCAGTAGGGCTGACGGTAATGGCGATTGGCAACAGCAGTTTCAGCTGGTTCTACGACTACGGCTGGTTCACCGGCTCGTTGCTGGGCGGTGCACTGTACTACGTGCTTGGCGGTATGGCGGTGCGCAGTCCTGTGGTAGCGGGCGTGCCCGCCAAGCGCCCTGAACAGACAACAAAAAAAGCCTGAAGGAGAAACCCGTGACCCCCGTCAAAGAGATCCTGAAGACCAACGCCCATCACGTCGACAGTACCCGCCTGTGGCAATCGCTGATGGACCTGGCTCGGCTCGGCGCCACCGCCAAGGGCGGTGTCTGCCGCCTGGCCTTGACCGACCTCGACCGCCAGGCCCGAGATCTGTTCGTGCAGTGGTGCGAGGCGGCCGGTTGCTCGGTCAGCATCGACGCCGTCGGCAACATATTCGCCCGCCGCGCGGGCCGTAACCCCAAGCTGCCGCCGGTGATGACCGGTAGCCATATCGACACCCAGCCCACCGGCGGCAAGTTTGATGGCTGCTTCGGGGTGATGGCCGGGTTGGAGGTGATCCGCACCCTCAACGACTTGGGCGTGGAAACCGAAGCGCCGCTCGAAGTGGTGGTGTGGACCAACGAAGAAGGTTCACGTTTTGCGCCGTGCATGATGGGTTCAGGGGTGTTCGCCAGCAAGTTCACCCTGGAAGAAACCCTGGCCAAGCGCGATGCCCAGGGAGTCAGCGTTGGCGAAGCGTTGAACACCATTGGTTACGCCGGTTCGCGCGCGGTGTCGGGGCACCCGGTGGGGGCGTATTTCGAAGCGCATATCGAGCAGGGGCCTATCCTTGAGGACCAGGCCAAGACCATCGGCGTGGTCCTCGGCGCCCTGGGCCAGAAGTGGTTCGACCTGACCCTGCGCGGTGTTGAAGCCCATGCCGGCCCTACGCCCATGCACCTGCGCAAGGACGCCCTGGTGGGCGCAGCCGCTGTGGTGGAGGCGGTCAACCGCACGGCGCTTGCCCACCAGCCCCACGCCTGCGGCACGGTGGGTTGCCTTCAGGCGTACCCGGGCTCGCGTAACGTGATCCCGGGCGAAGTGCGCATGACCCTGGACTTCCGCCACCTCGAGGGCGAGCAGTTGAATGCGATGATTGCCGATGTGCGCGAGGTGATCGAGGCGACCTGTACCAAGCATGGCCTGAGCCATGAGCTGGTGCCCACGGCCGACTTCCCGGCGCTTTACTTCGACAAAGGCTGTGTCGACGCCGTGCGCGAATCGGCCAAGGCGTTGGGCCTGCCGCACATGGACATCGTCAGTGGAGCGGGGCATGACGCCATCTTCCTGGCCGAGCTGGGGCCGGCGGGGATGATTTTCGTGCCGTGCGAAAACGGCATCAGCCATAACGAAATCGAGAACGCCACGCCTGATGACCTGGCGGCAGGCTGTGCGGTGCTGTTACGGGCGATGCTGGCGGCGTCGGAGGCAATTGCCAGCGGGCGGCTGGCGGCCTAACCACTGGCCTCAAGACAGCCGTTACGGCCAAGGTAATAGCGCTGCAGGTCCTGCGCCAGGGTCAACTGCCCGCTGTAATGGGCGAGGGCCTCGTCGCGCACGTTGTCGATGTGCGGGCTGCGCCGTGGATCGTTCTGGTAGCGGGCGCTGAAATGCGTCAGTACCAGGTTGCGCACGCCAGCGGCCTCGGCAAGGCGTGCCACCTCCGCGGCGGTGCTGTGGCCGAACGTGCCCCCGGTGCGTTCGGCTACCGCCTGGGTGAAGGTGGCTTCGTGCACCAGTACATCCGCACCCTTGGCAACGGCTGCCAGCAGTTCTGGTTTGTCGTTGTCCCCGCACACGATCACCCGCCGTGGCGGGCGCGAAGGCCGCAGGTAGTCATTGCCGTTCAGCAGCTGCCCGTTGCACGTCACGGTCAACCCCTTGGCCAGCTCACCCCACAGCGGACCACGCGGTATGCCCTCGGCTTCCAGGCGCTGGATGTCCAGGCGGGGCTCCGGGTTGGTTTCGGTGAATACGAAACCCACGCTGGGCACCCGGTGCGACAGTTGCACGGTGGTCACCTGCAGGGTCTCGCTGCGCCATGCGCTCAACGTTTCCACGGGCAACAGGCGCAGCTCGAACGGCAGGAAGGTGTCGCTGGCAAGCAGGCCCTGGCGTACCCAGTCGTGCAGTGCGGCGGGCAGGATCACTTCCAGCGGCTGGGTGCGCCCGCTCATGCCCGCGCTGGCCAACAGGCCGGGCAGGCCGAAGCAATGGTCACCATGCACGTGGGTGATGAAGATCGCGCGCAGGTCACGGACCGAAAGCGGGGTGTGTAGCAGCCGGTGCTGGGTGCCTTCGCCACAATCGACCAGATACCAGTGGCTGCCACTGGCTTCGATCACGGCTGTGGCGCTGACATTGCGTGCCTTGGTGGGCACCCCGGCGGAGGTGCCGAGGAACAGCAGGTCCATGCTCAGGGTCCTGTTTCAGGCCAGAAGTGGCCAAGGTGATACGGGGCGCACACCTTAGCCGGATTGCCGCCCGCCGTCGACGGTCTGCTAGTTGGCCTGTCGCCAGATGAGCTTGCTGGTGTCATAACCTTGCTCCCGGGCGATTGTCAGCAGTTGCTCGCGCTGCTGGTCGGTGACTGCTGGCGTGCGCGAAAGCAGCCACAGGTACTCGCGGTTGGGGTGGCCGACCAGTGCCACGCGGTAGTCCTTGTCGTGGTACAGCACCCAGTACTCGCCCTTGGTCAGGCCCGGTGCCAGGCGGCTGAACCAGTTGTCGAAGCGCACCCACAGCTTGTCGGTGCTGCCTGGCTGCTGGAGCTCGGCAATACCCTTGGCTTCATTCCACTGGCCGTCCTTTTCCTGGCAGCGGTTGGTGACGTCGATACGGCCGTCCTCGCGCAAGCCGTAGCGCGCCTCGGACTTCACGCAGTTGCGTTGGAAGAACATCGGCAGCCGCGCCAGTTCGTACCAGGTACCCTGATAGCGCTGCAGGTCCACCTGCTGGGTGCGCGGCGGTGCCGGGTGATCGTTGCCGGCGCAGCCGAGCAGGGCCAGGGTCATGCAGGAAAGCAGCAGTGTCGTGCGCAGCGCCATGGGTGACCTCCTTGGAGTGGATGGGGCTTACTTGGGGTTTGATGCGTTCGCGGGGCAAAAGTTGTATGGGAGTGGGGCATGTCATTAAATTGCATTGTGGCTGCGGGGGCATGTCTCAAGAGTCATTTCGACCGTGAGATCGAGCGCCGCCCGCGCGGCGCATCGCGAGCTGCGCTCGCTCCTACGTTCGTTTCGGGCCAATTATTCCTGGGGCAGAGGCGCGCGCCCGCCTTTGTGCCCGCCTCGATATTGTGTGGAACAAACAAGGCGGTCGCGCGCGCTGGTGCAGGCAATACTGGCCCGAAACAAACGTAGGAGCGAGCGCAGCTCGCGATGCGCCGCGCGGGCGGCGCTCGATCTCCCAAACAACATCCTCCTAAAGGCATGCACCTCCAAACTGATGCACCTCGCGCCAAACAGAGCACCTCACAGCCAGTACGTCACCGCCCACCACCCCAACCCGCCCATCACCACGGTATAGGGCAGCGCCATCCACACCATCCGCCCGTACGACAGCCGAATCAGCGGCGCAATGGCCGAGGTCAGCAGGAACAGGAACGCCGCCTGGCCGTTCGGCGTCGCCACGCTTGGCAGGTTGGTGCCGGTGTTGATCGCCACTGCCAGTGTTTCGAAATGCTCGCGGCTCATGCTGCCATCGAGAAATGCCTGCTTCACTTCGGTGATGTAGATGGTGGCAACGAACACATTGTCGCTGATCGCCGACAGCAAGCCGTTGGCCAGATACAGCATGCCCGGTTGCTGTTCGGTCGGCAGCGTCAGTACCCAGCTGATCAATGGGCTGAACAGCTGCTGCTGATGAATCACCGCGACCACGGCGAAGAACACCACCAACAGCGACGTGAACGGCATGGCGTCCTGGAAGGCACGGCCCAGGCGGTGCTCGTCGGTGATGCCGGTGAAGGCCGTGATCAGCACGATCACCATCAGGCCGATCAGGCCGACCTCGGCCACATGCAGGCCCAGGCAGATGATCAGGACCAGTGCGGCGAGCCCTTGTACCCACAGCGCGATGCGCTGGGCCTGGGTACGCGCGGCATCGTCTTCGGCCGCATAGGCGGTCAGCACCTGGCGCACCGGTTCGGGCATCAGCGTGCCGTAGCCGAACAGGCGCACTTTTTCCAGCAGCACGCAAGTCACCAGACCTGCACCCAGCACTGGTAGCGATACGGGCGCCACCTTGAAGAAGAAGTCGACGAAGTGCCAACTCATCTCGTGGCCGATCAGCAGGTTCTGCGGCTCGCCCACCAACGTGCAGACGCCGCCCAGGGCGGTACCCACAGCGCCATGCATCAGCAGGCTGCGCAGGAAGGCGCGGAACTGGTCGAGGTCTTCACGGTGCAGTTGCGCAACGTGGTGGTCGCTGTCCAGTGCGCTCTCCTCGCGCGGGTTGGCCCCGGACGCGACGCGGTGGTACACCGCGTAGAAGCCGACTGCGGCGCTGATGATCACCGCAGTGACTGTCAGCGCATCGAGAAACGCGGAAAGAAACGCCGACAGCACGCAAAACAGCAATGACAGAATGGCCTTTGAGCGCACCCCAAGCAAAATGCGTGAGAACAGGAACAGCAGCAGTTCTTTCATGAAGTGGATGCCGGCGACCATGAACATCAGCAGCAGGAGTACCGGGAAGTTGTGCTGCAGTTCCTCGTACAGCGCCTGCGGCGTGGTCATTTGCAGCAGCATGGCTTCGATCAGCAACAAGCCACCGGGCATCAACGGGTAGCATTTCAGGGCCATGGCCAAGGTGAAGATGAACTCAAGCACCAGTGCCCAGCCGGTCGCAACCGGGCCAATGGTTACCAACAACAGCGGGTTGAGCACCAGAAACAGGCAGATGACCACCTTGTACCAAAACGGCGACTTGCCCAGAAAACCGTGGGCGAGAGCGCCGGTCAGGGGGCGTGACATAAATATGTATCCTTATAATTCAGCGATGGCGCACGGTGCCGGATCTGCGCGTCTTAGGCAAGGTGTGCAGTCCCGTTTTTGGCACAAGTACGGCCATTGGGCTGGGTTACCATCGGTGGCATGAACCTTTTACCCACAGGAGTGCCGCCCGTGACCGAGTACAGTGCATTCAAGGTCGAACTGACCGATAGCATCGCCCACGTTCAAATCAACCGCCCGGAGAAGGTCAACGCGATGAACGCGGCTTTCTGGGAAGAGATCCTCGACATCTTCCAGTGGATCGATGACACCGATGCCGTGCGTGCTGTGGTGATCAGCGGTGCCGGCAAGCATTTCTCCGCCGGTATCGACCTGATGATGCTGGCTTCGCTGGCCGGGCAGATGGGCAAGGACGTGGGCCGCAATGCACGCTTCCTGCGCAAGACCATCCAGCGGCTGCAGGCCTCGTTCACCGCCGTGGACACGTGCCGCAAGCCGGTGCTGGCGGCGGTTCAGGGCTATTGCATTGGCGGGGCCATTGACCTGATCGCCGCCTGCGACATGCGCTACTGCAGTGTTGATGCGCAATTCTCGATCAAGGAAATCGACATGGGCATGGCTGCCGATGTTGGCACATTGCAACGTTTGCCACGCATCATCGGCGACGGCATCATGCGTGAGCTGGCGTTTACCGGGCGCAATGTCGAGGCTGACGAGGCGTTGCGTATCGGCCTGGTCAACCGAGTCTATGATGATCAGGCCGCTCTGATGGACGGCGTCTTTGCCATCGCCCGCGAGATTGCCGCAAAATCGCCGATCGCTGTGGCCGGCACCAAGGAAATGCTCAGCTACATGCGTGACCATCGCATCGACGATGGCCTGGACTACATTGCCACCTGGAACGCCGCAATGCTGCAGTCCGAAGACCTGCGCGTGGCTGTGGCGGCGCACATGAGCAAACAGAAACCGACGTTCGCCGACTGATCGGGCCGGGGGACGCGCAGTAAAGGAACCCCCGACATGTCAGCACGCTGGACTACCGCAGTACTCGACCCACAGATGACCGGGGGGCTGGCCGTGGCCCGCAGCCCTGAAGGGTTTCTGGTGGACGCCAACGGCGCGCTGTTCCCCCGCGACTGGCTCAAGCGCCAGGACCTCGACGTGCTGTGCGAACACGGCATCGGCCACTTTGACGGCCAGCCGGTATTTTTGCTGGAACTGCGCAGCGCCACCGATGTGCCCGGCTACAGCTGGCGCGGCCTGCGTGCGTTCATGCTCGAAGGCGACTCCGACACCTACAAGGTGCTGGGCTATGCCGCACAAATCGGCACCTGGGCCCGCGAGCACCGCTTCTGCGGCAGTTGCGGCCAGGCGATGACGCAAATTCGCTGGGAGCGGGCGATGTACTGCCAGCCCTGCGACCTGCGCAGCTATCCGCGTATTTCACCCAGCATGATCGTGCTGGTGACCCGCGGCGATGAAATCCTGCTGGCGCGTTCGCCACGCTTCGTCACCGGGGTGTACAGCACCTTGGCAGGTTTTGCCGAGCCGGGTGAGTCGGCCGAAGACTGTCTGGTGCGCGAAGTGCGTGAAGAAGTAGCGGTGGAGGTGCAGAACATCCAGTACGTCGGCAGCCAGTGCTGGCCGTTTCCGCATTCGATGATGCTCGGTTTCCATGCCGAGTACGCCGGTGGCGAGATTGTCATGCAACCGGACGAGATCGAGGACGCCAAGTGGTTCAGCGTTCACGACCTGCCGCCGCTGCCGGCGGGGCGGTCCATTGCCCGGTACTTGATCGATCTGTATGTTGCGCGGCGGCTGGGCTGTGATATCCCTGCTTTCCCGTCCTAGCTGCAGTGAACAATGTGCTCCGACTAGGCGCCGGGCGCAGGCAATGGTCATTCCATTGCCAAAGCCGCTCAGGCCTGCCCGAACCAGTGTTGCCACGCTAAGCGCACGGTCAACGCCAGCACCACGGTGATGAACACCGGGCGGATGAACTTGCTGCCACCGCTGATTGCCGTGCGTGCGCCGAAAAAGGCGCCGACCATCACCGACAGGCCCATGCACAGGCCAACGATGTAGTCCACCTGCCCGGAAATGATGAATACCGTCAGCGCCGCGATGTTGCTGACGAAGTTCATGCTGCGCGCCACGCCGCTGGCGCGTACCAGGTCGATGGGGTACAGCAGCAGGGTACTGACGGTCCAGAACGCCCCGGTACCCGGTCCGGCCACGCCGTCGTAGAAGCCCAGGGTGAAGCCTTGCGGCACTTGCCACTTTTTCCTGATCGGTGCATCGGCATCCAGCGGTGCCTTGGGCGTGCCGCCGAACAACAGGTAGATGCCACAGGCGAAGACGATCACCGGCAGCATCTTGTTCAGCCATTCGGCTGGCATGTAGTGGGCGATGACGGCGCCGAGCAACGCCCCGGTCAGGGTGGCGAACAATGCCGGGCGCCACTGCGCCGGATGGAACAGTTTGCGTTTGTAGTAAGTGAAACTTGCGGTGGCCGAGCCGAAGGTGGAACTGAGCTTGTTGGTGCCCAGCACCAGGTGCGGCGGCATGCCGGCAGTGAGCAGGGCCGGGGTGGTGAGCAAACCGCCGCCACCGGCGATGGCATCGATGAAACCGGCGACGAAGGCGACCAGGGCCAGGATCAGCAGGGTGAGGGGTTCTACGGTAAGTTCGAAGGGCATGGAGTTTTGGCAGGCAGGGAGGCAAGGAGGCGGCAAAGTGCCGCACTAGAAGGGAAGCATGGTAATCCTGGGGAAGGTGTGTTGCCAGTACCGGCCCTTTCGCGGGTAAACCCGCATAATCCCGTAGGAGCAGGTTCACCCGCGAAAGGGCTGGTACTGGCGAAAACATCAATTACGAATAAACGCCAGCAAATCCGCATTGATCACATCGGCATGGGTGGTCGGCATGCCATGCGGGTAGCCTTTGTAGGTTTTCAGCGTGCCATTGGGCAGCAGCTTGGCCGACAGCACCCCGGAATTCTCATACGGCACGATCTGGTCGTCGTCGCCGTGCATCACCAGCACGGGCTGCTTGATGCCCTTGAGGTCCTCGGTGAAATCGGTCTGGGAAAACGCCACGATGCCATCGTAATGGGCCTTTGCACTGCCGATCATGCCTTGGCGCCACCAGTTGCCAATGATGCCTTCGCTGGCTTCGGCCCCAGGGCGGTTGTAGCCGTAGAACGGCCCTGCTGGCACGTCCCGGTAGAATTGCGCCCGGTTGCTGGCAACCTGGGCCTGGAAACCGTCGAATACCGACTTGGGCAGGCCACCGGGGTTGCCGGGGGTTTGCACCATCAAAGGGGGTACGGCCGCGATCAGCACGGCCTTGGCCACCTTGTCTTCAGGGTGCCGAGCCATGTAGCGCACCACTTCGCCGCCGCCGGTCGAGTGGCCGACATGCACGGCGCCCTGGGTGCCCAGGTGGGCAACCACTGCGGCTACGTCGTCGGCATAGTGGTCCATGTCGTGGCCGTCCCATACCTGGCTGGAGCGGCCATGGCCCCGCCGGTCGTGGGCGACCACGCGGTAACCCTGGGCGAGGAAGAACAGCATCTGCGCGTCCCAGTCATCGGCACTGAGCGGCCAGCCGTGGTGGAAGTGGATCACCGGCGCATCGCGCGGGCCCCAGTCCTTGTAGAAGATCTGTACACCGTCCTTCGTGGTTACATAGCTCATGGTCGTGTCTCCTGGGTGCAGGAAGCGAAGGGAGCTATTGAGAATAGGAGGAATTTTGGCAGGTATCAGGAAGTTGTATTGCCTGTGCGGGCCTCTTCGCGGGTGAACCCGCTCCTACACTGTGAGGTCCCTTTCACCCGCGAAGAGGCCCGCACAGGCAATCCTGATGCCCTTCAGACACGGTCGCGCATGCGGTACCAGGCTTTTGCCGCAGCTTCCAAAGGCGCAGCCAGCAGGTCGCCGCCGGGGAAGCGGCCGTTGTCGATGCCTTGGTACAGCGCCAACAGGTCTTCATCGCCGAGAATGGCATCGCTGACCGCACGCGCCGCCGCCAGGGTCGGCAGTACGCCATGACCGGAGAAGCCCTGCAGCCAGTAGCGCTGGCCCTCGCGACCGACGTCCGGGGTGCGCTTGATGCTGCAATCGATGTGGCCGCCCCAGGCATAGTCGATTGCCACCCCGGCCAGTTGCGGGAACACCCGCTCCAGGTACGGGCGGGTGGCACTGGCGACGTCCTTGGGAATGCCGCCCAGGTAGGTGCAGCCACCGCCGAACAGCAGGCGGTGGTCCGGAGTGAGGCGGAAGTAGTCGGGTACGAACTGGTTGTCGATCACGCAACTGTTGCGAGGTAATAGCGAATGGGCAAAGTCGGCATCCAGAGGCGCAGTGGCTACCTGGTAGGAACCGACGGGCAACAGGCGGCGCGACAGGCCCCGGTCAAGGCGGTCGATGTAGGCGTTGCAGGCCAGCACCAACACCTGGCAGCGAACTTCGCCACGGTCGGTGCGGGCGACATAGCCGTCGCGAGCCTGCTGGTAGCTGAGCACCTGGCTCTGTTCGTAGATTCGCCCGCCAGCAGCCTCGATGGTACTGGCCAGGCCCTGCGCCAGTTTCAGCGGGTTGAGGTGGGCACCTTTGGCGTCGTACAGCGCGGCCTGGTAGCGCGGGCTGTCGATCCATTGCGGCAACTCGTCACGGCCGATCAGGCGCAGGGCGTCGTAACCCCATTTATGCTCGGCATCATGCAGGGCCTCTTCGAGCATTTTCACCCGGCGCGGCAATACCGCAGTCCACAGGCTGCCCTGCCGGTAGTCGATGTCGAAGCCGTGGCGTTGGGGCAGTTCGCGCATCTCGTCGGCGGCCCAGCACATGCTGGCCCATAGCCGTTGGGTACGTTCGAGGCCAAGGGCCTGCTCCAGCGGCGGCATGTCGCACGACCAGCCCAACAGCGCCTGGCCACCGTTGCGACCGGAGGCCGCCCAGGCAACCCGGCTGGCTTCCAGCAGCGTTACGCGTTTGCCGGCCAGGGTCAGGCGCAGGGCAGTGTGCAGGCCGCTGAAACCGGCGCCGATGATCAGCACGTCGGTGTCCTGGGGGCCTTGCAGGGTAGGGCGTAATGGGATGTTGGCGGGGTAGGTCTGGGCGTAGTAACTGGCGACGTGCTGGGCGGATTGTTTGAACATGCCGGGTTTCCGTGAAAATTATTGTGTTTATTTTCATGAAAAGTTAGCAGTTAAATTTCACGCTGCCAATGTGTTGGTCGGGTTTTGTGGTTTGCCTGTTGTTAATGTGTTGCCTGGGCTGGCCTCTTCGCGGGTGAACCCGCTCCTACAGGGGGGCTCGCTTTTTTCGCGCCTGGCGTGGCTTGCTTGGGGTCGCCTTGCTTCCAGTCGCTTTGCTCTTCCCGCCACCGCGACGTTTCTTTTTCCAGGGCGGGGCCGCCCCGGCCGCTGGCCCGCTGATGGTCATGCGCATGCCGCTGCAACGCTCGACCAGCTTGCCCATCCACGCCGACTGCCGGGCAACGAACTCTTCCAGGGGCATCTCGCCGCTTTGCACCATGTCCAGCGCCTGCTCCCAGATTGCCGTGGTGCCGGGGTCGGCAATGGCCCGGGGAACGGCGTCGATCAGGCTGAAGGCCGCAGGTGTGGCCGACAGCGCCTTGCCGTTCTTTACCAGGTAACCGCGGTCGAGCAGACCCTGGATAATGCTGGCGCGGGTGGCTTCGGTGCCGATGCCGGTGGTTTCCTTGAGCTTCTGCTTCAGCCGAGGGTCATCCACCAGCTTGGCCACGTTTTTCATCGCTTTGATCAGGTCGCCCTCGGTAAACGGCTTGGGCGGCTGGGTCCACAGGTCTTTCAGTTGCAGGCCGTGTACGCTGCAGTCCTGGCCTTCGCGCAGCGCTGGCAGCACCTGGGCCGGTGGTGCCTCGCGGCCTTTGGCCGGGGTCAGCGCCTCGGGCAAGGCGCGGCGCCAGCCCGGCTCGACAATCTGTTTGCCCACAGCACGCAGCGCATGACCGGCGCAGTCGAAGTCGGCCTGGGTGCGGTCGTACTCATGGTTGGGCAGGAACTGCGCCAGATAGCGGGCGCGGATCAGGGTATACACGGCCTTGTGCTTGGCCGGCAGGCGCGAAGGGTCGCTGGCGGCGGCGGTGGGGATGATGCCATGGTGAGCGCTGACTTTGGCGTCGTTCCACGCCCGCGAGCGGCGTTGCGGCTCCAGGTAGGGCTGCAGCGGCGCCAGGCTGGCATCGGCCCGTTGCAGGGCAGCGAGGATGGCAGGTGCCTCGGCGTGCTGGCTTTGTGGCAAATAGCCGCAATCGCTGCGCGGGTAGGTGATCAGCTTGTGGGTTTCGTACAGTGCCTGGGCAATGTCGAGGGTTTCCTGGGCGCCGAGGCCGAACTTTTTCGAGCACAGCTCCTGCAGGGTGCCAAGGTCGAAGGGCAGTGGTGCAACTTCGCGCACACGCTCGGTCGCTACCTTTACCGCTCGGGCAGTGCCGGCATGGCTTATATCGGTGGCGGCCTGCTGTGCCAGGCCTTGCTTCAGGCAGCGGCCTTGGTCATCGCAGGCGTCTTCGGGGGCGCGCCATTGGGCATTGAAGCGTTGGCCGGCGTGTTCCAGTTGTACATCGATGGCCCAGAACGGCACCGGCACGAAGTCGGCGATGCTGCGGTCGCGGTCGACCACCAGGCGCAAGGTGGGCGTTTGCACGCGGCCTACCGGCAGCACACCCTGGTAGCCGGATTGGCGGCCCAGCAGGGTGAACAGCCGGCTCATGTTCATGCCGATCAGCCAGTCGGCGCGGGAGCGGCCCAGCGCCGAGTGGTACAGGTTGAACGTCTCGTGGCCTGGCAGCAGGCGTGCCAGGGCTTTGCGGATGGAGGCGTCGTCCAGCGCCGACAGCCACAGGCGCTGCACCGGACCTCGGTAGCGGCAATGCTCGACCAGCTCGCGGGCAATCATTTCGCCTTCGCGGTCGGCGTCGGTGGCAATCACCAGCTCCCGCGCTTCACCGAGCAGGCGCTTGACCGCCTTGAACTGGCTGGCGGTCTTGGGCTTTACCAGCATCTTCCATTTGTCTGGAATGATCGGCAGGTCAGCCAGGTTCCAGCGCTTGTAACGTTCGTCGTAGCTGTCGGGCGGGGCGGTTTCCAGCAGGTGGCCAATGCACCAGGTGACGCAGATATCGGTGCCTTGCCAGCAGCCGTCGCCTTTGCGGTTGGCGCCGAGCACTTTGGCGATGTCTTTTGCCTGGGAGGGTTTTTCACAGAGGAACAGGCGCATGGCCGGGACGCTTTATCGGGGTGGTGGGCCATAGGATGCGCAAGCGGGGGCGCGGAGGCAAGTTTTATCTGGATGGATGTACAGGTTTTTGTCAGGAGAAGTGTCTTTACCTGTGCCGGCCTCTTCGCGGGCAAGCCCGCTCCCACATGAATCGTATTCCCATGCAGGAGCGGGCTTGTCCGCGAAGCGGCCAGTGCAGGTTACGGATCAGGCGCGTGAGTCGCGCACCATGTCCACATGCGGGATGCCAGCTTCGAGGAATTCCTCGCTGACTACGCGAAAGCCCAGCCGCTCATAGAACGGCGTGGCGTGTACCTGGGCGCTGAGCATCTGTTGTTTCAGGTCGCGGTTCTGCGCTTCGACGATGACCGCATTGACCAACGCATCGCCAACCTTCAGGCCACGCCAGTCCTTGAGCACCGAGATGCGCCCGATGGTACCGTCGGCCAGCAGGCGCGCAGTACCGATTGGATAGTCGCCTTCCAGGGCCAGGAAGTGCAGGGCGTCCTGATCTTCCGAATCGAACTCCAGCTCTGGCGGAATGTGCTGCTCGGCGACGAACACGGCTTCACGGATACGGCGGATGTCGGCGTTGTCTTTGTGCCAATCGGCGAGGCGAACGCTGATCTTATTCATTGGCGAATCCCAAGCTCCCTTGTTTGACCAGCTGCTGTACCAGCATAAGGCCATCTTCGTCCTGCAGCCACTCGGCCAGGTTGTCGATGTGCAAGGCGTCGGCCGCGCATACCAGTTTCAGCAGCTCTCGCAGTTTGCCGGGCAGTGGGCAACTACGGCCGCTGGCGAACAGCAGCAGGTCATTTTCGAATTCGGACCAGGCCAGGCGTGCGCTGGGGTTGCGAATCAGGATGGCGCCCTGCTCAAGAGCGTCGATCAGTTCTTCCTCGCTCAGCTCTTCGCCAACGATCTGCTCGGGGTAGCGCGGCTCGGTCATGAACTGGCCGAACCAGGTCAGCAGCAGGTCCTTGTCGCCCATGTGCTTGTCGAGCAGCGCCTTGAGGCGGTCGAGGGCATCGTGCTGGATCTGGTGCGGGTCGCTGACCGGCTGGGCGTCGGCGTCGCTGTAGCGCTCTTCGTCGGGCAGGAACTGGCCGAGGAAGTCGGTGAAGTGGGTCAGCACTTCGGCAGCGCTCGGTGCGCGGAAGCCGACCGAGTAGGTCAGGCAGTCATCCACGGCCACGCCGTAGTGGGCCAGGCGCGGTGGCAGGTAGAGCATGTCGCCGGGCTCCAGGGTCCACTCGCCACTCTGCTCGAACTCGGCCAGGATACGCAGGTCGGCGTGCTCCAGCAGCGGGCTGTCACTGCTGCACATCTGGCCGATCTTCCAGTTGCGCTGGCCGTGGCCTTGCAGCAGGAACACATCGTAGTTGTCGAAGTGCGGGCCGACGCTGCCACCCGGGGTGGCGAAGCTGATCATCACGTCATCAATACGCCAGCTGGGCAGGAAGCGGAAGTTTTCCAGCAGTTCGGCCACTTCCGGAACGAACTGGTCAACGGCCTGTACCAGCAGTGTCCAGTCTTTTTCCGGCAGTTCGGCGAAGGTGTCTTCGCTGAACGGGCCGCGGCGCAGCTCCCACGGGTGCGCGCCGTGTTCCAGCACGATACGCGACTCGACTTCGTCTTCCAGGGCCAGGCCGGCGAGTTCATCGGGGTCGATCGGGCTGATGAAGTCCGGGAAGGCCTGGCGCACCAGCAGCGGCTTCTTCTGCCAGTAGTCGCGCATGAATTCGCGGGCCGAGATGCCGCCGAGCAGCTGCAGTGGAGTATCAGGATTCATGTTCAACCTATTGAAAAAACGTAATTTTCGTACGGGAATAAAAACGCCCGGCCAGGCCGGGCGTTGTACGCGACGCTCAGCTTAGATGCGTTTGGCCTGGGCTGCCGCGTTACCGATGTAGGTAGCGGGGGTCAGCTGCTTGAGCTCGGCCTTGGCTTCGGCTGGCATGTCCAGGCCGTCGATGAAGGTCAGCAGCGCTTCTGGGGTAATGCCCTTGCCACGGGTCAGCTCTTTGAGCTTCTCGTAGGGGTTTTCGATGTTGAAGCGGCGCATCACGGTCTGGATCGGCTCGGCCAGCACTTCCCAGCAGGCGTCCAGGTCGGCGGCGATGCGAGCTTCGTTGACTTCCAGCTTGCCGATGCCTTTCAGGCTGGCCTCGAAAGCGATCACGCTGTGGGCAAAGCCCACGCCCAGGTTGCGCAGCACGGTGGAGTCGGTCAGGTCACGCTGCCAGCGCGAGATCGGCAGCTTGCTGGCCAGGTGCTGGAACAGCGCGTTGGCGATACCCAGGTTGCCTTCGGAGTTTTCGAAGTCGATCGGGTTGACCTTGTGCGGCATGGTCGACGAGCCGATTTCGCCGGCGACGGTCTTCTGCTTGAAGTAACCCAGCGAAATGTAGCCCCACACATCACGGTCGAAGTCGATCAGGATGGTGTTGAAGCGGGCGATGGCGTCGAACAGCTCGGCGATGTAGTCGTGCGGCTCGATCTGGGTGGTGTACGGGTTGAACTGCAGGCCCAGTTCGTCTTCGATGAAGGCGCGGGCGTTTTCTTCCCAGTCGATCTGCGAGTAGGCCGACAGGTGGGCGTTGTAGTTGCCCACGGCGCCGTTGATCTTGCCCAGCAGCGGTACGGCGGCAACCTGGGCGATCTGGCGCTCCAGGCGATACACGACGTTGGCCAGTTCTTTACCCAGGGTGGTCGGCGAAGCTGGCTGGCCGTGGGTGCGCGACAGCATTGGCACTTCGGCGTGGGCGTGGGCCAGGGCGCGGATGGCGTCGGCGACCTGGCGCATCAGCGGCAGCAGCACTTCGTCACGGCCGGCGCGCAGCATCAGGGCGTGGGACAGGTTGTTGATGTCCTCGCTGGTGCAGGCGAAGTGGATGAACTCGCTGACCTTGGCCAGCTCAGGCAGCTTGGCGGCCTGCTCCTTGAGGAGGTATTCAATGGCCTTGACGTCGTGGTTGGTGGTGCGCTCGATTTCCTTGACGCGCTCGGCGTGCTCCAGCTTGAAATCGTTGGCCAGGCTGTCCAGCAGGGCGTTGGCTTCGGCGGAGAACGCCGGCACTTCGCCGATTTGCGGGTGGGCGGCCAGGCGCTGCAGCCAGCGCACTTCGACCAGAGCGCGGAAACGGATAAGGCCGAATTCGCTGAAAATGGGGCGCAAGGCCTGGGTTTTGCCGGCATAACGGCCGTCTACAGGGGAAACCGCAGTGAGCGAAGAAAGCTGCATGGGGTGTTCTCGGACAGTCAGGCTTTTGGAAGGGCGCATATCATACATGAAAAATGCGCCCAGGTCGGGTGGCTGACCAAAGGTCGGCCCAAATTTGGATCGGGTGGCAGACCCTGTGGGAGCGGACATGCCCGCGAACACCGGCGTAGCCGGTGCCATACACCGCGTCGCCTGCTTCGCGGGCAAGCCCGCTCCCACAAAGGGCAGTGCAGCCCGTCAGCTGGGGCTGCGCATCATGTCGTACAGTTCGTTCAGCAACTTGCGCCGGCTGAACACCAGCTGCCAGCGGTGCCCGCCCAGCTGCCGCCACAGTCGCGCGGCGCGGATGCCGGCCAGGAGCAGGGCGCGGATCTTCGAGGCGTTGTTGGGCTGCTGCAGGAAGCGCATGTCGCCGTGCACCTGGATGCGCTGGCGCAAGGTGCTCAGGGTGTCCTGGTACAAAGCTCCACTGGAAGCGATGACGTTTTCGTGAACCAGGCCGAAATGCTCGGCCTGCGACTGGATTTGCGGCAGGCGGTTGCCGATGGTGTCCAGCAGGTCGCCACGCTTGTTCAGCTGGCGCTCCAGGCCCAGCATCGACAGGGCGTAGCGCAGCGGCTCACGTTGCAGGCTGTTGGGGTCGCGCTCAAGGGCGCCGATCAGCGCTCGGTAGCCGTCGCGCAGGTTCAGGTCGTCACCGCCGAACACCTCCAGGGTGTCCTTGGGGTCGCGCACCAGCAGGCTGCCCAGCATGCAGCCGATATTGGCTTCACTGGCCTGGCCGGTGCGGGCGATGCGGTCGACCAGCACGGCGGCCTGGAACACACCACCCAACGCAATCAGCTGTTCCTGCAGGTTGCTCATGCGCGCGGGCTCCACGGCTCGGCAGCCTCGATCACGCCGCCGCCCAGGCACACTTCACCATCGTAAAACACCACGGACTGGCCAGGGGTAACGGCGCGCTGAGGCTCGTCGAACACGGCGCGGTAGCCGCTGGCGGTGCGCTCCAGGGTGCATCGCTGGTCGCTCTGGCGGTAGCGCACCTTGGCAGTCAGCTGACGTGGGTTGCCGAGGTCGACCGGGTTGACCCAGAAAATCTCCGAGGCCAGCAGGGCACGGGAGAACAGCCATGGGTGCTCGTTGCCCTGGCCGACCACCAGCACGTTGCGAGCCAGGTCCTTGTGCAGCACGTACCACGGTTCGTCACTGGCATCCTTCAGGCCGCCAATGCCCAGGCCCTGACGCTGGCCGATGGTGTGGTACATGAGGCCATGGTGGCGGCCGATCACTTCACCTTCGGTGGTTTCAATATCGCCCGGCTGGGCCGGCAGGTACTGCTTGAGGAAGTCGCTGAAGCGGCGCTCGCCAATGAAGCAGATGCCGGTGGAATCTTTCTTCTTGGCCGTGGCCAGGCCGTGTTTTTCGGCAATGGCACGCACTTCGGGCTTTTCCAGTTCGCCGACCGGGAACAGGGTGCGGGCAATTTCCTGGCCGCCGACGGCGTGCAGGAAGTAGCTCTGGTCCTTGTTCGGGTCCAGCCCCTTGAGCAGTTCGGTAAGTGCGCCAGTATCGCGGCGGCGCACGTAGTGGCCGGTGGCGATCAGGTCGGCACCCAGCGACAGGGCGTAGTCGAGGAACGCCTTGAACTTGATTTCGCGGTTGCAGAGGATGTCGGGGTTGGGGGTGCGGCCAGCCTTGTATTCCTCAAGGAAGTGCTCGAACACGTTGTCCCAGTATTCGGCAGCAAAGTTGGCGGTGTGCAGCTTGATGCCGATACGGTCGCACACGGCCTGGGCGTCGGCCAGGTCTTCACGGGCGGTGCAGTATTCGGTGCCGTCGTCCTCTTCCCAGTTCTTCATGAACAGCCCTTCCACCTGGTAGCCCTGCTCGATGAGCAGAAGGGCTGAGACGGAAGAGTCCACGCCGCCGGACATGCCGACGATGACGCGGGTCTTGGCGGGGTCTTTAAGTGCTGGGCTGGTCATGGGTACCGGTGTGTATCAAGGGGGAAAAACGCCGATTCTATCAAACCCGTGGCGCCGCGTCAGTCGCGTAGCAGGTCGAGGCTGTGCAGCGGGCCGTTGAGATAGTCATCCAGGCAGCGTGGCACCAGCTCGCTGCGCCAGCGGGTTGGGTCGGCCAGCAGTTCGTCGCGGGTCAGCCACACGGCGCGGACGATGTCGCTGTCCAGTGCCAGGTCGGCATGATGGCACACGGGGCGGGCGGCGAAGCAGACGCGCTGGTAGGTCACGCCGTTGCTGGGGGCGGTGTACAGGTAGATGCCGACCACACCGGTCAGCTCGACTTCCCAGGCGGTTTCTTCCAGGGTTTCGCGCAGGGCGGCCTGGGGCAGGGTCTCGTTGGGCTCGAGGTGGCCGGCAGGCTGGTTGAAGACGTGCTGGTTGGCTTTGAACTCCTCGACGAAGAGGAACTTGCCTTCGTGCTCGACGATGGTCGCTACGGTGATGTGGGGTTGCCAGGTCATTTGCCATGTCCTTTCAGGTTGCCGGGACCGCCTTGCGGTCCTTCGCGGGCTCACCCGCTCCCACAAGGTGCAGCGCAGGTCTCACAAACTGCACCTCTCCTGTGGGAGCGGGCTTGCCCGCGAAGGGCCGCAGAGCGGCCCCATTTCCCAGAAAGCACAAACCCCGGTGCGTGGCCGGGGTTTGTGCTGTTACTTCAAGCGAACCTTACAGGGCAGCAATTGCGCTGTTCAGGGTCTGGCTTGGGCGCATCACCTTGGCGGTCAGCTCGGCATCCGGGGCGTAGTAGCCGCCGATGTCGGCTGGCTTGCCCTGAACGGCGTTGAGCTCGGCGACGATGGTCGCTTCGTTCTCTGCCAGGGTTTTGGCCAGCGGTGCGAAGCGTGCCTGCAGGGCAGTGTCGTCCGACTGAGCAGCCAAGGCCTCGGCCCAGTACAGGGTCAGGTAGAAGTGGCTGCCGCGGTTGTCGATGCCACCGACTTTGCGCGACGGCGACTTGTTGGTGTCGAGGAACTTGCCGGTAGCCTGGTCCAGGGTGTTGGCCAGAACCTTGGCGCGCGGATTGTCGTAGGTGTTGCCCAGGTGCTCCAGGGAAGCGGCCAGGGCCAGGAATTCACCCAGCGAGTCCCAACGCAGGAAGTTTTCTTCAACCAGCTGCTGTACGTGCTTCGGAGCCGAACCGCCGGCGCCGGTTTCGAACAGGCCGCCGCCGCTCATCAGCGGCACGATCGACAGCATCTTGGCGCTGGTGCCCAGTTCCATGATCGGGAACAGGTCGGTCAGGTAGTCGCGCAGCACGTTGCCGGTCACCGAGATGGTGTCCTTGCCTTCGCGGATGCGGGCCAGGGAGAACTTGATGGCATCGACCGGTGCCAGGATGCGGATGTCCAGGCCGGTGGTGTCGTGATCTTTCAGGTACTTCTGCACCTTCTCGATCATGACGCCGTCGTGGGCGCGGGCCGGGTCCAGCCAGAACACCGCCGGGGTGTTGCTCAGGCGGGCACGGTTGACGGCCAGCTTGACCCAGTCCTGGATCGGTGCGTCCTTGGTCTGGCACATGCGGAAGATGTCACCGGCTTCAACGTTTTGCTCCAGTACCACGTTGCCCTTGCCATCGACCACGCGCACGACGCCATCGGTGTTGATCTGGAAGGTTTTGTCGTGGGAGCCGTACTCTTCGGCCTTTTGCGCCATCAGGCCAACGTTCGGCACGCTACCCATGGTGGTCGGGTCGAAGGCACCGTTGGCCTTGCAGTCTTCGATGGTGGCCTGGTAAATGCCGGCGTAGCAGCGGTCCGGGATCACGGCCTTGGCGTCTTGCAGTTCGCCTGCGGTGTTCCACATCTTGCCCGAGTCACGGATCATGGCCGGCATCGAGGCGTCGACGATCACGTCGCTCGGCACGTGCAGGTTGGTGATGCCTTTGTCGGAGTTGACCATGGCCAGGGCCGGGCGCTCGGCGTAAAGGGCCTGGATGTCGGCTTCGATCTCGGCCTGCTTGTCGGCTGGCAGGTCCTTGATACGGGCGTACAGGTCGCCGATACCGTTGTTGGCGTTGAAGCCTACTTCGGCCAGGGCAGCGGCGTGCTTGGTCAGCACGTCGTTGTAGAATTCTTCGACGATGACGCCGAACATGATCGGGTCGGAGACCTTCATCATGGTGGCTTTCAGGTGCACGGACAGCAGCACGCCGGCGGCCTTGGCATCGGCGATCTGCTCGGCGATGAAGGCTTTCAGGGCCTTGCGGCTCATGGTGGCGCAGTCGATGACTTCGGCGGCTTTGACGGCGGTCTTTTCTTTCAGCACGGTGGTGCTGCCGTCTTTGCCGACCAGCTCGATGCGCAGGCTGTCGTCAGC
>Ga0182745_1001599_pt1 | contig 21571 bp, 16 predicted proteins | sample eDN3rd30CKraftBY_FD_128523 | JGI IMG/M metagenome (GOLD analysis project Ga0182745, IMG submission 128523) | Enriched backyard soil microbial communities from Emeryville, California, USA - eDNA 3rd pass 30_C Kraft BY (version 2) (version 2) | ecosystem: Environmental > Terrestrial > Soil >...
TCCAAAGAACGGCCTCTTGCGAGGCAGTTTCATGCTATCCGCAATTGGCTGATCCATCGAGACCACACGCCTTCATCCCACCCCTAAAGGGTGTGGGCTTTCGGCTAAGTTTCCGTGTAAGGACCCGTAAAGGAATTATGGGTTCAGGATTGCGAACAGGAGGTCAAGTTGAGGTGGCAAAAGGTACGTCAGGTCATCCTCCTCTTCGCTTTGACGTTGGTATTCGCAACCCAGGTCTCAGCGCAGACCGGGGCGAGAGTCCAAGGACCCGGACTCCAACTTCGCTCGCGGAGCCCCGCTCCTTCCCGCTTCTTCCCTCGTTCAGAGGACGCCCCCAAACCTTCGATCTCCAGGCTGGCCCTTCAGTCCGCGGACGATCCTTCCGAAGACCCGGCATCCGACAACTTTCAGTCCCCACCCGACAACCCAACCGTCGATGGTTCGATAAACCAGACGCCACGCCCTAACCAGGCTGAACAAAACGCTACGAAGGATCAAGAGGAGCCTTCCTCGAAAGCGACCCAAAACCAGGATGAGCCAGAGCAGGATGAAGCCGAGGAAAAGGGCGATCCGACCAAACTGCTCATGAATGCCCTGGGACGCAGTGATTCACCGGTTAAGGTTTACGGTTGGATTCAGAACAGTTACACGGGAAATGCCAACGGAGTCCCCGCCAGCGGTATTAACTTCGGAGTGAATCCGAACTTTCTAGCGAATCGCTGGATGGGTAATCAGTATTACCTGATCGTCGAAAACCCACTCGAGGCGAACGATAAGATCAACTTTGGCTTTCGTGTCGATAACCTCTTCGGAAACGACTGGCAGTTCAACCACATGCGGGGGCTCTTCGACAGCTCCTTCCGCCTGAACCACTTCGCTGGCTACGACCCTGCCCAATTTTATGCCGAAGTCCATCTCCCCTACCTAACCAAGGGTGGGCTCGATATCAAGGGGGGACGATTCTTCACGATCCTGGGATATGAAGTGGTCCCCGCTACCGGCAGGCCGCTACTCTCTGTTCCTTACATGTTTAATTATGGTCAACCGTTCACCCATTTCGGAATGTTGTCCACGCTTCACGTCACCGATCGGCTCAACTGGTACAACGGAGCCGTGAACGGATGGGACCGCTGGGTCAACGACAAGTACAAGTGGAACTACCTGGGGGGGCTCTCCTGGACCTCGAAGAGTGGCAAGACCACCCTGTCGATTGCTTATATCTTCGGTCCGAATCAATATCCCAACTACCCAAACAATCCTCAGATCACGCTACCTGGGCAGGTTGAAGTGTTACGGCCTAACTTCCTGGCCGGACGGATCAACCCCAACTACAAGCACAGCTCAAGGACCCTCTTCACTACGGTCCTCTCCTATAAGTGGTCTGACAAGCTCACCCAGGCGATTGAAACGGACCAGGGACTCGAGGTGAACGTACCAGGAGTTGGTCCCGGCGGCTCGAACAAAAACGTGAGCTGGCAAGGGTTAGGGAATTGGTTCCTCTATTCATTCAACGACAAGTGGATGGGTGTATGGAGGGCGGAGGTCTTCCGCGACAACAATGGGATCAGGACCGGGTTCGCGGATAACTTCTATGAGCAGACCCTGGGACTGATCTACAAACCCAAGCCCTGGCTCTGGATTCGTCCCGAGGCGAGATACGACTGGGCCCAGTTTACCAAGCCGTACAACGATGGCACTCGAGGAAGCCAATTCACGATCGCACTCGACGCCGTGATCCTCTATTGAGCAACGGGTCGGGTTTCAGGGACGGCCTTCGAGATTCGAGTCTTTGACTCCACGGGATCCGTGCATGTTGCCTATGAGGCCGCGGGCCTGTTCTTTCGAAGAGCCCGGCCAGGTTTCGCCCCGGTGTGCCGTCCCTGCTCGAGCACGACTTCTCCGTTAACGATCACGTACACGATTCCTTCGCTGTACGCAAACGGGTCCAAATAAGTCGACTTGTCTCGAACGGAGACCGGGTCGAAGATCGTGATGTCGGCGAATTGACCCGCTCGTAGTAATCCTCGATCCATCAGGCCGAGCTTGCTCGCGTTCAACGAGGTCATCTTCCGCACCGCCTCCTCGAGCGAGAGGAGCTTGCGCTCCCGAGCGTAGAGTCCGAGGACCCGAGGGAACGTGCCGAAATTCCGGGGATGGGGATGCCCGCGTCTCAAGGGACCCTCCACCGCCAGGGCCGACCCATCCGACCCGATCGAACACCAGGGCTGAGAGAGGGCAAGATTCATATCCTCTTCGGTATGGTGCGCATAGATCGTGCTGATCGAGCCTTTCTCTTCGATGAGGAAATCAAATAACTCGTCCAGTGGGTCGGGTACGGGGTCCCGACCCTCGGTGCGTAGTGAGAGCACCTTGTCCATCGTCAGTCCCTGGAACCGCCGATTAGGCTCGGTGAGATTCGCGCTCAGGAGCATGCGGCTCCAGTCTCCCCCGACCGCCGTGTAATGGTTGTACCAGCCCGGAATTCCCTTCCGGATCTCGTGGCGGAGTCGCGTGCGGACTTCGGGCGACTGAAGTCGCTTCACGAGCGCTTCTTTCCCCCCTTCATGAGCCCAAGGGGGGATGATGGTGACCAGGTCGTTGTTCCCTCGCGTGTAGGGGTAAACGTTTGCCTGAACGTTCACTCCTCGCCGCCGAGCGTCGTCGATCAGGCGAATGATCTCTTCCATACGGCCCCAGTGGGACTGGTCGGCGATCTTCAGGTGGATGATATCGACCGGCACCCGTGCTCGCTCTCCCACCTCGATCGCCTCGCGGACCGCGTGCATGACCTCGGTCCCCTCGTTTCGAAGGTGTGAGGAGTAGATCCCACCATACTGAGGAAGCACCTGGCAGAGAGTGGCCAGGTCGTCCGTTTCGACGTTAAGCTCTCTTGCCCCGGCGAGCATGGTAGAGAGCCCGAAAGCTCCATCCTGTAACGCTTCCTCGAGGAGCTGAGTCATATTCTCGAGCTCGGCGGCGCCCGGTCGATCCAGGCGGTTCCCCAACGCGCACTCCAGCAAGGTGCCCAGCCCCACATATGAGGCGACGTTCGTAGAGATTTTGGCCTGCTCCAGAGCGTCGAGGTATTCTCCAAACCGAGTCCACTCCAAAGGCTTCTCCCTCCCCGGAATCGAAGCCTTGCCAGGCGCATGAAGCCCCTTCGCCGGGCCCCCCGAACGGTCTTCACCGAGGACTTCGGTCGTGACCCCCTGGCGGATCTTACTCTCGGCCCGACCGTCCTCGAACAAGGTGAAATCCGAATGTGAATGCATATCGATAAAGCCAGGAGAAACCACTAGCCCCTTGGCATCAATCGACCTGAGCGAGCGGGCATCGGGAGCGAGCGACCCGAGCTTCACGATCCGGTCTTCGCGAATCGCCAGATCCCCCTGGAACCAAGGGTTCCCGGTACCATCAATAATCGTGCCCCCTCGAATTACCAGGTCGAACTCGGGATGCTCATCCGAGTCCACCTCAGCGAGCGCGATCGCCGCGACGGCCCACGCCGTCGCGGGGATGGAAATAAACTGATGCTTTCCGTGCGGATCACCATTATCAAAGTAAACCTGGATCGGTTTGACCCGAGTCTCGACTTTCCAGGAGCCGTCGGGATACTGGCTGGATCGCAGGAACTCCAACCCCTTCCGATAGGCAGGCGTCTTGGTCTCGAGCCCGGTCTCGGCGAGGCAGACGAGAGCCTGCCCCGTAGCGTAGGCGTCGCTCGACAAGTCATCGCGAGAAGCCCATCCCCCGTCCTCCCGCTGAGCTGCGAGAACGTCGCGCCGGGCCTTCTCGATCTTCGCTTCCGGAGCCCCCAGACCGTCGAGCCCACGGAGTCGAAAGTTTCGATCCTCCTGCGTCTTTACCGGCGTCGAGAGGAGCCAGAGTCTCGCCTTCTCGACGCCCTGCTTGGCCTGCCTCGCCAGTGGGCCGCGCCCGTATTTGGTGATCCCCTCCGCCGCGAGGACCGAGCAGGTAACATTCGACTCCTCGAGTGGAGGACGACGCCCCGAGGTGCGCCAGGATCCATCACCCTGCTGGGTCTTGATCAGGTAGGCGACCAACGCATCGGTTGTCTCATCAGGTTCTCGCTCCGCCAATGCCGCCGCCCAAAGCGCATAGCCCACCGTCATCGCCGAACCGCCAACCCCTATCCCCCGCGCGATGGTCTCCTGCTTCTCGCGAAACAATTCGAGGCTGAATTCCCCCTGGTCCCTCAATAGCGCCGCGTCGATCCCGATTCCCATCCCTTTCGCCTTGACCATGGCGAGCATGGGCAACGTCTGGTGATGGCACGAAAAGCAGGCTCGATGCTCGGGATATTGGCGGGCTCCCTTCTGCACCAAGGCAAGTCCTTGGACGACCCGGTCGCGCATGGTATCGGAAGGTCGCGTGTCTTCAGCCTGGCTCGCAAGGACGGTGCTCACAACCAAGAGCAGCGCGAGGGGTATACCCAATCGTGGGATGCGACGGATCATTTCCGGGTCCTCGGGTGGATGATTCTCCAACGGTACTCGTCCCGACATCGCCCAAGCAAGAAATCGTTCGAAATCTTGCGGGCGAGACCGAGAGCCGTTCGCGTTTTTCCCCCCACGGCCCTCCTCCCCTGTGACAACCGGCGACCTCTTGACGTCCCTCACCTGGCATCCAACACTTGGGACCATCCCTGAAGACTCTTGCCTCGAGCTTCCACACGGAACGAAGCCGCCACGAGAGGAATGCCGTCGAATGACCAGTCGCGCTCAAACTGAATATCGTTATGAGAAGCTCACCTGGCCCGAGATCAACGATGCAATTGACCTCGGGAAAGTCTGCATCATCCCGTGTGGCGCGGTGGAGCAACACGGGCATCATCTACCGCTCGACGTGGATCTCGTCTGCCCTACCGGGATCGCCCTGGGCGCTGGGCGAGAACGCCCCGAATCCATCCTTGTGCTGCCAACCGTGAGTTACGGCTACACCGGCCACGTCATGGATTTCCCAGGGACGATCAACGTTGACTTTGAACACTTCATGCATCAGGTTCTCGACATTACAAAGAGCCTCGCATATCACGGCTTCAAGAAAATCGTCTTGCTCAACGGTCATGGCTCGAACATGCCGAACCTTGACCTGGTGGCCCGTCGGACCAACCTTGAAACCGACGCCGAGTGCATTCTGGCCGCGTGGTGGAATCTGCTGACCGTCGATAAGCAGTTCCTCCCAGGTTGGCGGCAAAGCCGTTTTCCGGGAGGGTGCGCGCACGCGTGCGAGCTCGAAACCTCGTTATATCTCTATCTCGACGAGGAGAACGTCCGGAAGGACAAGATCCAGAACGGAGTGATCAGCTTCAATGAGGAGGAAAGTCCATTCAACTGGGTCGACCTCTTCGCGGCGGGACCGGCCACGCTCATTTCCTGGACCAGCAGCTATTCGGAAACGGGGGTACTGGGCGAGCCGGAGTTGGCCACGGTCGAGAAAGGACGACAGGTTTATGAGGAGGGAGTCAAACAGCTCGTTCGGTTCGTGGATTATTTCAAGGAACGGCCTGTTGACCCCAGGCGTGACCGGCACCGGCGACCGCCGACCATGCCGCTCCCCTGGAACCAACGCCCATTAACGCCTTGACCTCATCGCGTTCAGGATGAAGTTGGGGCAAAAAGGGTTGGCGGATGGATCAAGCACCCACCCGCCAACCATTCGCTTCAGATCAGATGAACTCGTTGATGAGGTTCTCGAGCATCTCCTGTCGGCCGCTCTCGTTCCTCTCCACATCGCCTCGAGGCAGACTGTACGACTCAAGGTCTTCGAGCGACGCCTGTCCTGATTCAATTCGCTTGCCGAAGTCGCTGTCCCAGCTTCGATAGCGTTCCTTGATGAACGCGGCCAGACGACCGTCCTCGCGAATCGCGTACGCGATTTTCAGCCCTCGGGCAAACGCGTCCATTCCTCCGATATGAGCATGGAACAGGTCGACCGGCTCAAAGCTCTCGCGACGCACCTTTGCGTCAAAATTCAGCCCTCCCGTCGTGAATCCTCCCATCTCCAGGATGCAGAGCATGCACTGAGTGGTGAGGTAAAGGCTGGTTGGGAACTGGTCGGTATCCCACCCGAGAAGCGGGTCGCCGGTGTTGGCGTCGATCGAGCCGAGGGCCCCCGCTCCAATCGCGGCCTGGAGCTCGTGCATCATCTCGTGCCCAGCCAGGGTGGCGTGGTTGGTCTCGAGGTTCAGCTTGAAATAAGGGAGCAAATCGTAGGTTCTGAGGAAATTGAGGCAAGCGGCGGTGTCGGAGTCGTATTGATGCTTGGTCGGCTCCTTGGGCTTGGGCTCGATGTAGAACGGGCCATCGAAGCCGATCTGTTTCTTGTAATCGACCGCCATGTGGAGGAATCGGCCCAGGTGATCGAGCTCGCGCTTCATGTCGGTGTTGAGTAGCGTGGAATATCCCTCTCGCCCTCCCCAGAAGGTGTACCCCGCGCCATCAAGTTCCTGGGTCACTTCAAGCGCCTTTTTGACCTGCGCCCCCGCGAAGGCGAATGCATCCAGGTTTGGGCTCGTCGCGGCCCCATGCATGTATCGGGGGTTGGTGAAGAGGTTGGCCGTTCCCCACAGCAACTTCACGCCGGTCCGATCCTGCTGGTCCTTCAATACCTTGACCACTTCATCCAGGTTGGCGTGACTCTCCTTCAGAGAGCTCCCCTCCGGAGCGACATCTCGGTCGTGAAACGCGTAGAACGGGACCCCAAGCTTTTCGAAGAACTCAAAAGCCGCCAGCACCTTGCGCTGGGCGTTCGCGACCGAGTGACTGCCGTCGTCCCAAGGTCGAACCGCGGTCCCCGCGCCAAAGGGGTCGGCCAGGGGATTGCTGAACGTATGCCAGTACACCACGGAGAACCGCAGGTGCTCCTTGAGCGACTTCCCACCAACAACCTCGTCGGGATTGTAGTGCTTGAACTCGAGTGGGTTCCGAGATTTCGGGCCACCGTACGCGATCTTCGGGATTTCAGGAAAGAACTCGGACATTGGTCGCGCTCACCCCCCTTTGAGGAGACTCACCATCGAAGGCATGGTCCGTTCCCGGCTGGAACCATCACCGATCAGGAGCCGAAATTCCTGACCTTGCACGGAGAAATCGCCCAACGATCCAACAGGTTTCGACACACGATACGCGGTCCCTGGCGGCCGCCAACCATTCACGTTGCTAGATAAATATGAAAATCAAATCAACACTGTGAACCGACGCCGGCAAGACCCGGCGTCGGACGCTCAGAACACCCGGCATATCATTTAGATTTGCTCATGTTTTCAAGCAAATAAAGACCGCTCTTTCCAGGGCAGACGAGATCGATATCTCCATCCACGTCGATATCGATTGCGGTCATCTGCAGTCCCGTGCCCACCGTGCCGGGCGGAAAATCCTTCTGAGCGTTCCGTTGCGGGCCAGCCGGCGCGTTGGCGGCGGGTTGACCTTGAAAAAGGATCGACCGATTCCACTTGCCCGACTTCTTGTCGAATGCATAGGTGGAGACGACGGAGCCGTCGGTCGCTCCCGCCTCGACCTCATGGGCATAGACGCGCTTGCCGGTTACCAGTTCTTCGTGACCATCTCCATCCAGGTCAGCCCAGAGGAGGGTGTGGACCGAGGCTACCGAGAGGTCGATGTCCTTACGTTCCCACGATCGCTTGCCATCCGACCCTTTAATCTGCTTCGACCAGAAGAGCCCGTAGTTGTGACCCATCCCGTGCACCAGGTCCGCGAGCCCGTCGCCGTCGATATCACGCGCAAGGATCTGGATCCCGGTCGCTCCAAGGTTCCACTCGGGATGCCAGACCCAGGTCTCGGCTTTCGGGTCCTCCGGCCCTTCGAACCATCCCTTGGGGGTCAGCAGGTCGATTCGGCCATCGCCATTCACATCTCCGCTGCCAACCCCATGCCCAGCCGCCTCGGTTCCAAAGTCATGTTTCTTCCACTTTGGAGTCGGACCGGCTTCCTGAAGCTCGTACCAGACCACCCGCCCGGTCACGTTCGGCAAGACATCCGGCTTGCCATCACGGTTCAAGTCCACCAGGACGGCCGCTTCACTCGTGCCTGGTAGGTCGATCTCGTGGTAGGTCCATTCTTTCCCTTTTTCGCCTGGATTCTCCACCCAGCCGACGTTTTTCGGAAAGTAAGCACAGGTCACGAAGTCAATCTTGGAGTCGCCGTTGACATCCATCGGAAGCGTGGCGAAGTCGTTGAAGTACGTCCCTTGCTTCGTCACCTCCCTGACCTTCGAAGCAGTCCAACTGGGCGACTGGTACCAGGTGTCACCCGATACGATGTCGAGCTTCCCATCCCCGTCCACGTCAAAAACGCCCGCTGCTTCGAACTCGCTTTTACCATTAATCGCATGAACAACCCACTTGGGCGACGCAGTAACCCCGGGCAGGGTGGTGAGGAGAAGCAGGGCGCCTGCATACAGTATCGGTCGTGGCATCATGATGTACCTGAATTGAGCCTGTTTGTGGGAGTGAGTTGGTTCCAGCCGTGCGATCCCGCGATCGAGAGGCTCCGCTATTCGAGTCAGTCCTCGTCGTCAAGGTCGTCCTCGGGGTCAGCCTCGTCTTCATGGACCTCCCAGTTCAGCGCTTGGGCGGCGGCCTCGATCAGGGCCCGCGCAGGCGCCGGGTCGCTTGCGTTGAGCTCAAAATTGATCGCCTCCACGCGCTGGCCTTCGAGCACGGCATAGCCTCGAAGTCTCAATGCGGGAAGCTCCAGCCAAACAGCGTTCTTCGACTCTCGAGAAACCTCGACTCGGTGCGTGCTCGCACCAAGCTGGCTAATCCAATCGTCCAGCACTCGTGGAGCAGCTTGCCAGGCAGGAAGAACCATCAGTTCGATCATGGGGACTCGAAATGGAAAGAGACGAACCTGCCTCGATGCGAGACCAGACGCGCACCATTGATCTGGCTTCTTTGCACGCTTTCGTAACAAAGCCTGCCTGCGATCTCAAGCGTTCTGTTCGGTTCCGACCCGGTTCCCACGGAAGGGATCTCGACCCTATCGAATTGTCCCGGCAACCGATATCGGCGCGGCCACGCGCGGGCTAAACTTCCTACCCATTCCATCGGTCTGTCTCGTCAAGCTCTCCAACCGTGCCGCTGAACCCATTGAGAGGGAGGATTCGATGCCACTTGTAGCCCACCAGGTCTCTAGCCGAACACACTTCGGCTTGATTCTCGGCGTATTATTGCCATTCGTACTCGGGCCCGCTCCCGCCTCCGAGTCTGGGTCGGACCTCAGTGCGTTGGAACAAGACGCCACGGGGTGGATCGACCTGCTTGCAGGGGCAGGACCGGAGTTGAAGGGATGGACTCGGGGGCCGATTCCGCCCACCGGGCCCCTCGACGCGGCTTCCCAGTGGAAGCTCGATCCCAAGACCAAGACCTTGCTCTGCGAGGGGACTGGAGGGCATGACTGGGTGCGCTGGGATCGGGAGTTGGGCGACCTGATCTTCCATGTTGAGTGGCGCTTCACTCCCGTGGAAGGGAAGAAAGGGTACAACTCTGGGATTTACGTGAGGAACTCGGCGGACGCCGCGATCTGGCACCAGGCACAGACCGGTGACGCCAAGGGGGGATATCTCTTCGGCGATACCCTGGTTCAAGGCGCGACCAAACGTGTCAATTTCTCGAAAGACGTCAAGGATGGGCGGGTCAAGCCCGCGGGGGAATGGAATACCTACGAAATCACCTGCGAAGGCAAGGAGATTCGACTTTGGGTCAATGGAGGCCAAACCCTGAGTTGGAAGGAGTGCGAGGTTCCCAAGGGGTATGTTGGGCTTGAGGCGGAACGATTCCGAATCGAGTTCCGCAACGTCAAGGTCAAGCCTCTTTGAACCTGACCGAGCGGACCTGAAACCGCGAATTTCAAGCTCAATAGCGCAGGACCTGGGGATCGATCCGAACCGACCAATCATCGATCCCCCCCTCCAGATTGGCCAAGCGCCACGTTCCTTGCCGCGATAACCAGTGGGCGGCATGCATCGAGCGAACGCCGTGGTGGCAATACACCACGATCAAGGTTGCTTGATCGAGTCGCTGCAACTCCTCAATTCGCCCCGGAATCTCGTTCAGAGGAATCAACAGATCTCGAATCCCCGGCGGAACGGGGATCGAGCAATGCTCACGTTCAAAATGTTCACGCACATCGAGCAAAGTCACGTTCTCGTCTCGGTCGAGCAGTTCCTTTAACGCCTCGACCGAGATTTGAGCGACCGGGTTGGATGCAGGTTGCAAACCGTTTCTCCCAAGGTATCGAAAGGTCATTGCCTGAGTGGGGCTCGTATCTCGGTCAGTCCTCAACCAGGCCAGTCCAGGCTCGTTGGAATTGGCTCTTAGGAATGGGCGAAGGCTCAGCGTATGCTCTCGATCAACCCTTCAACCCGCTTTCGTCGCTGCTTGGCGTTTGGTAGGGTTTGAACCTGTCTGGAACCGGTTTGAGAACAGAACACGCGAGACCTAAAGCAAGGGCTAGATGATGGCACTCGAAATTGCGCCTGGCAAGACCCGCATCGGCTGGATCGGGACAGGAGTCATGGGCGCTTCGATGTGTGGGCACCTGGTGTCCGCCGGGTATCAAGCGACGGTCTACAACAGGACGACGTCAAAAACGAAGTCTCTGGCCGACAAGGGAGCCACGGTCGCGAAGACTCCGAAGGAAGTCGCCGAGGCGTCCGACGTGATTTTCACGATAGTGGGCTTTCCCGGAGATGTCCGTGAAGTGACGCTCGGGTCAGAGGGAATTCTCGCCGGCGCGAAGGCAGGTTCGATTGTCGTGGACATGACCACGAGTGAGCCGGCCCTGGCCTGCGAGATCTTCGAGGCGGCCAAGCAGAAGGGCATCGCGGCGGTGGACGCGCCGGTCTCGGGTGGCGACGTGGGAGCGCGAGAGGCCCGACTCTCCATCATGATCGGTGGGGAAGAGGAGGCCGTTCGCGCCTTGAACCCGCTGTTCCAGCTCATGGGGAAGACCATTGTTCATCAAGGGCCGGCCGGCGCGGGCCAGCATACGAAGATGGTCAACCAGATTCTGATCGCGACCAACATGATCGGTGTCTGCGAGGCCCTTCTTTATGGGTACAAGGCTGGGCTCGACCTCGATCAGGTCATGCTCAGCGTGGGAAGTGGAGCGGCGGGGTCATGGAGCCTCAACAATCTAGGCCCTCGGATGATCGCCGGAAACTTTGAACCCGGCTTCTTCGTTGAGCATTTCTTGAAGGACATGAACATTGCCCTGGCGGAATCCAGGCGCATGAAGCTTTCCCTCCCCGGTCTTGCCCTGGCCGAGCAGCTCTATCGAGCGGTCGAGGCCCAAGGTTATGGCCGAAAAGGGACCCACGCCCTGTTGCTCGCGCTGGCTGAACTTTCCAAAGTCGACTGGAAAACAACCACCTCGGCCTGATAAGCGGATCGAGCTCACGCGTCTCAACCAGCCCCGCCGCGCCTCGGTTGAGCCGGCTGAACCCGTGTGCCGAACCGTCACGACCCTCGCGGAAGGCACGTCGCCGGTCTTGATTCAATCCGGCGAGGCGTAACGTCTTGAGTCGTTCGACGGAACTCGGTATGATCTCACTCTTTGTTACTTGCTGAGGAAATCTCGGCCCGAGAATAGCTTCGCCGAAGCTCTTGAGGAGAACGCATGGCCAGTCGCCGCAGAGGAAAGGGCCGTCGCAAGGTCGGTCGAAAGAAGCGCCGCATGCGCAGCAAGATCCGCCATCGCAAGAAGTAAGGTGAGCCTCACCGGCGCGGCCCAACCTGCGTGACCGGTACATGGCAGTGCGAACGGACATTGATACAAACGCTTCAGCTCGCCCCGGTAGGCTCCCCAGCCTGGCGGGGCTTTCTTTTCATCGAGATTGGACATCGGTGCAATCGGTCGCTCCGATTCTCGAGATTCGATAACCGGGTGCCGATGCCCCACCTTCGGTGATTCGCGCTTCAATGGCTTTCTCATTGGCGAGGGGTTGCGCCGGGCGTAGAATAAAATAAAAGAGAATCACGGGGGTGATTTGGGACTTCCACACCCCACCAGGAGCTGGCTACATGGATCATCGCCCTTCGCTCGACCTACTCGAGTCGACACATAGTTTTCCCGGCGTTTACCAGATCAAGGCGATCGGGAGCGTTGAGGAAGAGTTTGAAGCGCGCGTAGTCGAAGCAGTTGCCACCCAGTTGGCGGGCCGTTCTGAGATTGACTACTCGGTGAGGCTCACGCCCCAGGGAAGGCACGTCTCGATCACGTTGGATATCACGGTACAGAACGCTCAGCAGATTCGTGACATTTACGCTCTCCTGGGTGAGCTCAAAGGGATTCGGATGCTGCTTTAGCTTGAAGCGAAGTCAGGTCCATCCTTTTTGGGGGCATACCGGTACGTTCAATCGCCCGACCGATCGACGAAGACTGGTCATGCCAGCGCATCTTGGTGATCATTGAATCAAGAGCCGTGAATGCTTCCAACGGAGGAAGCGAACCACGGTTTGGCTCCCGTTGACCCTTGTGAGCTCCATGACAAGTTCGACCAGTCAGCCGGAGTGGATCGACGTGGCCCGGTCGGACGATCGGCGAGACGTGATTCATCGGGCCGTCGCCTGCCTTGCTCAAGGGGGCCTGGTCGGCTTGCCCACCGAAACGGTCTATGGCGTGGCGGGGAGTGTCCTTCATCCCAAGGCGATCGCCCGACTGCGAGAAATCAAGGCGACGGACGACCCTGTCGCCTTATCACTTTTGCTAAAAGGTGCCTTCGAGGTCTCGGACTGGGTCCCTCACATCAGCCAGGTCGGCCAACGACTCGCCAGGCGCGGGTGGCCAGGACCACTCACCTTGGTTTTTCCTGGTTGTGACACGGAGGGTCTAGCAAGTCGGTTCCCAGAGAACGTACGAGCACTTCTCTTTCCTGATGGCGCGCTGGCGCTGCGTGCTCCCGCACACTCGATGGTGCGCGAAATTCTTAGACTCTTGCCCGCACCGATCGTCATGGTTCGAGGAACTGGGCCCAATGGGCAGCCTGCCCGCGAGGCGAGCGAGCTGAGCCCGTCACTAGGACTATCGATGCTCCTGGACGACGGACCAACTCGGTTCGGTCAGCTCTCGACGGTCGTTTCGATTCGGAATCAAGGGTATCAAGTCCTCAGAGCGGGTGCGGTCAAGCCTCAAACCTTGTCGCGGATGGCCGGCATGATTCTGCTTTTCGTTTGTACGGGCAATACGTGTCGTAGTCCCATGGCCGAAGCGCTCTGCAAGGTGCATCTCGCCAAAAGGCTCAACTGCACCATCGACGAGCTCGAACGCAAGGGCTATGTCGTCCTATCCGCGGGAATCGCCACCTCGAATGGCATGCCCGCCGCCGCTCACGCCCTGAACGTCGTCAACGAACGAGGTGGTTCGCTCGTTCACCACGCGAGTCAGCAGCTTACCGCGGAACTGTTGCGGCACGCGGACTATATCGTGGCGATGACGAATGATCACCGGGAGGCCCTGCTCAGCCAGTTGCCCGACTGCACCTCAAAAACGAGGCTGCTCCATCCCCAAGGGGACGATGTGGCCGACCCGGTCGGTTGCGACCGTGAAACCTACTCGCGAACCGCCTCGATGATCGAGAGTTACTTAACCCGTCTACTCGACGACCTTGGCCTTTGACCCAGGGGGGACGGACCTCGGTCCAAACAAAAAACCCCTGGATGGCCAGGGGTTTAAGTTTCAATACACCCGGTAGGACTCGAACCTACAACCTTCGGTTCCGAAGACCGATGCTCTATCCAATTGAGCTACGAGTGCGTTGGATGGGGAGTGTTGGTTCGCAAACATCGAAACGACGTCCTTGCCAACCACGGATGAGAGTATACGCGGCCCCGTTGCAAAGAGCAAGCTTTCGTTTCCCGCGACTTGACGATTCAGGTCAAAATCATCTAGCCTAGGACTTTTCTAGCCATACACGATCGAACAACAGTCCTCAATCCTCCCACACTCGTCGAAACGGCTCGCATCTCCCGAGAAAGCCGGGAATCTCGAAATCCAATGAACCCGACCTCCGACATCAAAGGCAAGTTTTCGTTTGTCAGCCTTGGCTGCCCAAAGAACCTTGTCGACTCTGAAAGAATGCTTGGCCTGCTTGCCCAGGACGGATACGTCTTGGTGCCCGACTCGCAGAAGGCCGACCTCGTTATTATCAATACGTGCGGTTTTATTGATTCGGCCAGACAGGAGTCGCTTTCCGTCATTCGCGAGATGCTGGAACGAAAGCAGTCGGGCCAGCTCAAGGGGGTCGTTGTCGCCGGCTGTCTCGCCGAGCGCCAGAAGGAGATGCTGCTCGAAGAGGTCCCCGATGTGGACCAGGTGATCGGCGTGTTTGGACGGGAGGAGATCGCGTCGGTCGCCGATCGGATCATGGGAGACCTGCACGAACAGCGCACCATCTTCCGACCGGCCCCAATCCAGGCACTCGACGATCGCGCCCGGATGCGGGTGACCCCCCGGCACATGGCCTACCTGAAGGTCTCCGAGGGATGCGACCGGCTTTGTACCTTCTGCGCGATCCCCTACATGCGCGGGAAGCACGTGACCAAGCCGATTGAGAGGGTTTTGGAAGAAGCCCGAGAACTGGCCGCGGACGGTGTTAGAGAGCTGAATCTCGTCGCCCAGGACATGACCTACTACGGCATGGACCTGTATGGTGAACCCCGACTTGCCGAGCTCTTGCGCGAACTCGATCAGGTTGAGGGAATCGACTGGATTCGCGTGCTCTACAATTACCCTAAGCATTTTACCGACGACCTCTACGACGTTCTCTCGGGCGCCAAGAAGGTTATCCCTTACCTCGATATGCCGATCCAGCATATCAACGATCGGATGCTCCGGATGATGAACCGGCGGCACACGCGCGCCGAGACGGAAACGATCATCAGCCAGTTGAGGTCGAGGATTCCCGGACTCGTGCTGAGGACCACGTTCATCGTCGGATTTCCGGGGGAGACCGAACGGGAATTCGAAGAGTTGCGTGAGTTCGTGGCTCAGACTCGGTTCGAGCGGCTGGGGGTCTTCCCCTACTCGCATGAGCCCGACACGCCCGCGGCGAAGCTTCCGGGGCACCTCTCCGAAGAGGTCAAGCTCGCCCGACAGGATGCGATCATGGCGACTCAGCAGGAAATCGCGTTCGCCTTCAACGAGGGGATGGTCGGTCGTAAGCTTGATGTGCTCATTGATGGCCCCGCTCCGGAGGGGCGCCATCTTTGGGTTGGTCGGACTTATGCCGACGCCCCCGACGTGGATGGGGTAACCTTTATCAAGAGCGCGAGCCTTGAGCCAGGTGACCTGGTCGCTTGCGAGATCGTGGCGTCGGAAGGCTACGACCTGATTGCCAGGGTCGAGGCGGAGGCCGAACCAAGGAAGCCTCGCAAGCGGGCACGCCCCAAGCCTCGTAAGATGCCGACGAATTCTTCCCTCACCATCTTGAACAATTGAAAGCGACCACGCTGTTATGGTTGATCATGCCGAGACGCGGTTCTGGAACGTTCCTAACACGTTGACCATGAGCCGCCTCGTGCTCTCGGTCGTGGTCTTCGGCTTGATCGCCCATGGCTTCTTCCTGGCGGCGATGATCGTCTTCATCCTGGCGGCGATCACCGACGCACTCGACGGGTATTTCGCCCGCCTTCTGAAACAAGGGACCGCGCTGGGCCGGCAACTTGATCCGCTCGTCGACAAGGTGATCGTGGCCGGAGCCTTCATCTATCTCCTCGCTATTCCCAAAACAGGTGTTTACCCCTGGATGGTGACCACGATCGTCGCTCGTGAACTCTTGATCCAGGGCTTGCGAAGTCACCTGGAGGGCCAAGGTGAGGCCTTTGGCGCCAAGTCGGCGGGAAAGTTGAAGACCTTGGTCCAGTGCCTCGCCATTATCGGCATCTTGCTCTGTCTCGCCGTTGAGCCAACGCAACCCGCCTGGCTGATCGCACGCGACGTGCTGACCTGGCTCGCGGTGCTTTTAACGATCTATAGTGGTTTGGGATACGTGTTCGCGGCCATCCCGATGCTCCGGCGAAAGCCCTCCACAACCTAATCCGAGCGATCGCCCCACCCCTCCTCGCTGCTGCTTCCTTTCGCTCTTCGTAAGGATTCCCGACACATGGACTGGATCGAGTCGTTGGCCCTGGGCGCGGTCCAGGGTCTTACCGAGTTCTTGCCAATTTCGAGCGATGGCCACCTCCTCCTTACCTCAAGGATTTTCCGGGTATTGACGGGGCATGCCCGCACCGCCGAGGAGCTCCTCTTCTTCTTCGTCATGCTGCACCTGGGGACCCTTGCCGCGACCGCCATCCACTACCGAGCGGTCATTCGTACCGGGACCCGTGGGCTCTTGAACGACCAGGAGGTTCCCTCCGAGTATCGACGAAGTTCACTTATCCATGTTGGCTTACTCGCGATCGTCGCCACCTTGCCCTTACTCCCTTATGCCGTTCTCAAGGACCACCTAAAAGAAACGCTCGAGAGCGAAACTGCCGTGGGATATGGGTTTATCACCACCGCGACGGTGCTGATCGTGACCCTGTTCCTGCGCGGGGGGGATAAGGGAGCCGCCGAGACCCGTTGGTGGCACGCTCTTCTGATCGGGATCGCTCAAACCTTCGCTCCCCTCCCCGGGGTGAGCCGAAGCGGGTTAACAATCGCCACCGCCCTTAGCCTGGGTCTCTCGAAAACCTGGGCGGTGGGGTTTAGCCTGCTCATCGCATTCCCAGCCATCCTGGGAGCAACGGTTATGGAAATCAAGGATGTGGATCCGACCACGCTCACTTCCGACCGGCTCATCCAAACCTGCGTTGCGACGCTTCTTGCCGGTCTTGTCGGTTACCTCGCCATCATCTGGCTGGTGAAGATTGTCCGCGCGGGTAAATTGTGGTATTTTTCTGTATACTTATACTTACTTGCCCTAGTCGTGCTGACGACCAGCCTTCTCTCCGGAGGGAATGCCGATGCCACAGGTGCGGAGGCTACTGAGCGGACCGCATGGGTGCGCACTCCGGGACCGACTTCTCGCTAAGGCTCAAGGCCAGCCGGGAAAGCTCTGGATCGTTGGGTCTCGTCTCGCCCGAGACCAGGTCTTCGCTGGGCTAGGGAAGAGAGGTGAGTTACCCAGCGGAACCACCGTATGGACCTGGCGGGAACTTTGGGAGGCGGTCCGGCGCGTTCACGCAGAGGGCCCCGCCCCCCTTTCCGCCGCGGGCGTTCGCGCCGTTTTCAACGAAGCCCTCGATCGCGCGCGCAACGCGGGGGCGCTCAACGCGGTGGATTCGGCAGTGGACTGGCCTGGGTTTCGCCGCAGGCTGGCTGCTCAGATCGCGCGATGGACGCGCGCGGAACGCTCCCTAAGCCACCCCCCGAGGGAAAGCGAGCGGGATGCGACGGTCCATGCCCAATGGGCCGTCTATGTTCAATATCGCGGCATTCTGCGCGAGCTCAACGCCGAGGACGTCGAAGGCTTCTCGGTCTGGGCCTCCGACGCGTTGCTTCGCGAGGCTCCCACTCCCTTCAGCTCAGCTCCGGAACTGATCTTTCTCGACGCGAACCTGACGACCGCAGCACACCAGCGAACTGTTGAAGCGGCGCAAGCTCAGGGGAACACGGTCACGGTCTGCCTGAACTATCAATCCGACCCCATGCTGGCAGAGGTTTACAGCCCCGCTGGGATCACGCGTAATCGCCTGCTTGAGGGTGGATTTCGTGAAGTGCTGGTGGACTTCGAGGATTGGCGGCCGACGGGTCTGCGCGACGTTGAACAGGAAATCTTCCGCGCGGATGCCCATCTCCGGCCACGCCTGCACGATGCCAGCGGCCTGCGCATCCTGGGAGCTCCCGAAGGCGAAGGAATCGGCTTGATTCTGGCCCGCGAGCTTCAGGGATTGCTCGACCAGGGGGTCAACTCCGACGAAGTCCTGGTTCTCGTCAGGCGCTGGGATGACGTCGCGGAGCGGATACTCGAGGTCGTTAAGAGTTGGGGAATTCGGATTCACTCCCCCCACACATCCCCACTCTCAAGCTGCCCCGCCATCGCGGCCCTGCGCAAGGCGATGGCGATCCCCGGCCACCATTGGGAAACCTCTGGCCTGATCCAGTGGCTCCGCCACGGCCAGGTGGCTCCCCCTTGGGCAGAACGGATTGGATCCCGTGCCCTCGCCAACACGGCCTCGGTCGTTCAGTCAACTCGAGTGTTTCGCGGACTCCGCCCATTACTGGATGCCCTCGATCGGGTCCTCTCCAACGACAAGGTCGCCAAACCCCAAAAAGACCGGACCGAAGTGGCCCGCAAAGTGATCACCGAGCTTGCTCGCTGGCTCGATCCCCTCGACCAACCTCGTTACTGGTACCATCACTGCGAAGCCTTGCGCGACCTGGCGAAGGGGGTCGGGATCGGTACCGGGTGTCCGGAGATACTCGACGCACTCTGGGACGCCCTGGACGAACACGGGGCCATACTGGATGGGCTGGGACATGGAGAACGCCCCTGGAGTTGGTCCGATTTCCAGCGCGAGGTCAGCTCGATCGCCAACGAAATCGACGCTCCCCCCTCCCCTACTCCCATCGATTCCATCCCGATGCTCGAGGTGGATTCGGCCCGAGGAGCCCGCGCGTCCTGGGTTTTTCTCGTAAACCTTGGAGAAGGGACCTTTCCTACACCCGACTCGATCGACCTGACCCAGGCCCTGGTCTCAGAGTCAGATGACGACGACAGCGGAGCCTCGGCGAACGCCCCGAGTACCGCCTACGCGAATGAGATGGAGCGGTTTCTCGAAATCCTCGGCGCGGCGGACCAAGGGCTCGCCTTTCTCTACCCCACCAGCGACGTACAAGGACAGGAACTCCTGAAGGCCGGATTTCTCGACGACCTCATCGGTCGGCTCACCCCCGAAACCCGGGCCGATCCCAAGGTCCATGAAGTCCATAGCCGGTTCGATCCGACCTTAATCGACCGGCCAGAACTGGCCAGGTCCCCAGCCGATGCCCGGGTTCGGGCCGTCGCGCTCGCCTGCGTGCAAAGAGAGACCGGCCCGCTTCGATCCCTCGCTCGTGGGCCCGCCGATCGAAGGAGCCTCGAAGGCACGGCGACGGCCCTCCGCACCGCCGAGTCAAGACTGCAATCCAAGTGGTTCGGGCCGTTCGATGGAGTGATTCAATCTCCATCCGTCCTGAACCGCATTCAGAAAAACTTCGACGCGAGTTACACCTTCAGCCCAAGCCAACTCGAATCCTACCTATTCTGCCCCTTTCAATTCTTTATGCGTTATGTGCTCAAGATCGAGCCAATTGACGACCGGGACGAGTTGGAGGAGAACTACACGGAACGCGGAAGCCGGATCCATCGGATCCTTGAAGAGCTCGAGCAATTAATCCTGGCCGACCAAGGGACCCGCGCCGAACTTTTTGACGCCGTCATTCAAAAAGAGTTGGAATCCGAACGAGAGATCACCTCCGACATCGATCGCGGGCTAAATCGGATCGAGCAGCTTCGGATGACGCGCATGCTGCGTCGATATGCCCGACAACACACGGAATACGAGTCGAACAGTAAGCTTGGAGCTCCTCGCCCTCATCTCTTCGAGGCCACATTCGGTTTTGAATCGCTCGAGAACTCCTTTCCAGCTCTGCACCTGGGAGAAGGGGACGAACAGGTTAAGCTGCAAGGCAAGATCGACCGAATCGACCTGGTCGCCGACGCTGGCGCATCAACATTTCGCGTTATCGACTATAAGTCGGGTTCACCACCTCTGAAGTCCGATGTGAAAAAAGGGGTTTATCTCCAACTTCCCCTCTATGCCCTGGCGGTCGAGCGGCTGATTCTGGCCGAGGAGGGGCGATCCCTTCACGACGTGGGCTACTGGGGCCTGGCCGGCGATGGATTCAAGTCGATCTTCCTGAAGGAGTGGGAGGGAGATCGTGACGCACTCGAGACGCACGTCATTCGCGTCGTGGCCGAACTGCGCCGGGGGCAGTACATGGTGGATTCGTGCAAGGACGACTGCGTACAAAGATGCGAGTACGGCTCGGTCTGTCGCATGGGGCAGACGCGTTCCGCGCACAAGTCACGCGAAGTCTATCCCATCCTGGAGTTGAAGATTTGATCGAGGTCACGGCCGAGCAAGTTCAGGACCGTGGTCAGCCGGTGGGACCGAGCCAGGGGACGGGTGCGAAGTCAATTACACACCTGAGCCTGGAGCAGTCTCGTGCCCTGGCGGTCACGGGAGCCAGCGTGGCCTTGAGCGCGGGGGCGGGTTGCGGCAAAACCACCGTCCTGACATCTCGCTTCTTGCGTGAGCTTGAAGGCCCCGATCGTCTTCCACTGAGCGCGATCGTCGTTCTCACCTTCACCGAGAAGGCCGCGCGCGAACTCCGCCAACGTATCCGTCAGCGCTGCCGCGAAGAACTTGAGTCGGGCGAGGAGCCGGCCTACTGGCGTGCGATCCTGCGCGGGTTGCAGGCCGCCCCGATCGGGACGTTCCACGAGTATTGCGGCCAGTGGCTCAGACGCCACGCCGTGGAGGCCGGCATCGATCCTGACTTCACGATTCTGGACGAGTCGGTCGCTGGAGCCATTCGCGAGGAGGCCCTGGCCAACTCGCTCCGCACGTGGCTTGCCAAGCTAGACGACGACCTGATCGAGCTGGCGGCGGAGTACGGAATCGGTCGCAGCCGCCAGGCCATCGCCGATCTCGTAACCGCGGCGCCAAAATCCACGCTGATCGAGTGGGCGGCCTGGACCCCGGAAGCCATCGTGTCGCACTGGACCTCGATCTGGGACCAGGAGGTTTCGCCCCTCCTCTATCAGCCGGTGATCCGTGCGGCCCAATCCACCTGGGAAGCCCTCTCCGCGCACGAGACGACCAACAAGACCATGCAGCGCCGACGTGGGTTCCTTCTGGAACACCTTCCCGAGATCGCCCGGTACGGGCAGGAGATCACCAAACTGGAGGAGATCGTCCAGGAGGCCCGGGTCGAGCATGGAGGAGGCGCCTCGGCCTGGGAGTCGAAGTCGGTTCACACCCTCATCTCGCAGTCGCTCAAGTCTTTACGTGAAGAGGTCAAGGACTATCTGACAAAGACCACGTGGGATCACGACGCGACCCTGGAAGGCGCGGTCATGGGCCTCCGGCTCACCCGGCTGGCGATCGGAGCGAGCGAGACCTACGCCTCGGCCAAGCGCGCCCGCGCTGGACTCGATTTCGACGATCTCATCACCATGACCTTGGAGCTCCTCCGCGCGAAAGGACAGGCCTCGCCCTCAGAACCCACGGAGCCGGAGTCGAATTCATCAACCTCTCTTAACACCATCGCGCGGGTGCTCGTGGATGAGTTTCAGGACACCGACCCCGCTCAGAGCGAAATCCTGACCCGGCTCACCACGCCGGGCGTCTCCGAAGGCAAGCTCTTTTTGGTCGGCGACTTCAAGCAGTCGATCTATCGTTTCCGAGGTGCTCGTCCGCAAATCTTTCAACAGTTTCGGCAGGAATTCCCCATCGAAGGACGGCATGCCCTCACCGAGAACTTTCGAAGTAATCCAAGCA
>Ga0182745_1001600_pt1 | contig 21563 bp, 22 predicted proteins | sample eDN3rd30CKraftBY_FD_128523 | JGI IMG/M metagenome (GOLD analysis project Ga0182745, IMG submission 128523) | Enriched backyard soil microbial communities from Emeryville, California, USA - eDNA 3rd pass 30_C Kraft BY (version 2) (version 2) | ecosystem: Environmental > Terrestrial > Soil >...
CCGATGCCCTTCGCGCCGCCGGTGACGACCGCAACCCGGTCCCGAAGCTCCATGGCCGAACCCTACCGACCGGGTACGACACCGGGTGGGGAGGCACCGCCGGCGATCCGTGGCCAGGCATCCACGGCCGCGGCCGCACCCCAAGGGCCAGACGTCACGCTGAGCCAGCAGCGCCACCACGGATCAGAGGGACGGCCAGGTCTCGCGCGATCCGGACCAGATTCGCCCGGTCTGCCTCGCAGGTGGAGCAGCGATCCTTGCGGTACGGGCTGTGTCGATGCCGCGCGGTCGCCCCACGAAGCCGGGTCTCCTGGTCGTCGGCCCTCACCAACCAGCCGGTCGGCTCCCCGGTCCGGTCGACGCGCTCGACGACGGAGCGGATCGATGATCGGTCGATCTGCTCGCTCGTCCACCAACCGCGAACCTCCACCGTGGCCTGGCTCAGCGTGACGCCGCCCCTGATCGCCAGGTAGACGCCCCGCATGCCCGCCGCAGCCGACGCAACCATCCCCAACCAGGCCAGGGGGTACCCCTCAGCACAGAGCCAGGCGAAGCCGCCAGCGAGGACGATGGCAGGGAGCCCGCAACCGACGGACGCCAGCACGAACGTCTCGCTCTGAACCAGCTGAGGACCGCCCCTTCGGACCCCACCGTCACCCGAGGCCTGGCGACCGTCCTGATCGACCATGTTCTCGGGATCGTAGGTGACTTCGGCCGTTGGCAGCAGCGATCGTGATCGAGAGTCCGGAGGCCGAGAGGATCAACGGTCGAACCAGCGTCGCCAGGCCCGCGGGTGGTCGTGCTCCGGGCGATCGGCCGCGGTCCGAGAAGCGGCATCGCCCACCGGGCCGGGTCCCAGCGCACCCACCGGCTCGAGCGCTCGCTCGTCCCGTTCGTCGGGCGGGTTCTCGCCGGTCGACGGCTCGCCGGTGGTCGAGGCGGCCTCCTCTGCCGCCCCGACCACGGCGACGGGTTCCGGTGGAACCGGCGCCGCGACCTCGTCTTCGCCCGCGACCGCGACCGCGACCTCGTCTTCGTCTTCGCCTTCGACCTCGGGTTCGGTCACGACCTCGGGTTCGGGTCCCAGTCCGGCGGCGGCGGCAGGTGCCGGTTGCTCGCCGGTCTGGTCCTCGACCGCGTCCTCGTCCGGGCCGTCGTCGGGAGTGCCGGACGCGCCGAGGGCGTCGCCCTCGCCAAGGTCATCGTCAGAGGATGCGGGGATCTCGCGGACAGGGCGGGGGTCCTGGTCGAGCTCTCGCAGGAGGGCATCGGCGGTCATCTGGCGCTCGGCGATGCGGGGGCCGTCCACGGCCTGGGCGTGGAGGAGCCCGAGCCGCACGGCGTGGACGTACGACTGGGGGACGCCGTCGCCCGTGAGCGCCACCGTCTCGATGATGGGGTCGTCGCCCTCGCTCGTGAGCCGCTCGGTGACCTCGTCCATCGGCAGGGCGTCGGCGGCGTCGCGCTTGTTCGCCTGGATCACCAGCCCGGGACGCTCGCCCTCGTAGGCGTCGAGCAGGGTGCGGACCTGGGCCAGCGCCACCTCCGACGCGTGCATGCCGGCGGCCGAGGTGTCGGCCACGAACAGCACCACGTCCGCGGTGACCAGCAGCCGTGCCCGCAGGTGGGGGAGGTGGCCCGGCACCGCCACCACCTGGGTGCGGATGGGGCGGCCGTCGGCCCGGCCGCCGTCGTGGTCCATCCAGTCGAACAGCAGCGTCCGCCCGTCTTGCTCTGCGGGGGTGACCACCGGCCGCCCGAGCCGTTCGCCCAGCGACCGCGCCGTCGTCGTCTTCCCGGCTGTCGACGCCCCGTCGACGACGATGCGCAGGTCGATGGGCCGCGCTTCGGCCTCACGCGTGGTCGAGGCGGTCATGCCGGCTTGGTGTTCGAGATGCGCCGCCGGAGCGAGCGGCGCCGGTCGACGGTGGGGTTCGGCAGCGACCCGGGAAGCGGCGGGACGGTCGGAGGGATGTCCGGCGGCACCGACTGCGGAGCGGCTACCGGGCTCCGCCGTGCGCGCGCCGGCGCGTGCACGGCGGGGCCGAGGACCGCCGCGGCCTCCGGTGCAGATGCGGGTGCCGGCACCGCTTCTTCTTCTTCTTCTTCTTCTTCTGCCGGCGTCGGCGGCTCGGCCGCCGTGGATGGGGCCGACAAGACGCCAGCGGCGGCCAGCTCCGTGAGAGCAGCATCGAAGCGGGCCCCGGTCCAGCCCAGGTCCTCGCGGAGCGCGTCCGCCTCACGGGTGGCCGCCAGCGCGCACGCGATCCGCCACGCCTCAGCGGTGAGCGTGACCTGGCCGTGATCGGCCGGTGCGATCAGCTCGACGCGCCGTTCCGGCCGAGGCGAGCGCTCGGGTGCGGCGGCCACCGGAGCCGTCGCGGTCGTCGGCGTGCGGGGTGCGGTGCGCTCCGGGCCCGGCGCCGCCGCGGTCGGGGTCTCCGTGCTCGTCACCGCCGGCTCCCCGGTCGCTCGCTGCCGCCGTCGCGCCGCGACGACGAGCGAGGCACCGTCCCAGTCCCAGGCCGTGGCGACGGCGTGGTGGCCGATCGGGTCGAGGTAGTACCAGCCGTCGGCGGCGGCCAGGGCCGTGCCCACGAGCTCGACCACCCGCTCGTGGGCCGTGCCCTCGTCGACGGGAGCGGTGCCGGGCTCGTCGGCGAGGCCGGTCTCGGCCACGCCCTCGACGGCGTGGCAGACCCGGCCGTTGCGCAGGTAGAGCGTGAGCGGTCGATCCGTGTGGAACTCGATGCTCCCCGACGTGTCGTGCGCGCTCGCCTGCCGCAGCACCCACTCCGCGTCGTAGCGGTCGAGCGGTCCCCGTCGCATCATGGGCATGGCCGGCTCCTCCGCCCAGAGCACGGCGTGGTGCCCGATCCGGCGGCGGGCGCAGTCGGAGCGCACCGGGCTGGGATCACGCGGCGACCGCGGGCGCGCATCGGATCACCGCCGCCGTCGAGCCTCGATCGGAGCCCGAGCGGGCGAGCTGCGACGGCCGTCATCGCGCTGGGCTCGTGGGGGCCATGTCTCGTGCTCCATCCGCTCCGGTGGGGTGGGCGCGACGAAAGGCCTCTCGATGGACCGCGGACGGCCGTCGTTGGCTCGCTGGACTGGTCACACCTTCCCTCGCACCTGGAGTAACGGCGCGTCCCCGCCTGGGGTTGAGCGGAAATCGTGAGCCCGATGAGGGACCATGCCCGCGCCGGGTCCCGGCGCAGGGCACCCGAGGAGTGCCTCCCACGGCGGTGCGGACGCGTCAGGGACGACAAGAAGGCGGGAGGCCGTGCTGGTGAACCGGGCCCACTCAGGCGGAGGCTGCGGCTTCCATCGTGTCGGTCAGGACCTGGCGCCGGTCGCCGCCCCACGGAAGGGGCATGAGCACCGGGACGTCGACGCCAGCGTCGACGTAGGCCCGCACCGCGGCGCGCACCGTGCCGGCGTCGCCCAGCACATCGATGGCGTCGCACATGCGGTCCGACACCGCGGCGAGGGCGCCCTCGCGGTCGCCGGCCGCGTGGTGCTCGCGGATCGCGTCGACCTCGTCGCCGAACCCGGCGCGCCGGAAGCTGGCGGCGTAGGCGTCCACCACCGCGTACGAGAACAGGTCCCGCCTCGCCTTGTCGATGCCCTGCTCTCGGTCACCGACGCCCGCGTGCACGTACGCGTAGATCTCGGCGCTGCCGCCGGCGCGCACCTGCTCCACCGACCAGGCGACGTGCGAGGCCGGGAGGTAGTTGAGGAGCACGCCGTCGGCCACCTCGCCCGCCAGCTTCAGCATCGCCGGGTTCAGCGCCCCGACCACGACCTTGGGCTTGCGCTCGCCGAGCCTCAGACCGAGCCGGAACCCCTTGACCTCGTAGAAGTCGCCGGCGAAGTCGACCTTCTCGCCCGACAGGCACGCCTTCACCAGCGTCACGTACTCGCGCACGCGTGCGAGGGGCCGCTCGCCGTACTCGACCCCGTGCCAGCGGCTGGTCACCACCGGTGACGAGATGCCGATGCCGAGCAGGATGTCGGCGTCGGGGTGCAGCGCCTGCAGCGTCGCCGCGCCCATGGCGGCCACCATCGGCGTGCGCAGCTGCAGCGCGAGGACACCCGTGCCGAGATCGAGCCCTGGCGCTGCGCTGCCCGCGGCCGCGAGCAGCGAGAACGCCTCCGGCCCGGTGGTCTCGGCCGTCCAGAACGACCGGTAGCCGAGGCCGGCGGCCTGCTGGGCGGTCTCGAGCGCCAGGCCGGGGCCGAGCGGCATCAGGCTGGCGAACGTGAATCCGAGCTTGGGATGGGCCATGGGCCGACCCTAGAAGCTGCCCGTCGCCTCGAGCGTGTAGTCCTCGGGGCTCCGGTCGGTGCCGACCGACTCGACGCGGACCCGCAGCGTGGTGGCGTCGTTGAAGATGCAGTCGGGGTCGCCGACGGTGACGGTGGCCGGCTCGTCGTCGCTGCTGGCCTTGGTGCCGAGGACCTCGTCGCCGTCGAGGACCGTCACCCGCTGGCTCACCCCGGCCGGTGCCGTGAGGGTCACCTGCAGCTTGCCGTCGCAGAGGATCTGGAAGCCGTCGCCCACGTCGAGCAGGTAGGTGTCGACGTCGTCGGCGGGCACCAGGTTGGCGGACACGGCGCCGTCGAGCTTCGAGTCGTCGGGGAGGCCGTCGGCCTCCGCCTCGCAGCCGGTGTCCCGGTCGCCGTCGTAGTCGGCGAACCCGTCGAGGCAGGTCCGGCCGTCGGTGTTGGGCGCCGGGTCCTCGCCGCAGGGTTGGTAGGGGAGCGGCGCGCACGTGGTGGTGGTCGTGGCCGGGCGGGCGGTGGTGGAGACCGTGGTCGGCGCCAGGCGGCCCTGGTTCCCGTCGCCGTCGGTCAGCACGGCGAGGACCCCGGCGCCGACCAGCAGCACCACGAGGACCGCACCCGCGATCGCCCAGGGGCTCCGGCCGGTGACGGCGCGCTGCACGATCGTGCGCGGGTGCGTGCCGTCGGTGCCGCCGCGGGCCGCGGCCGCCGACGGCCGGGCGGCCGGGTCCTTGGCGAGCATCGCCTCGATCCGGCGCCGGAGGTCCGGCGGCAGGGTCTTGGGCACCTTCTCGGTGCGTCCTGCCGCGGCCCGCAGGAGCAGCAGCTTGGGGTCGCCGATGCCGAAGGGCCCCTCGCCGGTGGCGGCGAAGAGCAGGGTGGCTCCGAGGCAGAACACATCCGACGCTGCGGTCGCGTCGTCGCCCCGGGCCTGCTCCGGCGACATGAACCCCGGCGTCCCGACGACCATCTCGGTCGCGGTCAACCCCGGTGTGGCGTCGCGGTGGACGGCGACGCCGAAGTCGGCCAGGTGGGCGACGCCCCCGGCGTCGAAGAGCACGTTCGCCGGCTTGATGTCGCGGTGGACGACGCCCTGGCGGTGCGCCGCCGCGAGGGCGTCGAGCAGGTGGTCGGCCAGGCGGGCGACCTCGTCGGGAGCGAGCGGGCCGTGCTCGTTCACCCGCTGCGCCAGGTTGCCGCCCGAGAGGTAGTCCATGACCAAGATCAGGTCGTCGTCCTCGTCGATCACCTCGCGGAGCTGAACGACACCCGGGTGGTCGAGCCGCTGGAGCACCTCGGCCTCACGGCGGACCCGGGCGCGCGCCTTGGCGAGCTCCTCGGGGGTGCCGTGCAGCGAGAGGCGCTTGAGCGCCACCTCGCGCCCGTCGTCGTCACGAGCGAGATCGACCACCCCCATGCCCCCGCGGCCGATGCGGCGGATGATCTCGTAGCTCACGGCGGCCAGGGTAGGAGGTCCGCTCGATCCGGCCGCGGCCGGCGTGTCCGTGTTTCGGGCGGCTGGCGCCGTCCTGTCGCCCGGCCGCAACGTGCGCGTGGTTTGTCAGCCCACCCCGGTAAGGTGGCGGACGTGACCGAGACTGCAGTGCCAGAGATCGTGATCCAAGAAGCGTTGGCCGTCGTCGACCAAGCTCTCGGGACCATGCAGCAACGAGCGCTCGTCTCCACCGATGAGGTGGCGGACCTGCTCTTGGACCTGCGGCTCCTGCTGGCCACGGCCGACGCTCCCGCACCGGTGGGCACCGGGGTCTAGCCCGGGCGGCCAGCGGGTGCGTTCTACGCGCCCAGAGGGTTCGCTGAGCCCAGGGCGAGCAGCTCGGCGAACGACGCCTCGATGTCCTCGCGCAGCAGGTCCGGGGCGTGGACGGCCGCCCGGTCCACGTGCAGACCGAGGTTGAGCACGCCGCGGTAGCTCATGGTGGTGAGGTTCCAGGCGGTCCCGGCGATGGGGCCGAGGGGGTAGTTGCCGGTCATCAGCGCGCCGGCGATGTAGAGGTCGAAGGGCGCCGCCCGCACGTTCGAGGTGGCGAAGTCCACGGTCATCACCTGCTGGCGGGCGAGGCGCACGAGCATCGGCTGGGGGAGCAGGTTCACGAGTCCGGCGAGCGACGCGGTGAGGCCCATGGCCCGTTCCGTCTTGGTGACCGAGAGCCGCTCGTGCACCTCGCGGAACCGCGCCACCGGGTCCGCGGCCACCGGGACGAGCACCCGCGTGGGGGTGAACGCGTTTCCACCCGGTGAACGGTCCGCGCGCGTGCTGACGGGCATCGACATGCGCAGCTCGCCGACGCCGACGCCGAAGCGGCGGTGGTAGGCGCCGGCGCCACCGGCCGCGGCGGCGACGAAGAGGTCGTTGACCGATCCGCCCAGGCGACCGGCGGCCTCCTTCACGTCGGCCAGCGGGACGTCGAACGTCTCGAGCTGCCGGTCGAGCGAGCGCTCGGCCCACAGCGGCGATCGGTGGCTGTCGACCACGCCGAGCTGGCGGACCACCGAGCGGGTGGTGGCGGCGGTCTCTGCCGGCAGGGCGGCGAGCAGCGACGCGACGTGGAGCGGGTCGCGGGCCAGGTCCGTGGCGGTGTCGACCAGGCGACGGGCGGCGTCGGCGCCGCGGCGCGGGATGCCGCTCACCGCGTCGACGGCGCCGGCCCACGGCGGACGGGCGGGAGCGGGTGGAGGACCGTCATCGACCGCAGGCGGCTCGGGGGCGTCGCGCTCCATGTCGATGAACTCGATCGACATGCGGATGCCGCCCTCGCCGTCGGTGATGGTGTGGTGCATCTTCTGCACCATGGCGGCCCGGCCGCCGGGCAGGCCGTCGATGACGGTGAACTCCCACAGCGGGCGGTTGCGGTCGAACGGCGTCACCGCCTGGTCGACGGCCAGGGCTCGGGCGTCGGCATCGGTGGCGCCGTCGGGGAGCCGCACCCAGCGGAGGTGGCGGTCGAGGTCGAACTCGGGGTCCTCCTCCCAGGTGGGCGTCGCTGGGCCGAACCCGTCGACGACCCGGCGCCGGAGCCGGGGGACGAGGCGGCTGGCCCGCCACATCCGGCGCCGCAGCCGCTCGGGGTCGGGGGCCTGGTCGAAGAAGGTGAGGTTGGCGAAGGTGGACGACAGGACCGGGTCGGCCTCGAGGCTCCACATCATCGCCTCGAGGTCGCTCATGCGCTCCGAGGTGGAGGGCTCGGTGCTGGTCATCGGGCGGGGATGGGCCACAGGCGCCGCACGGCCTGGGCGTAGGCGATGCCGATGGCCGCGCCGGCCAGCACGTCGGTGGCGTGGTGGACCTTGACGTGGACGCGGCTGGTGGCGACGACCGCAGCCAGCCCGTAGTAGAGGGGTGCGGCCTGGGGGCGGCGCTGGCTGAGCATGCCGGCCGCGGCGAGGGCCGAGCTGGCGTGGCCGCTCGGGAAGCTCGACGTCCGAGGCAGGCGGACGTGGTGCGGGTGCTCGTGCTCCGCCACCGGGCGCGGCCGACGGATCAGCCGCTTGATGCCCTGGTTGACCAGGATCGACTCGCCGAGCAGCAAGACGCCGAGGCGGAGCGCCGCCTCGGCGTCCTCCTCCGAGCGCACGCCCTCGACGGCCGCGAGCAGCAGCCAGATGACGCTGAAGTCACCCAGCTCCGACGCCAGGTAGAAGACGCGGTCCGCCAGCGGGTGGCCGCGGAGCACGCGGCCCCACGCCGCGTCCGCCGCCTCGTCGAGCTGATCCCAGGAGGACCGGGGCGACGGTGGGGCTTCGGGGACCGGATCGAGCACCCCGGCACCCTAGGCGGGAGCCGGCGCCGATCGTCCCGGCAGGGGATCCGCTGGCGAGGCCGGCGTCTCGGTGACGAGGTCGACGGGGACGGGGCGAGCCGCTTCGACCAAGGCGAGATCGCCGCCTTGGGCCGGGCAGTAGGCGTGGAACGAGCACCAGTTGCACAGCGGGCCGGGGCGGGGACGGAAGTCCTCCAGCTCGCAGGCGACGGCGATGGCCGACCACAGCGCGCTCAGCTTCTTCTTCAGGCCGCGGATCGACTGCTCGGTGGGCTCGGTGGTGATGGTGAGGCCGTCGCCCAGGTAGATGAGCTTCACCTGGGCGGGGAGCACACCGAACAGCTCCTCGCACAGCAGGGCGTAGAACGTGACGCCGCCGAGGCGGCCTTGCTGGTGGCTGGTGCTGGGGGAGCGGCCGGTCTTATAGTCGGTGACGACCAGCCCGCCGTCCGCGTCGAGCTCCAGCCGGTCGATGATGCCGCGGACCCGGATGTCGTCGACCTGGGCCTCCAGCTTCAGTTCCAACCCGACGGGATGGACGTCGCGGGGGTCTTCGACCTCGAAGTACCGGCGGACCAGGCGATCGGCATCGGCGAGGAACGTGGTCTCGGTCTCGGCATCGAGCGCCAGCCCGATGAAGTCGGCATCGGTCCGCATCGCGGCGGTGGCGGTGGCCAGGTCCTCGATGGCGTGGTCGAGCGTGCGGTCCGGCGCCTCACGCGCGAACAGGTGCTCCAGCGCCAGGTGGACGAGCGTGCCCTTGACCGCCGCCGCCGACGGCGTCTCCGGCAGCTGGTCGATGGCCGAGAAGCGGAACGCCAGCGCGCAGTCCTTGAACGAGGAGACCTTGGACGGGGAGAGGGTGGCGGGCGGCGAGAAGGCCATGGATGCACCGTACCCGGGGGGTCTGACAGGCCGGTCGACCTGGGTACGCTCGGCCGGTGCCCGACCTCGACGAGGAGCTGGTGGAGGCCAACGCCGCCTTCTACGCCGCCTTCGAGCAGCGCGACCTCGATGCCATGTCGGAGGTGTGGCTCCACGAGGACCACGTGGTCTGCACCCACCCCGGGTGGGCGTCCCTCCACGGGTGGGCGGCGGTGGCGTCATCGTGGTTCGCCCTGTTCCAAGGCGACGGGCAGATGCAGTTCATCCTCACCAAGATCCAAGCCACCGTGCGGGGCGACCTCGGCTGGGTCACCGTCGACGAGAACCTGATCGCCGGACCGCAGGCCCAGACCGTGGCCGCCGTGAACCTGTTCGAGCGCCACGGCGGCCGGTGGAAGCTGGTCCTCCACGTCGGCTCGGGCATCGCCGCCGGCTGATCCGGCCGTCAGCCGGGGCCGGGCCTCTAACCTGTGGCATCCACCCCGAGGTGAACGAGCCGATGCCCACCGACACCCACGTCGAAGAACCCATCGACGGACGCACCGCCCGTGCCGTCCGCACCAAAGACGCCATCGTCGACGCCACGCTCGCCCTCATCGACGAAGGCGACCTGCGGCCCACGGGGCCGCGCATCGCCGAGCGCGCCGGGGTGTCGGTCCGGTCGATCTTCCAGCACTTCGACGACCTCGACGCCCTGTTCTCCGCCGTCGGCCAGCGGGTGGTCGTGCGCATCGCCGCCCTGATCCAGCCCATCGACCCGTCGGAGCCGCTGCCCGAGCGCACCCAGGCCTTCCTCGCCCAGCGAGCGGTGGTGATGGAGTCGCTGACCCCTGTGCTGCGGGCGGCGCTCGTGCACGCGGCGTCGTCGACGGTCATCCGCAGCCAGTTCGAGAACGGCCACCAGTTCCTGGTCGCCCAGATCGACGAGGTGTTCGCCCCGGAGATCGAGGCGGCCGGTGCCGGCGGACCGGTGCTGCGCGACGGGCTGGTCGTGGCCCTGTCGTGGTCTTCGTGGGACCTGCTCCGCGGCGCGCAGGGCCGCTCGGTGGAGGAGGCTCGGGCCGTGGCGGCGGCCATCGTCGGGGCGCTGCTCGCCGGAGCGGCGTCGTCGTGACCGACCCTGCCCCTCCACGATCGAGTGCCCCGTCACGGACCGGCCGGCTGTGGGCCGCACCGTCGCTCGCCGAGCGGCTGTCCGCTCGGCAGCTCACGGTCGAGCAGCTCGCCGCCGCCCTGGCCCGGACCCACGACTGGTTCGAGGCGAACAGCGGGTGGGCCCCACCCGACCCCGAGACGCTCGAGGACTGGGCGGTCGAGGGTGCCTGCCGGGCCCCCGACGACTGCTGGACCCCGCTCCACGGCGTGTGCCGCCACGGCCTGGTGTCGTGGCAGATCGTCCTCGATGAGCTCACCGAGCTCGACGCCGCCACCCTCCGCCCGACCTGACCCGCCCCCTTCGTCGTGCTCCACCCAGCACGACCGAGAGCACGTGCACCCCTGCGCCTCGACCGAGCGCGGACGCACGCCCTCCACCGCCCGGAGCGTCGGTCACGACCGAGCGCGCGTGCACCGGTGGCGTCGCCCACGTGTGCTGCACGCGCCGCGTCGGTGGTCAGACGGTGCGGACCGAGCCGCCGCGGCGGGGATCGCCGGCGCCGGTGCGGCCGGGGGCGACGGCGTGGACGCCGCCGAAGTACATGCTCGGGGCGGGCCAGACGTTGACGGCGTGACCGGCTTCCAGCGCGGTGAGCACGGCCGGGTCGAGGCCGGGCTCGGCCTCGACGTGGTCCTCGTCCCAGTGGATGCGGGGTGCGAGCACGGCGTCGTCGAGCGGCTCGCCGTCGTCGATCGTCGCCACCAGCACCTGGAGCAGGGCGCTGCGGATGCGCTTGGAGCCGCCGCTGCCGAGCGCCAGCTCGACGTCGCCTCCGGGGGAGAGGACGAAGGTCGGTGACATCATCGATGCCACGCGGACGCCCGGGGGAGCGGCGTGGAAGCCGTCGGGGTGGAGGTCGTCTTCGCCCAGCATGTTGTTGCAGCAGATGCCGGTGCCGCTGATGACGTCGCCCGAGCACTCGCCGTTGGAGGTGGTCATGGCGGCGACGTTGCCCTCAGCATCGGCCACGGTGACGTGCGTCGTGCCCCGGGTCATGAGCGGGCGGGAGCCGGGATCGTCGCCGAGGTCGCCCTGGAGCGCGGCGATCACCTCGGCGTGGCCGTCGGCGCGGTCGCGGTCCACCTCGGCCATGATCCGGGCCAGCTGCACCGCCCGCTCCGGCGACCCGGCCGGCAGTGGCGGCCCAGCGGCCTCGATGCGGCGCAGGGCGAGCGCCAGCAGCGCCCCGCCGAAGGTGGGCGGCGGGTTGGTGAGGAGCGTCCGGTCTCGGTAGCGGGCACGCAGCGGCACCCGCTCGATGACCCGGTACGACGCCAGGTCCGCCGCCGTGATCAGGCCGCCGTCGACCGAGAGCTGGTCCACGAGGCGGGCGGCGAGCTCCCCGGCGTAGAACGTCTCGCCGTCGCCGCGGCCCAGGGCGTCGAGGAAGGCGGCCAGGTCCGGGTTGCGCAGCGTGTCGCCAGCCTGGAGCAGGCGGCCGTCGGGGAAGAAGACAGCCCGGCTGGCTTCGGTGCGGGCGAGGATCGGGGCGAGGAGCGTGAAGTCGCTGCTCTGCGTCGCCGTCACCTCGACGCCGCCCGCGGCCAGCGCCACGGCCGGGGCGACGAGGTCGGCCAGGGGGAGGCGCCCGAGGCGCTCGTGCACGTGCAGGTAGCCGGCGAGCACGCCCGGGACGGCCACCGATCCCGGTCCGCAGTGGAAGGTCTGGGTGGCCGAGCCGAAGTCGACCGAGACCTCGTCGAACGCCGGCGCGACCGCGCCGGCGCCGAGTCCGCGTCCGGGCGTGTCGACGAAGAAGTCGAACAGCACGTCGCCCAGCTCCGGCGAGCGGGCGAGCAGGAAGCCGCCGCCCGCCAGGCTCGTGAAGCCGGGCTCGCAGACCGACGAGGCGAACCCGGCCGCGATGATGGCGTCGAACGCGTTCCCGCCCCGCTCCAGGATCGACGCGGCCGCGTCGGCGGCCCGGACGTGGCCGGCGGCGATGATCCCGTTGGTGCTGCGGCCGCTCATCGGCGGCGATGGTACGGCGGGTCGCGCACCGCGGCCGAACCTCGTCCCGACGGCGTCGTTCCCGGTGCCCAGCGGTACGGCGTTCGAGGCGACGGGTCAGGCGGTCACCACGGCGTTGATGGCAGCGGCCACCACGTTGCCGGTGTTGGCCATGCCCTTGGCGTTCGGGTGGACCGGTGCGGCGTCGGTGGTGGGGACGATGGCCTCGACCCACTTGCTCGACGAGCACATGTCGTGGCCGATGCTCGAGGTGGCGGTGTCGACGTAGTGCACGCCGTTGGCCTGGGCGCGGGTCTTGAGCATGGTGTTGAGGCCCTTGGCCACGCCGCGCAGGTAGGCGATGTCACCGGCGACGATCGGCACCGTGGGCCAGCAGCCGCTGCCCGTCTCGGGGATGATCGTCGGGTAGCCGACCACGAAGATCTTGGCGCCCGGCGCCCGCTTCTTGGCCTCGACGAGCACCTGGTCGATCTTCGGGGCGGTGGCGGCGATCTTCTCGGCCAGCAGGTCGTGCCCGCCCGTCACGTAGTCGCCCTTGCAGCCGGCGGAGAACGGGTCGAGCGTGGCGCAGTTCTTCACGATGCCGCTGAAGCCGATGTCGTTGCCGCCGATGCCGATCGTGACGACCTTGGTGTTGGCGTTGAGCGAGTTGAACTGCGGCTGGTTCGGCCCGGGCGTCACGCCTTGCTCGTTGAAGAAGTGGGTGGTGGTGGCGCCGGAGCAGCTGACGTCTTTGAACTTGGCCGCTTTGATCTTGGTCCTGGCGATGCTCGGGTAGTTCTTCGTCGAGCGCAGGCAGCCGAGCGGGTCCGTCGACTGGTCGAGGATCAGCGGTCCGGCGGTGTAGCTGTCGCCGAGGGCGACGTAGGTGTCGGGGACCGGCGGCTCGCACGCCGTCAGCCCGGCCGCGGCGAAGGCGGCGATCACCCCCAGTGACATCGCCAGGACTCGCGTCGATCGGAACCTGCGCATGGCCTCTCCCCCGGAAACGAACGTGACCGCGCCGGACGAACGTCCAGGCGCGGTCACGTTAACCCCTGACGAGGGGACGGAACGGGTGCGTCAGCCGCCGAGCGCCTTGAGGGTGCCCATGAGCTCCTCGGTGAGGTTCGCCGGCACGGCGTAGCCCTCCTCGTTGCGGATCTCGTCGAAGTGGTCGCGGATGTCTTCGACCGTGAGCGACTCGGTGTCGGTCCAGCCCTGGGTCACGCCGGTGAACACGCGGGCGACGTGGCCGCCACCGCAGGAGTACACCTCGCCGGAGACCGGCACGTCCTCGTGGGCCAGCCACGCCACCACGGGAGTGATGAACTCGGGGTTGAGCTTGTCGGCCATGGCGCCGAGGAGCTCCTCGGTCATGCGGGTCTTGGCGACCGGGGCGATGGCGTTGGCCTTGATGTTGTTCTTCGCCCCCTCGACGGCGAGGACGCGGGTGAAGCCCACGAGGCCGGCCTTGGCGGCGCCGTAGTTGGTCTGGCCGAAGTTGCCGAAGATGCCGGCGGCCGAGGAGGTGTTGACGATGCGGCCGTAGTTCTGGTCCCGCATCAGGTTCCAGGCGGCGTGGGTCACGTAGAAGGCGCCCTTGAGGTGCACGTCGATGACCGGCTCGAGCAGCTCGGGGGTCATGTTCTTGAACGACGAGTCGCGCAGGATGCCGGCGTTGTTGATGACGATGTCGACGCGGCCGAAGCTGTCGAGCGCGGTCTGGACGATGGCCTGGCCGCCCTCGGGCGTGGCCACGGTGTCGTAGTTGGCGACGGCGTCGCCGCCGGCGGCCTTGATCTCGTCGACCACCTTCTGGGCGGCCGTATGCGAGCCGCCCTCACCGTCGACCGAGCCGCCGAGGTCGTTGACCACGACCAGCGCGCCGCGCCGGGCGAGCTCGAGGGCGTGGGAGCGGCCCAGGCCGCCGCCTGCGCCGGTGATGACCGCGACCTTGCCGTCGTATCCGAGATCAGCCATGGGTGTGCAAGCTCCTGAAGAGGGTCCGTGATGGGGCGTGGTCACGGTAGTGGGCAGGGTCAGGCCCGTCGAAGCTGGGGCGGCGGGGCTCAGGCGGGACCGCGCCGGCCGCGGAGCAGGGCCCGGATCGGCTCCAGGTGGTGCGGTAGGCCGCCGCCGGCCCGGACGGTGCGGGCCGTGTCGAGGGCGCCGTTGCGGGGCCGGGCCGCCACCCGCCCGGGGAGGGCGGCTCCCTCGATCGGCTCGACCCGGTCCGGATCGTCGCCCAGCTCGGCCAGGATCGAGCGGGCGAGATCGAAGCTCGACACCGCCCCCTGGCCGACGGCGTGGAAGCAGCCCGCGGCTCGGGCCTCGCCCAGCCGCAGCAGCACCGGGGCCAGATCCGCGGCCGCGGTGGGCTGGGCCACCTCATCGGTCGCGAACCGCAGTGGGCCCCCGGCCCGGGCCGCGGCGACGATCGCCGGGACGATCCCGCCGTCGGCGGGCGACCACAGCCACGCCGTCCGGACGATCGTGGCACCCGGTCCGGCGCGGCGCTCGCCCGCCAGCTTGGTGGCGCCGTACACCGAGACCGGGCCGGGTTCGTCGTCCTCGCGGTAGGGCCGGTCGGCCGTGCCGGCGAACACGTGGTTGGTGGAGACGTAGACGAGGTGGGCGCCGACGGCGGCGGCCGCGTCGGCCACCTGACCGGTCGCATCGACGTTCAGCCGGCGGGCGAGGTCGGGGTCGCGCTCGCAGGCGTCGACATCGGCCGCCCCGGCGGCGTGGATCACGAGGTCGGGCGCGGCGGCCGCGACCCGCGGCCGGACGGCCGCCGGGTCCGACACGTCGCACGGATCGGGCGCCGAGCGGGCCAGCCCGGTGACGTCGTGGCCGGCGTCGCGCGACGCGGCCACGAGCGCCCGGCCGAGGCGGCCGGTGCTGCCCGTGATCACGACGCGCATCAGCGGATCCGTGCTCCGGGCCCCCGGCGGTCCGGGCCGGTCATGGGCCGTAGCTCGGGACCTGGTGGGCGGGTAGCGCGGTGCGGAGCGGGTTCCCCTGGTCTCGTGCGGACAGCACCGGGTCGGCGAGGCCCCAGTCGGCGCCGACGTCGGGGTCGTCCCAGGCCAGGCCGAGCTCGTCGGCGGGGTTGTAGGTCGCATCGACGAGGTACGTGATGCTCAGGTCGGTGAGCGCCGCGAAGCCGTGGGCCACGCCGGGCGGGATCAGCAGGCCGAGGTGGTTGTGCCCGGCGCTGGCGATCTCGCCCAGGTCGATCGCGGCGGTGGCCCCCTCGGTGGGGCTCCCCGCCCGGAGGTCGTGCACCACGGCTCGGGCGTGGCCCCGGACGACGTACCAGTAGTCCGTCTGGTGCCGGTGGAAGTGGAGTCCGACCAGGGTCCCGGCCCGTCGCTCGGCGTGGTTGCCCTGGACCATGGGGGCGGTGTCGGGGAACCACTCGGCCCGGTAGGTCTCGACGAAGCGGCCTCGGTCGTCGCCGTGGAGGTCGGGGTGCGCGACGACCACGCCGACGATGGCCGCGAGCGGTTCGAGGACCGTCACGGCGCGGGCCAGCCGCACCGCGGTGCGCTCGGCGGGGCCGTCATGCGCTGAGCGCCACGCCCAGCTCGTCGATGGCGTACTGCTTGAGCCGCTTGTAGTCGACCTTGCCGTTCGGGGCCCGGCCGATGGTGTCGATGGGGATGGCGCGCTTGGGCGCCTTGTAGGAGGCCAGCTTCCCCTTGACGTGGGCGATCAGCGCCGCCTCGTCGAGGTCGGTGCCGGGCACCAGCTCGACGACGGCGGTGATGGCCTCGCCGAACTTCTCGTCGGGCACGCCGACGGCGACGGCATCGCGGACGGAGCCGTGCGTCTTGAGGACCTCCTCGACCTCTTCCGGGAAGACCTTCTCGCCACCGGTGTTGATGCACACCGATCCGCGGCCGAGCAGCGTGATCGTGCCGTCCTCCTCGACCGTCGCGAAGTCGCCGGGGACCGAGTACCGCTTGCCGTCGACCTCGATGAAGGTGGCCGCCGTCTTCTCGGGGTCCTTGTAGTACCCGATGGGCTGGTGGCCGCCGACGGCGACCCGCCCGATCTCACCCGACCCGGGCGCGACCTCGCGGAGGTCCTCGGTGAACACCTTGGTGTTGGGGCCCTGGGCGAACTTCGCCGTGTCGGGGTCCATGCCGGCGGCCGACACCGACTGGCCCATGCCGACGGCCTCCGACGAGCTGAACGCGTCGACGATCATGGCGTGGGGGAGGTGCTCGATGAGCCGCTGCTTCGACGGCTCCGAGAACATGACGCCCGACGACGTGAACACGAACATGCTGGACAGGTCCCAGCGGCCGGGGTTGGCGTCGAGCGCCCGCAGCATCGGCTTGGCGAAGGCGTCGCCGACGATGGCCGTGGTGTTGGCCTTGTGGCGCTCGATCGTGTCGAACAGCTCCTCGATGTCGAGGTTGCGGCCCTCGAGCGTGACGACGCAGCCGCCGCCGGAGAGGGCGATCAGCTGCGTCATGCAGCCGGTGCCGTGCATCAGGGGGCAGGCCGGGAGGCTGACGATGCCGGGTCCGCCCACCAGCTCGGCGGGCACGCCGTAGTCGACGGGGTCCTCGGCGTAGCGGGGGTTGGTGCCCAGGGCGATGATGTTGCGGATGTGGTCGTCCTGGCGCCACATGACGCCCTTGGGCATGCCCGTGGTGCCGCCCGTGTAGAGCATGTAGAGGTGGTCGCCATCGCGGCCCCAGGGGGCTTCGACCTTCTCGGGGTGCGACGCGGCCGCGTCCTCGTACGGGGTCGCCCAGTCCGGGCAGGGGCCGCTGCCGTCATCGACCCACAGCCAGGTCTTCACGTCGGGCACGCGGTCGAGGATGCGCTCGATGGTGCCGGTGAAGGACCCGTGGAACACCACGGCCACGGCGTCGGCGTTGTCCCACAGGTAGACCAGCTCGTCGTCGGCGTACCGGTAGTTCGTGTTCACCGGAACGAGGCCGGCCTTCCACGCCGCGAACATCGACTCGAGGTACTCGGGGCAGTTGTAGAGGTACTGCGCGACCTTGTCCTGCTCCTGGGCGCCCGCCTCGAGGAGGGCGTGGGCGACGCCGTTGGCCCGCTGGTCGAACTCCCGCCACGTGAGCGTGCGGCCGCCCTGGATCTGCGCCGGTGCCTCCGGGATCTGGGCGGCGATGACCTCCCAGATCTCTGCGTAGTTCCATCCAGCCATGTCGTCCCCTGTGCTGTGTCGGTCGAGAGCCGAGCATAGGACCACCGCTGTGGCGGGCGACCAGCCGGTCTCGCGCTTGGGTACGGTCACCCCTCGTGGACTTCGAGCTGCCGGCCGACGACGACCCTCGACGCGTGGCGGTGCGCGCCTGGCTGGTCGAGCACCCCTCGCCCAGCGGAGCGGACCTGGCGGCCGCCGGGTACGTCTCGCCGCACTGGCCCGAGCCGTGGGGGCTGGCCGCCGATCCGATCCACCAGCTGATCATCGACGACGAGCTCCGAGCGGCGGGCGTCCGCCGGCCGAACAACCCCATCGGCATCGGCTGGGCCGGGCCGACCCTCATCCACGCCGGCACGCCCGAGCAGCAGGCCCGGTACCTGCCCAAGCTGCTGTCGGGCGAGGAGATCTGGTGCCAGCTCTTCAGCGAGCCCGAGGCCGGCAGCGACCTGGCCAACCTCGCCACCCGCGCCGTGCGCGACGGCGACGAGTGGATCGTCAACGGGTCCAAGATCTGGACCTCGCTCGCTCAGTTCGCCACCTACGGCATCCTCATCGCCCGCACCGACCCCGACGTCTCCAAGCACCAGGGGATCTCGTACTTCGTGTGCCCGATGGACCTGCCTGGCATCGAGATCCGGCCCATCATCGAGATGACCGGCGGTCACACCTTCAACGAGGTGTTCCTCACCGACGTCCGGCTCCCGGCCGACTCCCTCGTGGGCGACGTGAACAACGGGTGGTCCCTCGCCAAGGTCACCCTCGGCAACGAACGGGTCTCGCTCTCGTCGGGCGGCGCGCTGTGGGGGATGGGACCGAACGGCGCCGACCTGCTCGATCTCGTCCGGGCCGCCGGCGGGGTCGCCGATCCGCTCGTACGCCAGCGGCTCGCCCGCCTGCACACCACCGAGGAGATCCTGCGCCTCATCCGCCTGCGCACCGTCTCCGCCCTGGTGCGGGGCTCGGCGCCCGGTCCCGAGGCCTCGATCCGCAAGGTCATGGCCGACGAGCACGGCCAGGCGATCATGGAGCTGGCGAAGGACCTCGCCGGCCCCGGGGGCCTGCTCAGCGACACGGGCCCCCTGGGCACGCCGCCCGAGGTCTGGAACTACGGCTTCCTCTTCGCCCCGGCCCTCACCATCGGCGGCGGCACCGGCGACGTCCAGCGCAACATCCTCGCCGAGCGCGTCCTCGGCCTCCCCCACGACCTCGACGTCGAGCAGGGCAAGACCTGGGCGGAGAGCCGCAGGGGCTGACCTGCGGCCGGCCCACGGCCGGCCCGCCTCCCACCGGTGTCGGGGATCGATCAGGTCACCGGGCCCGCAGGCGGACGGACGCGCCCATGGCGGCGAGCAGGTGATCCGGGGATCAGTCGACGAGGGCGATCTCGCCGGTCTGGTCGAGGTCGATCGCCGGCTCGGGCACCGCCGCTTCCTGGAGGCGGCGGTCGGTGAGGTCGAGGAACCGGGCGCCGTAGGCCGCAGCGGCGAAGCAGGCGATGGCGCCGAGGGCGATGCCGGCTCGGGGACCGGCCGCATCGGAGATCCAGCCGACGATCGGGCCGCCGATGGGGGTGGAGCCCAAGAAGACCATGCCCTGGATCGCCAGCACCCGGCCCCGGTACTCGGCTCCGGCGAGGAGCTGGACGATCGCGGTGGAGGTGGTCATGAAGGCGATCGACGCCAGGCCCAGCAGCACGGCCACCGGGAAGGCCACGCCCAGGTTCGGGGCGAGCGAGAGCAGGACCATGGCGACGCCGAAGGCGCCGGAGGCCTGGACCAGCTGCTGGGGCGCGACCGACGAGCGGCGGGCGGTGGCGAGCGCCCCGATCAGCGAGCCGAGGCTCAGAACCGAGAACAGCAGGGTGAAGGTGCCGGTTCCGCCGGCGAGCGGACCCTCGACCAGCAGCGGAACCGTCACCTGGAAGTTGAAGGCGAACGTCCCGATGAGGGCCATCATGATCAGCGGCACCAGCAGGTTCGGCTCGGAACGGATGTAGGCGAGCCCCTCGCGGACCTGGCCCTTGCGGTGCGGCATCGGTGCAGCGCGGAAGAGGTCGTCGGAGCGCATCATCAAGAGGCTGCCGATCACGGCGAGGTAGCTGAAGCCGTCGATGATGAACGGCCAGCCGTAGCCGACGGTGAGGACCAAGGCGCCGGCGACGGCGGGGCCGAGGACCCGGGACCCGGTCATGATCGCCGAGTTCAGGCTGACGGCGTTGGGCAGGTCCTCTGGGGTGACCATCTCGACGACGAAGGCCCGGCGGACGGGGTTGTCGAAGGCGGTGATGACGCCCTGCACGGCGGCGAGGGCGTAGATGGCCGCGACGCTGGCGGCGCCGGCGAGCACGACGATGCCGAGGGCGATCGATTGGACCATGGCGGCGGCCTGGAGGATCGTCAGCATGGTGCGCTTGTCGGCTCGGTCGGCCACGGCGCCGGCCCAGGCGCCGAGCAGGAGCATCGGCCCGAACTGGAAGGCCATCAGGAGGCCGAGGGCGATGCCGGAGTCGGTCAGCTTCAGGACCAGCAGGGTCTGGGCGACCATCGTGAGCCAGCTCCCCGTCTGGCTGACGAGCTGGCCGCCGAAGAACAGGCGGAAGTTGCGGTGGCGGAGGGAGCGGAAGGTGTCGGAGGCGGCGGTGTGGAGCTTGTCGGTCATGCGGGGTCTTCTTCGGGTAGGTCCGCCGTCACGGCGGTCCGGGTGGGGGAGGTGAGGTGGTCGAAGACGGCGACGGCGTCGGCGAGCGCGGCGCGCTCGCGGTCGTCGAGCTCCGCGACGCGGGTGGTGAGCCAGGCCGTCTTCCGTGCTCGGATGTCGGCCAGGAGGGCCTGGCCGGCGGGGGTGGTGGACACCAGGGTCACGCGGCGGTCGTCGGGGCTCGGGGTGCGGTCGACGTAGCCGGCCGCGTGGAGCTTCTCGACGATCTTGGTGGCGGTGGGCGCACCGATCTGCTCCTCGTCGGCGAGGGAGCCGACGGGGATCGGCCCGCACCGATCGGCGGTGGCCAGCGCGGCCAGCTGGGTGGGGGTGAGGCCGGCATCGGACTGCTGCCGGAGCAGCCGGGCGAGCCGGGTGACGCTGAAGCGGAGCGACGCGGCGAGGTCCTCGGTGGAGGGTTCCGCCGGGTCGGCAGCGGTGGCAGCGGTGGCAGCGGCATCGGTCACGGTGGTCATCGTAGGGTGCAACTCTTTGCCCAAGGAAACTATTTCCATTGCCAACGGTTTTCGGCCCGCTCCCCGAACTTTTCGTGATGGTGGTTGCCCTGCCACCACGATCACGAAAAGTTCGAGGGTGGGGGTGGTGGAATGGCGGGGTGCGGGGGTGAGCGGGCAGCATGATGGGCCGTATGGCCAAGACCGCGACGAAGAACCTCCGCAAGGGCGACAAGGTCGTCACCACCGCCGACCTGCGCAACGTGCCCGAGGGCACTGCCGGCAAGGTCATCGTCGTCAACGGGCTGACGTGGATCCGGTACTGGGTCCGCTTCGACAACGGCGAGGTCCTCGGATCCATCTCCCGGGACAAGCTGGCGACCAAGCAGGACCTGCTCGACGAGGCCAACGGCGTCGGCCTCACCGCCACGTCCGACGACTCGGGCGATGCCGGCGACGGCGCCGCAGCGGATGACGGCGGCGGCGGTGGCGTGACCACGCCGAACGGCACGTTCGTGCCGCAGAAGCACATCGACCGGGCCAAGGCCGCCCGAGCCCGCCTCACCGGCGGCTGACCGCCGCCATCGGGCCCCAGGCCGGGTCCCGCGATCCGATGCCGGGAACCGAGGAGCCCGGCTCCCGACGGGAGCGCACGTACCCCGGGACCCGTTGACCCGGAGATCGGCGCGCTCGGGCGTGGCTAGGGTTGACCGGTCGGTCAAGTGACCGCGTCCGACTCGGCACCAAGGGGACCTCCGTGCAGATCAGCATGCAGCTCGCGTACAGCGGCGGCTTCAAGGAGGCGGCCGACACGGTCGCCGAGCTCGAGAAGGCCGGGCTCGACCTGGTCTGGGTAGCGGAGGCGTACGGCTTCGACGGCGCCAGCCTCATGGGCTACCTGGCCGCCAAGACCGAGACCGTGCAGATCGCCTCGGGCATCTTGCCGATCTACACCCGTACGCCCACGCTCCTGGCCATGACCGCAGCGGGCGTCGACGCGCTGTCCGACGGCCGCTGCCACCTCGGCCTCGGTGCATCGGGCCCGCAGGTCATCGAGGGCTTCCACGGCGTGAAGTACGACGCCCAGATCGGCCGCACCCGGGAGATCGTCGAGATCTGCCGCGACGTGTGGGCCCGCGAGGACAAGCTCGTCCACGACG
>Ga0182745_1001601_pt1 | contig 21562 bp, 18 predicted proteins | sample eDN3rd30CKraftBY_FD_128523 | JGI IMG/M metagenome (GOLD analysis project Ga0182745, IMG submission 128523) | Enriched backyard soil microbial communities from Emeryville, California, USA - eDNA 3rd pass 30_C Kraft BY (version 2) (version 2) | ecosystem: Environmental > Terrestrial > Soil >...
CTGATAGCTCGAGATCAGGACGTCGGACATGGTGACCTTGAGGAAGTCTTGCTGGGTGCCGCCCGCCTTGCGGCAGGTGAGCTTGGCTTCCTTGAGGTGCTTGCCGTTGGCGCAGAACAGGAACAAGGTCGGGGAGGCCGAGTTATTTCGCATGACGAAGTGGAAGTCATTCATCGAAACCTTACCGGCACCGGCTCCCGTCCCGTGCGAGGAAGCGCCAAGCTGGGTGGCTCCCCAACTGAACGATTCGATTTCGATCTCGCCCGCGTGGCCTTTATCTTTTGATTCCCCTTTTACGTCCGTAATCTTCAGGAACATGTCAACAGACATTGGATTCATCTCCCCATTTGGATTCTTTTTAGTCTCTCTTGGCTGGCCATCCCAGCCGACTCGCTGATCTTACGCAGGCAATCTCAGGCGGTGACAACGCGATCTCAGACTTTTCTCGGCTTTTTTCCGGAGGCATATCCGCCTGCAATTCGGGGTGAGGTTTCGTTGGGAATGAGATGGCGGAATGCATGCAGGCAATGATGGCGGGCAGACGCAAGGAGCTTAACTGGGCGGAATAACCGGGGAAACAAATTGATATGAAAAATTATGATATAACAAATTGTATTGATGGTTAAGCTGGCCGGAAGGTCTCCGGCCAGCCGCTCGAAGAGATACTTTGAGTGAATATCTGGTGATTTATGGAATGAGTCAGGAGCGACTCAACTCAAGGATATCGTTGACAAGGGCCTCGACGTCGGCCTCGGTGGTGTCCCACGAGCACATGAGGCGAGCGCCTCCGCCGATGAAGGTGTAGAATTTCCACCCCTTGGCGTGGAGGCCGATTCGGAGTGGCTCGGGCATCTGGACGAAGACGGAGTTGGCCTCGCATTTCCAGAGGATTTCAAGGCCGGGGATCTGGCTCAGGCGAGACTCGAGGAGCGAGGCGCACCGGTTGGCCTGGGTGGCGTTGCGCAGCCAGGCTCCTGATTCCAGCATGCCAACCCATTGCGCCGCCAGGAACCGCATCTTCGAGGCGAGCTGCCCGGCCTGTTTGCAGCGGAAGGCGAATTCATGGGCGAGGTCCCGTTTGAAGAAGACCACGGCCTCGCCGAACGCCATGCCGATTTTGGTTCCGCCGAAGCAGAGGACATCCACCCCCGCCTTCCAGGTTAGATTCTTGGGGGCGGTATCCAACGCGGCCACGGCGTTCGAGAATCGGGCTCCATCCATGTGGATTCGCAGGTTGTGTCTTCGGGCCATTTCCTGGAGTGCTTCAAGCTGACCGAGCGAATAGACCGTGCCGACCTCGGTCGCCTGGGTCAAGCTCAGGACTCGGGGCTTGGGAAAATGGATATCGCTGCGCTTGGTGACCAACTGATGGACCGCCTCGGGTCGAATCCGCCCCGCCTCGCCTGGAGCGAGGAGCACCTTGGTTCCGTTGGAGAAGAATTCCGGAGCGCCGCACTCGTCGGTCTCGACATGGGCCAGCTCGTGGCAGATGATCCCGTGGTACGACTGGCAGAGCGAGGCCAGGGCCAAGGCGTTCGCGGAGGTGCCGTTGAAGACGAAGAAGACCTCGCAGTCGATTTCAAACAGGTCGCGAAGCAGCTCCGAGGCGCGGGCGGTCCAATCATCGTCGCCATAGGCCGAGGCGTGCCCTCGGTTCGCCTCGGCCATCGTCTGCCAGGCTTCGGGGCAGGCGCCCGAGTAGTTGTCGCTGGCAAACTGATGCCGGTTGGCCGTGTGGGGATCGCCGCCCATGATTTCCTCTCTCCAGGGTATCTCGACACGGATCGGATCGCGCGGGCAGGCCAGATCAGATGGCGCTTCCAGCTCGCGCGAGCGGTCTCGTTTTAGGAATTGGACCGTCAACGGGCCCCGGGCGCCAAGTGGAGAGAGGGGGTATCCTTCACGGATCGAAGGGGGATTCGGCCGGGGAGTGGGAATGTTCGCGCCTGCCCCGTCGAGACTGGGGCATGGTTTGACGACTTGGGGTGGAGCAGGCCGAGCGCGTCCAAGGAGAAAGAGGCGGCTCGGTTCGATCGCCGCCTCTCGACTGATAGGGGGTCCACGCCACGAAAGTTCAGGTTCAAACCGTGGCGGTTTTCTCAAGGATGGCTTCCGACTCCATCCACTGCCGGGCACGGGCTCGGTGCTCGTCGGTGATGTGGGCCGAGACGGCGGTCAGGGCCGCGGTGAGCACCCCCGCGTCGTCACTGAAACCCGCCAGGGGAAGCAGGTCGGGAATCGCATCCAGCGGAAGGATGAAGTACGCCAGGGCCGACGCCACAATCCCCTTGACCCAAAGCGGGGTCTTTGGGTCGAGCAGGCAAAAGTAAAGAGAAACGGTCTCGTGCGCCAGAGGAAGCTGGTTCAACGAACGCTTGGCCTTCGCCATGAACCCCTCGCGCACGATCCGCTCGTTCTTCGGCTGGTCGTTCCCCACATAATCCTCGGGACGGACCGGCTTCTTGAACCGCGATAACCATTGAGGGTTCTTCAACGTGGCACTCTCCACATTTTGGTTTTGAGAAGAAGGGACAACCTTCCTTCACCAAGGATGATTCGCTTCCTTCACCTGCTTTATTTCGTACCCCGCCCCCTTTTGGTTTCGAAAAAACGATTCCTTCCGCTGGCCAAGTCGTGAGACATCTGGATGGAGTCACGGGACACGGGGCGTCAAAGTATTCGCTTCCCCGCGAGTCACGAGCGTCCCGCCCGAATTTGGCTTTTCCCTGGGAGCGCGGGCGTCCCGCCCGCAATTGTAGGCTAGAAACGCGGGCGAGCTACCACGCTCTCCAGAAAAGCCTGTGTTCGTCGTTCGCTTCCCTGGGAGCGCGGGTGTTCCTCCCGCAATTCTCTTCTACAGAGGCGATGCGGGACGCCCGCGCTTCCAGGAGAACTGATAATCCACGATGAAATACCAGGTCGAGCGCGCCGCCGAGGCATCAAGGGGTGATTGCTCCCTCTGGAGAGCAACGTGGGAGATGGTAGGATTGGGAAGAGGTGTGGAATCGAGCGGACCCGACGTACCGCTGGGAACCGACCCATGTTCGACCTCAGAACCATTCTCTTGATTTTGTTTCTCACCCTGGGATTCCTTTCCATCGCACTCGCATTGCCATTCATTCGGTGCGGGGTTGGCCCCACCATCTACTATGACTCCCGGACTCGCGTAAGGTTGGCGTACCCAGGACTTTGGCACGACGCCAACACCTATGCTGGGAAGAGCTTGTTCGGCTACGGTTTGGGGCTCAGCCTTGCGAGTCTCATCCTTTACTTCACATCCATGAGTACTTTGGCCTATGCTTGGACCTGCGTGGCGATCTGTCTTGGGGGGCTCGCGGCAAGCGTTCTTGTGTGCTTTCTCTGTCTCAGACATCGTGTTAACTATTGGATTTCAAAAAGTATGAATGCGAAGATGGCTCGTCGAAGGATTTGATGGCCGGCGAGTCCAAGCTTCGCATTTAAAGGGATGCTGCCGTGCGAACCACTTGTCCCGCTTGCGCGTGCAAATATTGGGGGCGTGGCTCAAAAGCTCAATGCCCCCGGTGCGGCCATCGGGTGGCGCAGGAAGATCAGAAACGCGAGGCGTTTGTTTATGTTGTTGTGTTTGCGATTTTTGGTATTATTTATGTGATAATCCAGGCGGCTCGGCGGTAAGGCTGCTCAGGAGGCGTTGCTTTTCTCTTGAAGGGGCTGGTTGATTGGGGCAGGCCGACACCTTTGTGAGTTCGCGCCGCCTGCCCGAGGGGAAGGATCAACCCTGCTGGGGTTCAAGCTTTTTTGCCGACGTACGCCAGGGCATCGGCCGTGCGGGTGATGAGATCATCGACCTGCGCGGTGGACTCGAGGCCGATGATGAAGGCGTTCACGGTGCCGAGACCGAGGACGTAGCGGAGCGAGGCGTCGCGCCGTTCGGGTTCCTTCATGGCCCCTTCGCCGAAGATTTTCATGCCGACGACTCCCTTGCCGGCGAGATGCATTTCCTCGAGCTGCGAGGCAACCTCATCGGGGCTCTTGTGGTCCATGATCAGGCCTTCGGGGTTGATCCGGGCCAGGTCGACCTCGACGAAGGGGTCTTTCGCCGCCGTGCGAAGCGGGTCCATGCCGTGGCAGCTCGTGCCATGGGCGCGGATGATCTTCTGGGCCTTGGCCTCGCGGAGATACTCCATCGACCCTTCGTTATCGACGGGCCAACCTTTCTTGGTCATGCAGTGGAGCAAGACGATATCCAGGTAGTCGACCCCGAGCTCAAGCCGGTAGCGTTCCAGGTGGCTTCGGCAATCGGCGACCTTGGTCGCGTGGGTCTTGGTCTGGATCACGTACGACTCGCGCGGAACGCCCTTGAGCGCCTCGCGCAGGTAGACGTGCGAGCCATATTGGTCGGCCACGTCGAAGAAGCAGATTCCCCGGTCGAGCGCGTGGCGGACGACCCGGGTGAACTCCTTGATTCCCAGCTTCGTCTGGTTACTCGCCTGGCCGTTGCCGTGGCTTCCCGTTCCCATGCCGATCAGGGAGACCTGAATGCCGGTTTTCCCCAGAGTCACCTTATCGGTGGGACTCTTGGGCAAGTTGGCCCGGGCCGCCAGGGTGGGGCTGCTCGTGAGTGAGGCTGCGGCAAGGGCTGTTGCCCCCGCCGACTGGGCGAGGAAATCACGTCGATTCAAGGGGGTCATCTTACCCAATCTCCCTTCATCATTCGGGGCTTGGGCCAAAGCCACACCGCGCGTGTCTCTCGGCCCTCGAGTCGTCGAGACGCTCTGGCCTGTGCTTGATTCTAACGAGCAGACGATCGGCTGAACAGGATCGGACATCGCTTGCCCCCGCCCGACGCGCCAACCGGGTCAGATGGCGGTACAAGGTCGAAGCGGGGCGGCACGGGCCGGATCAGTTAATGGCCGTATGTTCTCGTTTTCCTGGAAATGGTCGTTTTCCCCACTGGGAAAACGACCATTTCCAGGAAAACGAATGGGCGTCGCTCGCCGTCCGCTTGTTCAAGTCTGTTGTCAGTTAACGACTTCCGGTGTTGGGGAATAAAGATGATGGCCTCTCCTCAGCATTGACCATGGTTCGGGAGTACGAGGCTCCCGCCGAGTGGGCATGGCCGCTTCGTTTGTGGTAACCGCCTGGTGACACATGAGTTACGCACCATTTTGAGCGTATCCACCTTGGGTTGAGAGCCGCCGTGAGTGCTTGAACCTACCGGCCGCCACTCGGCAGGAGCCTCGTACTCCCAAGAACATGATTGAGGAGGGGTTTCGGGAGGACGAGGTTCCTGCCGAGTGAGAACGACTTAGGAGCGGAGAGCGAGTTACACCCAAACGAATTGCCTTCTCGCTTGGGGAATAGCCAAAGCTGGGAGAGGAGGTGAAAGCGGAAAAACTACCAACTGATAGTGCCTAGTGGCTGCCCTTACCACAGGCGAGGTTATGGATCTCTCATTTCTCATCAACGGGAATGGAAATCAGCAAGCCAGCCAGCTTGCTGGCGTTGCTGGTCCGGCTGGGCAGGTGGCATGTCAGGCATTCGGCCTTTAGCGTGATGGGGCCCGCTCGGCGGTAGACTCCCTTGGCGGTCAGCTCGTGCTGTTTTTGGCCGGCCGTCAGCACTTTCACCGCCTCACGCTCGAAGTCGTCGCGTGGCTGGTGGTCGAGATGCATCGCCTTGGTATTCACGGCGAGCCAGCGCAGCTCCACACCGTCTCGCTCGGCCATGCGCTCGAACACAAGCTTGAGCGAGGCCGCTGGAATCATCAACCCTTCATCTTCTCGAAAATATTGTCCATGCATGACTTGAAGTGTATCGTGAAAGCTCTCGTGTAGGATTCGAGCCCGTTCCCTCGCTTCGGCGACCGAGGGTTTAGGCCGCTCCGCCGTTGCCTGTGGAGCCTCTGCCTGAGTTTGGGCTTTCGCACAGAGTCCCACCAGCGCCAATACGATCGTTGATCCAAACACGATGCACCGTACGGCCTGGCTTGGGATCAAGAGCGAGATCATTCGTCTTGGCATCGAGATGACTCCGGGGGGGTGGGGCAACGCGCTCTAAATCAACCCGAGGTTGACTAGGCGCTCAAAGCTTCGGTTTCGTTGGACCAAAAACAGCGGGCGCGTGTTGGGCGAGGGTTTGGCTGTGCCAAACAAAGGTGGGCAATCGTCGGTCAATGGTCAGAGCAGAGTAGCAACGTCGCACGGTGGGCAGATTCCTCCCTTGTATAACAAGCGTGGATTGTCTTTTCAATCTGTGTCCAAAAAATTTGAAAATTCTCATTTGTATAATTTAATGGCTCGATTGACGCTCGAGAGCCAGTGGTCATTGACAAATGTTTGTCGTCCGACTAATGTCATTGGTCGCGGATGGTTTTGGCGGGCGGCAACCGAAATGATCTCCACGGGGGGAGGGTGTGACGTGAGATTTTCCAGGGGCATTGCGTGGTTGGCTGGGGTTTTGCTGACCGGGCTCGCCGTGGCGCCGGCGCGCGGAGGGCCGGTTGAGCGCGAGGCGTGGCATGCCCTGATCGCGGAAGGGACGCGGTATGGAAGCTTGCACACCCAGGTGGTTCGGCTCCCGGACGGAAACTATCGCTACGAGCGTACGCTTCGCCTCAAGCTGGATGTGCTCGGAACGAACCGCGAGGAGATGGAGGAGCGGCGTCTGTGCGTGGTGACGCCAACCTATGAGCCGGTCTCACTGGAGCTGACCCGGCGCGCTTCCTCGGGCGAAACGCGAATCAAAGGGGGGCTGCGCGATGGTCTGTTCGAGGTTGTGAGGCAGAGTCAGGGAGTCGAGCACCGCGAACGGTTCAAACCGGGCGCGGGGGAGTTGCTGGAGGCCTGCCTTGAAGATTGGCTCGCCGATCGGCCCGAGGAGTTCAAGGAGGGCGAGGTGACGGTCGTTGCCGACGAGACCGGCGAGCGAAAATCCGTTCGCGTCTCTCGGCTGGAGACGCAAGGTTCGGAGACAACCTGGCTGGTCGACCACGGCAAGCTCGATGGAGAGCAACGCTTGGTGATCGGGGCAGGGGGGCTCGTGCGATCGAACTCGGCGGACGACCCGGGCGATCGCGTGGAGCGTTGCACGGCCGAGGAGGCGAAGGACCTGAAGCCTCGCAAGCTGGAGGGGAAGGAGATGCTCGCTTTCCCCTTGAATCAAGACCTGGGTGTCCCGGAGCGGCTCGAGTCGCTCGTTGTCGAGCTGCGCTGGAAGGGAATTCCGCTCGACCAGTTCCGCCTGGCGGATGCCCGTCAGCAGCTCAAGGAGCACACCGAGGCAGAGGGGGAGCATCGGACCTTGGTTTCGATCGAGCCTTCGAAGCCGGTGACGAACGCGCCGCGGATCCCGATCGACGCCCCTGAGTTCGCCCCGTACCTGGGACGTTCCCAGTTCATCGAACCAGAGCACCCACAAATCGTTTCAACCGCCCGGCAGGCCGTGGCCGGGAAAGAGCACAACGCTCTCGAGGCCGCGCGAGCCTTGTCAACCTGGGTTTCCAAGTATATCGAACCCGTTATGATTGCCGAAACGCTCAGCGGTCCCGAGGTCCTGGCTTGTCGGAAGGGGAAGTGCTCAGAGTATTCAACGTTGTTCGCTTCACTTGCCCGGTCCGTGGGCATCCCCACGCGAATCGTGCTGGGTGAGCGGATGAGCGGAAATCAGTGGATAGGGCACATGTGGAATGAGGTGTATGTTGGGGAATGGGTGACGGTGGATTCCAGCGTTGACGAGGTGGGGACTTCGTTCTCACTCTTGAAGTTGATTGACGCCCCGACGGTGGAAGGCACCCAGCCCTTGCGTCGTAAGCTTCCCAGCAGCCTGGCCTTGAAGGTCGAGTCGTTTCGCAAACAAGAGGGACCGCTACGGGAGGGGCGCAAGCTACAGACGGGGATAGAGGGGAAGGTTTATACGAATGCGGATCTGCTCTGCCGCCTGACAACTCCCGAAGGGGGGTGGTCGATCGAGGATAAGTCGGGACCCGGAGCGGTTCTGCTCCGACTCCGGCCGCCGGGCCAGCCGAGCGATGAGGTTCAGCTCCACTTCGTGGCGTTTCCGCTTCCGCCCGCCATTCCCCCTCAGCTTCTCTTGAAGGCCAGACGCGCGTCGTACCAGTCCCGGTTGAAGTCGTTCGAGGTGCGGGTTGACGAGGCCACTCGTGTGAATGGGTTGGCTGGGCATCAGCTTGAATTTTCCCACAAACGAGGCGAAGGGAAGCCAAGGCGGGCGCGCGAGGTCGTCTGGAGGTCGGCCCACGCCGGATTCCTGCTCGCCCTGGACTCACCTGAGTCTGAGTTCGAGATGCTCAAGAAGGCGATGGCTCAATGGATCAAGGGATTCGAGAGTCTGGAAACCAAGTGATCTTCCCGATCAATCTCTTCGATCACCTCCTGACGCCTTGGTCCTTTGCCTTGGGCTTGCTCGTTGACCGCCTCGCTGCCGCGCATCTCGCCTCGTTCGTGTCTGGGCCGACGTTCGGCGCGTGGCGGTGGGTTTTGCTACGATAGCCTTCGAGAAGGTCGGTCGGCGGAGTGTCGAGGCGATAGGTTCCAGGTTGAAGATGGGGTACGAGTCGTGTTCACAGGGCTGGTCGAGGTGTTGGGTACGGTCGAGCACGTGAGCGAGGAAGGGCCTGGGCGCAGGCTGTCGCTGATCTGGCCCAGCCTGCAAGAAGCCCTGACCTTGGGCGAGAGTGTGGCGGTGAATGGGTGCTGCCTGACCGTGGTGGCCATGGAGGGGGAGCGCTTCGAGATGCAAGCGGGCCCTGAAACCCTGGTCCGCACGAACCTGGGAGCCGCTCGAGCGGGAGACCGGGTCAACCTCGAGCGATCCCTGCGCGTGGGCGACCGCATGGGAGGGCACTTCGTTCAGGGGCACATCGACACGACCGCCGTCCTCAAAGAACGAAGAACCGAAGGGGAGTGGGAGTTCCTGGCATTCGCGATCGACCCCGCCTGGACCTCGCTCATGGTTCCCAAGGGCTCAATCGCGGTGGACGGCGTGAGCTTGACCCTGGTCGACGTGGAGATCGACGGCTTCTCGGTCATGCTGATTCCGCACACCCTGGAAGTGACCACGCTTGGAAACCTGAAAGTCGGCTCACGCGTGAATGTCGAGACCGACATGATCGCCCGGCACGTCGCCAAGCTCATGGCCTCGAAATGAAAGCAGGCGGAAGCCTCCCGTCTCCCCAAGGGGAAACTTCTCGACGGACCGACTCGGTCTACTGAGACTCCTGGATTGAGGTACGATCTACGAGCGATATTTCCCTGGGAGCGCGGGCGTCCCGCCCGCATTTCTATTTCTACGATAGGGCCGAAGGGCTCTGAGCTACGCTCAATTCAGGCCCATTTCTCGCAAGCGTGAATGCCTTACGCCTTGCCCACGCCCCGAAATGCGGGCGGGACGCCCGCGCTCCCAGGGAAGAGCGGCTTCCTCCTGTGTTTTTTCTCCCTGGGAGCGCGGGCGTCCCGCCCGCATTTCTATTTCTACGATAGGGCCGAAGGGCTCTGAGCTACGCTCAATCCAGGCCCATTTCTCGCAAGCGTGAATGCCTTACGCCTTGCCCACGCCCCGAAATGCGGGCGAGACGCCCGCGCTCCCAGGGAAATATCGCTCCGAACATTTTCGGTTGGGCCGGAACCCAGGGCGATGCCTGCTGAGATAGGCTCAACGGTGGAATCGTTGGGGGCCGCGTAGTCGGGGCCGGCGCACGGGGAACTGAGGACCGCGACCGGGGAATCGTTTGCGCTGTTGTGGCGGTTGCTGTTGCTCAAAGATGCTCTGGGCTTCGCGGTCGAGCGCCTTGGTCAAGGCGGAAGTGGCTGGGTGCCAGACCGGGTCCATGCCGGACCCGAGCATCAGGTAGACTTGCGGGAGGGTGAAGCCCTGCGAGATCAGGCTGCGCTGACCGTTGACGTAACCTGCGTTCAGGTCTCCGAAGACGGTGAACTGGCCGCTCGACCCCACGAAAACCTTGCCATCGGCGACCGTGGGAACGGCGAACTTGACCCCGGCGGTCAACTGGTCGCGCGTCCCAGCCATCTGGCTGTTATAGAGCTCGCGGCTAAGGTTCATGGCGTCATAGGCTCGGAGCACGGCCTGATCCTTCAGACGCTCGATGACCCAGACGATTCCGTTCGTGGAGCCGTAGGCGGAGATGCTCGGCGTGGGCCCTGGGTAGGTGAAGGTGTTGTTCGAGTAGGTGACGGGGGTATCGGCGAGCTGGCCGTTGGCGACCGGGAAGGCTTTCATCCGGTCGCCCGGGCCCACGTAGTAGAGCATGTTGTTGAAGTAGGCGGGCGTGTCGTACGAGCCGAGCCAGAGGTTCGTATCGCCGTTCAGCGTGCCGATGGTTCCCGCTGGCGTCTTGTGAACGATGTGGTCGGCCGCCGGGTCGTGCCCACCCAGGTTGTTGCGATTCAACAGGTAGATGGTGCCGTTCTTGTCGGCCGCGGCCATCAAGGGGACCGAGCCCCCCGCGTCGTCGGGCAAGAGCACCACGCCCCCCGAGCCAAGGTCCTGATCCTTGCGGTCGAGGAGGTCCTGGTCGGACGGCGTGTAGTAGTCGGCCACCTGGATTCCGTTGGGGCCCCCCGGGACGAGTCGAAGGACGCTGTCTCCGTAGTCCGACCCGCCGAAGCTCGCGTCGAACTTCCCATTGGCCGTTGAGACATAAACGCTTCCCGACGCGTCGGCCGCGGGGCCGCCGCCGCTCATCCAGATGCTTCCCTGGCGGCTATTGGGTGTGACGCAGAAGGCGGAGACAAGCTGAAGGTTCGAGGCGTTATAGCCCAGGAGCCAGCCGTTGTACGGCACGTTGTTGAACGAGGCGAAGGCAACGTAGAGCACCCCGTTGTGCAGCAGCAAGGCCGAGCGCTGAAGCTGTTTCGAGGCGTTGAACGAGACGGTGCTTCCCCCCTGGGCCGTACCGGCGACGGTGGCCTGGACCACGATGGGTCCACCGAGCTTCTCCGACCCGTTGGTAATATCGAGCGCATGGATTCGGTGCTGGATCACCGGGCCCGCCCAGGTATTCACCTTGACCATCGCATCGACATACATCGTGCCAGAGGCCTTGTCGATGACCGGCGTGCCGATGATCCCAACCTGTTCGAAGTTGGTCGTCTCGAGGTCGTCGCCGGTTACGGCGGTGACTCCGGCCGCCGGAACATTCAGGTTGCGAGCCCAGAGTGGTCCGGCGTTCGAGCCGAGGTTCGAGTCGGCGTCAAACGCATAGATGCTGTTGTTCGTGGTGGCAACATACACCACGTCATGCGCGGCCGCGCCGATCTGAACGTTGGTCGCATGGAGTGGCTGGGCATAGATGTCGCCGTCGACAGGGTGGCTGAACATCTTGCCGAAGGTGTTGGGGCTGAGCGTGGAGGGGCTGAGGATCGTTTCGTTCAGGTTGCGGCCGAGCCGGGCATTATCGTTGTGATAGGTGAGGACGTCGGTCGAGAGGAGTTGCCTCGTCTCAAGCGCCTCGGCGTCGGGCCGAAACGTGGTGCGGCTCGTTCGCGATCGAGAAGTCGAGTGGGTCCGTCCACCGGGCAGGGCCCTGAGAAGCTCCTTCATCTCAAGCTCCGAGAGGGTCGATTGGCATCGCACTGGCGGCGAAGCCAGCGCAACCGGATGATTGGGAAGAATTGGCCCTGACGCGTTTCGATTCCACTGATGCGGGAGTCCGCAATCGGCGCGTTCCGACGCCCGCCACCCATCTTCGAACGAATTCGCGCATGGCTCCGTCCGTGTTCGTTCTCATCGTCGGCAGCCACGTTCCTATTGCTTCAGAGGGACCACGCCCCCCTTTGGTTGCGGTGGTCTAAATCTTTGTCTCGATCTAAATGCGACGGCTGAGATCAATCTGTCTCTTGTGAGTGATGGAGGGATTTTTGGGGCCGAGGGATTGCTGCGGATGTTTCGGAGTCAGCGGTAGCAGGACTGTTGTCCCTAGCTTTCAAAGGGGTGAGGCGCGGCTCTGTGGAGCGATTGGTTTTCCCATCGCTTTGATCACGAAGGGCGTTGCATGCCTCGTATAATGTCTCCGCATGGATTGTGCGGTGTGGAAAAGGGCAATCGAACAAACAATCCGCATTGAATTGATGTTTTGAATTGATGTTTGTGTTTTCAGGGCTGGGATGGATTGCCGATTTCAGGCATGGGCTCTATTCTCTCTTCCAGCCCCTGGGAACGCGGTCGTCCCGCCCGCGATGGATGTGGGTAAGTTCCAACTCCCTGGGAGCGCGGGCGTCCCGCCCGCAATTGGAAGACGAGGTCGAAGTCTCTCGGCCGGAGCCAGGCGGATGCTATTCGCTAGGATCGCTGGCGTTCCGGCCGCAATGGATGTGGGTAAGATACGAAACGCGGCCGGGCCGACCTTTCGCGAAAACGAGGCCCTCAAGCTCGCCCGAAGTTGTTTGAGTCGCTCGATGTTGAGATAGGACGTGGATTGGTCCAGCCCGTTCCGTGCTGGCTGGCGGAGACCGAACCTCGGTTTTCACGAAGAGGAGTGGAGATGAGCGACGGCCTCATATGGCATCGCATCCAGTTCGCGTTTTCGATCACCTATCATTATCTCTTTCCGCAACTCACGATGGGACTCGCCCTGTTCATCGTGGTGTTCAAATGGCTGGGGCTCCGGAGAAGAGATGAGGCGTTTAACGAAGTGGCTCGGTTTTGGGGGAAGATCTTCGCGCTTAACTTCGCGATGGGGGTGGTGACCGGTATTCCGATGGAGTTCCAGTTCGGCACGAACTGGTCGCGGTTCTCGGGGTTCTCGGGCGAAGTGGTGGCGCAGTCCCTGGCGATGGAAGGGGTTTTTGCGTTCTTCCTCGAGTCGTCGTTCCTGGGCTTGTTCCTCTACGGGGAGAAGCGGCTCGGCCCGCGCCTCCACCTGGCGTCGGCCATCGCGCTCGCGGCGGGTTCCTGGCTCTCGGGCTACTTCATTATCGTGGCCAATGCCTTCATGCAGCACCCGGTCGGGTATCGGATTGGTGCCGACGGGATTCTCCACCTGGAGAGTTTTCGGGCGTATCTTCTCAACCCCTGGGCGCTCTGGCAATACGCGCACAACATGACCGCCTCGGTGGTTACGGCCTCGTTCGTGGTGGCGGCGGTTGGGGCCTACTGGTCGCTGCTGGGCCGGCACCCGCGACATGCCGGTATCTGCCTGCGGGCGGGGGTGATCTCGGGCCTGGTGTCGAGCGTGCTGGTCGCCTTCCCCACCGGTGATGGCGCGGGGAAAATGGTCGCCCGCTATCAACCCGTGGCGCTCGCGGCGATGGAAGGGCTGTTCGAGGGGGGGCCCTATGCCGAACTCGCGATTATTGGTCAGCCTGATGTCGAGGCACGCAAGCTGGCCAACCCCATCGTCGCTCCCGGTATCCTGAGCTTTCTGTCTTATGGCTCGTTCGGGAGCACGGTCAATGGCCTGAACGACTACCCGACCGATCAGTGGCCCCACAACGTGGAGTTGCTTTATTACAGCTATCACATCATGGTTGGGCTCGGCACCCTGTTCATCCTGGTGATGGGGGCGGCGGCATTCCTGCTGTTCCGGGGCCGCCTGGCAACCTCGCGCCGAATGCTCTGGACCTTGCTCTTGGCCTTCCCGTTCCCGTACATCGCCACGACCGCGGGGTGGTGGAGCGCCGAGCTTGGTCGTCAGCCCTGGGTTATCCATGGCCTGATGCGAACCGACCAGGCTCACTCGAACCTGGTGAGCTCGGGCGACGTGGTTTTCACCTTGCTCGGGTTCGCGGGGCTCTACCTCTTGCTGGGCGTGCTCTTCGTCGTGCAAGTTCTCAAGCAGATTGACCGCGGCCCCGCCGCTTCCCCCGGCATTAAGTAAGGCGAGGACCCCTTCCAATGGATGCGGCTTGGTTTGCCATCGTCTCGGGCATGCTCGCGGTATACGCGGTGCTCGACGGCTTCGATTTCGGCGTGGGGATTCTCCACCGCCTCGTCGCGCGGACTGACGAGGAGCGCAGAACGATCCTGGCGGCGATTGGGCCGGTCTGGGACGGGAACGAGGTCTGGCTAATCGCCGCGGGAGGCGTCCTCTTCATGGCGTTCCCCAAGGTCTACGCCACCTCCTTCAGCGGCTTCTACCTGGCCTTGATGATCGTGCTATGGCTCCTGATCCTTCGAGGTCTGGCCATCGAATTTCGCCTGCACCAGACCAGCCCCCTCTGGCGCGAGTTCTGGGACTCGGTTTTCGCGTTCGCCTCGACCTTGCTCGCCGCGGTCTTCGGCGTGGCGATCGGCAACCTGGTTCGAGGCGTTCCCATCGGCCCTGAAGGCTTGCGCGGGATGCCGCTGTTCACGAACTTTCGGGTGACCGGGCAGGTCGGCCTGTTCGACTGGTACACCATCATCACCAGCCTCTTAACGCTGGTCGCCCTGGCCGGGCATGGCGCCTTGTATTTGGCCTGGAGGACGGACGGGCCGGTTCGCACCCGCAGCCAGGCATTGGCCCGACCGCTCTGGCTTCTGGCGTTCGCCTTGTGGCTCGCGGCCAGCGCCGCGACCGCCTGGGTTCAGCCCGGCGTGTTCGGCAGCCTGATGACTCGCCCCTGGAACCTGGCGTTCGTCGCGTTGTCGGTCGCGGGGGCCTGGGGCATCCTGGCTTACCCCGTGCGTGGGCGAGACCTGGCCGCCTTCCTCTCCTCCTGCGCCTTCCTGTTCGGGCTGGTAGGCACGGCCCTGGCGGGCAACTATCCCTACTGGCTGCACTCGACGATCGACCCCAAGTGGAGCCTGACCGCCTCGAACTCGATCTCCGCCTCGTACGGCATGCGCATCGCCCTGGGCTGGGGAGCCTTCGGCCTTTTGCTGGCCCTGATCTATTTCACCATCCTGTACCGTTCGATCCGCGACAAGGTCGCGCTGGAGCTCGACTCGCATTGATTGGCGGAGTCGCGGATCGGGCAGGACTCGTTGATGCCGACTTCCTGCGAACGATCCACGTCAACCACCGGCTGTCCATGGTCCGTGTCAGGCGGGGTCATTGGTCTGACGTGAAGAGGACGAAGCGATTCTCGGCCGCCGCTTTGGTGTAGAGACGACGGATGTTCTGGAACCAGTCCCAGGTGTAGGCGAAATCTTCGTCGTCTACTGGGCCGCCGTAGTCCTCCGGATCGATCGCGAAGTAACGGCGCTTAAACGCCTGCTCGTCAAGGTCAAGCAAGGCGTTCGCGATGTCACGCACCTGCTCGGGAGCCTTGAGACTCATGATGTAATCGGGCTCGGAGTAGAGCAACTCTCCGGCGAGGACCGCATGGTTCAGAGGGTAGGCCCCGCCGTCCCAGGTCAACTCCCCATCGGAAAGCGCCCGGTGCATCGCGTCCCAAGCCTTGTCGCTCTCAGCCATGTATTCCTTGTGGTCAGAGAAATAGGCGACTTCGAGGTCTTCGATGACGTAATCGAGCCGTTCTCGATCGCTCGGCAGAGTGCGAAGGTGTTCGACCTCGGCTTCGGACAACGCGAAATGGACTCCACGGCATCCCATGAGCAACTCTCGCTACCCGACACGTAGGCTCAGCGGCCGGCCTGCTGGGTCGGTTGATGATATCCAAGAATTCGACGAGGTGGACCGGCCACGCCGCCGGTCTGAACGCCTCGATGATTTCCTACGACTTCGACGGCCGTGAATCGCTACGAGGAAAGAAGCTGGCTCTGATGTGAGCTCCCGGGATCATTCCACCCGCCAAGTTTGGCTTCCCGCCAACGATTCTACAAAGGATAGGGGTATGACCACCATCACGATCGAAGAGGCTCAGACCCGACTGCCGGAGTTGATCCACCGGCTGAACCCTGGCGAAGAGGTTGTGATTACCGAGGGGGACCGTCCCATCGCCCGACTGGTTCCAGCCACTGTGTCATCCGAGCCTCGGAAAGTCCCACGATTGGGTACGTTACGAGGGACGGTCCTGTCCATGGAACACTTCGACGATCCGCTGGAGAGATTTGAGAATTAGGAACGAGCTCTCCTCCCGCCTCTTGTGAGAGAGATTCTCAAAAGCTCCGTCTCGAGACGGATAAACATTCCTGAGCCCAGCGATGAAGCAAGCTAATTTGACCGTAGGCGTTTCGTTTGTTGCGAATATGGGCCAAAAGTGTTACTCTATCCAATAGAGTTGCGAAAGGAGGGGAAAATGCAGCTACTTAATGGGAACGAGGTCATTACGCCGACCAGAGACGACTCTGTGCTGGCCGAGGAGTCGGGGCGGAAGCTCGCGGCCTATCTGGGTCATGAATCTGAGCTTCATCTGGAGGTGAAGGGGACTAAAGAGGAGCTAAAGCTCCCGCCCGCCGCGCTGCGGCTACTCGTGCGCCTACTGGACGAGTTGGGGCAGGGGAACTCCATCTCCCTCACGCCACTTCGAGCCGAGTTGACGACGCAACAAGCGGCTGACCTCCTAAACGTCTCCCGTCCTCACATGGTGAAGCTGCTCGATGAGGGAGCGATGCCTTCCAGAAAGGTGGGGACCCATCGGCGTGTCCTGCTCTCTGACCTTCTGAGCTATCGCGAAGCCTTGCACGCGAAGCGCCATGCCGCCCTGGATGAACTGACGAAGCTGAGCCAAGAACTCGGCATGGGCTACTAATACCATGGCCCCGATCGTCCTCTACCACTACATCGACGTAGCTGTGCGAATACTCTTTAGCCGACGGCCGTCAGAGAACCTCTTGGCCCTCAGGCTCTGAGGAGAGAGTTGCCCCGGGGCCGTTGAGGGATACGGCCGGCGGGGCTTTGTTTGGGATGAGACGGGCAAGGGAGAAGCGGGGCATTCCTGGCAAATGCCGGGCGGGATGTCGCCTCACTTGCGCTCGAGGGCGGCTTTGCGGTCGGGGTACTCGAGGACGACGAGCTTGTGTTCCTTCTCGTCGTAGCCGTACTCCTGGTAGTAGGGGAGGGTGGGAAGCGCGATGTTGTTGGCCTGGATGATCTCGGCCTTGAATTCGGCGTAGTCCTTGGGGAAGCGGTCGTTGGTGGCCTGGTAAAGGCGCAGGGCGTGCTCGATCTGGAGGATCGAGGTCTTGCCGATGATGCTCACATACGCGTTGCCCGAGAGAGTGATCGGGTCCTTCGCGGTGATCGCGGTGCTGGCGACCTTGGCTCCCTTGTCGATCTCAACGTCGGCGTTCCGAATGTCCTGGGTCCGCTTGCCGAGGATCTCGCGCGGTTGGACGACTTCCTCCTCGGGGGCGGGCGCGGGAGCGGCTTCCGAGGCCTGGTTCTGGCCTTCGGGCGTGCGCAGGCTGGTCTTGGAGTTCCGCGGCTCCTCGCAACCCGGGGCGAGGCAGAGGGTGAACAGGAGGAGAGAGAAGCCCAGGGGGAGGTGGGAGGTTCTCGGTTGCTTTCGCTTGGGCATGGGGGAGGCTCCTTTCGATCGCTCTGATAAGGGAAAAGATTGCTTATGAATTAGAGGGAAAGGGGAGAGTTAGTCCGATGGGGCGGAATCGGGCCGGCCCGTCCAGTCCCAGGCGCCAAGGTCGGGGAGAAGGTCGTACCGGGTCAGGTCGAAGTGGAGTGGAGTGACCGTGATGTAGCCGTCGCACAGGCTCGTCACGTCGGTTTCAGGCCCTTCGAGATGATAGGGGGGGCGGTAGGTCATCCAGTAATAGGTACGCCCGCGCGGATCTTGCCTGCGCTCAAAACCTTCGCCGTACCGTCCGACCCCCATGGGGACCACGCGGATACCCTTGGGCTCGCCTCGAGAATGCGCGGGGAGATTGACGTTGAAGAGCGAGCCGTTCGGGGGCTTGTGGGCCAGGATGCGCTCGATCGTGCGGACCGCCTGCTTCGCCGCGTGGGGATAGTCGAAGTGCTCGGCCAGCTCGAGCGAGACGGCGATGCTCGTGATCTTGAAGAACGCCCCTTCGATGGCCGCGGCCACCGTGCCGGAGTAAAGGACGTTGATCCCCGCGTTCGAGCCCGCGTTAATGCCCGAGACGATCAGGTCGGGCGGCCGCTCCATGAGCTCGCAGATCGCCAGCTTCACGCTGTCGGCGGGACTCCCTTCAACCATCCAGCCCAGCGTGGAGCCGTCGTCGTCTTCCACTTGCTTGACGACCAAGGGGGAGAGGAGCGTGATCGAGTGCCCCACGCCACTTTGTTCCACAGCCGGTGCGATAACCGTGACCTCGCCCAGCTTTTGCAACTCCTTCCGCAAGGCCCGCAGCCCTGGCGCAAAGATGCCGTCGTCGTTGGTTAGCAAGATTTGCACGGGTGACTCACCAGAATAAAATCACAAAAAAAAGGGGAAGAGACGGCGGATTGCACGAGCCGAATCCAGGTCCGAATCCCTTCGCGTTCGGCAGGTCTCGACCTGGATCGTAACGGGCCAGATGGACCAGCGTCAACCAACCTCGAAACCCTTCTTCGTCCCTTTATAATGAGAGGGGAGCCAGTCGTTTCAGACAAAAGGTCCGGCTCGCCTTCGCCCCGAGTCGCGCACGAGGGGACAGCAACGAATCCGAAAGCCGGATACTCAGTCGGATCTTCCGAATTCGCCGAAAACGCGGTAGAACCGGATTGCCCCTTCTGGGAACAATGCCGTAAGATAATGGATGGATTCAACGTATCGTCCAATCAAAGGGCAGAAGCGGGCGGGCCTGGTCAACCGATAAGTAAGCCCGGTACACGACTCATGTTGAGGTTTCGCAACCGCTGAGCCACAAGGCGTTCAGGCTCGGGCGACCTTGGGAGATGAGAACCGTGGGGATCCAAGCCGCAGTCCAGGAAGAATTGATCGACCTCGCTTCCAAAATCCAGGCGATCGAGCTTGGGACGGATGAGAACGAGGTAGAGATTCCCGAGGCCGAGCCCCGAGAGTCGCGGGTTCGCGCGCTGTTGCGTAGCCTCGACGAGCGGTTCCCCATACTCTCGAACTGGGTGGGAGGCCGGCTCGACATCGAGGTTCCGGCCTTGTTCGTCAGCCTGGGGGCCCACGCCCTCATCCTGCTGGTGCTGGGCATGATTGGCCTGGCCGTGCAGCAGGAAGTCCGGCGCGAGTTTCAGAGCCTGATCGAAACCCATACCGAGCTGGGCGAGCTCGACGCGAAAATCGACTTCCAGGATCTGGACATGGCGGACAAGCCCCTGACCAACGAGACGGTCGGGGGAACCTTCGCCCCTAATCTGGCCCCCACCACGGTCTCGGCCCCCCCAGGGATCAGCGCCGATCCCGCCACCGCCTCCGCCAATGGGGGCGCTCCGCTCGAGCTGACCGCGCTCGAGATCAGCCAGGCCAATCGGATCGCCGTCCCGACAGCCTCCATGCTCGGGCAAACCGTTTCGGTGAAGGGGAATGGGGCGGAATATGCCGACGGCGTCGATGGCGCCGTGGACCGCGTGGCCCAGGAAATTCTTGGTAAGTTGGAGAAAGGGCGGACCCTGGTGGTCTGGGCGTTCGACGCCTCGGCCAGTCTGGCGGTGGAACGAGAGAAGCTGAGCAAGCAGGTCGAGACGATTTACGGGCACATTGCCGAGTTGGACCGGGATCAGCTCAGCAACGAGGGCCTCTTGACCTCGGTGGTCGCTTTCGGCAAGGAGCGGGAGGCCATGACGGCCAGCCCCACGAACAGCCGGGAAGAAATCGTCAGCGCGATCCGGTCGGTCTCGCTCGATACCACCGGGATTGAGTCCACCTTTGGCACGGTCGCCGAGATCGCCAGGCGTTGGGGACGGTTCAAGGACGCCAAGGGACACCCCTACCAGTTGATGATCATTGTCGTGACCGACGAGGTCGGCGATGACGAATCACGCCTGGAAGAGGCGATTGCCATGGCGAACCGGAACAAAGCCCCCGTCTACGTGCTTGGCTCGCAAGCTCTATTCGGCCGGGCCATGGGAGCCATGGACTACTTCGACCCGAAGTCCAAGCAGAGGTTCCGTAATCTGCCGGTGCGTCAGGGGCCCGAGAGTGTGGCGCTCGAACAGATCAAGCTTCCGTTCTGGTACGACGGATACCAGTACGACATGCTCAATTCCGGATTCGGCCCTTATGCCCTTTGCCGGCTCGCCCGCGCGACGGGGGGCATCTTCTTCCTGACCCGTCTCGGGCCCGAGACTCGGATGGGGTTCGACCCGGTCCGAATGCTGGAATACAAACCCGACCTGGTCAGCCGAGAGCAGTATGAAGGGGCGTTGACCAAGCATCCGGTACGTCAGGCCGTGATCGAGGCGGCCCTCATCACCCAGCAACGCATGGGGCCGCAGCCCTCGCTCACGTTCCCTCCGGCCGATACGCCCGAGTTCAAGACGGTCATGGCCGACAATCAGACGAAGGCCGCCCTGACGGCCAACGCGGTGGACGAAGCCCTCGGACCCATCACCCAGGCCGCCAAACAGCGGGACAGGGAAACGTCGAGGCGCTGGCAGGCCCACTACGACCTAATCCGAGGCCGTCTGCTCGCAATGAAAATTCGGTGCTACGAATATAACTGGGCGTGTGCAACAATGAAGAAGGACATGCCCAAGTTCAAGAACGAGCGGTCGAACGCTTGGAAACTCGTTCCCAACGACGAGATTCAGTATAGCGACAAGGCCGCGGAGGCCGCCAAGCAGGCCAAGGAGCTGCTCAAGCGCGTGGTTGACGAACACCCAGGAACCCCCTGGGCCGTGCTGGCGCAGCGCGAGATGAAGGACGCGTTTGGCTTCAAGTGGGTTGAAACGTATGTCAGGCCCCCCCAACCTCGAGGAATGGACGCCGCGGCGAAGAAGAAGCGAAACGAGCCGATGAAGAAAATGACCCGGCCCGTTGAGCCTCCCAAGCTTTGATTTTGATCGCGGACTTTGACTTGGTGTGTTCGTCTCCTTTTTTCCCGACTGGTTGGCGCTGGCACGAGCCGATGGACGATTCGATGAACTGACGGTTGTCTCCCGGTCTCTCGCTCGCGGCCATTGAGGACGACGTGTTATGAGTACCCACGTTCCGGCCTCTTCGTCGAGCGACGGTATTTATCACCTGACGGATCCCGAACAGGGTTCCATCAGCCCCGCGCATCCCGTGCCGGGAGGGGGGCATGGCCAGGCGGGGGAAGCTCCGCCCCACCCAACGCCTCCATCCACCGAAAACGGAAACGACCCTCACCCTCAGAACACCAGCACTTCCAGCCCGCCAACGGCCGAAGGGCAGGCCACGCCCGAATCGGAATCCCCCCCGTCCGCCCAGGATCAGGACCAGGCGCAGGCTCAGGAGAATGCGAAGGAGCCAGCCGCCGCCGCGCCCAAGCCGAAAAAGAAGAAGAAACGCCGGCGATCGCGCTATAACGCGCCTTCCTGGGTGGTCTCGGTGCTAATGCATGTGGGGATCCTTCTGTTTCTAGGGCTGGCCACATTTGAGACCGAGGTCCGCCAGGCCGTCGCCAACATCAACTCCGCCCTGGTCTCCGGCAAGGGGTCGGAAGACGAGGCGCTTCATGTGCTGGCGACTCCCGCCGAACAGCGCAGCGAGCAGGCGGTCGGGAACATGGGTTCTCCCACGGCCGGTGACCTGGGCGGTGGAGGCGGGTTTTCCGGGATCGGGACCGGGCCCCCTTCCGCGACCCCCGTGGTTCGAGGGGTGGGGCA
>Ga0182745_1001602_pt1 | contig 21557 bp, 23 predicted proteins | sample eDN3rd30CKraftBY_FD_128523 | JGI IMG/M metagenome (GOLD analysis project Ga0182745, IMG submission 128523) | Enriched backyard soil microbial communities from Emeryville, California, USA - eDNA 3rd pass 30_C Kraft BY (version 2) (version 2) | ecosystem: Environmental > Terrestrial > Soil >...
CGCTCAATCAGCATGACGGTCGCTTACTATGCTGACCCCGCCGAGGTGCCCGACGACTGGCTCGCGGCGCGTGTCGATGATTATCTCACGCGTCCTTGGCAGACCAGCTGGCGCGATGATTACTGTGCGGGAACGATAGAGGAGATCGATTTCAGTCTTGCGCGGCGCATAATGGCTGAGGACGATGTCTACTATGCGTCCAGCCGCATGATCGAAATGCTGATCGGCGAGTATGACCATCAGCTCGACCATTCGATGATCGCAAAGTGGCGACCGAGCGCAAGTCGGCCTTCCTATGCCGAGATGATCTATCAGGCCAGCGTCGTCCGCTGGGCCGTTGTCGCGGGGGCCTCAACTATCCGCAAGGCCAAGCATTTTCGTTGGCATCTGGTCAAGGCGGTGGGCCAAATGCCGGGTGATCGCCCCGGCGTTATTCACGTAGGTGTCGAGAGCTGGGCGGGGGACGTCGCAGACTATTATCGCCACATCCAGAACCGGATCGAGGCTATGGAGTTTCGGCCAGAGGGCTCGCGCCTTCGATGGGTTTATGGAAATTACATTGTGCCCGAGCTTACAACTCGTAGCGATGAATCATGGGCGCTGAGCGAAACCATGGCGCCCTATCGTGTCGGTCGTCACTCGGTCCGCGAACCGCTTCCCGGCCACCTGCTGCTGACCCCGGAGGACGACGCCCGGGATGGCGTGCACTGGGACGGCAAGGCCTAGGTTCAGCGCGGCAGTTCTGAGTTCACGATGCTAGCGATGGTGCGCGTTTCTGCCTGCGAATGTCCCATTATTCGTTCTTTTTGCATAAAGCAGACCGTCTCCAACTTGGCCACTACCGATCGTTGGGCGAGCTATTCTTTCGAATATTTAGTGTAATGTTGGCCAGATATCCTCCAATCCCCGGAAAACCGCACGCAGTTAGGATGCCGAGAAGCAGCCCCGATGACAAATATGGCATAGGGTCGCGACTGAGAGCGCGAGCTGCCCGCTTGGCATAGCGCGCAGCCTCAGCAGCTAGGCCGCTTCCAAGCTCGTCTTCCAAATGCCCGGAATCTGCCGCTTCGAGCAGAGAGCCAAGCGTTTGATGAAGGCGCCGAAGATTCTCGATGGCTTCTTCGTGTTGATCTAGTAGGGGCGCGCAGTTTGCGTTTGGCGCTGAGAGGGCCGCTATCAGCCCTTCTACGGCAGATTGAGCGAGCGGGAGAAGGCTTTTAACTGCCCTAACGCGTGCAATGCCACTTTCAATTCCCGTCCAGGCGTCCGCATGGGACCCTGTGTTTGACGGCTCCTCCGGTATGCTGAGTAGCGGCCCAAATTCCCGTCGAATTCGTTCGACCCGTTCCTTCTTGGTTTTGATGCCCTTGATGTAGGCGCTGAAGGAGTCGACCGACGGGTGTGTTCGCAGCAGTTCGGGCATGGACGCCGAGTGCAGATCGAGCTTTCGCCTCAGCTGGGAGTATTGGCCGTCGTCCGAAACACTCCGCCTTCCTTCCGCAGCATTTATCAAGATGGATTGCAAACGCTCGGCAATCGCTTCCGGTGTCTCGGGTCGTCTCGCCGCCTTCGGCCTCTTCGCCATATGCTCCCCCATTGCCCGGCAATGAGTGTGAGATTTGGCAACGAAAGGCAATGCGAGGGCTTCGTCTGCTTTCAGCCGGTTCGAACCTGTAAGCCGTCAGTCCGAAAACGGCCAAGACCGCCAATAATCGATGCAAAAAAAGACGCCCGCGCGATCGAAACCGGGCGGGCGTCAGATGAAGATCTCGGTTTCCTGAAAGGAAGAGCTCTTCTGGGTCGCGCGGCGCTGACAGCGTCGTGGGCCAACCGTTAATTGTACCGCAGCGCCAAAAGATTCTCCGGGTCGCAAACAGTCTTCGGCTCTCGGTCGGCTTCCGTGGGAAATCGGACGCTATTGCCGGCCGGAAGCGACTGCGCCGTTACACTCCGTTCGACGGCGCATTGGGTTGGCCTTCCATCGCGGTATCGATCATTGCTCGGTAAATCCCGCCGACGTCGTCGCTCGGACCCTCGGCCGCTTTACGGGCGCCTGCCTCGATCATGGCGGGGTCTGGTTCGCGAAGCGCCATGATTGCTGCCCAAGCCTCGGGCAAATAGTCCCACCATAGCGGGTTCCCGTTCATCGTCGCATCGGGCGGATTGGCATCCAGCTCGCACAGCGCACGGGCGACTCGTTCCAAAGCCTTCTTCATCCTGCGAGTCTATCATAGATGCTCGCCATCATGGGTGCGGTTGCCGAGGCGACTGCTCGTCCCCAAATGGCCTCGGGCAAATATGAAAGAAGCAACGCTTTGAAGATTGTGAATGGAGCAAGCTTGCAGCCGAGGTCCGGGGCTGCGCCGAAGAAGCTCGTCCTGCTGCTGCACGGCTTCGGATCGAGCGGGACGGACATGATCTCGCTCGCGCCGCAGTGGCAAGACGCGCTGCCCGACACCTTGTTTCTTGCCCCGCACGCACCTCAGCGCTGCGATATGATGGCGGCCGGTTATCAATGGTGGGGCCTTTCCGGCTTTGCGCCCTCCGCACTCGCCGCGGGCGCTGCCTCGGCGGCGCCGTCGATCGACGCTTTCATCGATCGGAAGCTCGCGCAGTATAGTTTGAGCGAAGCCGACCTCGCGATCGTCGGCTTCAGCCAGGGAACGATGATGGCACTGCACGTCGCGCTGCGGCTACCCCGAGCGGTCGCCGCCGTCGTCGGCTATTCCGGCATGTTGGCCGGCACGCTTGGCCTGAATCATGGAGACCTTCCGAAGCCGCCCGTTCTCTTGGTGCATGGTACGGCCGACCCGGTGGTCCCGATCGCCGCTGTGCACATGTCGGAGAGTGAGCTCAAGCGCCTCGGTGTCGACGTCACGACGCACATATCCTACGGCGTGGGCCACACCGTGGATCCTGTCGGACTACGCCTCGGACGGGACTTCGTGGCGGAGGCTTTCGCGCGCTAGCTCGCCTTTTGCGGTCCGGTACGAATACCTCAGTAAGGCCAGTAGTTGCGGTCAGGCTCGGGAATCTGGACTGAAAGCAGTAAGCCCAGCTGCATTTCTGCAGCGGGGCTTCCCTAGATCGTATCCGAAGATGCCGATCAAATTCTGCCATTCTTTCGTCTGGACAGGTTGATGAAACGATCCTCCACGCGAATTGTTCCGCACTCGGTTCTGGCATCGAAGCTTTTTTCCTCGTGAGGTGGCGAAGAGTTGTGAACGACGCGGGCGGTGGCCCCGGCCATCCAATGCTGCGCCGCGCATGGAATCTCTTTTTGACTGGCGCTATAGCGCGCGCCCAGCCGGGATTCTCCGGCCGCACAAGGAGATTTCAAAATGAACCATGCCGAACTGTCGGACAGCGTTGCCGCCGCGCTTGGAGTGAGCAAAGCCGAGGGCAAGAAGGCCGTCGATGCCGTCTTCGCGGCGATCACGGACGCCGCTGCCAAGGGTGAAGAAGTGTCGGTCAGCGGCTTCGGCAAGTTCAAGGTCTCGACGTCGGCTGCGCGCGAAGGCCGCAACCCGGCGACCGGCGAGACCATGCAGATCGCAGCCAAGAAGAAGCTCGGCTTCGGTGCTGCCAAGGCGGTCAAGGATCGCCTCAACGGCTGAGCCGGTGCGTCCCGCCGGCAGGACTGGCGGGACGGCCGCGCAGCGGCACGTCGAGCGCGGCATTTGATGAGCGCGCTCTGGCCTCGCAGGCTCCGGCCAAGGGTCGCAATCCTGTTTTGGCCGCGCAGCGCACTTGGTCTCGCTATCCTTGCGGCGCGGGCGCGCGAGGCTGTGCCGGGTGCACGGCGCTGGAGCGCCGGCCCGGTCCTGGCTCCGCCTTGACCTACCCGCCTCATCCCCGCGCACGCCGCTCCGCTGCGGGCTCGCCAAGAGCGCGTTTGCTCGGCCCTTCGGGCCAGAGGTTTTGACGACTAGAGCGAGAGTTCGGCCTGCGCGCGCAGCGGCTCGACGAAGAATGTGTGGCGCGGTGGTTCCTCGAACAGCACCTCGTTCGGCAGCGTACCGTCGAGCCAGTGCATGACATCGCGGCGCTGGACGATGACGCCATGGCGCTGCTGATAGGGGATGACATCGGCGCCCGCGGGGATGGTCAAGATCCGGTAGGAGAGGGGCCAGTCGGCGAGAGGTGGATCCCAGATAGCCGCGAGGTAGAAGAAATTTCCGCTGTCGAGCGTGACCCGGTAGCGGTGGTCCCCCGTTCCCATCCGGAACTCGGATGCCGGTATGAGGCAGCGGCGCTTCGGGAAGGCCCGGCCTTCCGAGCGGACGAAGCGGTAGTTGATGCCGTCGGAAAAGCGCGGATCGCTTCCCCAGACCGCCTCGACCATTTCTAACTCGCTTTCGTCCTCGGGATTTCGTCTTATGAGCGCACGGCGGCCGCCGTCCGGGGCATCGGGATCGAAAGGGGTTGGCGCCGTGCTCATGGATGGAACATAATGGGAACGGCTGTGAGTCGCAAGCATTGGGGACTTCGCGAGAATGTGTAACGATTACAGGCTGGAAGTCGACGTGGCTTCGATCATGGAAGACTTCGACGATCTCCAGATCAAGATCAACATGCCCGAAGGCACCCCCAACGTGCCGGCGCGCGAGGATGTGCGAATCACCGACATGGCGCCGATCGTGAAGGCGAGCGACGGCGATGCCGTCGGCGAACTGGTGAACCGGCGATGGAGCTGGCCGGGGCAGGGCGGAAAGCCGGTCTATAATGTCCGCTCCGAGGGCCGCGATCTCGGAACGCAGCGCTGCCTGGTCCTGTCTGATGGCTTCTACGAATTTACCGATCCGACCGACCCCTCGCAGAAGCGCCTCGATAAATGGCTCTTCACGATGAAGGATCATCGCTGGTTCTGCATGGCCGGCATCTGGCGCGACGCCCATGTCGGCGAGGCCTTCAGCCTGCTGACGATGGATGCCGGTCCGGACATCGCACCCTATCATCATCGCCAGATCATCCCGCTGCCGCGCGACAAATGGGCAGCATGGCTCGATCCTCGTACGCCCGCGGAGGATGTCCTGCAGTGGCTACCCGCGGGAACGCTCGAGGTGCGCCAGGTCTATGGCAAACCGCCTGCGCAGGGAGCGCTCGCGCTATGACGATGTCCGATACCGAAGGCCTCGACCTGTTCGTGACGGCGCAGGAGCAGATTTACGCGCGCGCGCTCGACGAGATACGGCGCGGGCGCAAACGCACGCACTGGATGTGGTTTATCTTCCCGCAGCTTGCGGGTCTCGGGCGCAGCGCAATGGCGCAACTCTACGGTTTGGCGGGGGCAGAGGAGGCGAGAGCGTATCTCGATCACCCGCTTCTCGGCGCGCGTTACCGCGAATGCGTCGGCGCGCTCCAGGATCTGACGGGCAGCGATCCCGCCGCGGTGTTCGGTGATGTCGATGCGACGAAACTCAGATCCTCGCTGACGCTTTTCGAATCGGTTAGCGGCGAACGGCTGTTCACCGCAGCGCTCGATCGCTGGTTCGGCGGCGAGCGCGACTCGCGCACGCTCAAGAAGATGGGGTACGACCCGGCCTGAACGGCGCTTTTAGGCGGCTTTGTGCGGCGCGCTTGACGAGAGCCCTGACTCGCGAGAACATAAAGGGAACACTTGAAGTGATGTTGTCCCATGACTGTTGCGCCATCTCCCTCGTCCCGGCCCTCGGCCGAACAGCTCGCGACGCTCCGCGAGGCGGTCGCGCGCGTCGCCGCGGCGCGCGGACCGGTGCTGCCGTTCGGCATCGGGCCGCTCGACCATAGCCTCGCAGGCGGGGGCCTCGACGGCGCCGGGCTCCATGAGGTCGCGGGCGCGTCGGCGAGCTGGAGCGACGATGCCGCTGCGACGTTGTTCGTGGCCGGGATCGCGGCGCGCTTCGCCGCCGCACCCGATGTCTCGGTGCTCTGGGCGCTCACGCGCTTCGATCTTTACGCTCCTGCGCTTGAACAAGCGGGTCTCGGTCCCGATCGCGTCCTTTACGCGCAGGGGAAGGACGACCGCGATCTGCTCATGATGTGCGAGGATGCGCTGCGCGATGGTGCGCTCGCCTGCGTCGTCGCCGAAGTGAAGTCGGCCGACCAGACGGCGACGCGGCGGCTGCAACTCGCGGCCTCCGAAGGCAAGACGCCGATGCTGCTCTATCGGCGCTATCGTCGATACGGCCAGTGCCCGCTCGCCGATCTGTCGCTCGCGATGACCCGCTGGCGCATCGCGGTACTGCCGTCAGCACGGCTTCCGACCCCGGGCGTCGGGCGCGGGCGATGGGGTGTCGAACTCGTCCGCCAGCGCGGCGGGCCGCCTTTCTCCCTCGAACTGGAGGCGTGCGATGACAAGGGTCGCCTCGCTCTTCCTTCCGCAACTCGCGATCGAGCGGTTGCGGATGGCAGGGCGGCATCCGCCGCGATCGAACGCGCCGCCTGAACCGGCGCGGGCTGGCCCGCGCTTTCCCGAGCCCGTCGATGACAATCCGGGCGCCTGTTCGGTGCCGAAGGGTGGCGGCTGGCGGCCCGGCGCGCGCTGGGCGCAGGACAAAGGGGCGGTATCGTCCGCGATCGACACACTCCCGGCGCATCAGCGCCCGACGATGCGCGAGCTCGGGCGGCGCAGCGAACCCGCGGCCCCTGTCTTCCGGACCTTGCGGTCCGACGACGCGCCGCCGGCAGGGATTCCGGAGGCTTTGCCGCTGCTATGGGGGTTGCGGCCGACGATCGTCGTCGCGCGCACCGGGCAGCGCGACGCGGTGACCGCAGCCTGTCGCCAAGCGCAGGAACTCGGCCTCTCGGTCGGCATGGCAGCCGCTCATGCGCGCGCGCTCGTCACCGACCTTGACGTGCTCGATGCCGATCCCGCCGCCGACGCGGCATGGCTCGATCGCCTCGCACTGCATGCTGCGCGCTGCTGGACGCCGACCGCGGCGGTCTCAGGCGCCGACGGCCTGTGGCTCGATCTCACCGGCGCGAGCCATTTGTTTGGCGGCGAGGAACGGTTCGCGCGGCGGTTGCTCGGCTTCCTGAAGCGCCTCGGCTTCACCGCGCATGTCGCGATCGCCGGGACCCCCGGCGCCGCGCATGCGCTCGCGCGCTTCGGGGGCAGCGCAGTCCTGGTCCTGCCGGAAAGGAGGGAGGGGGAGGCGCTGGCTGGCCTGCCGCTCGCGGCGCTCCGGCTCGCGCCCGAGGCGCTCGCCGCCGCCGCGCGGTTCGGGATCGAGCGGGTGGCCGATCTCTACCCCATGCCGCGCGGGCCGTTGGCCCGGCGGCTCGGCCGCGCTGCGGTCGAGCGGCTCGACCAGGCGCGCGGGTTCCTGCCCGAGCCGATCGTTCCCGTCGTGCCGTTCGAGGTGCCGCGCGCCGAGCGGCAGCTTCTCGAGCCGATCGGGACCGCTGAGGCGATCGAGCAGGTTATCGCCGATCTGCTCGGCGATCTCGTCGGCACGCTCGAGCGCGAAGGGCTGGGGCTTCGATCGGCGCTGCTTACCTGCGATCGCGTGGACGCCGCGCGGCTGGTCATCGGGATCGGCACGGCGCGGGCGACGCGCGATGCTGCGCATCTGCTGCGCCTGTTCCGGCTCAGGATCGACCGCATCGATCCCGGACTAGGGATCGAGGCGATGACGCTCGCGGCGCCTGCGGTCGAGCGCCTTGCGCCGGTGGCGCTTGGCGCTCCGCTTGGCGACGCGCCGCGCGCGCCCGACCTCGCGCCGCTCGTCGACCAGCTCGCCGGTCGCGCCGGCACGGACGCGCTCTTTCGCTTATGCGCCATCGAGAGCGATGTGCCCGAACGCGCGATCGGACGCGCCGGACCCTTGGCCAAGCCTGGCGGCTGGCCTTCGTGGCCGCGCCCCGTCCGGATGCTCGCGCCGCCCGAGGCGCTGTCGGCGGTGGTCGCGCTTCTTCCCGATCACCCGCCGCGCCGCTTCGCGTGGCGCGGGCGGAATTACGCGGTGGTCGCGGGCGACGGGCCCGAACGCATCCATGGCGAATGGTGGCGCCGTGCCGGCGAGATGTGGGCGGTGCGCGACTATTTCCGGGTCGAAGCGGAAAGCGGCGAGCGCTTCTGGCTCTTCCGGCGCGGCGACGCGATCGAGGACAACACAGGCGACCTTAGCTGGTACATGCACGGCGTCTTCGGATGACAACATATGTCGAGCTTCAGTCCACGAGCCACTTCTCCTTCCTGCGGGGGGCCTCTTCGCCCGAAGAGCTGTTCGCGGCCGCCGCGCACCTCGGTCATTCGGCCCTCGGCCTTTGCGACCGGGGCAGCGTCGCGGGTATGGTGCGCGGCCTGTCGGGGCAGGAGGCGACCGGCGTCCGGCTGATCGCCGGGGCGCGCGTCGATCTTCGCGATGGCCGCTCGATCCTCCTCTATCCGACCGATCGCGCCGCCTGGTCGCGGCTGACCCGGCTGCTGTCTCTCGGCAAGGCGCGGGGCGGCAAGGGGCAGTGCTGGCTCGACTGGCCCGATGTCGCGGCCAGTTCGCAAGGCCTCGTCGCGATCCTCGTTCCCGATGCTGCGGACGAGCGCGCGCGGCTCGACCTCGCCGAGTTGCGGGAGGCCTTCGGCCCGCGCGCTCATCTCGGCCTTTCGCTCCGCCGGCGACCCGGCGATTATGCGCGGCTGCGCGCGCTGGACGATCTGGCGCAGGGCGCCGGCGTGCGAGCCGTCGCCTGCGGCGACATTCTCTATCATGCGCCCGAGCGCCGGCCGCTGCAGGACGTGCTGACCGCGATCCGCGAGAAGACGACGGTCGATGCTCTGGGGTTCAAGCGCGAGCGCTTCATGGACCGCGCTCTGAAGAGCCCCGCCGAGATGGAAAGGCGCTTCGCGCTCTTTCCCGATGCGATCGCGGCGACCGCCGACATCGCGGCGCTATGCCGTTTCGACCTCGCCGAAATCCGCTACCAATATCCTTACGAGCAGGTGATGGCGGGGCGGACGGCGCAGGAGGCATTGGCGGCGCTCACCGAGGAGGGCGCGGCGCGCATGTTTCCCGGCGGCGTGCCGCCTGCCTACCGGCAACAGATAGATCATGAGCTGCGATTGATCGGCGAGCTCGATTACGCGCCATATTTTCTGACGGTAAATTCGATCGTCGCCGAGAGCCGCCGCCGCGGCATATTGTGCCAAGGCAGGGGGTCTGCCGCGAACAGCTGCGTCTGCTTCCTGCTCGGCGTCACCTCGATCGACCCGATCAAGCACGAGCTCCTCTTCGAGCGCTTCGTATCGGGCGAGCGCAAGGAGCCGCCCGATATCGACGTCGATTTCGAGCATGAGCGGCGCGAGGAAATCATTCAGTGGATTTATGAGACCTACGGTCGCCACCGCTCCGCGCTGACCGCCGTGGTCACGCGCTACCGGACCCGCGGCGCCGTTGCCGAAGTCGGCAAGGCGCTCGGGCTTCCGCGCGACCTCACCAAGATGCTCACCGGCCTCGTCTGGGGCTGGTCGGTCGACGGCATTCCCGAGGAGCGGATCGCCGAGCTCAATTTGAACGCCAACGATCACCGGTTGAGATTATGTCTCGATCTCGCGCGGCAACTTATTGGAACACCCCGACATCTCTCGCAACATCCCGGGGGATTTGTCCTCACCGAGCAGCGGCTCGACGATCTTGTGCCGATCGAGCCCGCGCGCATGGAAGACCGCCAGATCATCGAATGGGACAAGGATGATATCGGCGTCCTGAAGTTCATGAAGGTCGATGTGTTGGGCCTTGGCATGCTCGGCTGTATGAACCGCGCCTTCAACCTGCTCCGCGAGCATAAGGGCGTGGATGTCGGCATGGCCGACCTGCAGGACGACGATCCGGCGGTTTATGAGATGATCCAGAAGGCCGACACGCTCGGCGTCTTCCAGATCGAGAGCCGTGCGCAAATGTCGATGCTTCCGCGGATCAAGCCCAAATGCTTTTACGACCTCGTGATCGAGGTTGCGATCGTGCGTCCCGGCCCGATCCAGGGCGATATGGTCCATCCCTATCTCCGACGGCGCGAAGGGAAGGAAAAGCCCGAATATCCAAAGCTCGAGCTGCGCGCGGTGCTCGAGAAGACTCTGGGCGTTCCGCTCTTCCAGGAGCAGGCGATGAAGGTCGCGATTGTCGGCGCGGGCTTCACGCCGGCCGAGGCCGACCAGCTTCGCCGGGCGATGGCGACCTTCAAGCTCACCGGCGGCGTCTCGCATTTCTACGACAAGCTCGTCGGCGGCATGGTCGAGCGCGGTTATCCGAAGGACTTTGCCGAGCGCACCTTCAAACAGATCGAGGGCTTCGGCTCCTATGGCTTTCCCGAGAGCCATGCCGCGTCGTTTGCCAAGATCGCCTACGCCTCCTGCTGGATGAAGCATCATCATCCCGACGTCTTCTGCGCCGCACTGCTCAACGCGCAGCCGATGGGCTTCTATGCGCCGGCGCAGATCGTGCGCGATGCGCAGAAGCATGGCGTCGAGGTGAGGCCTGTCTCGATCAACCATAGTCATTGGGACTGCACGCTCGAGGATGGGGGCGGGCGCTATCGCGCCGTGCGCCTCGGCTTTCGCCAGGTTCGCAGCCTTGCGAATGTCCATGGCGCTGCGATCGTCGGGGCCAGGGGCGCGGTGCCTTATGATTGCGTCGAGGATGTGTGGCGCCGCGCCGGCGTGCCGCGCGCCGCGATCGAGCGGATCGCCGAGGCCGATGGATTTGCCTGCCTCGCCGAGGGCAGGCGGCAGGGCCTCTGGAAGGTGCGGGGGCTGGGCGAAGCGCCGTTGCCGCTTTTCGCGGCGGCGGACGCCCGCGAGGCGGCTTTCTCGCCCGAAGGGCTCGAGCCGCCGACTGACCTTCGGCCGATGACCGAGGGGCGTGAGGTGGTGGAGGATTATCGCACGCTGCAGCTGTCGCTGCGCGCGCATCCGCTCTCCTTCCTGCGCAGCGAGCTGGACGCAATGGGGGTGGTCCGCTGCGCGGACCTCGCCCAGATCCGCGACGGGCGGAATATCGAGGTCGCTGGCGTGATCCTCGTGCGGCAGCGGCCCGGCTCGGCGAAGGGCGTGCTCTTCGTCACGATCGAGGACGAGACCGGCATCGCCAACGGCATCCTCTGGCCCGATCGGTTCGACATCTATCGGCGCCAGATCATGTCGGCCTCGATGATCGCGATGCGCGGACGGCTCCAGAAGGAAGGCGAGGTCATTCACATCATCTGCGACCGGATCACCGATCACGACGCGCTCCTGCGCTCGGTCGGGCGCAGCGATCTTTCCATTGCGCCGGGACGCGGGGACGGGGCGCGGAACGGGGGCGGGCCGGACAGCCGCGAGCCCGGCTTTCGCATCCGGAGTCATGATTTCCACTGAGACCCACCCGTCTCCCGTTGCATGGGACCTCTCCCTCATTGGCTGCCTGATTGCGGGGCTCGGCTCGCCTAATGCCGTCAACCCCTTGGCAGGGGTTCGCCCTCGCATGCGCTCGGTGACGGCGGCTCACGGCCCCTCCTTCTGGCGCCATCGGGGATGGTCCCCGAGCATCAAAGGAGACTGAACATGGGTACCACCATCGGAAATCTGACCCTCAAGGACGACGGCAGCTACGAAGGCACGCTCGCCACCCTGATGGTCACCGCGCCGATCGCGCTCGTCCCGAATGGCCGCAAGGCGAAGGAAAGCGAACCGGACTTCCGCGTCATCAGCCGCAAGAACGGGTTCGAACTCGGCGGCGGCTGGGTGAAGACCGCGCGCTCGACCGGCGCCGAATATATCTCGGTTTCGCTTTCGGCCCCCGAACTCGGCGAGATCTTCTGCAACGTCGCGAACGCGCCGGGCGACGATCCCTCGAAGAAGGTGCTGATCTGGAACGCCCCCGGCAACTGACCGGGCAGCATCGCGGCCCCGCCTTCGGGCGGGGCCGCATTCGCATGTTTGCATCACGCTTTGCCGAGCGCGGCCTCTATCGCGTCGAGAGTATCCTCGAGATCCTGCGACATATAGCCGCCTTCATCACTGACGCGGTCGACCAGATTGCCTTCTTCGCGGATGCGAATGAGCGAGCTGAGCACCTGGCGTAAATCGTCATCCATCGGGTCGGCCCTTCCAGTCGAGCGGAGCGAGACAAGCCTGTGCGGCAGCATCGGTCCGCCTCATCATCGGGCAGCCATTGCCATATTTCAACGGCAACCGGGAGGAGAGGGCCGACATGGCTTCTGCCGCCGCGGCACCATTCCCGCTCTCGATTGCCGCTATTCCCTTGGCCGAGGCCCGGCCTCCTACAGTCAACCCTTGCAGGGTCCCTGCGCAAGCTTGGGCCGCGGCTTCGCCGCGGTGACTGCGGCCCGTCCCCGTCCGGCGGGGCGACTGTCGAGCGGGAATGGTCCCGCTCCCGATGCAGGAGCCCCGATATGTCGCTTTCCACCGCCCAATCGCTTGGCTGGAATCTCGCCCGCACGATGATGACCATCATCGTCCTGATCGAAACATCCGCCGGATATTCGGTCATGCCGCTCGACGAGTTCGACGGCGATCCCGCCTGCATCGTCTGCGAATATGACCCGTTCAATCGCTGATATCGCGCAAGATTTCGCCCCAAGGTGGTTCCACTTCCGGTTCCACCCGCGGGGCGATCTTGCTATGCTCGCCGAGCAGATTGCGCTGCGGTGGTGGTGGAGAGCGCGTCCGACAGGAGGACGCTTATGACCTTTATGATCATCCTTGGCGCCGCGGCCGCCATCTATATCGCCATGCTGATGTTTCGCCTCGCTGCGGTGGCGCTTCCGCTCTACGCCGGAATCGGCACTTCGATTTATCTCGTCGGACGCGACTTTGGCTATCCGACCTCGATTGCAGCTGGAATGCTGGTCGGCGCTTTCATTCTCGTCGCCGGACGGACACTTTGCGCTGTCCTGCCGCCATTCTACCGCACGATCGTCGCGGCAGCATTTGCGGTTCCCGCCGGCTTTGCCGGCTATCAGGCCGCGAAGGGGCTGGCCGGGCTCGCGATGGGCGAAGGTTATATGCTCGAGGCGCTCGGAATCGCAGGCGCTGTTGCAGCGGCCGTTGCAGCATGGCGGGGGCTCGGGACAGCCGAAGCCGATAGCGCGCGCGATCGGGCGCTCGATATAGCCCGAGCGTGATCTCCCTCGTCAACCGGGTCCGCTGAACGACCGATCTCGGGCCTAAGCCTCGCAGCATCGCCGCACCAGCCCGGCCTCCGATCTGCGGCATCTGCCGGTAAGCCGCTGACGCTGGATCGCTGGCCGCAACGGCGGGCCTGCGACTTTCTTCCCCCGGCGTGCCGCCGTTCCTCGCGAAACAAGAAAGCCTTTGCCCGCCGTCCTCCGCTTCGCTGCGGGCCTGGCGGCTGCGGCGCGCTCCCTTGCCGGCTGCCGATGCGCATCGAGGCCGCGCTGGTGCGGCCCGACATGCAGCAAAGGACATCGTCATGAGCAAGATCGGCAGTTTCAAACTCGTCTCGGGTGAATATCAGGGCGAAATCGTCACGCTCTCGGTGCAGGCCAGGTCGGTCCGCATCACCCCCGAGCAGAATCCCGGCGGCAATGCCCCGAGCCACCGCGTCTTCGTCGGCGACGCCGAGGTGGGCGCAGCTTGGTCGAAGACGAGCCAGGACAAGCGGCCCTATCTCTCGGTCAAGCTCGACGACCCGAGCTTCGTCGCCCCCATCTTCGCACAGCTCTTCGCCGGCGAAGAGGGAGAATATGACCTGGTCTGGAGCCGCCAGTCCCGTCGCAGCGACAATTGAGGCCGCAGACCATCGCCCGGCCCCGGCCGGGCGATGTTACATCCATATTGAGGGCTTTAGCGTGCGTCGCTGAGACGATTTTGCGCTAAGCCTTTGCCTTATGTGCCGGTAACCATGTCGCGGCGATTGCCCCGAAACCGGCTGAAATAGGACGGTTTATTCTCCTCATACGGGTCGGAGGCGCGAATGGATCAGGCAGTCGGTTGGCAATCGCCCTATTTTTCGAAAATATTCGAACTATATGATCGCGCGGACTTCGCGCAGGAGTTCCTGCGGCGAAGTCCCGCCTATCGCGGCGGCTATGCCGCCGCCGCGGCGGCGCGAGGCGCCGACCGGGCTCGCCGCTTTCGGCGGCTCGCCAGCCGCTGGGGGTTGGTTTTTCGCCTTCGATCCTGATCTCACGGCCGCGGCCGCGCCCGCCTTGTGGCGGCCGCAGGCCTGCGCCTTCGTCACGATCGCCCGGCCTGCGCCGAAGGGCTTTGCAGCCCTCCGGCTCGCCGAGATCGTCGAGGGCCCGGAGATTGTCGCCGAGCTCCTCTCCTATCGCGACTGGCACGTCGTGCTGCTTGCGGGCGGGCGGCGCTACCGGCTCTTGATTCGGCGGTGCCTTGCCAATGAGCGTCTCGCCTTTGTGACCCCGGTCGACGCTAGCACAGAACTTCGCGCCGCGACGATCATGGCGCTCCATCGCGAATTGCTCGATATAGGGGGCCCGCGGCCACCGCCGGACGGCACGCTGGGTCGGTCCGAGCATTGGCGGTTGGTTCAGTGGATCCGCCTTCTCGATGCAATGGCCGAAGGTGCCTCTGCCCGCGAAATCGCAGCTGTACTGCTGCTCGACGACGCGCGGACCTACTCGGCCGCAGAATGGGATGCGTCGAGCGAGCGCCGCCGCATCGCGCGCTGGCAGCGCGCCGCGGTTGCGATGCGCGACGGTGGCCTCAGCACGCTACTCGGCACCGCCTGATCGGGACATTCCGAGGCCCTGCACTTTGTCCGTTCCTGAATCGGGCCGCGATTTTCCAAGGTCGCCTCCTCTTCGCTTGAACGCGCCTGCGTATCCGGCAGCACTCTGGAGGCCTACTCTTGAACGACATTCACGCCCCGCTGCTACCGCGTTACCTGACCACGCCCGATGCAGCCGTCCACCTTGGGCTCTCGGCGCGGACGCTCGAGAAGCACCGCTATTGCGGTACCGGTCCGGAGTACCGGAAGCTCGGCACGCGTATCGTCTACGCGATCGCTGACCTCGATGCCTGGGCTGAGAAGGGCCGGCGAAAGTCGACTTCGGATCCGGGAAAAGATACCGTCCATTCGGCGCGGCCGATCCGTCGATGATGCGCGCGTCGCCGCCCCCGTCCCCGCGCGTGCAGGGCATCTCCGCTACGGACGATCCGTCCACGACCGCACGGTCCTTTGGGAGGCCGCCGGGCGTGCTGACCGACGTCGAGCTGCCGTGGATCGAAGGCCGGTTGGAGGCGCAATTGCGCTTCGGCCGCGTCGCTGCCGAGCGGTCCGTTGGCCCCCATAAGCGTATTGTCTCCTTCCGGCCCGGCGTGACCTTCGGTCTGACACGCTGCACAGCCGCCGACATGGGTCAGATGTCCTGGAGGCTCGTCATCGTCACGGCGGCTGCAGCCGGAACCCCGTGCACGCTATTTCCCGGGATCGATCCCGGCGGGGACGTCCTCCTCGATCTCGATGCGCTCGAACCCATCCGGGCCGTGCTCGTCGAGATCGACCTGATTGAGGCGTCGGGTATCGACCTGTGCGACGTGGCGCCCGACCATTGGCGCCATATTGCCGCCCAGCTGGCAGCTGCGTTGCCGTTCCGCTCCTACGGAGCCGAACGCCATGCCGCATGGCTGCGTCGCAGGACGATCGAGCCATGAACCGGCGATGGCTTCGCGCGACCGCTGCCTGCGGCGCGCTCTTTTGCGGGCTGTTCGGCGCGGTCGCGATCCTCGCGCCGCAGCCGCGGCTGCTCTGGAATGCGAGCGCCAGCGTGCCGATCGGGCTTTATGCCATCGATGTGGGTGCGGTGCCCGCGCGCGGCGATCTTGTCGCCATCGCGCCGCCCGCCGCGCTCGCGGACTGGCTTTCGGCGCGCGGCTACCTGCCGCGCGGCGTGCCGCTGCTCAAACGCGTCGTCGCCACCGAGGGCGCGCTCATCTGTCGTAGCGGGGTCTTCGTCACGATCGACGGCGCGCCTGCGGCCCGCACGCGATCGGCCGACAGCATGGGGCGGGCTCTTCCGCTGTGGCTCGGCTGCCGCCGGCTCCAGCGCGGCGAGCTGTTCCTGCTCGGGGCCTCGCCGGACAGTCTCGACGGCCGATATTTCGGGCCGCTTCCGGCGTCCGCCGTCATCGGTACCGCGCATCCCATCCTCACTCGCGACGCTTCCGGCGCGCCGCTTCGCTGGCGCCGGGACGGCGTCCGGCATCCCTCCAACCAGCCGGACGAGGAACAGACATCATGATGATCGGAAGCTTCCAAACCGCTGGCGATGGCTATGCCGGCCAGATCCGGACACTCACGCTCGATGCGATGATCGCGATCGTTCCGGCACAACCGTCGGACGCCGAGAACGCACCCGGCTGGCGGGTGCTGCTCGTCGAGGCCGACGACGGCGTCGAGATCGGGGCGGGCTGGGACCGCAGCGGCGAGCGCGCCGGATCCTATATCGCGCTGCAGATCGACGACCCGGCCTTGCCGGTGGCGCTACGCGCCAACCTCATTCGCTCGGTTCGGAACGAGGACGAATATCATCTCCTGTGGTCGCGTCCTGCGCCCCAGGGCAAGGCCTGAGCGGTGCGGCCTTCGGCTCGCTCGGCGCGCTTCCGCGCCATGCGCATCGCCGGTGCCGCATTGCTGGCGCTCGCGGCGCTGCCTGCCGGTCCGGCCGCAGCCCGCGAGCCTGATCCAGGTGCAACAGCTGTCCATCCCTATGCGTCACATGTGACCGAAGCGTCGCAGCGCTTCGCCATCCCGGAAGCCTGGATATGGCGCGTGATGCATGTCGAAAGCCGCGGCCGATCGCGCGCGGTCTCGCATGCCGGCGCGATGGGACTGATGCAGATCATGCCCGCGACCTGGGCGACGCTGACCGCGCGATATCGGCTCGGGTCTGATCCGTTCGACGTCCGTGCCAACATACTCGCCGGTGCGGCCTATCTGCGCATGATGTGGGACCGTTATGGCGACGTCTCGCTGATGCTCGCCGCCTACAACGCAGGTCCCGGCCGCGCCGACGCCTATGCGGCGGGACGGCGCGGACTTCCCTCCGAGACTGTGGCCTATGTGGCAGCGATTGCACCGTCGATCGGCGCATCGGGCGTCGCTTCGCTCGCCCCCGCGCCGACACTGACGGCACCGGGCTGGCGCAGCGCATCGCTTTTCGCTGAGCAGAGTGACGGCGTGGCGGTTGCCCACTCCGGTGCAGATCCGCTGCAGAGCAGGGACAGCGCGGATGCAGCGCGGACCGCTCCACCTCGCGCGCCTGCGGCGCTCTTCGTTCCGCTTTCCGGCCGCGATCAATGATCTCTCGCGCCTGGTACTCGCTGGCTTGCCCGGACCTGCTTGTTGGGGCGTTTGGGTCGGTCTGTCAGGGAAAGGGGGCAGGGCAAGATAAAAGACCGGCCAGCATGCTGTCGGTATGTGGTTGGTTTGCCTCGCTATTATCGTATGGCACCCGGGACTTGCCGCCATATAGCTCCCCTGGTTCGGGTCTGTTTTCAACGACTTGTAATATGGCTGCTCGCGGATGAGCGCCGACGACAATGATTTCCGGATCAGGCCGGGAAGAGGGCGCGATGCGGGGGCGGGGTCAGCTGGCCGCGGCAAGCGCCTGGCGGCAGAGGTGCGGCGCGCGGCGGCCCGATCCGGAGCGACGCGGCTCCGCCGCGCCGGGCCTTCGCGGGGCGGGACCGGCCGTCATGGGCGGGGGCGCCGGGCGCTCGCCGTCATCCGCCGCGGCCCGGCGATGCGCCGCGTCACCGTTATGGGCCGTATCGTTCGGCATCGCGGCGCGCAGTTTCGCGCGGCGCCGCTCGGGCGGCACATCGCCTATCTCGAACGCGATGGCGTAACGCGTGATGGACGCGATGCATCGATGTTCGATGTTGCAGGCGACGAGGCCGATCGCGGAGCCTTCGCCCAGCGCTGTGCAGACGATCGCCACCACTTTCGCTTCATCGTCAGCCCCGAAGACGCGGCCGAGCTCGGTGACCTCCGCGGCTACACCCGCGAGCTGATGCGCCAGCTCGAGGCTGACCTCGACACGCGCCTCGACTGGGTCGCGGTCGATCACTGGAACACCGACAATCCGCACATCCATGTGCTGGTGCGCGGCGCCGCAGCGGACGGCACCGATCTCGTCATCGACCGGGCCTACATGGCCGAGGGGGTGCGTGGCCGCGCGTCGGAGATCGCGACGCTCGAACTCGGTCCGCGGAGTGAGCTTCAGGTCGACGCGGCGCTTCGACGTGAGGTCGAAGCCGAGCGCTGGACGAGCCTCGATGCCGAACTGGCGCGGCGGGGCCTCGAGGATGAAATCGTCGATCTGCGCCCCGCCGCGGGACGCGAGCCAGGGAGCGACAGACATCTCCTCGGTCGGGCCGCCAAGCTCGAAGCGCTGGGGCTCGCTTCGCGCGTTGGGCCCGCGCAATATATTATCGACCCGGCCGCCGAGGACCGGCTGCGCGCGATCGGCGAGCGCGGCGACATCATCAAGACCATGCATCGCGAGACGGCGGCGCGGGGGATGGCGTTCGACGCCTCGGCCATCGCCATCGGCGAGCAGGGCGAAGGGACTATCGTCGGTCGTCTCGTTGCGCGGGGTCTCGACGACGAACTCGCGGGCTCGGCCTATGCGATCGTCGACGGGGTCGACGGGCGGACGCACCATATCCGATTTCCGGATCTTGAATGGACCGGGGACGCGAAGCCTGGTGCGATCGTCGAACTCCGCCACTGGGACGGGCGAGACGGTGCCCGCCACATCTCGCTAGCGGTTCGTTCCGACATGCCGATCGGCGAACAGGTCGAAGCGCGCGGTGCTACGTGGCTCGATCGACAGCTCGCATCGCCTGACCGGTCCATGCGTGCCTCGGGTTTTGGGCGCGAGGTCCGGGAGGCGATGACGGCCCGTTCCGATTTTCTCGAGCGCGCAGAGCTGCTGCGGCGGGGGAGCGACTGGCAGCCGGCCAAGGAGCGGCTTGAGGTGCTGCGGCGGAGCGAGATGGCGGCCGCGGTCGAGGCGATCGCGGCCCGCACCGGCCTCGAACATCGCCCGTCGGCGATAGGCGACCATGTGAGCGGCATCTACCGCGAACGCGTGCAGCTCGCCTCGGGACGCTTCGCGATGATCGACGACGGGCTCGGCTTCCAGCTCGTTCCTTGGCGCCCCGCACTAGAGCCGCACCTCGGCAAGCATATCGGCGGCACCGTCAACGCGAGCGGCGGCATCGACTGGTCGCTCGGCCGCGGCCGCGGGATTGGCATCTGATCAGACAGGAGAAAGCTATGAACGACCGAGTCCTCTGGGGACAGATCACCGTCATCTTCCTGATCGTGCTCGGCGCGGTGTGGACCGCGACGCAGTGGACGGCGTGGGAGCTCGGCTATCAGGCGGCGCTCGGCGATCCCTGGTTTAGGGTGTCGGGCTACCCGGTCTATCCGCCGCCGGCCTTCTTCTGGTGGTGGTTCGCCTTCGATGCCTATGCGCCGCCGGTATTCTACCGCGGCGCGGCGATCGCAGCCTCGGGCGGCTTCCTGTCGATCATCGTCGCCATCTTTATGTCGATCTGGCGCGCCCGCGAGCGACGCCGCGCCGAGACCTATGGATCGGCTCGCTGGGCTAGTCCGCGCGAAGTGCGCGCCGCTGGCATGCTCGGCGAGGACGGGGTCATCATCGGGCGGCTCGGGAAAAGCTATCTCCGGCACGATGGAGCGGAGCATCTCCTCTGTTTCGCCCCGACGCGATCGGGGAAGGGAGTCGGACTCGTCATCCCGACGTTGCTGACCTGGTCGGGCAGCTGCATCGTCCACGACATCAAGGGCGAGAATTGGGAACTGACCGCGGGCTTCCGCGCGCGGCACGGTCGCGTCCTGCTCTTCGACCCCACCAACAAGGCGTCGGCTGCCTATAATCCGCTCTTCGAGGTGCGGCGCGGCGAATGGGAGGTTCGCGACGTGCAGAATGTCGCCGACGTGCTCGTCGATCCGGAGGGCAGCCTCGAGAAGCGCAACCATTGGGAGAAGACGAGCCATGCGCTGCTCGTCGGCGCAATCCTCCATGTGCTCTACGCCGAGGAGGACAAGACGCTTGCGGGGGTCGCGGCCTTCCTGTCGGATCCGCGGCGCCCCATTGAGACGACGCTGCGGCGAATGAAGACGACGAAGCATCTGGGCACATCGGTCCATCCGGTGGTCGCGGCGGCCGCGCAGGAGCTTCTGAACAAGAGCGAGAATGAAAGGTCCGGCGTGCTGTCGACCGCGATGTCCTTCCTTGGCCTCTACCGGGATCCGGTGATCGCGACAGTGACCGGATCGTCCGAGTGGCGGATCGCAGATCTCATGGAGGATGAGGAGCCGGTCTCGCTTTATCTCGTGGTGCCGCCGGGCGACATTAGCCGCACCAAGCCGCTCATTCGGCTGATCCTCAACCAGATCGGGCGCCGGCTAACCGAGGAGCTTAACCCCGCTGCGCGGCCGCGCCGGCTGCTGCTGATGCTCGACGAGTTTCCAGCCCTCGGGCGGCTCGACTTCTTCGAGAGCGCGCTCGCCTTCATGGCGGGCTACGGGATCAAGGCCTTCCTGATCGCCCAATCCTTGAACCAGATCGAGAAGGCCTATGGCCAGAACAATGCGATCCTCGACAATTGCCACGTGCGCGTCAGCTTCGCGACCAACGACGAGCGGACCGCCAAGCGCATTTCGGACGCGCTCGGCACGGCGACCGAGCAGCGCGCGATGAAAAACTATGCCGGTCATCGGCTATCGCCGTGGCTCGGGCACCTCATGGTCTCACGAACCGAAACAGCCCGAGCGCTGCTGACGCCGGGTGAGGTCATGCAACTTCCGCCCGACGACGAGATCGTTATGGTCGCTGGGCTCGCGCCCATCCGCGCGAGCAAGGCGCGCTACTTTCTCGATGCTCGCTTTCGGGCGCGGATCGTCCCGCCGCCTTCAAGAGGGGCGCCATCGGTGAAGCCGCACGATTGGTCCAGGGCTCCAGAGCCAGCAAGTCCCGAGCCGCGCCTTGCATTGCCGGCGCCCGTTTCGACAAGATCCGCTGAGGATGAGAGCGATACCGCCAATAGCGGGATCCGGCAGGAACCGGAAATCCCGGCGCACGAGGATGTCGCGCCGCCTACACGGCCTGTGCAGGGTGAGTTCGACTACGCCGACGAGGACGCCCAAGGCGATGCTGCGCGCGCCCGAGCGGCCGCGGACCGCCGCATGTCCCGCGCCGCGCGCAATGCTTCGCTCGATCCCGGTGACGGGATTGATCTATGAGCCGGGCGCACATCAAGCAGACCTTTCGACTTGATGCCGGGCTGGTTCGCGCGGTCGAGGATCGGGCACGGCAGCGCGGCACGACCAAGACCGAGGTCGTCGAAGCGGCGCTCACAGCTCTGATAACGCCGGAGGACAGAGACAAGGCCGAGACGTTGGTGATCCGGCGGCTTGATCGCTTGGCCCGCCTCCTCGAGCGCCTCGAATGGCACACCGACCTCACCAGTGAAACGCTGGCGCTCTTCGTACGCCATTGGTTGACCAGTACGACGCCGCTTCCCGACAGCGCGCTGCCGGCGGCGCAGGCGACCG
>Ga0182745_1001605_pt1 | contig 21533 bp, 19 predicted proteins | sample eDN3rd30CKraftBY_FD_128523 | JGI IMG/M metagenome (GOLD analysis project Ga0182745, IMG submission 128523) | Enriched backyard soil microbial communities from Emeryville, California, USA - eDNA 3rd pass 30_C Kraft BY (version 2) (version 2) | ecosystem: Environmental > Terrestrial > Soil >...
CCAGCGCACAAACGTAGACTTGGCCGAGATGGCAGCAAACACCAGCATCAGCGTTTGTGCCAGACGTACAGAGAGTTGTTCGCTCGCATAGATGTATCCGGCAATGGTCAGTCCCGCCAGAAATAATGGCAGTGAGACCGCCAGAACATTCCAGAATGAAGCCAGGCGATCCAGCCAGCCTCCTGGATGCAGTTCAATCCATTCCCGCAGAATGCCTGTTTTGCGGGAGGTCAGTCGATACAGACTATATGCCAGCAGCAGGAAGAAGGCCACGCTGCAGACACGTTCGATCGGGAGTGATTCTTCATCCGCGGTCCTGGACTGCATCATGGCGACCACAAAAATGATGGGCGTGGCCAGCGCGATGAACGAAGACAGCTGCACCATCACAATCTGATTGACCCGTTCCGGCCACTGGAAATGTGCCACTCCCAGCCCTCGATCCCGGCAGGTAATCCGGACAATTTCCAGCCAATACAGCCAGACGGTCAAGGTGAAGACATACCGTGACAGGGTGTCGATATTTCCGGAAAAGCTCAACCCGCGCCAACTGAGAAAAAAGAAGGGGAATGGAAGCACCAGTGCTTTGACGACGGTCCAGAAGATCGTCAGCCAGGTCGGTTGCATCGCGGTATTCAATCGGCTGCTGGCTTTTTGTCCCAGAGCACGGATTTGGTCACGTTGCCAGCGCTGGGAAAAGAAAAGCGCCAGCCAGAACAGGACGGCCGCCACATAGATGCTGGGATGAGTCACCGCATCCCGACGATACTGCTCTGCCAGCAATTTCCAGTCTTTCACGCTGAAGAGTTGTTGCAGGCTGCGTGAATCCTGAAAAATCTCCTTGAACGTCAGCACATTGCTGGTGGGAACCCAGAGGATATTCTCGTCAATGAATTTCTGGAACGATTCGGTGGCGGTGATCAGGGCTGTCTGCTGGGCATCCAGAGCATCAATGGTGGAAACATAGGCTTCATTGGCGTGCTGGAGTTCGGTCAGATATTTTTGTTGCTGTTCATAGGCGCGTCGAACTTCTCTGTTGAGTTGGGAGATTTCCAGCCGCTTCTCGTCGGAAAGCTCGCTCAATTCTCCGGTGTCCCGCAATTGCGCCATCGTCAGGTTGACTCTGCTGTCCATATGGCTGAGCAATGAAACCTGCGAAGTCAACTCGATGAGCTTCAGTTGTGCATCCTGACTGACCTGAACACGATTCGCCAGTTCCTCCCGGTATTGCCGCAGACTGGGAAGCAATCGGCGTTCTGTCCGCAAACGAATCCCAAAAGATTTGCTGTTGCCGATCTTGCCTTTGCGGCTTTCCAGGTCTTTATGTTTCTGGTTGATCCAGTCCGTCAGCGTTTCAGCCTCGGAGAGATCTTCTTTGAGTCGTTTTTCTTTTTCCCGGAACTGGATCTCTTCCTCAACATAACCCATGTTGGTTTCGTAGATTTTGCGGATTTCCGGAACGGTGGTCAGCTCCGCGTCTTCTTCGGCAATGCGTCTGCGACTTTCCGCGTCCTTGCTTTTCTGGCGTAAGACTTCCCGTTGAAGACTGCTGACTTCTTCTTTGGCCCGGGCCACTCGGGCAGTCCATTCCTGCCGCAATAGCTGATTGATATTGGCTGCTTCCCGGGCAGACAGAAATGCCGATTCCGCCTGCAAAGCAGGAGTTTCATTTTCCAGGCGACTCCGCAACAACAGAAACCGAAGCCGCTTGGCTTCTGTCTGCAGCGTCGTCTCTGTCCCGTTGCCCAGTTTGTTCAATTCGTTGTTGGCGTTCTCCAGCTCACCGGGAATGGCAGCCAGACGGTCTTTAATTGCTTTCTGACGACCTGGACGATCTGCCTGCCGTTTCTCCGCCTGAGCCAGTTCATTCTGGGCATTGACGAGATCCTGCTGCTTGCTGGCCAGGGCCTGTTCCAGTTTTGGTAGTGAATCCAGATCGGTGATGAACTGCGGTTTTTCACGTAGGGCCGCTTCCAGGCTGGCCTGCGATTTTTGGCGCTCTGTTTCAATCTCGTCCGTGCGCTTCTGCCAACCGGCAAATCCTGCGGAGAATTCGGACGCTGCTGCCAGGTCGGCTCTTCCCTGCTCGATGAAATCATTGGCCGTCTTTTTCTGCTCGTCTGTCAATTCCGTAGAGGCATCCACACGGACTTTGAGATCGTCCAGCCGTTTGCCGAGTTCGTTCAGATCAGCTTGAGCAGACTGGGCCGCCTGGCCCGTTGCTGGTGTTGTCGCTGTTGCGGGTGGAACTTCAGGTGTGGCGGATGGTGTTCCGGATGATGGCGTCCCGGACGGTGATGAATTAGACGGTGATGAATTAGATGGGGGTGAAGCGGGCCGGGATGGTGGAATCAGTACCGGCGCACCGGGTGGAACGGTTAAGGGGAAAGGGGGCGCTTGTGCCCAGCCCGTGCCTGGCATCCCCAAACACAACAGCCCCAAACACAACAGCCGCAGTAACAGGACGTGCAACAACACATCCTTTCGGATTGGGTATTGTGAATCGAAACGCCGCCTCAGTCGGGAGCCCGAAGTGCCAGCCCTGACAACCCGGCGCCAACACACGTCAAACAGGTCGAATCGAAAACCGTCATCCATGAAAAACGTCTGCTTCCGTAATTATTTTGCAGGTTCAGTGACAGATTCTGAAAAGTCAATTTCTAACCGTGTTTTAACAGTGTCCAACGTAATCAATTGTTTTTCACGGTTCCCCATCACCGAATATAAATTCTTTTCGCCAGGCAGTTCATGTAACAACTCTCCCGTGCGCCGATCATAGCAACGCAGAGAAATTCCCGGCGGAGTCAACTCTGCACCGGGCTCGATCTCGAGTTCCATCTCTTTCGGGGCTCCTTCCGGGGGTGTCTCTTCGGGGCCTTCTTCTGGAGGTCCAGGGGTTTTCTGCTCGGCTGGTGGCACTTCTGATGTCTGTTCTGGTTCCAGTTGCGGTGGTGCCGGACTGGCCATGGTGATAAAGATGGGGAGATCGACAGGCTGATCCAGCCGGAACACGCATTCCGGCAAATCCCGATGCCAGATCAGTTCCCCGGTATTGCGCCGAAAGCAACAAGTCAATCCACTGACCAGTGGATGGCGAAAGCCAAATTGGGTGGGAATCTCACCCGGGCTCCCGGTCGTCTTGTTGAAAGTCGAAAAGACGATCAGAAAATCCTCTTCTGAAACACTGCAGGCAATGCGTGCAGGCTGTTGAGGCAAGTCGAGCTTGAGAGACTTCAGCGTCTTACCGGTCTCGATCTCCAGGAATTCGACCTGCCCGCCGGGCTGCAGCATGCCGAAGAGCCGTGAATCGATTTTGAAAGGGAGTGATTCCGCAGGCCAGTTCCGTTTCCACAAGACGGCATTGGTGCCGGCATCCACCAGCTTCAACTTGACGGGGGGAGATGCTTCGGGAGTCGCTTCCTCTTTACGTGCAGGAGAAGTTTCCGGAACGGTGTCTGAAAGACCCGGGACAACCCCCCAGCCAAAACGATCACCTTGAATCAGGAGTAGCTTGAGGCCAGACTGATGCACCAGGCTGCTCATGGGGTCGGACCAGGGCTGATGTCCAATTTCCTTTCCGTCCAGGACTCGATAACGGGTGACCCGTTGCAGGTGGGGAGCAATCACGGCAATTTGTGACTCATCACCACAAACAAAGGCTTCCTGCGGAAGATCATAACGGCGCCACAGCTCTTTACCGGTGGAAGTCTCCAGCGCCACCAGCATCCCCATCTGTTGCAGGCACAGATACCCGGGACGAACCGGTCCCACCGCAGCAGCGTCATGCCCGAATTCATCAACCTGCCGACCGGGGGGACCTTCAAGACCGGGGCGTTGAATCGCTGGAGTCCATGTTGAAGTGAGGATCAGGTGATCCCGCGTCCCCAGGGTATCGATGGATGTCGACTTGGGAGGCCAGATCAGACGACTGCTCCGCGAATTCTTCTGGCTCAACGGAGAGATGCCAAAGACCTCGCTGCCCGTCTGCACAACGAGAAACTGTTCGAATCCCCAGGCATGATCCAGCCCCACCGACAGACGCAGGTTGCGGTCGGTTCGCGGGAATGTCTGGTACCAGGGCCGGGACCAGCGCGAACCATTAAAACGAACGGCCTGATGAGCAGGAAAGTCCATTTCCACATTCAGACGCGCCATAAAGCTTCCAGGATCCGCTTGCACCGGAACGGGCAGAAGCTGTACTTCGCTTGTTTTTCCGGGACGAACCTGCATGCTTGGCACTCTGTCTGGCCAGGGTTGCAGAGATTTGTCGTTCGCTTGTCCCTGCAGAACAATCGGCGCCAGCTCCTGAATGATCGTTGCAGGTGTGCGCTCCGTGGAGAGTTTCAATTCTGGTGGAAACTCAAACAGTTTTGACAGCCAGCGGGCAGCATCCAGCCATTGCGATCGACTCACATCATCACGCAGCAAACGCTCGACAGCCAGTGCGGCAATCACCGGATCGGCATCTTCAGAAAGTCGCAGCCAGCAGAGTTGTCGCTGCACTCTGTCCGGCAGATCCGGACTTTCCATCGGCAACGCGAGTGCCCAGCGTTTGCCCCACTCGGTTGTTCCCAGAACCTGCAACCAGCGCTGCTGTTCCGCATGGTCCAAAGTCGCGATGTCCGGTAATCGATCATCCACCTGTTTTTTGAAAGCGGCTGCTTCGTCCGGTGAAAACTGTTGGAATTGCTGGTCGATGGCGGCTTGAAACCAGCGATCCAGCCGACACCGGGAATCGTCTTGAAAACCGGGCAGCAAGACTTCCAATTCGGCGAGTGGACAATCAAGCCATAAGGTCATCAGCGCGGGCCAGTCCCGGGCCCGCAGGCGATCAAGCGCCTGAATCTGCCGCCAGGCTGCCCGTTTGACCAGCGTATCAGAGAGTTGATCAACGTGTCCCCGCAGCCGGTGTTGTTCTGCCGGCACCGACTCTTTTCGAGCCGCGACCGTCAGGAGAGACCGCAACGTCTCCCGCACCAGTGGATGCTCTTTCTCAGCAGGCAGTTTCAGAAATGCTTCCAGCTTCGGCAGGATGCTTCGCCAGTCTTCCCGTTCAATCTGAATCAGTAGATTTTCCGAGTTGGAATGCGAGTCCATCCTGGCGGCCGCCTGTTCGGAGGACTGAAGCCGCCGGAGACCGTTTGTGCTGAACTCGAACAATGTTCCAGACCGTGAAATCAGATGTCGGGGAAGGATTTTCCGTGATAGCACTCCGTCGGCAACGGGAGTGCGCAGGTCGGCGTGATACGAATAGTCGACCTGGCCGTTTGTGAGATTCAAGCGAGCATAATCCCGCTCCAGAATGGGGAAAACATAGTCATTTCCGGCCAGCGTCCCACGGCCAGCAGGTTCTGGAATGTTGGCCGTCCATTTCGTCTGACCCGTCTTCAAATCGACGGCCCGGGCACCGGCTTTTTCGATCAGGACGACGAGAGACTGACGATCGGCACTGGCAATATGCACCGCCCTGCCGCGTGGAATCTGCCAGACCAGTTGACCCGACGTTCGGTGCAGCACCGTGAGCAGGTCTGAACCGGGGGCGACAAAAACGAGTAACTCTCCCGCGTTCAGCAGTTGGATCTCCTGCCATCCGGCCCAGTCTTCAAAGCCGGTGCTTTTCATTTGCATTTCGTGCTGATTTGTTTGCGGCAACTGGTCTTTGACAAGTGGCAGTCGAATGGCCCAGTTGATTTCTCCGAAAAAAGGATCGATCGAGAGGATGGCTCCATCGACCGTTGCACAAATCAGTTGTCCCCCGTCAATCTCAATGAGGGCAGCCTGCCGGCTGGGAGTGTCCTTCACGAGCTTGCCAGCTTGTGGCGAAGACAATTCCAATGTCTGTAATAATTGACCGGTCCGGGCGTCCAGCATGAACAACTTCAACGTGCCGGACAATTCCGTTTGACCGAGGACATAAATCCGGTCACCAAAGAGACTGGGCGGACCACAAAAAAAGATCTCTCCCTGGGGAAGTCCGTTGAACATCCATTCCGTCTTTCCCGTTGCTGCCTGGACACAGACAACACGACTGGCAGGAAAAGGTTCTTCGAAAACAGGGACTGGCTTGGCAACGGGATCATCCAGGGCAATCGGCTCTACACAGTAGAGCCAGTGCTCTCCATGACTGGTTCGGGAAGAAACCGACTCGTCAAACACTCTGCGGGCCACCGAGATCTGAAACATCCTTCGGCGAAAAGTATCCCCCAGATCTCCCGGATCTTGCATCCATTGCGACATATAACCGGGAATCACCCGTTGCCAGATCTGTTTGCCGGTGCTGAGATCCAGCGCGATGCGCTGTCCCGGACCACAGAGCACGACCCCTTCAGCAATGGGGATGAGTGAAAAAGATGGGTAGGGCGCGATCCCATGCTCTCTGAGTTCCCGATAGGTTGTCTCCAGAGATTCCCGGGCCTTTTCATGGAGATCCGGCAGGTATTCCCAGGCAGCGACCAGAGAGGGAAATTCTCTTTTCAGGTAGCCCGGTGGACGATGCTCGGACTGCGATCGTTTGTGCAGTTCTTTCTGACCCGCAACGAATTTTGATACTGCGGATTGAGGTGGCAGACCGCTGTGCCCTTCCATGACCAGTGCTGCTTCTTCCCATTCTCCCAGGTCAATCTGGTGTTGGATCAGAAGTCTTAGCGCTTCCTGGGCCGCGGGCGTACGCCGATAATGTCGAGCCACCTGCATGATGGCGGGGATGTCGCTGTTCCGCATCGCGGTTTGCAATTTCTCATTGGCCACGGGTTGAGCCAGACGCTGATAGGTTTTCATCCCCTCGTCCGGCAGCGTGTCGAGAATGCGGGCAGCAATCAACGGAACGCTCGCCACCACTCCCTGATAGGTTCCCAGATCTTCCGGATGCGCAACCTGAAACTGCAGCAACCGTTCGCAGACGAGCGTCCAGTTTCGATCCTGAATGGCAGGGGTCAGCCCTCGAATCACACGATCATATTCACGATCGCTGACAAACAGTTTCGCCGGCGAGACCGGCGATCCAGGTTCCGTTTCGACAACAGGATCCGGCGCAGCAGGATTCGTTTCCTGAGCATGGGTCGTGGTCACGACGCACAGGCAACCAACCAGAATCCATAAAAGGACAGACAAATTCAGGCTCCCAGACTCTGGCGTAAATTCGCCAGATCATCCTGCACAGACTCCAGCCGACCCCGCAACTCCTGGACTTCCGACTGTAATTCCAGTTGACTGGTTTTCAATTCTTCAAGGTGCCGAGACCAGTCCACCGAGACAGGTTGCGGACTTGTCGACGGAAGGCTGCCGATTGGACGATTTGCGGACATTTGAGTTCGTTCTACGGCAGAATGATCACCTGTGGAAGCCGAATTCATCTGCACATTTTCACTTGGCAGATAAAAGCCATGATCCACATCCACACCCCGTCGATCCAGAGGACCATTTGTCCGCACATAATTTTGTGAAATCAGTCCTTCAATTTCGGACCGCAATTCATCCAGGCTTTCAATGGGGACCATCCGACTGGCACGGGCACGCAATTCTCCCATCTGCTGGCGCCCCCGCAACAGCAGTTCTGTAATGATGGCCAGTTGCGGCTCGCTAAATGGAAAACGTTTACGGGTGTAATGCCGGTAACGTTCTGTGCGGCCAGACTCCGTATGCACCACCGCCACCAGCCCCAGACGACGCAATTCATCCAATGCATCCAGTACGGCATCTTCTGTATACGAAGCCACCGGATCGCGATTGCTTTTCTGATTGCAGCCGACCGTGAGCCCCTTCAAAGTCATGGGATAACTTTCCGGAACCGTGAAAGCTTTCTCGACCAGTGTTCCCAGCACGCGGCGCAGTGGTTTTGCCAACTCGCGAACGGGGGGCAGATCACCTGTGGAATTTTGATCTGTTTCAAAGTCATTCATGCCGGAGAGTCCTGTTCAATCTCATAGAAAATGCGCTGAGAGCGCGCATGTCTTGTGTCCCGACCGTCAGGGTATCAATTCTTCCGAAATCGGTCAAAAACCGATCACCAGGAGCTGCTCGACTGCAGGAAAAATCGGCTTGTGGTATTGCCTGGCACAACACACCTGCGTTGACCTTCGTAATCTTTCTTCCGCCATCCGGAGATGCGATGACCACCAATGACGACCCGATTGCAGAGCAGTATCAGCGTTCGAAACAACAACCCTGGAGAACCGATCTCGAAGCATTCAGCCTGTTAAACCTGGTGGGAGATCCAACTGGTCAATCGGTGCTGGACCTGGCCTGTGGAGAAGGATTTTATACCCGGCAGATCTGCCGTCGCGGAGCGGCCCGCACGGTTGGAATCGATCTGTCCGCAGGCATGATCGAGCTGGCCCAGCAGCAGGAGTTCAGCCAGGCGCTGGGGATCAGAGATTTTGTCGGCGATGCGCGTGCCTTGAAGATTGCCGATCAGTTTGATGTCGTTGTGTCCGCTTATCTGCTGAATTATGCCCGCGATGCGGCAGAGCTCCAGTTGATGTGCCAGAATATTGCAAGTGTTTTGAAGCCGAGTGGACGATTCGTGACCGTCAATTCCAGTCCGCTGCTTCAGTTCCCATCCGCTCCGTCATTCCGACCTTATGGATTCGAAATCAAAAAAAACGGTTGCAGATCAGTGGATCGCCATCAGAAAACAGCTGTGGCAATGCCGGACATGATCCAGTGATTGATTTCGCTCGCAGGTGACGTCTCAGAATGAGATGACAAGGTGACGGACAGTCCGGACTCGCAAAGTCCATCAATGGCCGCCGAGGTTTCCCCGTCATCATCAAGATGCGGATTCATCAGCAGTATGCGTCCGGATGCGAATTCGGCAACTGGAGGAAGGGCGCGGGTCCACCAGTCGGGCAGGGTTCGACAGATCACTCCGCTGTAACGAATTTCGTCGTCATCACTCCGGAGTTGATTGAGCATGAATTGCTGTAGGGCGGCGACGGCACCGTTCCCTTCTCCAAAAAGAAAAATGCGATCGGGATGCAAATTCCAGTCGAACTGAACGGTTTCAACGGCCTCATGCAGAACAGCGGCCGTGGCATCCGGACGTTGTCCGCGCCAACGAAATTGTCCCGGCATCAAGGACCGCGCCGGAAAGGGAGCCCGAACTCCCAGACCTAGATAATTCTGATCGCTGATCGCGGGAAACCAGTTCCATAAATCATATTCCGATCGATTATCGTCATGCAGATAGCAGATCAGTGGATAATCGTACCGGGAAGACCAGTTGTCTGGTGCATATACCGGAGCCCCTGCCATCCACGGATGCTGCAGCGAGACACGATGCTCCTGATCTTCCAGCGCGCCGCAACCGTCACCTTTCAGGCTTCCCTTCCATGACGGAACGCCCGGTCCGAAAATTCGTTGCCACATCTGTGATCTCCTCCGTGTTGACTGCTGGCGATGATGAACTGAACATCGCCTTCGCTGTGCCACAAGATCAGCCAGCCTGACACGCAGGCGAAAAACCTGCCTGCTGAAGTCCGCCTGTCTGGCATTCTCCCCGGCGTCCTGCCAGGCAACTCCTTCGTGAATCTGAGCACACTCACCCCAGATGGGTCATGCTTCGTTCCGTCGAAAACAACGATTCGTTCATTGAAACAGTGCTGCATCAGCCAGAGCAATTTGCTCTCGATTCGATCAAAGCCGGTTGCTCTGGTGTTGCTCCTCAATCTCGTTTGTATGGCGAGCGGCCCAAAGATGTCAACGCAATCCGTCTCTCACAGAGAAACATATTCCATAAACCGGCAACACCTGCATCTGGGCATTCTGTCTGTGCATTCTGGAAGAGATCTTTTCGGAAAACCAGGTCTTCACAGAGCATGAACAAGCTGATCATCAGCGCCCTCGATGGGAGGATGTTCAGGCGGCACGTGCCTTCGCGGCAGTGCGCGGCAGACGCAAAGTGAAACGTGAGCCCTGCCCTGTTCCTGCGCTTTCCACTTTCAGCGTTCCCCCGTGATCCCGCACGATGCGATGCGTGATTGAGAGCCCCAGCCCGGTCCCTTTGCCGACATCCTTGGTCGTGAAGAAGGGTTCGAAAATTTTTCGTTGCTGTTCCAGGGTCATCCCGCAGCCGTCATCCTCAACGACGAGTTCCACTTCTTCGGGATGCTCCAGCAGGCTGATGTCGACATACCCGCCGGAAGTTGTCGCATCCAAAGCATTGGCCACGAGATTCAGCAGTACCTGTTTGATTTCTGCTGCATTCACCCAGGCGTGCAAGGGGGTGGAACGATTGACGGTAATCCTGCGGTCCTGATAACGACTGAGATGCCCCGTCATATTGGCCACCTCCTGCACGATGGCAGTCATGTCGTAAAGATTCCGTTCTTCGGATCGACCATAAGAAAAATCGAGCAGTTTTTTTGTGATCCGTTCACATCGTTCGGCTTCACTCTGAACCAGTGTCAGATACTCCCGCACGTCAGCGCGATCCGCCTCATTTAAGTGCGAAAGAGCAGCATCATCCAGCCGCATCTCCAGGCCGTAGGCGGCGGTCATAATCACGGACAGGGGATTATTGATCTCATGAGCCACCCCGGAAGCCAGGAACCCGGCCCCCACAAGTCGTTCGGACAGTACCAGTTGCTTGCTGCGTTCTTCGATTTCCCGTTCCTTATTGGCCCGGTCTTCCTGGATACGCCGGCTCATTTCATTGAATGCAGCAGCCAGTTCTGCGATTTCACACTTGGTTTCCACTTTCAACCGGTATCCATAATCTCCCAGAGCCAGCCTGCGGACACCTTTATACAGTTCGCGAATCGGTACAAAAATCATCTGGTGTCCCCAGACCATCAGGCTGATCAGTACCATAACGGAGATGATGCCCAGTCCCACTGCCAGTCGGGCCTGCCGGACATAATCGGCTTTCGCTTCACGCAGGCGTTCTCCCAGGCGGCTGGCCGGGTCCGGAAGCTGTTTTACAATATCGATCATCGCCGCCAGTTCCTGGGAGATGACTTGCAGACTGATCTGTCGATCATTCATCAGGGCCAGGCCGGGAATGACACTCTGGATGGTGCGCATGCCGTTGTCGACGGAACGAAACAACGTTTCAAAAGCAAGTTGCTCATGCCGGCTGGAACGCAGACGATCAGGCAACTGCATCCACGATTTCTTAATGGCTTCAACTTCCACCAGCGTCTTGTCGAAGGCCTGCTCCATACGCAATCGCTGAGCCAATCCTGCTCGCTCCCGGAGTTCCAGCGGGGCCAGATCGCTGGGAAAGTCGATGGCCAGTGGTGGAAACAGCAGACTTAATGAGGAAGTCAAATCGGATTGTCGCGGGAGTTTTCCCGTGCTCAATTCCAGGTCTTCCACGGTCCGGCCATAAGCGGACAAGCCGATCAGGCTAAAAATGGTCGACGTCAGGACCAGGATCACGACCAGGCCCAGACCGGCAATCAGTTTCCAACGAATGGATCGCGTCAGCAGCACGTCTCGAATCCCTTCTGCGCAGACGTTGTTGCCGCGGCTCTTTGAAACATGCCAGCACCGCGACTGTCATCTTCCGGGATGACAACTTTCCAGGATGATTAAGAGGGCGATTCTACCCACCGAGTCATTACCAGAACAACCCCGTCCCCGTATGATTCAGGGCTTTCGCTGGGAGAGCGATCCTGATCTTCGGAGTTGACAAAGCTGTCGTAAGATTGTGAATTGAATCAGTTTTCAGCAGGAGACCGGCCGATCTCTTGTGTAATACTCACCGTTCGATCTGGGTTGCAGAAAACACTGCGAAGAACATGAAGATCAGAAATTGAAGACGAGCATATGAATCGGGAACAGGGCTTTCATCGCCTGAAAAATGAGAGGGCATGTCTTCTCTCGATTGGCAATTTTGATGGTGTCCATCTGGGGCATCAGGCGATTCTGGCTGCGCTTCGGAAACATTCCCAGCAACGAAATCTGCCGTCTGTGGTCATGACATTCGAACCGCATCCGGCCACACTTCTCAAGCCAACTTTCATTCCCCCGCGCCTGACGACGCCCGCCCGCAAAGCCGAACTGATCTGCAGCCTGGGGATCGATCGTGTCATCGAATACCCCACGGACTGGGCATTGCTGGGGCTGTCGCCGCGCGATTTTTTCGATCAAATCGTTCTGCAAAAATTCCATGCCGTCGGACTGGTCGAAGGCCCGAACTTCTTCTTTGGGAAAGGACGCTCTGGGAATACAGAGACTTTGGGGGAATTCTGTCGACAGGCAGGATGTTTTCTAGAAGTCGTGCTTCCCACGCTTCAGGCAGGTGAAATTGTCTCGTCCAGCTTGATCCGGGAAGCAATCTCACAAGGACAGGTCGAACCGGCCGCGTCGATGCTGGGACGGCACTACGAAATCTCAGGACGAGTTTCCATAGGAGCACAACGTGGTCGTACTATTGGATTTCCGACTGCAAACCTCGAAGAGATTTTCACCCTGATCCCCGCGGAAGGGGTCTATGCCGCCGAAACGATCTTGAACAACCAGACTTATGCAGCCGCCGTCAGCATCGGCCCCAATCCCACCTTTTCCGACGGACGTTTGAAAGTCGAGGCCCATCTGGCAGGGGCCTCTGGAGACTTCTACGGACAAAACCTGACACTCAAATTCGTAAAACGGCTACGAGATTTACAGAAATTTTCATCCGTCAATGAATTACAAGACCAGATTCAAAAAGATGTTACAGCCACAAAAGCGGCATTGGCGAATTTCGATCCGGAGGGGGTTTCATAAAGTCGTGCTTCGTCTACTCTAAAACTGAAGGGGGCCTTCACGCAAAGTCCGACAACGGAGGACGTTTCGTGATGACGTACCCTAAATCCAAGCCCTGACAGGGCACTAGAACGTTTTTCCAATCTCGTCGCGGACTTGCCTCGCGGTATTCCGTCTTGCATCAAATGAAACCTTTTCGACGCGGGCACATGAGAGAGCAAACTGGTCTAAAATTCATTTTGATCTGAAGTTTTCCTCAATTTCTAATTTCTATCCGTCCCCCAGCATCAGTCCCCAGCATTTGTCTGGAATTCACGGGCGGAGTTTTCTACACTTCGCGGTTCTTCTGTGTGATTGGTTTTGCGCCCTGCCAATTTGAGTTTGAAGCGGCATCCAAGGGCATTACGGAAGAATTTGTTTTAATACATCCGAAAATTTGAGAACTCGCAACCAGACGCTGAAAATTGGCGGACGATGCGGGTAAGGCACTGTATCATGGATCGTTCCCAGACGTTGATTGATGTGAAGCTGACATTGGCTGCCAAGTACGAACGGCTGGCCAAACTTACCAGCAGCCGTCCGCGCCAGTCCACACTGGCCCATCAGGCATTGAAATATCGTCGCCAGGCGGAGCAGTTGCAGCGTCCTCAGAAATAGAGCAGGGTGCTCTCGGCTGGGCCTGCGATGGAAGCATTTGGGCTGGAGTGCTTGAACTGAGTGTTTGCTGAAACCCGTGTGGCAGTGCCCAGCCTTCGCGGAGTGGATGCGCTCTAAATCTTCAGGGAGTGCCATGATGACGGTGGAATCTCAACTGCAATCGATGGGGTTGATGCTTCCCGAGGCTCCCAAGCCGGTGGCAGCCTATGTTCCCTGTGTGCGCACCGGAAACCTGGTATTTGTCAGTGGGCAACTCCCTTTTGCAGGGAAGGCCCTGCTGGCTAGTGGTCCCGTGCCGACGGAGATTCCCGTAGATCAGGCTCAGCAGGCCGCCATTCAATGCGTATTGAATGGGCTGGCGGTCATTAAGCAGGAGCTCGATGGCGACCTCAGTCGGATTCTGCGCGTCGTGCGACTCGGAGTGTTCGTGCACTCTTCAGCGGGTTTCACAGAGCAGTCGTTGGTCGCCAATGGCGCCAGCGAACTGATGCAGCAACTTTTCGGCGAAGCGGGCAAGCATGCTCGCGTGGCTGTCGGCGTGAATGCTCTTCCCTTGAACGCCTCTGTCGAAATTGAGTTCCTTTTCGAAGTGAAGTGATCTGGCCCGAGAGGGTTGGATCTGGGAAAGTCGAGTCCGCGGGAAGGTCTGGCTGGTGACCGGACGAGTTCAAAGCCTCCTGCGTTCATCCTGAGGCGATTGCCCTCTGAAACCCTGGCGGGGTGGCACGTTTCACGGGATCTCAAGCTGGGTGTCATGCTCATGTCGCGACAGCGGCATGAGCATGCTGATTGGCAAGGAACGCGGATTCAGTTTGCCCTGCTGGCGCGATGCGAACATGGCACCCGGCTCTGATCAGTGTATGTCGGCCAGCGTGCATGGCGCGCACCAATCCTTATTGTGGACCAGCCAGAATTGGCGATTCAGCGTGCGAGGCGGCACCGGCAGAATACTCAGCTGGCAGAATGCTCGACCGGGAGCACTCAGCAGGCTTCGAGTACTTCAGGAATTCCTGTCCAGCCTGCTCCGTCATCTCCATCAACTTCAATATTCAATTCATCTCCATCGACTTGCAGAAGTGTGACTCGATATTGACCAACCTGAATGGTCTCACCAACACACAACTCGATCAGATGCTCTTGCACCAGGGCTCTCCGAGTAGACTGAAATGAAAAAAGATCTCGCAAGGAATCGTTGAGACCTCATGAGGTGAACAGACTGCCGTGGCAGATCGACAAATGTGATTGACACGATTCTCATCGTGCTTGAATTAAGTTCGTCAACCTGCTCGCTGAGATCTGTAATTCCATTCGTGGTGCAACCATTCTGCCTGACAGATTTTTGAATTACGCCCGCAGACGCATGGACCCGCTCGACAACTTTCTGAATCTGATTTGGGTTTGAAGGTGCACCAGAAATGGCTTGACGAAGGAGGGACTATAACAATGAGTACAGGGGCTCGCCAACTGAAAAAACGTCAACCATAATGAACATTTTCAAACCTCATCAAATCGGAACGAAATGCACATTCAATGCTTGTTTCAACATGAATTCGCACCCCCTTGAAAAAGCCGACAAACATGGAGATCACCAGTCTCTGGAGGTCGAACGATTGTTTTAAAATGCAACAATCGGACAGCTTCGCACTCCTTCGGAATTTATTGTCTGGTCCTATTGGAAGAGAGTTGTTGCACCACGATGAATAAGGCATTTGTTCGCGAACCCGATGACGATGGCCGGGCGTTCTGTCCTCGATGTGGTTCATTGGGAACTCCTGTGATGACAGCACCACTGGATACGCATCTCCTTCCTGAGTCACGCACCAAGCTGGGGGCCACTGCCTGGTTCTGCAACGATCCTCCTTGTGAGGTGGCATATTTTGATCAACTGGGCGGACTGGCGAGAGTGGATGAATTGATCTCACCGGTTTATCCAAAATCGGAACAAGCTCCGATCTGTCCCTGTTTCCATTTTACAGTTGAAGAAATTGAACTGGATGTGGATGCCGATGTCCCTCAACGCATTCGGGATCTGCTGCTCAAATCTCAATCCCCAGAAGCGCGATGCGGAGCCCTGGCAGCAGATGGCCGTTGCTGCCTGACGAATGTCAGGCGCCTTTATCTGCGTTTGCGCGAACAGCGCGGGAAGTAGTTCAGAGTCGCTGAAATCGGAGGGTTTTCAAGCGGATTTCGGGCACTTCTCAAAAATAAAGTTCATTTCATCTTTATTTCATCGATGGCACAACCAGAGCTGCGATACTGGAAGCAACGAATGAGACAAGCTTGTTCGGAGAATTCTCAACCATCAAGATCGGGAGTGAAACCATGCATACAATCATCGGAAAAGCCATTGTCCTGGCCGCAGCCATTGGTAGTGTGGCAATTGCCGCCGAAATATTGCCGGCCAAAGCGTTGCCGCTTTCCACAATTCTGGAGACCCTGGAAAAAGGGGGACTGACGGGAATTACGGATGTCGACTATGATGATGGTGTCTGGGAAGTGGAAGGCTTCCGGGGAACGAATGCCGTTGAAGCACATGTCGATCCTCTGACAGGGAAGGTCCTGTACGAAAAACCGGAACACATCACGTCACGTCTTCCCAGCAATGCCAAGCCCGCCAGTGCCATTGCCAAACAACTTGAGGCAGCTGGCTATGCCCCCATCATGGAGATGGACTGGGAAGTGAATGTCTGGGAAATAGAAGCCATCAATGCCCAGGGACGTCGAAAATTGCATGTTGCTCCTGATACAGGTAAAGTCCTTTCCGATCGTCTTGATGATTAAAGAAAAGGAGTAAGAGTCGATCCGGAAAGGTGCTTTGTCAGCCCAAATCAACCTTTTCGGACAGACTCTAAATGATCAGGAGACTGAGAACAGAAAATTGAATTTAACCAGAAATATTTTCCTGACTCCTAACTCCTGATCAACGATGCAACAGTCTATTACGGCCTTGCCTGAGTTGCCTGTGCGGCCGGCAGATTCACATAAGGGGACATTTGGCCGCGTCCTGATTGTCGCGGGAAGTCCCGGCATGAGCGGCGCTGCTGCATTGGCTGGAATGGGAGCTTTACGTGGAGGAGCGGGGCTGGTCTTTGTCGCGGCCCCTGCCTCCATCCTCCCGATTGTCGCTGCTGTTGAACCTTCTTATCTCACTGTGCCACTGAGCGTTGACCAGGATGGCCATTTGAGCGATGCCGCATTAGGAGAAGTCTGGGCAGCCATTGATGGAAAAAACGCCTGCGGGCTAGGGTCGGGCATGGGGGCACGCGGGATCACCAGTGAAGTGATCCTCAGCCTGTACACGGATGCCGAGTTGCCCATGGTTATTGATGCGGATGCCCTGAATTGTCTGGCCAAGAATTCTGATCTCTTCAAACAGCATTCCGGACCACGTCTTCTGACACCTCATCCTGGTGAATTCGCCAGGATGCTTCGATGCGACATCGCCGAGGTACAGGCTCATCGCGAAAAACTGGCCATCCGGTTTGCTGAAGAGAATCAGGTGGTGCTGGTTTTGAAGGGTTCGGGAACCGTGGTCACGGATGGCGCTCGTGTGTACATCAACACCACCGGCAATAGCGGAATGGCGACCGGCGGAACGGGAGATGTGCTCACCGGTCTGATGACGGCTTTGCTGGCTCAGAAAATGGAACCATTTGAAGCTGCTCAATTGGCTGTCTACATGCACGGCTGCGCGGGTGATCTGGCTGCCAGCCAGTTTTCGCAACCGGGCCTGATTGCATCAGACCTGCCGCAAGCACTGTGTCGCATCTGGCTCATGCTACAGCAGCAACAGCCGCTTTAATGGAATGCAGTGACCATGCACTCATGTGCACCGCAACTTGGGGTTTGCCTCGTTCAGGCAGAGAGGATACGGTTGGGGCGGCGAAGAGACTTGGTTCATGGAGCTTCTTCATGAACTGAGACATTCGATACAGGCAATGGCGTTTCACACCGACTCTGTCCGCGATGACGCTGACGTTGATGCGAGAAGTTGATTGCTGAGCAAGCAAGTCGAGAGCTTGTAACTCTACTTCCGACCCGTCTTTTTGGATCGATGCCGTTTTCAACTGCTCGTTCCTTGAGAGCCTTGTTGCCGCCTGACAGCCACGTTCAATTGCTCTCCCGTAGCTATATCCGGAATAGATCTCGCCGGCCCTTCTTTTGCGAACATCGCGGGGAGAGAACAAATAAGCCTGCAGATCTTGTTTGAGGAATTCCCGAAGAATGGTCTGACCAGCTGGACCGAAGGCGACAACCCGTCGCCTGCCATGGTGCTGGGTCTTATGGCTGGCTGGGGTCTATTCCCAGATTTCACCGGGCATGTTCAGATCGCATCCGCGAAGGATTCGCACTTCTCCAGGTCGCATTCCTGTTGCCAACTGCAGTTGAATCATTCCCCAGATGGGCCGACAGACGTAATCTCTGACTGCATTCACCCAATCCAGCGGCACCGGAATGACTGGCTCGGATTCTTTGGCATCTGTTCTTCCGGCCTGCAAACCTTGCAATGTCTCCAGGTTTCGGAACACATTCCCGGGGACCAGACCTTCAGCGACTCCCCACTTGAACATCCGCCGAACAGGTCTCATGTCCCGATCAATCGAAGTCCGGACGTATTCCGCATCAAGCATGCACTTGCGAACATTGGCGAGCATCTTCGGAGTGAATTCGGCTATGGGAAGATTCCAGTACAACCGGTTCAATGGCTTGAGGGCCAGTTTGACGCAATGCAGCTCGCTGGTTGGCACGTCACCTTTGACGTAATGCCCCTCGCATCGCTTCAGATAGAGAATTGTTAAGTCGCGAATGCAAATATTCGACGGCGGAGCATCCGTGCGTTCCTGCCATTCCGAAATTTTGGCCGCGTACTCTTTCCGGGATTCGGGAGAACCGTAAATTCCCAGATAAACATCTTTGCCGTCCAGAGTGACGACAGCCTGACCAGTTGACTTGTGATGCCGATATGTCGACACTCGTTTCCCTGCCATTGCAACACTTTCCACAAAAATCCGGTAGTACCCCGGTAGTTGGGAAACTGCACTGCAAATGGCAGGTTGACGCAAGTTGCGTCACAGCTTTGACTTAAATATGCCCCCACAAGGACTCGAACCTTGGACCAATTGATTAAGAGTCAATTGCTCTACCAACTGAGCTATAGGGGCTGCCATACGATCTTGATATGGATCGCTGGAAGCGAAATATTGTAGCTGGCATGATACGGGAAACAACCCTGAAGCGGTCTGGATTTCTCGACTTCCTGAGGATACCTCGCCGCTGCACGCCACTGTATGACCACTCACGTCTTCACAATCACTACAGATCGACCAAAAGCGATTTGTTCTATTTTACTGCCGTTTGCTGCTGGACCCATTCGAAGAAATGCTTACTTCCACCGCAAGATGCCCACGCAACAATGCATGGGCACTCATAGGGATGAAGCTCCTGGAGGCGACTTGTGAGTTCTTCCATGCGTTCTCGAGAGGTTTTCAGCAAAAGCACGACTTCGCTGGCCTGCTCCAGTGTTGCATTCCATTCATAGATGGAAGTGATTTCTCCGGTGATATTTGCACAGGCTGCCAGGTGCTCCGTGACCACAGCTCCAGCCAGATTCCGTGCAACTTCATGGGTGGGACAGGTGACATAGACCGTGTAGATTTGCATGGTTTTGCAGGTTCTGAAAAACGACGATGTGGAAGTCTTGAAAACACAAGGCCGAACAGCTAATCTTCGGGACTTTCCGCAAAAGGGCCGGGGAGAATCTGCCCGGCGCCAGTCGTCCGGAAAATAAATTTGTCAAAAAATTCAGACAAGAGAGATGTTTTGTTCACCTCAAGATTTGGGGCTAGGCATTGCATCTGCCCGGCAGTGGCGGGCGGTTATCCTGTCGCATACTTCAAAGCTAAGCCGTGACACGGCATTAGAATAGCTGGTTCCATGTCGCAAATTGTTAAAATTTCTGGAAAGTCTCGTGATTCAATCGGGTCCTCGTCGGCGCGCCGTCTGCGTGGTCAGGGCTATGTTCCATGTAATGTTTATGGGCATAAGCAAGATTCCAGATCGATTGCAGTTGAGGTTGATGCTTTGTCGGGGCTGGTTCGCAGTGGGGCGCGTGTGATCGATCTTGAGGTTGATGGTCAGTCCGAGAAGGCACTGGTGAAAGAGGTTCAGTGGGACACGTTTTCTGTGGGCATCGTGCATGTTGACTTTCTGCGGGTGAATGTCGATGAGAAAGTGCAGTTGGATGTTCCGCTGCAGTTGCGGGGAACTTCCCCTGGTGTAACGGCTGGCGGGGTTCTGGAAATTGCTCATCACGTCGTGCATGTGGAATGTCTGGCGATTCAAGTGCCGGACTTTATTCCAGTGCGAATTGGCGGTTTGAATATTGGCGATGCTGTGCATGTGAAGGATTTGCAGGACATTCCCGAAGGGGTCGCAGTGCTGGCGTCGCCGGATACGGTGTTGGTGCATGTGGTGCTGGCGAAGGCTGCTCCTGAGCTGGAAGAGGCTGCTTCTGTCGAGGGTGTTGAGCCCGCGCTAGTCAGTCCGCCTAAGGATGCTGCCGCCCCCAAGGCCTGACCGGGACGTGTTGGTCTGCTTGGGTGTGGTGTTGGTGCTGCGGTCCTGGGAAAAGCGGCGGTTGGAGTGAACAGGGTGAAGATTGTTGTCGGCCTGGGGAATCCGGGGCGCAAATATGCTGGGACTAGACACAACATCGGATTTGAGGTTGTACGGGTACTGGCAGAGCGGAATGCCGGAGATCGCTGGAGGAGCCGTTTTGAGGCGGAGACAGTTGAGGTTCAGATTCGAGGGGAGCGGTTGTTGCTGATTGCTCCACAGACGTTTATGAATCTTAGTGGTCGAAGTGTGAGGAGTGTGGTTGATTTTTTCAAAACACCTCTCGCGGATCTGCTAATCATCTGCGACGATTTGAATTTGGACTGTGGTCGTTTGCGAATTCGAACTTCAGGCTCCGCAGGGGGCCAAAAGGGAGTTCAGAATATTATTGATCAACTCGGAACACTCGAGTTTCCACGTTTGCGAATTGGAATTGGTCGGCCCGACGGAGACGTCAGCACTGTCGATTATGTTTTGCAGACATTTGCCAAGCAGGAGCGGGCTCTGGTGGACCAGGCCGTCGATCGGGCCGAAATGGCAGTGGAGACTTGGGTTAGCGAGGGAATTGAAGTGGCGATGACAAAATTTAATCGTAGTGCAGAAATCGTCGACTAGTGCCCCTGTTCTCGCCAGTGCCGATGGTAACGGTGTTTTGATTGATGAGAGACCGGATGTCGCAAGGCCGGGTAAAGATAATGTGAAATGAATGCGGTTCAAGATTGAATGTGATCTCGTGAATGTGATCTAAACAGAGACTGCTGATAAAATAGAATCAGGCCTGCAGATTCAAGGCTGGTAAGCGTCGACAAGTGTTAAAGTGTGAGCCGCCAGACTGTTTTTTGCTTGAAAATTTAAGAGTGAACTCGTTGAAGGGGATGTGAAGTGGCTCTGCGACTGTATGAGTGCATGTTCCTGCTGGATAGCGGTCGCTATGCTCAGGATCCAAGTGGGACAGAAGCAACAATTCAGGAGTATCTGGAGCGTTGTAAGGCGGAAATTGTTGCCAAGGCTCCCTGGCAGGAGGGGAAGCTGGCGTATGAAATTGATGGCCACCGCAAGGGGCTGCATTATCTTGTTTATTTCAAGATGGATGGCTCTGAGGTCGAGACGCTTGGCCGCATCTGCAAGTTGAGCGATCTGGTGATTCGTCACCTGGTCATCGAACACGAAGAAAAGTTGTTCGACCTGATGATTCAGCAGTTGACCGTGGGCGGGGCACATGGTGAGGAAGAACCCTTGCCCGTGGGTGCACCGAATCCGGTGGGGCGTGACCGTGATCGTGACCTCGAATAAAACGATTTGCTCTGATGTCTACCCGTAATCAAAGCTTCGATCGATGCCGACAGTAAGTTGTGGTCGATACGGGGCGAATTTTAACGATTCATCATTTCTTTGAGCGACGGCCCGTGAAATAATGAATCGGCGAGTGCCCATCAGGGCTTGAATTCAGGGTGCGTCAGAGCGGAAACGCCCGTTGTTTGCCGGGCTTGCGTTTCGAATCGACCTCATTTTAAGGTGGACGATGCACGAGTGCCCTGTCAGGACTTGATATTGGCGCGAGTAATCGCAAA